>OBEQ012808596.1_pt1 | contig 32371 bp, 29 predicted proteins | sample 1670901 | NCBI WGS metagenome assembly OBEQ01 (sample SAMEA104232315, study PRJEB22302) | groundwater metagenome | biome: forest; feature: aquifer; material: groundwater | place: USA | collected 2011-08-07 | depth 5.4 m | reverse complement strand
CTGAATGTGAATTTTTTTGCGGTGCGCTCGCTCGTGTTTTACGCGTTCGTTATTCTTGTGGGCTCCGCGATGGTGCGTAATTCGCTCAAACAGGATCGCACCGGCGACGCCTCCCTCACCTTGCGCAATGTGCGATTGTCCGCACCGTTCCTGATTATTTTTTCCTGGCTCTTCACCTTTATGAGTTTCGACCTCATCATGTCGCTGACGCCGCATTGGTTCTCCACCATTTTTGGCGTCTATTGCTGGTCCGGATTATTTTACAGCGGACTCGCCATGCTCATGCTCTGGGTCATGCACTTGCGCGCGCGCGGCAACCTCGACGGCTTCGTCACCGACGAACATTTGCACGGCATCGGCAAATTCATGTTCGCGTTCGTCGTGTTCTGGGCCTACATCGCGTTTTCGCAATACATGCTCATCTGGTACGCGAATCTCCCCGAAGAAATCGGGTACATGATTGTGCGAACCCAAGGTCCGTGGGCTCCCATCGGCCAATTGCTCACGATGGGCAAATTTGCGCTGCCCCTCTTTTTTCTGATCACGCAACCGGCGAAACGCAAACCAGGATTCATGAAATTCACCGCGCTCTGGATGTTGGGCGCGCAGTGGGTCGATCTCTATTGGATGATCTTTCCCACATTTTACAAAGCACCAGTATTTGGCTGGATGGAAGTTGCGATGTTCGCCGGATTCGCTGGCGCGTTTGTCTGGAGTGTCGGCCGCTTCCTCAGCCGCCACCCCGTCGTGGCCTATCGCGATCCGTTTATTGCGGAAGGTGTGGGGCATCATCAATGAATGCCGAAGCGGGAGGCTTGATGCTAGAGACTGGAGAGAAAAAAATTGAATGCACTATTTTTCCAGCGTCTAGCTTCCCGCCTCCAGCCTCAAAATTTGAGGCGGTCTTTCGGAATCGCGTGTGCGGTGTCGTTGCTGATGATGAGTACATGCTGGGCCGCTGAACCGGTGCCGATTGAGTTGCAGGGCATCGGCGTGACGGAACATTTAAGTGCGCAGGTGCCGTTGAATGTGCAGTTTACCGATGAAGAGGGGAAAAGCGTTGCGTTGCAGGATTTTTTCGATGGGGCGCATCCGGTGATTCTGGCGTTGGTGTATTACGAATGTCCGAACCTCTGTCATTTTTTGTTGAACGGATTTACCGAGTCTTTGAAAAAAATGCCGTGGACCGCGGGTGAGGAGTTCACGATTGTCACCGTGAGTATTAATCCGCGGGAAAATGCGGAGCTCGCGCGGGGCAAACGCGACGCGCATATTGCCGCGTATGGTCGACCGAGCGCCGCGCGCGGTTGGCATTTTCTGACCGGCAACGCAGAGGCGATTGCTGCGTTAGCCGCGTCGGTTGGTTTTCAGTATCGCTTTGATGCCGCGCAACAACAATATGCGCACGCGGCGGTGCTTACGGTGCTCACCCCGCGCGGAATTATTTCGCGGTATCTGTACGGGATCGAATTTGCGCCGCGCGATCTGAAATTGGCGTTGGTCGAAGCGGGAGAAGGAAAAATCGGGACGTTGGTCGATCGGTTGTTGCTGTTTTGTTATCACTACGATCCCAAGGGCCGTGTGTATGCGTTGTATGCACTGAATTTAATGAAGGGCGCGGCGGCATTAACTGTTTTTTCTTTGATCGGTGTCGTGTGGCGCATGGCGCGGCGCACCAAGATTTCGTGAGGCGAGTATGCTGTGGGTATTGAACATCGGAATTCCAGGACTGATCCATCTGCCGCAAGCCTCCACGTTTGGCGGTATGGTGGATTGTCTCTACACTTTTATTTATTGGCTCTCCGCGATCAGTCTCGCCGGTGTGACGGCGGCCATGTTGTGTTTCCTGGTGCGCTATCGGCGCGCGCGTGTGGCGGTGGACAACACGCCCTACATCGAAGGCAACACCGCGCTCGAAGTTGGTGTGAGCGTGATCCTCACCATTTTCGTCATGGCGATTTTTTATTGGGGATGGCGCGATTACAAAATCATGTTGGACGCGCCCGCGGGTGCGCTCGAAGTCAACGTCGTGGCGAAACAGTGGAAGTGGCAATTTGAGTATCAGAACGGCCGAAAAACCGATGATCTTGTCGTGCCGCTCGGTCGCCCCGTGAAGTTGCTCATGAGCGCGACCGACGTCATTCACAGTTTTTATGTCCCCGATTTTCGCATCAAGCAAGACGTGGTGCCCGGTGCGTACACGCAAGTCTGGTTCACGGCTTTACTCGGCGGCACGCACCAAATTTTCTGCGCGGAATTTTGTGGCACCGGTCACTCGGCGATGTTGGCGCACGTCGATGTGAAGGCCGCAATCGACTACGATACGTGGCAGAAGCAGTGGGAATTGCGGCAGCGCTTGGGAATATCAAGCGTCCCCCTCACCCAGCCCTCTCCCCAAATGGAGAGGGATTCCACAAAAGCAACGGCACCAACAACAACTGCCGACGCCGGATTGGCATCGCTTGCGGAGCGCGGCAAAAAGGCGTTTGCCGAAAAGGGTTGCACCGCGTGTCATTCGGATCAGGGTGTGCGACTGGTCGGTCCACCGCTCAATAAAATTTTCGGCACCACCGTCGAGCTCGAAAACGGCAAGAGCGCCACCGTCGATGAAAATTATTTGCGCGAATCGCTCATGGACCCGCAGGCGAAGCTGGTCCGTGGTTTCCCGCCCGTCATGCCCACCTTTCGCGGCGTGTTGAGTGATGATGAAACGAACGCGCTGGTGGCGTTCATTAAAAGTTTGAAGAATTAGTTGTTGTGCCGTGTCCCTACGTCCTTACGTCCCTAGGTCTTTTTAGCGGATGGTGACGGATTTATTTTTGGCGTAGGGACGTAAGGACATACGGACATAAGGACAAAAAATATGAGCGCAGCAGAAATCAACTATCTCAAAGGTGGCGGTTGGAAATCGTGGATCGGTACGCTCGATCATAAGCGCATCGGCGTGATGTATCTGGCGACCACCATGTTTTTTTTCATGTGCGGCGGAATTTTTGCGTTGCTCATGCGGATTGAATTGTTGTTTCCCGGCCAAACCATCGTCGGCCCCGACACTTACAATCGCTTCATGACCTTTCATGGCGCCATCATGGTGTTCATGTTCATCATCCCGATTATTCCCGCCGCGCTCGGGAATTTTTTTCTCCCCCTCATGATTGGCGCGAAAGACGTGGCGTTTCCGCGACTGAATTTATTTAGCTATTATATTTTTATTATCGGTGCCTGCATGGCGCTCGCGACCTTATTCTTGGGCGGCGTCGACACGGGCTGGACCTTCTACACACCCTACAGCATTCGCACCGCGTCGAGTGTCACGCTCATCGCGCTCTCGGTGTTCGTCATGGGATTTTCTTCCATTCTGACCGGACTGAATTTCATCGTCACGATTCATAAATTGCGCGCGCCGGGAATGACCATTTACCGTTTGCCGTTGTTTGTGTGGGCAACGTACGCGACCGCCATCATCCAAGTATTAGCCACGCCCGTCATTGGTATTACCGTGGTACTACTCGCCATGGAGCGGCTGTTAGGTATCGGATTCTTCGATCCGAAACTCGGCGGCGATCCCGTCTTGTTCCAACATTTTTTCTGGTTTTATTCGCATCCCGCCGTCTACATCATGATTCTGCCCGGTATGGGCATTATCAGCGAAGTGATTCCCGTGTTTTCGCGCAAACATATTTTCGGCTATCACGCGATTGCGTACTCCAGCCTTGCGATTGCGTTCATCAGTTTTCTGGTGTGGGGACATCATATGTTTGTCACGAGTCAATCGCCGCTCGCGAATATGTTGTTTTCTTTTCTGACCATGTTTGTGGCGGTGCCGACGGCAATTAAAATTTTTAATTGGACCGCCACGCTCTACAAAGGATCGATCCAACTCGCGGTGCCCATGCTCTGGGCGTTGGCGTTTCTGTTTCTCTTCACGATCGGCGGCCTCACCGGATTATTTTTGGCGGCGCTCTCGGTCGATGTGCATTTGCACGACACCTATTTTGTGGTCGCGCATTTTCATTACGTCATGATGGGCGGTACCGTCATGGGACTCATTGCGGGGTTGCATTACTGGTGGCCGAAAATGTTTGGACGTATGTATTCGGAATGTTGTGGTCGCATTGCGTTTGCGTTGGTCTTCATTGGATTCAATGTCACGTTTCTTGCGCAGTTCGTGTTGGGCGCGAACGGTATGCCACGGCGCTACTATGACTATCTGCCGCAATTTGCAAAATTCAACCTGATTTCCACGGTCGGTTCCTGGTTTATCGGCGGCGGATTTCTGCTCATGTTTACGTATCTGTTGCTGTCGCTGAAATTTGGAAAATCTGCGGCGGCGAATCCGTGGAATGGCAAAACCCTCGAGTGGCAAGTCAGCTCGCCACCGGGCCTGCACAATTTCGATCATACGCCCACGATTTCCGCGGGACCGTATGAGTATGGAGTGAAGTCATGAGCACACATCATCACCAACCCGACGCTGCAGGGCACACCGTGGCGCATCATTTCGATTCGGCGGCGCAGGCCTACGAGGCCTCGAAGTTGGGCGTCTGGTTATTTCTTGTTACCGAAATTTTGCTCTTCGGTGGGTTGTTTGTCGCGTACATTATGTATCGCATCATGTACCCGGAGGCGTTCCACGAGGCGAGTCATCATTTAAATCGCATCATGGGCGCGGTGAATACGATCGTACTGATCTGTAGCAGCTTCACGATGGCGAAGGCCGTGCAAACCACGAAACACGGGCAACTGAAGGCCGCGGCGAATTATTTGTTCATCACGGTTATGTGCGGTCTTGCGTTTATGGTGGTGAAATATTTTGAATACAGCGCGAAATTTGCGCACGGATTATTGCCCGGCGCGCATTTCACCAACGAAGAAATCAAGGCGCCCGCCGCGAAAATGTTTTTCTCGCTCTACTTCATGATGACCGGTCTACACGGCATTCACGTGCTGGTCGGTATGGCGCTGATTACCTGGTGCCTGGTGAAAGCGCGGCGTGGTCACGTTGGTCCGAGTTACTACACACCAGTAGAGATGACAGGACTCTATTGGCACTTGGTCGATTTAATTTGGATTTATTTGTTCCCGTTGTTGTACCTTGTTGGCTAGTGCATAGCTGCACGTGCGGCGCTGAGGGGGAGGCTCCGCGGGCTTTGCCCGTGGAGGGGGCGACGCGAGCCCCTCAGATAGCCATGACAGGACTCTATTGGCACTTGGTCGACTTGATTTGGATCTATTTGTTCCCGTTGTTGTATCTGGTTGGTTAGGGATTAGGGATTAGGGAATAGAGACTAGGGAATAGAGAATAGGAAGAGAACACTAGTGAAGCATTTCTAGTCTCTGGTCTCTATTCTCTAGTCTCTAGTCCGGAGAGCATTATGAATCACGATCATCACAGTCGCACGTATCTGAAAATTTGGGGCACGTTGCTCGTCCTGACAGTGGTGACGGTCGCGGCGGCGTATCAAAATTTCGGCGTCTTTAATATTCTTATCGCCATGCTCATCGCGACCATCAAGGCGGTGCTGGTCGCGCTCTATTTCATGCATCTGAAAGACGATCGCCGCGTGAATCAAGTCGTGTTCGCGTCGTCGTTCTTTTTTCTCGCCGTGTTTGTGGGACTCACCTACAGCGATCTGTTCGCGCGACCGCAAATTGCGCTGGCGCCCGTTACGCCCATTGCCGCACCGGCCGGACAACAAACCACCGAGGTGAAACAATATCTGTTGCCAACACCGGAACTCGTCGCAAAGGGAAAAAATATTTACGCGGTGCAATGCGTGGCGTGCCATGGTGCCACCGGTCACGGCGATGGCGCGGCCGCAGCGGCACTCACTCCGAAACCGCGCGATTTTACGTCGGGCTACTGGAAACAGGGCGGGGCACCGTCGCAAGTATTTGTCACGATCAGCAAAGGCATTGCGGGCAGCGCGATGTCGGCGTTTGAAACACTCAGTGTCGCCGATCGCATGGCGCTGGCGCATTTTGTCCGATCGCTCGCACCGAATCCTCCCGCCGACACCCCGCAAACGCTGACCGCGTCTGGTCTGGGCGAGGGCGCGTCGAATCAAGAGTCCGCGGCGCTCCCCGAACTCCCCGTCGATTTCGCGATCGATCGGTTGATTAGTGAAGGTCAATGAGTTTTGTCCGATGTCCTTACGTCCCTATGTCCTTATGTCTTTCAACTGACGGTGACGGATTTGTTTTTGGCGTATGGACATACGGACGTAAGGACATAGGGACAAAAAAATGAAGCGCCTGCTCACCACAAACATTCTGCTTATCTACGTACTAATTATCTTAGGCGGGGCGGTCCGCAATTTCGGCGCGGGATTGTCGTGTCCCGACTGGCCGTTGTGTCAGGGGCACATCATTCCCGCGTTTGATTTTCTCGTCTTGCTCGAATGGACCCATCGATTGTTGGCGTTGATTGTGTCGCTGCTCACGATTGCCATCGTGGCGCTCTGGGCGACGCGACCGTTCGAACGGCGTCGTTTGGGATTGGTGCCGATCTGGTCGGCGCTGTTGCTCGCGACCCAGGCCGTGCTCGGTGGAATGACCGTGTTGCAATTGTTGAATCCCGCGACCGTGTCGTTGCATTTGGCGACCGGCCTGATGTTTTGGGGATCCATTCTCTGGATGTGGTTGCGTGTGAAAGATATTTCGTACGCACCGTCGCTCGGACTCGATCACGCCAATACCTGGCTAGGAGGGCTTACGCTGGCGTATTACGGCCAAGCGGTGTTGGGTGCGTTGGTGTCATCGACGCACGCGGGTCTGGTCTGCCCCGATTTTCCACTGTGTCACGGCGCGCTCGTTCCGCCGCTCATGGGGTTGTATCTCTATCAATTCATGCATCGCGTGGGCGCGGTGGTCGTGTTGGTCTTGACCACCGGGTGTTTTTTTTCGCTGCGACGAATGCCGGTTGACCGCAAACTGCGGATGACGGTAGGAGCACTCGCGGGGATGACCATCTTTCAATTCGTGCTCGGCGTCGGCAATGTGCTGGCCCGACTGCCGGCGGCCATGAGTATCACGCATCTGGCCGTCGCCGCGTCGCTCTTCGGGATGTCGGCCATTGCGTGGTACAAGGTTGCCAATGCGCGCATTTCTGCAGTTGACCAAACCACGCATTAGTCTCGTCTTTGCCTTCACCGGTTTGGCGGCGCTCGTCGTGGAGCGCAGTCAACTCACGCAGCCGTGGCATGCGGCACTCATCATTGCCGCAATTTTTTTCATCGGCGGTTCCGCGAACGCCTTCAATCAATATTTCGAACGCGACGTCGACACGCGCATGCAGCGTACCGCAAAAAAACGCCCGTTGCCGCAGGGCCGCGTCACGCCGCGCGCGGCGTTGTGGTTTAGTATCATCACGGGTGTGATCGGTGTGGGCGCACTGTTCTGGTGGGGCGGTTGGTTGGCAGGTAGCATCGCGCTCGGTACGATTGTGTTTTACAGTTTTTATTACACGCTCTGGCTCAAACCGCGCACGCCGTACAATATTGTGATCGGCGGACTTGCCGGCGCGACCGCACCGCTCATTGCGTGGGCCGCAGCGACCGGGCATTTGGCGAGCGCACCGCTCGTCATGTGTGCGATTATATTTTTTTGGACGCCGCCGCATTTTTGGGCGCTCGCGATTTGCTGCAAGGAAGATTACATTCGCGTCGGTTACCCGATGCTGCCGATTGTGTTGGGCGAAGATGCCACGCGGCGACAAATCATGTGGTACTCGCTCTTGCTGTTGCCGCTCTCGTTGTTGCTCGGCACGCCGTGGTTTGGCAATCTGGGCACAATCTACCGCAGTAGCGCATCCATCCTTGGTGTGCTGTTCGCCGTCTTTGCGTGGCGCGTCTATCGCCAAAAAACCCACCGCGCCTGCTGGCAACTTTTCGCGTATTCCATTCTTTACGTGATGCTGCTCTTCGTCGCGATGATGATGGATGTGATGGTTGGGTGAATTTTGTTCTTGTGTCCCTATGTCCTTACGTCCCTGCGTCATTGCGATGGATGGTGTCGGATTTGATTTTTTTGCGTAGGGACAGAAGGACGTACGGACGCAGGGACAAAAATCAAATCTCACTCAAAACCACCGAATAGAGCGGTTTTCTGCAAAATTCTGCTTGCATGATGTGGGCGCACTCGCTAAGAGCTGCAACTCGTTAACGGCAACCAACAAACCCGGAGGCAACTATGGCAGCAAAGAAGAAGTCAAAGGCAGCAAAGAAGTCGGGCGGAAAAAGCGGTGGCAGTGAATTCATCGTGAAGTCGAAGGTCAAGGAATTCTTGGCCGGTTCCGAATGCCGCTCCTCGAGCGATGTCGCCGATGCCTTGAATGGTGTCGTCGCCTGGTATCTCGAACAAGCCGCCAAACGCTGCAAAGCCAACAAACGCAGCACCGTGCGCAGCTACGACGTCTGCTGTATGTAATCAGATTTTCTGTTGTTCGAAACCCGCGCGCTGCGCTCACCCGCAGCGCGCGGGTTTTTTTGTGCAAAAAAATGGCGGGACACGCAACTTTTTTGCCGTACCTGCCGAGAACTATCGTAATGGAGGTCGTATGGGGGATGGGGTGAGAGAAACATTTGCCATAATCGTTAACGGAGATCTGGAACCGCGCCATTTGGAAAATGTGCGCCGTGCGATTGAGGGGTTGCGCAGGGAAGATGCGCGTGTGAAAATTTTTGTCGCGAATCCAGAACAACCCACGGCGGAGCTTGCGGGTTATGCTCACGCCACGGTGGCCGGGTTACAGGCGGTCATTGCTGGTATGGCGGGGCAGATCGACGACGACGATCAGCTCGTCATTTACACTACCGGTCATGGCGGCATTGAGGCCGAGTCAGAAGGCTGTCTGGTGTTGGAAGGAAGTGTATGTGTGTCACTCGCCACGTTGGAGGAACAGTTGGGCAAGCTCTCGTATGGCCGGCGTGTTGTTGTGATGGATCAATGTTACAACGGTTCAGGTTTTGCGCGCTTTGCCAACGACAAGACCACCGTGGTCACGCAGGGCTCTCCGCACGAAACCGTCTGCTGCCAACAATTTGCCCCATTTTTCTGGAGTGATCACGTTACCGATCATGATCACGACGGTGTCGTGACAATCTGGGAACGTTATATCTATGCGAAAACAACGGGCACTTCGCAAACACATTCGCAATTTCTTGATGGTGCTGATTACGCTGTGGGACTGACCGGCGTGCTTGCCAAGCAATTGCCATTTGCCGAGAAAGTGGTTGATGTGCACACCGAGTCCGCACTGCGTGAGCAGCTCAAACAATTGCAGCCAGGGCAATTGGCACTGGTGATGATTGGCGCGGATTGGTGCGGACCCTGCCAGGAGTTTGTTCCGAAATTGAACGTGATGACCAAAAAATTGCATGGACGTTTTTCCATCATCCATCTCGAAACGAATAATGCGGACGATCATGATGAAGCCTTTACGATTATGAAAAATCTGGGAATCACAGCGACTGGTATCCCAACGCTGGCCTTTATTGATGCGGACGGGCGCGCCACTGCTGTGCGCGATATGGACAATCCCCTCGCATCCTTGGTGCCTGCAGTGGCGCTGGATATTGAAATCGAGATTCAATACATGCGCAAAATGCTGCGGTCAGGGTATGGCGGAGAGCGAGCGGCGGGAATTGAATTGCTAGCATCGCTTCTGCCGCAACGACCGCGCTTGCTGGCCGAATATTTAGAACTTCTGTATCGCACGGCACAGGAGGCGTATGTTCCAAAATTGCCCTGGCCGCACCTGATACCCCCTGATGCAGATGCCGTGGCGCTGTTTCCACAAATGATCTCTGCGCTGGGAATGGAAAATATTTTTCGGATACGAGATTTTGCACGGGAAGTTCTCGAGCATTTTCCGGCCTCACAGGCGGAGCGTGTGGTGCAGGCGCTCGCGAAATCCTATGCAGAAATTCCCGAGGAATTCTCCGATCGCGAGCAGATTGTGCATGCGTTGGCCACACGGATGCATGGCGATGTGCGATTACTTCCGCAGCTGGCCGCGTGGTTGATTGATTCATCACGCGATATGCGGCATCTTGGTCTGAGCGTTGTCGGCGGGTTGACAGGCAATCTGCCATGGTCGGCAGCGGAAATCGCATTGGTACCGCGTTTGTTGGTCTGCCTGACCGATGCGGATCCGCTCATTGCGGAATTGGCGGTGCAACTGCTGCCTTTCTGTTTGATGAAGGGCCGGTGTGAAGATGAAGAAGTGCGCGCGGCAGCGGAAGACTCTCTGGTGCAGGTGGCGACCAAGAATCACGGCTCACGACTCTTTGGTGTTGCCTACAATGCGCTGCGCACAATGTCCGCCGCCTCTGAGGCTGCCAACGCGCTCTTTAAACAATATCCAGACGACCCACTCTATCACACGATCATCCCGCAACAGAGAGTCCTCGATCTGGCGAACTCCGCCGATTTTCAACGCGCCCAGGAATTAGCGGCGCATCCAGCTGCAGGTGTGCGAGAATCGCTGGCCATCCTCTTGACGGGTGCAATGACCGATGTCAGAGACTCTTGTGAACGTGGTGTTCTTCTTTTGCTCAGTCTGCGCAACGATCGAGATGAAATCGTTGGGAAGCAGGCAGGCTCGGCATTGGAGGGTCTTTCTACTTTGATGCTTCTGATTGAAGCATCCGGCCACAGCCGCGCACAATGCATAGTCGAAGCGTTGCTGCGTCATTCTCCCGCATCATTATTTGCGGCTGCTGATGCTGCTTCGATTGCGGTGATCATACGACTCCTTGATCCTTGGCAGAATTCAGCCGATCCAGTCATGCGCGATCGTGCCGTGCAGATCTTGCACACGTTTCAAGCGGGGCAAAAAAAATAGCGGTACATGGTAAAAAAATGTAGGGGAGACGCGACATGAACAAAAAAAAGGTCCTCTGTGTTTTACTGAGTCTGTTTGCGAGCGGGTTGGTGTGGAGTGGTGCTGCGGCAACGGCGCCGTCGGTGCAGCAATCCATTGGCAAGCGCATTACGGTGCAGGGCACGGCCGTGAACTCCAAGGCGGGCGCCGCGGTGCGAACGACCGCGCAGGAAATTATTTTCATCGATGGTCTGGCGTCGTGGGGCCGCGATGCCGGGAAATCGCTGGAGGTCAGCGGCCTCTTGCAGCGGCGAAAATTTATTCCGGACCCGCAACCCACTCCGAACGCCCCCATTCGCCAAGGCGCCGAAGGTTTGCAATATGTCTTCGCCGCCGCCCGCTGGAAATTTTTGGATGACGGAATGATCCGATGAAACCATGAACTGTATCTGCTGACGGCGCTGTTGGCGCGGCTCTACTTTTTCGTGAAAGAAAAGATTGCGCGTCAGCGAGCCAAAAAATTGCATAGCGCATAATGTTGGGGACGTTTCTCAAAGCTATACGACGCGCAGCGGTGCGGCGATTTGGTTCATTGCACAAATTTCCGGATCCAGGCGAGCGCGGCGTTAATGCCGTCCACCGCCGCACTCGTGATGCCGCCAGCGTAACCGGGGCCTTCGCCGCAGGGAAAGAGTCCGGACGTGTTCACGCTCTCGAAGCTCGCGGGATCGCGCGGGATACGGATGGGCGAGGAGGTGCGGGATTCGACGGCGTGCAGAACGGCGTCGGCGTGTGCGAAGCCGTGGCGGCGGCGATCGAAATCGGCGAGGCCTTGGCAGAGAAATTCGTAGACCCATTTCGGTAAGAGTTTCGACAGATCGACATCGACAATGCCCGACGGACAACTCGAACGCGCCGTAACTTTTCCACTGCGCCCCGCCAGAAAATCCTCGAGCCGTTGCGCCGGAACGCGCCGTGATTCGCCACGCGCGGCACTTGCGGAAAATACTGCGCGTTCTATTTCATATTGAAACGCGTGCATCTTAAATGGATCATCGCCGGGAATGCGCGCGGTATCGATGCTGCACACGACCGCCGCATTCGCCCACGGTGAGTTGCGATGATAATTGCTCATGCCGTTCACCACGATCGCATCGGCATCGGTGGAACTTGCAATCACATAACCGCCGGGACACATACAAAATGTGTAGACGCCGATTTTTTCCTGATCCCAATAACTTTGCAATTTGTACTGCGCGGTTTCGAGTTCACTCGCCTCTTGGCGCGCGCCGTATTGCCACTGATTAATAAAACTTTGCGGATGTTCGATGCGCAATCCGAGTGCAAACGATTTTGCTTCGATGTGCACGCCCTGTTCGCGCAGCACCGAAAAAAAATCGCGCGCGCTGTGGCCGCACGCCAGCACGAGCCCGCTGCCCGCCACGCGCATGCCGTTGGCGAGCACAACACCTTGCACATTGCGCGCCGCGAGATCGAGCGAGGCCACGCGCGTGTTGAAACGAAAATCGGCGCCGCGTGCCAGCAGGTCGTCACTCATGCGCCGAATGACCTCGCGAATCAAATTACTGCCGACGTGCGGATTGTAGACGTACGCGATTTCGGCGGGCGCACCGTACTCCACAAATGTTTGCATGACACGCGCCGTGAGCGGACTTTTGATGCGCGTGATGAGTTTGCCATCGCTAAACGTTCCCGCGCCCCCTTCGCCGTTGCACACATTACTATCGAGATCGAGTTCGCCATGGCGCCAGTAGCGACTGATTTTTTTCATGCGCTCGTGCGTACGCGCGCCGCGTTCGAACAAAATCGGACGAATCCCGTGTTGCAAAAAAGTCCACGCCGCAAACAATCCCGCCGGTCCCGCGCCCAAAATGAGCGGTGGGTCGCCACGCCACGTCGTTTGCGGAAATGCGGGCAGCGCTTCCGGTGCCACGTCGCCCACCAATTGTACATCGAGCGAATACACCCAAAATAACCGGTGCCGATGCCGCGCATCGAGACTGCGTTTGTGCACTCGAATATCGACGATCTGCTGTGCATCGATTTGTAAATGCGCCGCGACGAGCGCGCGCAGGTCGGGATTTTTTTCGTACGGCGTGCGAAGATTCTGGATGAGAGACATTTTTTATTGTTCCGATGTGCCGAGGTGCCGACGCTCTGTGTCCTACGCCCGTGGCTCGATGTCCAATGAATATCAAAATCGTTTGAGCATAGCATCGCGCTGGAGTTGGAGTGGGGGCGGGAGTGCAGCGTCGTGCAGAAAATCATCGCGATGGGTACGGATGTAATTGCCCAGCATCTGCACCAGTTCATCGTGCGCAGCGGTGAGTGGCGTTTGCCGGATGCATGGTCTGGGAATGTCGTGATGCGGGGAAATGCACATGCCGCGCTGGGCTGCGTCGAGTGCGGTCGGGAACGGATCGCCGCGATGCAGCGCGAACCCAAGTCGCTCCGCTTCATTCAGAAAATAATTTACGACGTCGGCGCTGCTCGGATCGGAGGGTTTGCCGAACGCATCGGTGTCGAGCAAAAATTCGGGTGGATGTTCCAGCAACAGCAGATACGTTTGCGCCACCAGGGCGCGGCCGCGCTCCGTGGTGGCGGGTTGCCACGCAAGCGCCTCGGCGGCGACGTGCAGAAAACGTAACGCCTCGTCGATTGAATATGTGGTGGCGCCATCCGCGTGCGGCCAGATTTCATGGCCATCGAGTTGTTCGGGAATCGTGCGCTGCACGGCCACGAGTTGCAGGCGCGTGTCGGTGACCACGCCCCACCGCAGTTCCACCAATGAACCATCGCGGCGGCGCACGGTGCCGGTCTGCATGGAACCGATCAGCAGCAAATGGCGCTTGGCATTGTACTGCACATACCACGGGCGTTGGTGGAGATTGCCGCGCGGAGTAATTGCCACGTGCACAAAACTCAGTTCGAGTAATTCGTCCAGTCCAATCACCTCGCCGCGTGCATTCGTAACGACGTGATTTTCCGGGCGGATGCCCCGGCGTCCCGAGTTCGTGTCGCGCGCGTAATCCATCACAAAACGATCGTCATTCACCTCGATGACGAGCGTTGCATAATAACATTGGCTGAAAGAATTTTCCGACGTACCGGAGTTTCCCTCGCAATAAAAGATGCCTTGATATTGCGGCCGAATGCCGTCCACGCTGGCTGGTTGGGTGAGGGGGGCGCTCAAAGCGTTTTTCACGCCATGCAACGACGCGTGAAATTTTTCATCATGGAAGGTGATGTGACTTGCACGATACAATTGCAAGCGATGCAAAATCGCGTCGGCCGTTTCGTCGGCAATGAGATCGGATGCAAAATCGTACACGATGGGCACCGATGCCGTGAGCAGGAGGGCGCCGCGCTCCAAGGGATTGCGCGAGTTGCGCGCGTATACGGTCAGTGCAGACGCGGTGCTATTCACGCGATCGAGTGTAAAAACGAAATGTTGATTCATCGCCGTGGTCGCGTCGGATGATTGTGATTCCAAATGTTCAAGGGCATCCGGATGATTACGCAACTCCCACGCGATGGCAGCCAACGCTGATTCCTCCTGGTCGGGCGCGGTCGGGAGCGCGGCGTAGGCGGCGTTGGTCATCTGGGTAAGCAGGGGTGTGCGATTCGAAGAAATCTTGAACGCAATCGTCGGATCCAAACTGCGGTCCGACGGTGTCGCATCGAGTGTGGCGTAGTGCGCATCTGTCATGGTTTCCACCCAGGCGTGGCCCGGAGTCGTGATGACGTAGTGGCTCGGTGTTTTGTGCTCGTCATCAGTCAGGTAATCTGGATCGACCAATCCATTCACGCGGCGCACATTGTAGCCAAAGGCGCGTGCCCCCAAAAAGAAAATCGCATTCGCGAGTTCGCAATCGGCGGGAACCGGATCTTTGGATTGAAATAATTTCTGCAGACCTGTCACCGGATCGCCCGCCAGCAATTGCGTCAGGCCGCCCGGGTTTTCGCTGGGTGTGAGCAAGTGCGCAATGCGCCACGCCGCGTAGACGAGTTGTTCGATCGGCGTGAGTGGGTTGGGCAGTGTGGAATCACCCAACTGTTGCGCCTGCGCAAAAATTGCGCGCACGGGTTCGGGCAATTGTTCCTTGGTGAGCGGCGGTGCGGCATCGACCGCAAAGTGCAGCGGCGTAAGGGCGCGCGCGAGTGTGATGCTCCATCGCGCAAAAACCTGCACGGAAATATTTGCGGGTGCGTCCGCTGCCGTGGCGGAACGAATCAGATACAATTGCCCGGCAACCGCGTCCCACATGATTTCGCCGTCGGCGGCCGATTCGACTTGATACAATTGCGCCGGGAGACCGTCGTGTTCGATAGTCGTCGGAAGCGGAATTTTATTTCCGAGCGCTACCGCGTGCATGTGTGATCCACGCAATGACTTCGTCAGTTGTACCGTTTCCAGCGGTCCCTCCAACGCCACGCCGCGATTGTGGGCGAGATCGATGCGATCGAATGTGGCGAGACGAAAATAGGTTTCAAAATAGGTGAGGGGTTCTTTCGGGAAATAGGGATTCGATTGGGGATCGAACCACCAGACGGCCGCACGGGGCCGATGACCTGCCTCCGACTCGCGCCCAAAAAATGGGAGTGACCAATTAAATTGAACCATCGAGGCGCGCGTGTCTGATGGTACGAATGCAGCGAACGCGGCTTCATGCGCCGGGATCGTTCGTTGCGTGCAGTCGGGTTTCAAAATTTGCGAGAGCGTGTCGATGCGCGACCAGAGTCGCGGCGGATGCAGGCGCCCTGTGCCAATGCGACGTGCTTGTCTGGTGAACCACGCGTCCAGATAGAGTTGCGCCGCCCCGCGTACACTCAGGCAGGGGTTCACGGCGACCACGCCCAAAATTAAATCAGCGGTGGGTGATAGCGCAGCGGTCGTGACGAGGCGATCCTGCACGATGTCGCAATATTGCGCATATTGCGTATTCAGCCACAGTGCGTCGCTGCAAATGGTTTCCACGCGATCCACGCAGTGGGCGAGCATTTTTTCGGTGGATTGAATCACCGTCTGCACGCGATCGAAAATTTGCGTAATGTCGGTCATAACAATTTATCTCAGGTTTTAAACATCACCGCGCGGTCGCGCATGTGATCAAGAAACGCGGCCTCGTCGGCATCCGAATCGGAGCCATCCGTTACGTAAATTGTTTCAAATGCGTCGGGAATATTTTCCGCGAGTTGGCGATGCGGCGGCGCGCCCAGATAGAGTCCAAGCAGCTGTGGGTCGTGTGGCCGAATTGTTGCGAGCAATGCGCGCAAGGTCGCGCCGGATTGCACATCGTCTTCCACCACCAATACACGTCGCCCGCGCAGCCTCGCCAAATCATCGATTGCCGTCACCGAGCGTGCACCGCCAAACTCAGCTTCCGGAATATTCACCGTGATCGTTTCCATGCGTAAATCTTCAAACAGTGGGGCGTACGCGCAACCTTCCGGTCCAACAATGAGCGCCATGTCGTAACCATCGTTCGCCGCACGGATCGCGCAGCGCAGCGACGACAAATACGATTGCGGCAGATGCGGATTGTCGATGTTGCGCTGACTAGCGAATGTGGCGGCGCGCGGGGCGAAACGGGCGTGGGCCATCGTGTCGTAACTGCCGTTGGAGAGGCCCGGACTGGCGGTCATGAAATTTGCGATCCGCTGATACGCGAGTTGCCGCGAGTGAACCTGCACCGCGACGACACAATCACGCAAGGTGCGTTCCAAACGTTCTACAATCGATTCGCGAATAGCGTCGGCGCCGGGGAGTTGCGGATTCACATTCCAAAGGAGATTGTGTTGATCGGCGACGTATTGCCGGATCGTTGCGGCATCGACTGCGGCGTTGGGTGGCGCGTCGGCAAGAAATTGTTCGAAGGCCTGTACCACGCCGCCAATCCGTCCGCGCGGGGTGCGCAGGCGTTCGTGCAGATGATCGATCATCTCCGCAAGCGGCGGCACGGCGATGTCGGCGGGAAAATGCAGCGCGACACCTTCCGCGCGCAATGCCGCAAGCGCCGGTTGTTGGGCGACGGCGGCGAGATCGATCGGATTCAAATTACAAAAAACGCCAAACGCCGCGGGTTCAGCGCTCGCTAACAGTTTCATTGCCTCGCGCACCGACGCGCCAGTCACAATATCTTTATCGACGAACAACACGCGTTTGCCGCGCACCATGTCCAACGTGTCGGCAGCGAGAATTCTCGCGCTGGGATTTTCCTGATTGTGTGCACACACCTCGATCACTCGCGTCGTCATGCCCAACAATTGCGCGATGGCGCCGGAAAACAATCCGCCCTTCGCAATCGCAATCACGACATCGTACTGACTTGCCAACGCCCGCAAGCCTGCGACGGCGCTGCTTATGACGTGCTTGGCCACATAGGGAAATCCGTGTGCTGTGGAAAAATCACGGACGAGTTGATGGAGTAGTGGCTGCAGTGATGATAATAAATTTGCATCGATATTGTCCCACGGTGTTGCTTTTCCAACACCGGTCCATGCTTGTGCGGTTTGTTGTGCTGGCGAGAACGGAGTTTCCAGCCACTCGTTGCCAATCCAGGCTTTGATCAGAGAGTCATCGGACAGCCGAGTCGCCAACGCGCGGAGTCCGACACAATCATGCAGCGCTGAGAAATGGTCGAATGCCAAACTGTAATTTGCTTCAACGGCGGCGCGCATGAAAACTTCGGCGCTGATGCGCAGCAATGCGCGTTCCGTGGGCCATGCCGAGAGATTGCCTTCGCGAAGCCCATCAAACGGTGATTGCATGGTTGCGAAAATGGCGTCGTTCCAGTCGCACAATGCGTCGTCGTGCAATCCGGTTTCTGCGGCGATGGCATCGACAACCAGTGAGGGAAGATACGCGACGAAGTTGGGGAGAGCGTGGCTCGAATAATTTCTGGCCCCGATCACACGCGCATCGGGTGGAAAGTGGGCGTGCGCGTGTGGCGAGAGATGCATGAGGATGCCACTGATGATCATGGCATCGGCGACGTCTGCTGCGTAAAATGCACACCTTTTGACGCGCGCTTGGTCATCGGTTGCGGAAAACACTGCATTGTAAGCGGGTGTCATCGACGTAGGAAGCGCGGCACCGTTGGCGCGCAACGCGTGATGAAATGTGCTGGTCTCATGTGGAGTGGTCGGCGTTCGTTCCTGACGCCGCAACGCCGCGACCGCCGCAAGTGGTGTCGCCACGCGCAACGCCGCACAGACGTTCGCCCGAAATTGCGCAAAGGGATTGATGCGGTTGGCGGCCATACAAGATGTGTATCGGCTGGGGTGCGGAAAATGTTGCTTCGCGCGAATCCATTGAAATCTGTGCACGAGACTGTTATGCTTCGCGCATGCGTCGCGTGAAACACAAACCACTCAAGCCGCCCAAGCGTCATTACCTGTGTCTCGATCACGACGATCCGGAATTGGAGCTGGATTTCGAGGTGCGGTGGCAGTTAGTGCTCTCACCGCGGGAACATTTTCGGCGGATGTGGAAACGTTCTCTTGAAATCGCACAAATGATGGTGACTCATGGACATCAAAAACCTGCTGGCGTCTTTCAACGCTCATAAAGTCATTTACGTGGTGATTGGGGCGGGTGCGTTCCCAATCTATGGATACGATCGTGCCACACAGGACGTCGATCTTTGCATCAAACCAACCCCAGCGAATGCGAAGCGCGCCATTGCTGCATTAGAGGCGCTGGGTTACGACTTGATGGGTTTGTCGCTGGAAAATTTTCTCACCAAAAAAACACTCTTTCGCCAATACGCGCTCGACACCGACATTCATCCGTTTGTCGCAGGCATTACTTTTGATCGCCTCTGGAAAAATCGGGTGTCCTACACATGGGAAGGCGTGTCGGTTTTTTTCCCGGAACTCGACGACATGATCCTCATGAAAGAAGCCGCCGGCCGCCCGAAAGACTTGGAAGATTTACGCTACCTCAAAAAAATCCGCGCCATTCGCCTGGAAGAAGCGCAGAAAAAATCGCGCAAAAAATCGAAGAAAAAAATAGGTCGTTAGGCGCACTGGGCGGAGACGACTTGGTGTTCCATCGCATCGATGCGATGCGAGAGTTCGCGCAGCGTGTGCCAGACCTCGCGCAGGCGGACGAAGGCGCGGGCGACCTCGATGCTCACGCGCACGGCGGCGGCGTTTTTGAAAAGCGTGGCGAGCATGAGCACGCCATGTTCGGTGAAGGCGAACGACGCGGCTTCCGCGAGTTGCTGACTGTGTGAGCGTTGCTCCATGGCGGTGTTGAGTTCGGCGCACGTCAGCGCAAAGACGAAATCGACCGGGAAAAATTCCGGATGATTCCTCACCATGGCGTTCAGCGCATTGACCCGCACGCCATACAGCTCGGCCAAATCCACATCCAAAATCACGCGGCGATTCCGCAGGACCAGCAGTCTTTCGTCGATCGACAAGTTGAAACGCGACATAACAACCTCCTTGGTTGCCATTCACGTTAGCAAGGATCTTGCCAACGTGCTGCCTGGCACAGCGGCCTCGCTGATGCCTTTTGGTGCGGGATTCACGGTGCCAGGCATGTTACCCAGGTGCCAGGCACGCAGTTCGTCCGGAATTGTGTGTGCGGATTCCTGGATTGCGGATTGTCAGCGGTCGTCGATGGCTTGCGGATCACCGCGCATATGAAACCCGACGACGTCGAATCCATTGTTGCGGAAGTTGATCGCGCCTTCCACGGCCGAACGGTTGATCTCACCTTGCAGCAGTTGAATAATCTGGGAGAGTTTGCGCACGGCGTCGATATTGCCACTTTTTTGGTAGGCCGCCACCGCGCTTTGCGATTGTTGGATCAATACCGTCGCGTCGCGCACATTGGAACTCCAGATCGTTTTGGAACCGGTGTCATATTGCCAATCAGAAATTTTCAATTGGCTGAGTGCGAGATTAGTTTTGGCGATGAACTCGCCCAGCGATGTCGGTGCGGGCGCGGCGTTTTTCGCCGGGGCCTCGGCGGCGATAGCACGTACGGGGGCGCGAGGTTTGTCGGACAATATGCGTGTGGGAAGGTCGCCGTGCAGTCGGACCGCCGGTGCGGTTTGCAGGGTACGTGGCGTGCCCAGTCTGAATGGCATATCGCCGCTCGAGACCACCACCGAATCGCCGCTGGTTTCAGCAGTGGGTGCTGGTTTCTGGGCCGCCTTCGCCGGGTCAGTGGGACCTAATAGTTGCCGGGTCGCACCCTGCAGCGCTGTTCGTAATGCACCTAATTTTCCTGGTCCGTCACCCATCACACACCTCCCGTTTCTCATATTATCGGCATGTACGATACGAGAAGTTGCGTCAAACTGTATTTTTACGGTGCCAGGTGTCCAAAAACGCTACATCGATGTCCAGATTTCGGACACCTGGCACCTTCTCTACGGACACCTGGCACCTTCTCCAAGCCGCATCACCTTCTCTACGGACACCTGGCACCTTCTCCAAGCCGCATAACTTCGAGAAACGTCCCCAACGTTATGCGCAACTTCGCCGTCTATGGTGGCCGATAATAGTTTCAAAGGAGCTCGACTATTATGGCGCCAATTACTCTGTACAAACCGGTTCGCGAAAATCCTGTGGCGAATGATCAATTGTCTGCGGTTGGGACGTGTTGGAAGACGGGCGAGAAGAAAGGCGTGGAATCCTTTCAGTGTGGACGCAAGGGGTCGGATGGTGTGCCGGAAATGACGACGGGGCGTTGTGTGGAAACGCCGAAATCAAAGAAACATCCAAATTTAGCGCAGGCGGAATATGTCTGTGCGGTGGATGGTGGCGAGCCGTCACCGTACGGTGTGAAAACATTTCAAACGATTACGGCACCGCGCACGCGGGGTGGAATCGCCGGGTGCAGCACGATGTGGCGCTTCAACGGTTCCGATGGCCGCCATAATTTCGAACTCAAAAAATCCTGCGGTGAGGCTGAGCCGGTCGTGTCGGACAAAAAATAAATTCGGAATTAATATCTCCCGCGCCACGTGATGCCCATCTGGCGACTGCGTTTGGCGTGGAGCCCGCGGCGCACGGCATAGTGTTCGCCCAAGTTGGCGGTGCGCACGGCTTCCACGCTATCGCGCGGTTTGAGTTCGCGCAAAATTTCGCACAGGCGCCGCCAGAGCGGATGTTGGCGGTCGTCATGCGTGGCGGTTTTTTCGGCGATTTGTAAATCGGCAAAGGCCTCGCGGCGCATCTGGAGCGAGAGTGTGGTCAGCGCGAGTTCAAAATATCCCGCGACAAAACATCCCGCGTGCGGATAGTGCGCAATCGCCTCGCGCAATGTCGCGATCGCCTCGGTGGGTCGTCCCATTTCTCGCTCGGTGATGCCGAGTTGCAACAGTGTGCGATGATCGCGCGCAATCGCCAACGCGGCGGCGAATTGCGCAACCGCGCCCACGAAATTTCTCTCCCGTCGCAGTGCGACACCGCGCCGATTCAGATCCATGACCCGGTGCAAATCGTTTCCAGATACCGGCTGGCCGGCTGTTATCTGTTTGCGCACGATCACGCCCGACACTCTGGTTGGTGCAGTCTTCATATATATAGTATCGGCAGTTCGCGAAAAAGGTTGCTCAGAAAAAAATTGGTATCGATTTCAAGAAAAGCCGATCCAGTTCCGGGACGAGTGGAGTGCCTTGCGCATCGCGCAGCACATCGTCCCACAAAAATTGCCATGCGGTTGCGGCAGAATTTTGTGCCGCGCGATAGGCGGCGATTTGGTCGGGTTCCAAGAAAAATTCGGCGATCACGTCATCGGTGAGTGGTTGGAGTGGTGTTGTCGCGATTGGCCACGGCGTTGCTCCGTCTTGCAATAGCCACGCGGGAATAAAAATCGAAATCGAGTTGCCGTAACGACGCGGTGAGGGAAGTCGCGCGCGTTCGAATGCGTGAATCCACGCGTCCTCGTTTACCGCGGTGGCCGCAAGATTCGGTGCGCTGAGCGCGATGCACATCCCAACCTGTTTGGTTGCTGCGAAAGTGGAGTAAACGGGTTCGGCAAAGAGCGTTGCCAACGCGGCGCGCGGCAAAAATACGCTACATACGGCTGCGATGGCTGCGGTTACCTCGGTTGAACAAGCACATGATGGCGGATGTTTTTGAATCGTCTGAATGAGAAAATCCTTGGTCGTGCCGTGTGCGATGATCGATGCGAGTAATCGAGCGGGGGCATTTGTCGCATGCGGTGTGGCGGCTTCCGGCAAACTATTGAGAAATATTTTCCACAGTGCGTGATGCTCAGGCAAAATTTCTCCGGGCAACGTATCGGCGTCGCTTGCCAATTGCGCGCGAAATAATTCCATCCATGCCTGGCGATCCGCGCGTGGTGTGGTTGTGCCGTTGCGTGTGATGAGATGGGCGGGAATAATCAGATCGATATTGTCAGGGCGAACGATGGGCGGAGGAAGATTCCATTGCGCAAGAAACCCCACAAACTCTTTCGAACACAGGATTTGCATGTTCGCTGGTAGTCTGAGTGCGACGGAGCCATCAGATAATCGCATGATCGGCACGGGCTGCGCCGACAGAATTTGCAGCGGAGCAATGACGTGCTTGAGCTGTGTGGCCATGTCAGGTGGCAGTGCATCTGCACTAAACTTTTTCCACATGCGGACGTACTCGTCCAGAAGGCGAAAAGCGGAATCGGCCAGATATTTGGAGTCTGGTGCAAAATAAGACAATCCCGGTTCGGTGACATAATCAGGGATCAAGCGTGATAGTGTGCATCCGGTAATAGAGGTCGGTGCGGTGCGAAGATAATATTCGATCCAATCATAGGCATTCCACGGCAACCACTCGCCGCGCCGAATCGATGCCACCTCGGCTGATATGTCGACCAGTTGATCACGCCACAGTTTCCAGAGCGACTGCATGTCTTTGCTGCCCACGAGAGTCCGATGCCCATATTCGACGGTGTCGAATCCATCGGTTGCCCGCAACACGCTTCGTTGCGGTGTGATGTTGCCCAAAAAAAAGCGGTCTAAATTTCGAATGGCCGTCGCTATGAGTGCGTCGGCGGTGTCGAGTGTTGTTGTATTGGAATCCTCGGCGCGATTGGCGGCGCGCAGTAATTTTCGTGCATGCCATAGTGGCGTATGAAAATAGTTGAGAATCCACAGTTGGCATTCCTGGATAAAATAACCTCGGGCCAGAAATTGTTTTCCCGTCCGAAATCGTGTGCCCAGTTCATCGCGATCCAAACCGGCGTGACGATAGGCTTCGAGTGCGAGCAAAAAAGATTCGAACGCCTCGCCGGGTTGGTCAGCAACGATGTCCGAGGCATCGATCACTGTATGAAATTGCGTTGCATCGTCGTAGCGCGGTTCGCGACAACAATGCAGACCGTTCGGCAAACTCAGAGACAGCGCGGTTCCGTGAGTGGCGAGCAATGCGCCCCAGAGTCCGAAGCACGCCGCGATGCCTTCGGTCGCATCGAAATCGGTCGCGATGCAATGGATGGGAATATTTGGATGCGCTGCGAGTGCACCAACGACGTTGTCGAGCATATTTGTGCGAAAAATTCCCGGTACGAGAATCGCGCTGGGTGGTGTGGTCGTGTGCGGCAACGCAGGCAGGTGCGCAAAACACGACGGCACCGGCTGTGCGGCGATTGCCAAGACGTGCAGGGACGCTGCGGAATGTGTGGAGCCAGGCACACGCATACCTTCTTATCGTCTCCCCGCAAAAAAAAGTTGCGTCCTTACTATGTTTGACACAATGATTGTGTTTGGTATACTACGTATACCGAGATGGAATTCGAGTTTGATCCACACAAGAATGCGGCAAACCGGGTGAAGCATGGAATCGATTTTGTGCAGGCGCAGCATTTGTGGAAGGATTCCAACCGTGTGGTGATTCCAGCCCGGACGGTCGATGAAGAGCGGTATATGTTGCTGGCGATGTATAAAGGAAAACATTGGTCGGCATTGTATGCGAAGCGTGGTGATCGGATACGTCTCATATCGGTGCGCAGATCGCGCGAAGAAGAGCGAGTTTTGTATGAAGGCCAAGCATCTCGATAAAATGTTCGATAGTGGAGCGGTGGATATTACGCCATATCTCCAGTTGGCAAAAGCCGAGCGGCCGGATCACTTACAAAAACGCGTCAATGTCGATTTTCCGCAATGGTTGCTCAATAAACTGGATCGTGCCGCCGAGCGGTTGGGTGTGCCGCGTCAGTCATTAATCAAAGTGTGGATTGCGGAATGTCTGATGAAAAAACCAACCTCTGCTTAGCGCATTGGACTATTCAGTGCTCCCCGTAATAAAAATGAGCAAAGCCTTCACCAAAGAACCCGACGACACCGATGACGACGCGCCCGAGGCGGCGTCGGCGTTGCCAGCAGGGCGGAAAAATTACATCACGCCGGGCGGATTGCAACGGTTGCATGATGAGTTGCAATTGCTGGTGACGAAAACGCGACCGGAAATGACGGCGATTGTTTCGTGGGCAGCGAGTAATGGCGATCGCTCGGAGAACGGCGATTACATCTATGGCAAACGTCGCTTGCGAGAAATCGATCGGCGGATTCGGTTTCTGACCAAACGGATCGAGTCGGCGGTGGTGGTCGATCCGGTCGCGAATCCCAAAGACCAAGTATTTTTTGGGGCGACGGTGACGATTTGCGACGCGGACGGCGTGGAAAAAATATACACGATCGTTGGCGTCGACGAAATTGATCTGGCGAAAAATCGCATCAGCTGGGTTTCGCCGCTCGCCACCGTGCTCATGAAATCCCGCGTCGGCGACGTGGTGAATTTTCGCACACCGAATGGTGAACGCGAGCTGGAAATTGTGATGGTGGAATATCTGAAGGTGGAGTGAAACGACGTTCACGCATCGTTCAACGCTAAGGCGAATATGATTGCGTGATTCACATCGCGCAAGAGAGACGATGGGAGGGTGCCGAGGTAGCGACGCAGCCGATCTTTCGCGATCATGTGCAGGCATTCGGCGGACACCCAGGATGGCTTGGGTAGATTGGCGGACTGGCCGATCGGAATTTGTGTGGGGTAGCCTTTGCACTTCGTGGTGACTTCCGCAATCACGACATTGTTCAAATAGGGAATGACGCCCGAGCGAGTAAGAATCAGCACCGGTCGTTTTCCAGCCCTGCCGCCAAGGTCGGCTTCCCAAATTTCACCGCGCTTCATTTGTCGCCCCAGGCTTCGACGGAGCGCCACGCACGAGCGTTGGAAGTGTGGTCGGGCGATTGGCCCAACGCGTCGATCCAGCGCCGTTCGAGTCGGGCGGTGCGTTCACGGACAAGTTTTTCTTCGATGGCTTGACGCACAAAGACCGACTTGGAAGCGGCGCCGCACTTCGAGAGTTGTTTGGCAAGCGCGGTGGGCAGGCGGATTTGTAAATTTGTGGTGCTCATGCAGTTAGCATTACAAAGTACATTACAGAATGCAATACATTTATTAATCGGGATGCGTCGAAGCAACTTTTTTTTCACACGGTCGATACACAGTCATGGGCGTTTTCAAATCGCCGGCCTTTACAAATCTCTACTCGCTCGCTCGCCCGAGTGTTGCGACGCATCGTGTCTGGTTGACGCAACAACCTTCGACGGTCAATGCATGTGCGACGCCCGTTGCCAGTCGCCATGTTGCCGACGCCGCGCGTGATGGTTATCAATTCGTCGGCGAGGGTTGCGTCGATGCTCGGCCCCAGGCATCGCGCCACTCGCAGCAACCACGCAACGTGTGGCACGCAGCCGCGAATGATAACGCGGTGGCAGCACCGCGCGTCGCGGGGCATTGGTGGCGTCGGGCCCCGGAGGCGGCGGTGGCAAATGCTGAAGCATTGGCGGCGGACGGGGTGCGGTGTTGCGTGGAGGAATTGCAACGCCGCGTGTTGGAACTTTCGGAAGAGATCCCCAAAGGGAATGTCGCCGCATATTTTTCCACGTTTCTGAGAATACTCACGCCACCATTATTCGAGCGACTCAGTGGCGCCATGATGCAAGTGACCGGACGTCGCGCCGGGCAACACGGCGGAAAGAGTGGCGCTGTGGTGAGTCTGGGCGCGAGCGATGTGGTGGCACCGCCTGCAACATCTGCGTCGCTGTCGCCACGTCCTGCGGCCACCGAGGCGCGGGTGCGCGACGGATTGGCGCGACTCGCGGTACTGCACGCGGAACATATTCGCACCGGAGCGCAATGGCCGCGCGACTGGATTTGGCGCGAAGTGGTGGATGCGTCGGAGCGCGCCCTGCATCGATCACTCAGCATGCGCTGGAACATTTTTATCCGGGCTTTGACGCCGGACGAACACGCGCAGTTGGAAGAATCACTCGCTGCGATGGTGCTGCCTGCGTTGCCGCCGCTCGTAGATGCCGTGCAAACCTTGCACGAATCGCTGTCGACAGAAGAAATCGGCGACGCCACTGCGGTGACGGAAATTATTGCGCGATTGCGCACACTCAATCAAATCGTCACGGACCGTTGGCCCTTGATGGATCTGCATTGTCAGGCGTTGCTGGCGGAAATTGTTGCCACCACTGTCAGTGTGCGATCTGCGATGCATGCTCCGCCATATCGCCAATTATTTCGCGCGGTGTTGATTCAACGACTGCGCGATCTTGCCGTCAGATTTTCCCTCACCGTGGTGGTTCCCAAGACGATATTCACTGTGGATTTGCGACTATCATTGCAGGATCTTGCGGTCGTGGCCCGCGATGCGATTGCGGCAGCGCCGACCATGGCGCCACAACCTTCGGAAAATTTTCTGCTCACTCTGCGGACATTGCAGTCACATCTGGCGACGACGCGCCACAGGTCGTGGCGCGCCAGTGCCGTGTTGCTTGAACGACATCAGGAGTTGGAAAGTCTGGCGCGCGTGTCGCCTATTTTCGCTACACTGCATTACGTTGTACATTACCTGATCCATGAGTATTCGCCGACGTTGTTGTTTGAGCATCACGATCTTGCCGATGAGTTGTCCATTGCACCGTTGCCACCGCGTCTCGTTGTGAAACCGCCCGTCGTTGTGCGGACGAAAGCGCCGTCGCCCGTGGTGTCGCCCCACGAAACCGCGGTCCAAGAAATTTTGGCAGAGTTTGCGCTGTGGGACAGCGCGTACCTCGATGTTGGGCACACGGTGCCACGTGCCGCGCGCCAACTCATCACACGCGGTGCGTTGGACGACACGCGGGAATGGCTGCGCGAATTATTAACCGCGGCGCGCACGGCGCTGCGCGTGCGTTGTCCGGCGGCGACGGAAAATATTCTCATTCCGCAGTTGGGGACATTGCTGATGGCGGTTGCTGATTTGTTGGCGCAGCCGACCAACGCACAAAAATGTCTCACCGCATTTGATGTTGCAGACGTGGTTGAACAACATCTTTCGCATCTCGTGAATGAAGTCATCGCCGAGATGATCCGCATCAACACGGCACGCGTGTCGGGCCGTGCGCGGTTGTGCGATTTTTTCCGCGAGCGCTATCGCGATGCGACGCATTGGGACGCCGCACTGTTGGCAGAGGTGCGCGCGTTGACGGCGGCGTGGTGCGGAACTGCGGTGGCAGACGACGTGTGCTTGGTCAATTTCTTGGTCGGCGACGCCTATCAAGACATTGCGCAGCGCGCAGGTGCGCCGACCGGATTTCAAATCCAAGTCGCGCGGCGGATGGCGTGGCTGGTGCGCAATGCACAGCTGCCGATGCAAGCGGTCACGGCGGAATATAAAAAATTGCTCGCGCAATGGCATGCGCGCGATCCGCAAATGATCCTGGCGATTCTCTCCGCCGCAACGCAACAGGCGCGGTTGCGATTTCGCGCCGTACCCGGAGCTTCGGCGGATGAACACCGCGTCAGGCAGGCGCGCGCGTGCACACTGTTGTTACAACAACCGTGGGCACAGGAAGACGATCCGGCGCAGGTGCCAGTGAAAATTGCCGAGGCCATTGTGCTGTTGCGGCGCACGCGTCGTCACGAGAAAGATGCGCGCGCAACGTTTCGTCGCGGCCAGAGACGCCAGCCGCCAGTCTCCATGCCTGCGGCTGCAGTTGCTGCTGCGCCAGTCAATACGCTTTCGCCTGCCTACCAAGCGATCTTCGAGGCGGCGTTGCAGGCGCTACCGCCAACGTCAGTCCCCATTGCAAAAAATCGCGCCGGGGTTGTTCGCACCGAATTATTGCGCCGGATTCGCGAGGGCAAATTGCCGACCGTGCCGACTCCAGCCACCGCCGCAGCGGTGCAATCACTCGCTGAAGCACTCGATGCGTGGCTGCGCAATGCGTGAATAAATTATCTCTCAAAACACCAATATTTTCCCGAACAATTTCGGCAGGTTCTCATAGCGTGGAACGTCCCCAACGAATTGCGACGTTCGTATGACAACCGTCATGTGTTTCCCGGCGCCGGCCTGATATTGAGAAGCCATGAAAAAAATATGGGCAACGATTGGCGTGTTGGGTGTGGCGTTGGGAATCGCGCTGGACGTGCAGTCGCGGACGTTGGGTGCGTTGCCGACGCCACCGTGGGCGGAGCGGATGCGCGGATTGTCGCAGGCGCTCACCGATCTGCTCTACGATTTAAGTAGCGATGAACGCGCCGCCGATCCTGCGAGTGCGGCGCGGATTGAAGCGAATGCGAAAAAATTGGCCGAGTCGGCGCACGCGATTGGGAGTTCCGGAAAGGCGGCGATGGTGGCGCCCGACGCCGATCCGACCATTCCTATGATCGCGTCGCTGTTCGATCAGGAATCGAAACGCGCGTATCATGAATGGCACCGCGGCAATCGCGTCTATGCGCGCGATTTATTGCGCACGGTCGCCGGGTATTGCATCGCGTGTCACACGCGCAACAACTCCGGACCGCGACTCACGCTCGACGATGCGCGTCTGAAGACCATGTCGGCGGTGGAACGCGCGGAGTTTTACGTCGCCACGCGCCGCTTCGAGCAGGCGCTCAAGGAATTTGACCAAGTCATCGGTGATCCGTTGGTCATTAACGACCGTCCGCTCGAGTGGGAACGGTCGATTTATCATGCGCTCGCGATTACGGTGCGCGTGAATCGCGATCCCGAGCGCTCGTTGCATCTGGTGCAACGCATTCTGGACGAACCGACCGCGCCGCTGTTCATTAAGGCCGACGCGACCGCGTGGAAGACGAGTCTGCTCGAATGGAAAAAAGAGGGCATCGCCCCCGCGCCCGCGAAATCCGTGGCCGAGCTGCGGGCATTGGCCGACCGCATCATGACGCACGCGCAATCGATTCGCAAATTTGCGACCGATCACAGCGCCGACGTGGAATATCTGCGGGCCACGACAATTCTGCACGACCTGCTCGCGCGCGTGGCGCCGGGCGTGGAGCGCAGTCAGGCGTTGTATCAGCTCGGATGCGCCTACAATTCCCTGCAGGATCTCGATTTGTGGACGTTGCACGAATTATTCTTCGAGTCCTGCATTCGCAACACGCCACACACCGCGATTGCCCTGCAATGCTACGAACAATACGAGGCCTCGGCCTACGAAAATTATTCGGGCAGCGCGGGCGTGGCGTTGCCGGGCGATGTGAAGCAGCAATTGCGCGAGTTGCACGGGTTGGCGGTGGTGAAATAACGCGGCGGTTCTGAAATTTTCTGCGACTTGACCTTGATTGCTTTTGACACTAGCTGCCTCGCTCTTTATACTGCGCCCCTCAATCCGTTCTTTAGAAGTGGGGATCGATTCACCACAAAGCGAGAGTCCTATGCGACGAATTTCATTCGCCATGAGCGCGCTGCTGTTGTTGTCCAGCGCGTGTGCCGGCGGCGGCAACAAATACGGCAGGACCGCGCGGTACAACGATCGCCGCGATAGCCATCATCGCAACTTCAGTAACGGATCGCATCCGCTGCTCGGCAAACTCCCCGCCACCGATGTCCCGCTCACCGTGAACGACCGCGTCGTCACGTGGGTCAACTATTTCACCGGGGCGGGGTCGAGTCGGGAACGCTTCTCCCGCTACATGGAGCGCTCCGGTCGTTACCTCGATCTCATGCGCCGCGCCTTGCGCCGCGAAGGACTGCCGCAGGATTTGGTCTACGTTGCCATGATCGAGAGCGGATTCGTGAATCAGGCCCGCTCGCACGCCTCGGCGGTGGGGACGTGGCAATTTATTCAGGCGACGGGTCGTCGGTACGGACTCAACATTAACAGCTGGGTCGACGAACGTTGCGATCCGGAAAAGGCCGTCACGGCGGCGGCGCGGTACTTGAAAGATCTGCATCGCGAATTTGGCGACTGGTATCTGGCGATGGCGGGCTACAACGCGGGCGAAGGCAAGGTGCGACAGGTCATTCGTGATTGCGGCAGCAACGACTTCTGGCAACTCATGAGTTGTTCGCGCGGGTTTCGTCAGGAAACCAAGGATTACGTCCCGAAATTTTTGGCCGCGATGATCATTGCAAAAAATCCGAAGGCGTTTGGCCTGGAGCACGTGCGGTTGCAAAGTCCGTGGCATTACGAAGTCGCGCATGTCAGCGGCCAGGTCAGTCTGAACGCGGTGGCCGAGGCCGCGAATGTCCCCGTCGATGTGGTGCAAGATCTGAATCCGGAATTACACGCGGGTTCCACACCGCCGGGCAGTTATCGCCTGCATCTGCCGCACGGCACCGCGCGCACCTTTGCGCGCCGCATTGCGAGTGTCGCGAAAAAATACGAAGTCGAGATGGCGTCGGTGAAGACGTATCGCGTGAAGCGTGGTGATACGATTGGGTCGATTGCACGACATTACGGCGTGTCAGTCAGCGAAATTCTGTCGCGCAACGGCATGCGGCGCGCGGGCCGATTGCATCACGGATTATTGTTGAGCGTGCCGGTGCGCGTTACCGTGCGACCCAAAGCCGTGCATGCGACGGTTGATGTCGCGTCGCTGCGGGACAACAGTGGCGATGCTGATACCGCCGAAGAGACCGCTCCGCTCGAGGTGAATGTGGCGTCGTCTGGCAACGACGCCAGCGAAATCACCACGGGTGATGTCGTTGAATTAGCCGACGTGCGCACGACGAACACCGATCGTCAAACCCTGCAGGCCGCGGTGGTACAGCATCCGACGGCGGATCATGTGGCGTGGACCGCGTACGGCATTCGGCGCGGTGACACGATGACCTCGATTGCCAAAGCGAATGGCGTGACGGTCGCCGACATCGAACAATGGAATCACTTGCACGGCAAGTCGCTGCGCATGGGACAATCACTGAAGATTCGCCAGACGTTGCAGTCCGCGCCGGAAGAAGTGGCCACGAACGAAAACGGGTCAGGCGATTTTGTGGCGAATGCGATCGCTGCGCAGGAAAATCAGGCCGTGGTTGCGCGCGCGCCCGCGCCGCACGCGTTGTCGGATCGCATCGCGCCGTCGAATATTCCCACGCCGACCGCGGGAGAAGATTCGGATTTGTCGATTGAGTCGGTGCCGACCGTGCAACGCGTGGCGTTGCCTAGCAAAGCGGTCGCGCGCGCCAAGGCCACGACCTATCGCGTGCAACGCGGCGACACGCTGGGCCAAGTCGCGGCGCGCAACGGTATGACGATCGCGGAGTTTCGCACACTCAACAAAATGGGACCAAAGGCGATGTTGCTGCGCGGACAAACCATTAAATTGTCGGGTGGCTCCACCGTGCCGACCCGCGTGACGGTTGCAAAAAATGCGCGCGGCGGACCGGTCGTGTACCACGTGCGCGCCGGCGATACGTTGTGGGCGATCGCGAAAGTCTACAAAGTCAGCGCCGACGAACTCCGCCGCTGGAACAAACTTCCGCCCGGCACACTCAAACCGGGTCAAAAATTAACAATTCGGAAATCATAACCAATCGTCGAATAACGATTGGGGACGTTGCATGGTAGGTTAAGTGGTTGGAATTATTTAAGGCCACATTCACAATTTCTTGCCTCTTCGACCGCATCTGGGCTAGCCATCGCGCCTTCAAGGAGGCGGTATGCAATCGGCAGCCATTGAATCTCTGCAAACAGAAGAGCGCGTGTTTCCCGCGCCGGCGTGGGGCAAGAACGCATTTGTCGGCTCGCGCGCGGCGTACGAAAAAATGTATGCGCAATCGATCAACGAACCGGAACAATTCTGGAGCGAGATCGCGCGGGATTTTTTCTGGTTTGAGCGCTGGCACACCGTGCGCGAATTTAATTTCACCAACCCCATCGACATCAAATATTTTTCCGGCGGAAAAACGAACCTTACAGTGAACGCGCTCGATCGTCATGTCGACGCCGGTCACGGCGAACGCGTGGCGTATTATTGGGAAGGCAACGAACCGGGCGATCAGCGCACGATCACGTATCGCGAGTTGCTCGATCTCGTCTGTCAGTTTGCAAACGTACTTCTGAGCGAAGGCGTAAAAAAAGGCGATCGCGTCACGTTGTATATGCCGATGGTTCCCGAACTCGCGGTCGCCATGCTCGCCTGCGCGCGGATTGGCGCGGTGCACAGCGTCATCTTCGGCGGATTTTCCGCCGAGTCGATTAAAGATCGTTTGCTCGACGCGCAAAGTACGTTTGTCGTGACCGCCGACGGCACGCG
>OBEQ011273601.1_pt1 | contig 32393 bp, 30 predicted proteins | sample 1670901 | NCBI WGS metagenome assembly OBEQ01 (sample SAMEA104232315, study PRJEB22302) | groundwater metagenome | biome: forest; feature: aquifer; material: groundwater | place: USA | collected 2011-08-07 | depth 5.4 m | reverse complement strand
CGCGACCATGAGCAACGGAGCGGCGAGCGGCCCGAAGGGCGGGGCCGGGTATCCCGGTCCCGAGCGAGCGCGACCATGAGCAACGGAGCGGCGAGCGGCCCGAAGGGCGGGGCCGGGTATCCCGGTCCCGAGCGAGCGCGACCATGAGCACACGCGTGGCGGTCGTCGGGGCCGCGCTGTCGGACTGCGGGCGGGTCGATACGAAGTCGCCGTTCGAGCTCCACTACCAGGCCGCAAGCCGGGCCATCACCGACGCCGGTCTCACCAAGGCCGACATCGACGGCTTCGGCTCCACCGGCACGGGCCTGCTGGCACCGGTCGAGATCGCCGAGTACCTCGGCCTGCGCCCCACCTGGGCCGACGGCACCGGCGTGGGCGGCAGCACGTGGGAGTTCATGACCGAGCACGCGGCCGCCGCCATCGCCTCCGGCCACGCCGAGGTGGTGCTGCTCGTGTACGGCTCCACGGCCCGGGCCGACCTGAAGGCCCGGCGGCGCGGCGCCAATCTCTCCTTCGGCACTCGCGGCCCGGTGCAGTTCGATGCGCCGTACGGTCACACGCTCATCTCGAAGTACGCGATGACGGCCCGCCGCCACATGCACGAATTCGGGACGACCATCGAGCAGCTGGCCGAGATCGCGGTGTCCACCCGCTACAACGCGTCGCTCAACCCCGACGCCTTCTACCGCGATCCCATCACCGTCGACGACGTGCTGAACGAGAAGATGATCGCCGACCCGCTCACCAAGCTCCACTGCTGCATCCGCTCCGACGGCGGTGGCGCGATCGTGCTCACGTCGGAGGAGCGGGCCCGTGACCTTGCCAAGCGTCCGGTGTGGGTGCTCGGGACCGGCGAGACCACGTCGCACACGACGATGAGCGAGTGGGAGGACTTCACGGCGTCACCTGCCGTGCGCTCGGGCGAGCTCGCCTTCGGGCGGGCGGGCCTCACGCCAGCCGACGTCGACGTGTGCCAGCTCTACGACGCGTTCACGCCGATGGTGCTGCTCTCGCTCGAGGCCCTGGGGTTCTGCGGCAAGGGCGAGGGCGGCCCGTTCGTGGCCGACGGCAAGCTCCGGGTGGGCGGCGCGTTGCCCACCAACACCGACGGCGGCGGGCTCTCGTCGTGCCACCCGGGCATGCGCGGGATGTTCCTGCTCGTCGAGGCGGTGAAGCAGCTTCGGTGCGAGGCGGGCAACCGCCAGGTCGAGGGCGCCGAGGTCGCCTGCGTCAACGGGACAGGCGGCTGGTTCTCCTCGGCGAGCACGGTGCTGCTCGGGGTCGAGTAGCAGCGTCGCGTCAGGTGGGGGCGGCGAAGAAGCCGCGGTGGACGAGGTGTGCCAGGGTGTCGAACATGGCCTCATCGTCGCGTTCGATCCGGCGCGAGGTCAGCGCGTAGCTGAACCGCTCGAGCATCGCCATCAGCGCGCCCACCGACGTCCTGGCGTCGACCGGCTGCGCGGCCCCGGCATCGTCCATGCCCTCTGCCAGCCGGGCCGCGATCGCCGTGAACGCCTGCACGCCCAGCCAGTCGACCTCGCGGTCGCTCACCTGGTCCTCCATCCAGGCCCGGATCACGACGCCGTAGCGCTGGTAGGTCGAGACGAACTCGGCGAGGAACGAGCGGAGCTCGGCAAAGCCGGTGACATCGGGCGTGATCGGCCCGATACCCTCGGCGAGCTTCGCCATCTCCTGAGCGCAGTCGACCGCCAGCGTGCGAAGCAGGTCTTCCTTGTTGGCGAAGTAGAGGTAGAAGGTGCCGTGCGACGTGTGCGCGGCCCGCACGATGTCGTCGACTCGGGCCGCGTGATAGCCGCGCTCCGCGAACACGCGCATGCCGGCGTCGGCCAGCTTGCGCATGGTCCGGCGGCCCTGGGCCCGCAGCTCACGCTGGCGGGCGGGCGCACCGATCGCCGCGTCGCCTCGTTGCCCGTCGACGAGATTCGAGGCCCGCCGACGCGCGGCCGGAGTCGGCCGCAGGGCCCGAGTGGACGCGGCCGCCCGGTTCGGCCGGCCGCCACGGGGTGACTTGTTAGATTCGGTCACGATGCTCCCGGCGACGACACGCGAAGCGGTACGGCGGTTCGCGGATGCTACCGCCTACGTCACCGAGGCCGGCTGGACGCTGTCGTTCGGCGACCTCGACCTCGTCTCGGACGAGCTCGCGGTCGGACTCGCCCGACGTGGCGTGGGCCTGGGCGACGTGATCGCGCTGGTGCTGCGGCCCGGCCCGGAATACGTGCTCCTCTACCTTGCAGCGGCAAAGCTGGGCGCGATCACGACCGGCGTCAACGAGCGCCTGTCGGAAGCGGAGCGCGCCGGCGTGCTCGACATCGCAGGGCCGAAGCTCGTCGTCGCGGCACCCGGTCTCGCGCCCGGCCACGGCGAGGTGTTCGAGGCGGCTCCGGCCGAGGCGCTCGACCACGTGTATCCGGAGCTGCGTGCCGTCGGCGAGGCCCCGGCCGCTCTCCCCGACGACCCCGACCGACCCGTCGCGATCATCTTCACCTCCGGAACCACCGGGCTCCCCAAAGGCGCGCTCTACACCAACCGACAGCTGGCCTTCATCACCCGGACCGACGTCGGCGACACGTGGGGCGGCGGCGGGCGCAGCCTCACCGGCACCTCGTTCGCCCATCTCGGCTTCATGACCAAGCTGCCCGGTAGCCTGCGTCGCGGCGGCACGAGCTTCCTCCTCGGTCGCTGGCGGGCCGACGACGCGCTGCGCCTCCTCGCCGAGCAGCGCATGTCGACCGTCGCCGGCGTCCCCACCCAGATCGCGCTGATGCTCCGCCGGCCCGACTTCGACACGTACGACCTCCAGAGCGTCCGCTTCATCGTGGTGGGTGGTGGACCGGTCACGCCGGGGCTCGCCCAGGAGGCCCGCGCCCGCTTCGGTGCGGCCCTGGCCACGCGCTACTCGTGCACCGAGGCCGGCATCGGGCTCGGCACCGCGTTCGACGATCCCGAGCAGGACGCGGTGGTGAGCGTGGGCCGGCCCCACCCGGCCGTCGAGCTCGCGCTGCTCGACGAGGACGACACACCGGTGCCCACCGGCGAGGTCGGGCGGGTGTGCCTGCGCTCCCCGGCGACCATGACCGAGTACTGGCGCGACCCGGCCGCGACCACGGCGGCGTTCACGGCCGACCGCTTCGTGCGCACCGGCGACCTCGGCTGGGTCGACGATGCCGGCCGGCTCCACCTCGTGGGGCGCAGCAAAGAGATGTACGTGCGCGGTGGCTACAACGTGTACCCGGTGGAGGTGGAGGGCGTCCTCTCGACCCATCCCGACGTCGCCGCAGTCGCGGTCCTACCACGGCCCGACGCGGTGATGGGAGAGATCGGCGTCGCCGTGGTCGTGCCGCGCGAGCCCGGGCGCCCGCCCACGCTCGCTTCGCTGCGCGCGTTCGCGTCGGGCCGGCTCGCCGCCTACAAGCTCCCGGAGGCGATCCAGGTCGCTGACGCGCTGCCGCTCACCGCGATGGAGAAGGTTGACCGGCGCGCCTTGGTGGCGCTCGTGACCGAGCCGTTAGGCTGACGGCACTCAGCCCGACAGCAGCGCGGCCCGGAGCGCGAACGCATGCAGCTCGAGTTCACCGAGGAGCAGGAGGAGCTGCGCGACAGCGTACGGGCCATGCTCGCCCGCGAGTGCCCCATGAGCCTCGTGCGCGAGATCGTGGAGAAGCGCATCGTCGGCGGGGACGCGTCGGCCGAGCGCCTGTGGTCGCAGATGGTCGAGCTCGGGTGGCCGGCGCTCACCGTGCCGACGGCGTGTGGTGGGCTCGGCCTGGGCGCGGTGGAGGTCGCGGTCGTCGGGGAGGAGCTGGGCCGAGTGATGACGCCGGGGCCGTTCCTCCCCACCGTCACGCAGTTCGTTCCCGCCGTGCTCGAGGCCGGCTCACCCGAGCAGCACACGAGGTTTCTCGGCGCGGTCGCCGCCGGCGAGATCACCGGCACCCTCGCGGTAGCCGAGGCCACCGGGAGCTTCGACGTCGCCGACGTGACCGCGGTCGCGACCCCGCACCGCGACGGCTACACGCTCGCGGGCACCAAGCGTTTCGTGTTCGAGCCCGTCGGCGATGCGGTCGAGATCGTGGTCGCGGCCCGGGTGGCCGGCACCGGTGGCCCCGACGGCGTGGGTGCCTTCGTGGTGCCCGGCACCGACGTCGGCGTGACGCCGATGAAGAGCCTCGACCCGAGCCGGGTGCTCGCCACCGTGCGGCTCGATGGGGTGTGGGTCGATGCGAGCCGAGTGCTGGGCCGGCCCGGCCCCGACACGGCGGCCGCGTTGCGCCGTGCGGTCGAGGAGGCCACCGCCGCCCTCGCGATCGAGGTCGTCGGCACCTGCCAGACGATCTTCGATGTCGCGCTCGAGTACGCGAAGCAGCGCGAGCAGTTCGGCGTGGCCATCGGGTCGTTCCAGGCGATCAAGCACAAGTTCGCCGACATGCTGGTAGCGCTCGAGCGGGCCCGAGCCACCGGTTACTTCGCCGCGCTCACCATCGCCGAGGACGACGACCGTCGCACCTCGGCGACGTCGATGGCCAAGGCCGCAGCCGGCGACGCTCAGCGGCTCATCGCCAAGGAGGGGATCCAGATCCTCGGCGGCATCGGCTACACGTGGGAGCACGACATGCACCTCTACGTGCGCCACGTGAAGGGCGGCGCCGCGCTGCTCGGTACCGCTACGACGCACCGCGCCCGTGTCGCCGAGCTCCTCGGGCTGTAAGCGGGCCGGGGCGCCCTCGGGCGTTCTCGACGCGGCTACGCGCCGATATGGCGCGTAGCTGACGCAAGAACGGTTGCCGGTGTGCTCACGCGCTGAGGACGACCTCCCAGAGCACGAGGACCACCAGGGTGAAGATGAAGCCAGTGATGATCGTGTTCTTGTGGGTGTCGTAAATCACCCGGGTCCCACCCGGCGCGGTGCCGCCGAGCCTCCCCAGGGCATTGAGCTCGAGCAACGCCCAGAGCACGAGGATGGCGATCCAGTAGACCGCCCGACGCCCGCCGGACGTGTCGAGTGTGTCGTATGGGAAGTGGGCGGTACCGACCATGAACCAGAGCATCGGCAGCGAGAAGATCGTGTTCTGCCGTGAGGCGAGCAGACCCTGGCGCCCGGCACCGGCCGCGGCAGGATCGGCCTCGCCTCCGGCCTGCACGTTGCGGGCGTTCGTGATCACAATCTTCTGCTTCGGCCAGATCACGAGCCATACGTTGAGGAACATCGTGATCGCGAACAGGACGCCCGTCGCGATGCTCATGCCCGGGGCGGTCTTGAAGTAGCTCATCTTGTACTGCTTCTGGAAGATGAGCAGCAGGACCCCGCTGGCGAACGTGGCGGCCGCGGCCCAACGGAACCACCAGAGCGCACGGGACGCGAGCTTGTCGATTGTGTTGTTGCGAGCGGCTGCTTCCATCTCGGCGAAGGCAGGCACCTGGACGAAGTTGAAGTAGTAGAGGAGGCCGATCCAGGTGATCCCGACGAATACGTGGGTCCAGCGCGAGAGAAACGCGCCCCCGCCCCGGGAGAAGATGTCGAGTGCCGCACCGAGCGCCATGCCGCAACCCCCTGTCAGCGACGAACGGGCCGGAAGGTACCACCGCCCCGCCATGGTCGTCACAAACCCTCACGCAGCGCGCGGCTACAGATCGGGCTCCCGCACGTCGGCGGTGGTCGACGGCAGCAACGGCTCGCGTCGCGGCACGACCATGGCGGAGAAGTCGGCGACGGCGATCAGGTTGTCGGAAGGGTCGAGCACCCGTACCTCGACCACCGTGAGTTGCCGGCCGGCCCGCATCGCCCGAGCCTCGGCCCGCACCACGTCCCCCTTGGGCCGTCCGAGATACCGGACGTGGAGGTCGGCGGTCACGAGGGTGTTCTTGCCCGGCTCGAAGTTGCTCGCTCGGGCCGCGCACGAGCCGGCGGCCACGTCGATCAGCGTCGCGATCGCCCCGCCGTGGAGGTTGCCCGATCCGTTGAACGCCTCGGCCCGGACCGGCATCTCCACGGTCACGGTGCCGGGCACCGAGTCGACCATCCGGAGGCCGAGGAGCTGGTGCAACGGCGTGAAGGAGAACGTGTTCCGGAGGTACTCGATGAGCGCCTCGCCGGTCAGCTCGTCACCAGTCGGCTCGTGGTCGGCCATGCGTCCTCCGCTCCCCGGTCAGCGCGCGGGGGCGACGGCCTCCGCTCCCCGCTCGACCAGCTCGAGCCGGCCGTCGACCACGTCGAGCACCGTCCGCGAGCAGTAGTCGGGCGCGAACACGACGACGCGGTCGTCGCCGGTCGCCGCGCCGACGGCCGCGTTGATGGCCACGTAGTGCGTGACGACGACGGCGTCCTCCGGCGATGCGGTGAGCGCGGCGATCACCGAGTCGCGCCAGGCCTGGAGCTCCTCACCGAGCTCGCTCCACCGACGGGGCAATGTCTCGCGCAGCCATACAGTGCGGGCGGCGAGGTCGCCGGCCGGTGACGGGATCTCGCCAAGCGCGGGCTCGACGACGGCCGTCGTCTCCCAACGCCGTTCGAGCGGCACCGCCGTCTCACGCGTGCGCCGCAGCGGTGAGACGCGGATCGACACCGGGCCGGCGGCGGCGAGAGCCTCGGCCATGGCCTCGGCCTGCGCGAGGCCGGTCGGCGTCAGCCCGGGGTCGGTGTCGAACATCGCGATGGATCGACCGTGGCGCAGCTCGGCCAGCGAGCGAGACGCGGCCCGCAGTGACGCGCCTTCGTACATGGCGGCCGGCCGTGCATGGCGCACCAGGACGATCCGGACGGGTGCCACCATCGCCGCCGACGTTACTCCAGGCACTCCCGGCACGGGGCGTTAGGCTCGCCACCGTGATCCTCGACCGCCTCGATCCGACACCCGACCAGCTCGCGCACGGCACCGGCTGGGTGCTCGAGCCCGCGGGTCTCTGTCACGACCGGCGCTGCGTACCGTTCATAGCCGAGCTCGACGCGTCGGGTCGGCTCGACGTGCGCGACGTCGCCGAGTGCCTACGCATGCCCCTCGTGCACGACGACGCGCACGGCCTCTGGGCACTCGGCCCGGAGTCGGGCGGTCGCGCGCTCGCGACCGCGGAGCTGCCCGAGATCGTGCTGCCCGACGTCGACGGAAACCTGTTCGACCTCGCGTCGCTACGGGGCCAGAAGGTGGTGCTCCACGCCTGGGCGTCGTGGTGAGGCTGCCGGATGTCGCTGCCGGTGTGGCAGCGCGTGCGTGAGGAGCTCCGTCCCCTCGGCGTCGAGATCGTCACCGTCGCGCTCGACCTCGAGGTGGAGCGGGCCCGCCGGTGGATCGACGGCTCGGGAGCGCGGCACCCGCAACTCGTCGACACCGCGCACAAGCTCGACGAGCTGCTCGGCTTCGTGAACGTGCCGATGGCGGTGTGGGTCGACGAGGAAGGCACGCTCGTGCGGCCGGCAGAGCCCTGCTACGTGGAACGCTCGAGCTGGCAGGACATGGAGATCCCCGAGGACCTCGACCCCACCCTGAAGGACATGCTCGAGCAGGTGAAGCGGCTCCCGCACGAGAACCCCGACCGATACCTCGGGGCGCTGCGCGACTGGGCCGAGCGCGGCGCCGAGAGCCCGTACGCGCTCTCCCCCGACGAAGTGGTGCGCCGCTCCGCGCCCCGCCCGATCGAGGTCTCCACCGCCGCCGCGCACTTCGAGCTCGGCCAGCACCTGCACCATGCCGGGCTGGTCGAGGACGCCCGCGCCCACTTCCGCGAGGCGCACGGGCTCCAGCCCGAGAACTGGACCTACAAGCGCAACGCCTGGGAGCTCGTGAGCCCCGGCATCCAGGGCCCTACCGAGTTCTACGACGGCGACTGGCTCACCGACGTCAAGAAGATCGGACCCGAACAGTACTACGCGCCGCTCGACCTGTAGCCCGCCTCGCGGCACGCGTCAGGAGGGTGGCGGGGACGGCAGCGTCGTGGTCGTGGTCGTGGTGGTCGGTGGCGCGGTGCTGGCCGTCGGTGGCGCGGTCGGCGGCGGTGCCGCCGGCGCGGGGCTCGGCCCCTCGATCGGCGCGGTCGAGCGCGACGGCTTCTCCGACCCGCGCGGGGGCGACGGCAGGTCCTTCGCGTTCGGGACCGAGGGGTGAGTGCGACCGGCTGGCCCGGCGCCGAACACCTTGAGCACGTTCCCACTGATGAGGAGGACGGCGAGGTTGTACGCCGACCCCGGGCCGGGCGGGTCGTGCTTGCTCACCCAGTAGTTGGTGCCCGTGTCGAACACCCCCGCGCCGCTCGGCACCGTGTAGTAGGTCATGTCGGAGTAGCTCGCGCGGCCGCGGCAGTCGACCGGTGAGTGGGCGAGGACCTGCACGTTTTCGGGCACGCCCGGGCCCGCCTGGTACCGGTCGTACTCGGACCCGATCACGACGGCGAGGCGTTGGCCGGCCGCGAGCCCGATCCCCTCGTAGACCCACGCCGACGGATCCCCCACCACCATGTCGGCCCGCACGGGGTTGCACTCGTACTGCTCGCCGAGGAGGGTGCTCTCCGGACGCGACACCGGCGGCTCCCGGAAGCTCACCGTGGTCTGCGACGGGTCGTCGTGGCGGATCGGGTCGTCGGCGGTCCGGTAGTTCACCTCGTGACGGTCGGGCCCGAGGTCGGAGGGCTCGAAGCGGATCTGGCGGTAGATCGCGTTCGCCCCGAAGAACGCGAGGTTGACGCCCCGGTCGCGCGCCGTCTCGGCGCCGTCGCGCATCGCCTTCGACCAGTACTCGTCGTGACCGAGCGACACGAGCGTCCGGTGCCGCGCGAGCAGATCGGGATGGCGATGGAGGTCGACGTCGGTTGAGTAAGTCACGTCGAGACCCCACTCCTCCATCCGTCGGATGAGCGGGAACTCGTTGCCCACGAAGTCGCCCGCGCCGGCGCCGAGATCGTAGGGCCGGTCGAAGGACACGACCTTCGAGCGCCCACCGGCGCCCTTGCCGTGACAGATGTAGAGCGAGCAGCCGCCCCACTCGTTGTAGGCCTGCCACGTGGTGACCGCGTCCATCACGAAGTAGGCGGCGCTGTTCTGGTCGTCGCGCACGGTGAGCGGCACCCACTGCTGGAAGTTGTTAGGCGTCACCAGCTTGAAGAGGTACACGCCGGGCGGATAGCTCGCGTCGACGAGGATCTGGAGCGACGGCTGCCAGTGCGCTTCCACCATGCTCGTGCCCGACGCGATCGTCGGCGGGGGCTGCTTCGCGCCGGGGATCTCGGCCGCCCTCGCCACCAGCCGGCTGCCGAGGCCCTGGTACCAGCCCATCCGGTACGCCTCGACGTGGAACGACGACTCCATCGTCGAGACGTACAGGGTCACGGTGTCGCCCTGTTGCGCGCTTACCGTGCTCGCGTAGCCCTCGACCTCGCCCGGCGCCGCCGAGGTGATGCCCCAGTCGGCGGTGCCCGGCTTCGCGTTCTCGAGCTGCACCCAGGCCGCGTAGATGCCGGGCCGATCGGGTGCCTTCGGTGCGGTCGTCGGCGCCGACCGGGTTGCTCGCCGCTCGGCCCGTGCTCCCGACGAGCTCCACGGCTCGGCCACGACCACTGTGGCGCCGGCCCCGATCACGAACGCCCCCAGCGAGGCGAGAACGGCCTTCGTGCGCCGGCGCATCGCGGCAGGGTAACCGGGCGCGCGTCGCGAACCGTGGCAGGTCCGGCTGGCCGCGGACGCCCCGCGCCGAGCATGCTGGGCCCATGACCGCGGGGCCCATGATCGTCGAACCGGTGCTGGCACGAAAGATGTGGCGAACCCTCGAGCCGTACCACGCGATGATCTACTTCGTCCCCGAGGCCGAGGCCGCGTACTCGGCTATCGGGCTCCACGGGCGCCCGGCCGGCTACTTCGCCTCCCGCTCGGCCGCGCTCGGCGCCCCTCCCGTCGACGTCGTGATCGCGACGTTCTTCAACTTCTACCCCGGTGCCGTCCGACGGGCCATGGCCGGCGTGTGGAGCACGGTCACACCCGACGCGGTCGTCGCGGCGCGGCTCCACGCCGCCGACAGTGCCCTTCGTCGCATGCTCGACGAGCGGATACGGGGCGCAGAGGTGGCCGAGGCGGCCGAGCTCGCGCGTGAGGCGACGACCGGGTGCACCCTCGAAGGTCGCCCACTTTACGCGGGTCACGCCGCGCTCCCGTGGCCCACCGAGCCCCACCTCGTGCTCTGGCACGCGGTCACGTTGCTGCGCGAGCACCGGGGCGACGGCCACGTTGCCGTGCTCGCGGCCGAGGGCGTGTCGGCGTGCGAGGCGCTGGTGCTGCACGGCGCCACCGGTGAGGTCCCCGCCGAGCTCCTGCGGGCGAGCCGGGCCTGGCCCGACCGCGAGTGGGAGGCGGCGTGCGCGCGGCTGCGGGCGCGCGGCTGGCTGACGACCGACGAGGCGCTCACCGACGAAGGCCGCGCGCACCGCGAGGCCGTCGAGCAACGCACCGACGCGCTCGCGCTGCCGCCCTGGGCCCACCTCGGCCCGGCGCGCTCCGATCGGCTCCGCGAGCTGGTACGGCCGCTGAGCCGGGCCGCGGTCGAGGCGTCGACGTTCGCCGGCCGCGCGTCGCTCTGGGACGAGTGACGCGCCGCTCCCCGTCTCGAGTCGGATGGGAGGCGGCGGGCGGAATCGAACCGCCGTACGGGGCTTTGCAGGCCCCTGCCTATGCCACTCGGCCACGCCGCCGCTGACGCGACCCCTCTCGGGGGCGCGGGGTCGAGGTTACCGGGCATGCCCCGTCTCCCGGTCCCCTATCGTCGCGGAGCGTGGGCAGTGCGGTGGTGGAGCTCGGGGGGGTGCGGCGGTCGTTCGGCGCGGTCACGGCCCTCGCCGACTTCTCGCTCTCGGTGGCGCCGGGGAGCGTAGCCGTGCTGCTCGGCCCCAACGGCGCGGGCAAGACGACTGCGGTCCGTGTCGTCACCGGGGCGCTCGCCCCCGACTCGGGGACGGTGCGGGTGTTCGGCCTCGACCCGGCCGTCGACGGCACGGCGGTTCGCTTGCGCTGCGGGGTGGTGCCGGCCCGGCCTGCGCTCTACGACCGCCTCAGCGGCTACGACAACCTCCGCTACGCGGCCGCGCTGTTCGACATCGAAGACGGCGCGGCCGGGCGCATCGAAGCGGCGGCGGATCGGTTCGGCATCCTCGACGCGCTCGGGCAGCGGGTGGGTGGCTACTCGACCGGCATGCGGGCTCGCCTCGCCCTGGCCCGCGCCGTACTCCACGACCCCGACCTCCTGCTGCTCGACGAGCCGACGGCCGGGCTCGACCCCGAGTCGGCCAAAGCCGTGCTGCACCTGATCGATCACATGGGCGAGGAGGGCAAGGCCGTGCTCATGTGCACCCACCTGCTCCTCGAGGCCGAGGGCCTGGCCGACCAAGTGGTGGTGATGGACCACGGCGCCGCGCTGGTGGCCGGCTCGCCCGACGAGCTCACCCGTCGGTACTGGCCGGCGACGTCGGTCCTCCTCGACGCCGAGGACCGCACGACGCTCGATCGCGTGCGCGACCTCGAGTTCGTGCGCGCGTACGAGCGCAACGGCGCGGCCACCGTCGAGCTCGACCGCAGCGACCGGGTCCCCGACCTCGTCGACGCGCTGGTCGCGGCCGGCGTCCGGCTCGTGCGGGTCGAGCCCCGCACGCCCACGCTCGAGGAGCTGTACTTCGCGGTCCGGAGGAGCCGATCGTGAACCAGCCCGGCAGTGCACTCGCGTCCCTCCGCCGGTCCCGTACGTGGACGATCGCTCGCACCGACCTCCGGCAGCTCCGCCAGAGCCGCGACTTCTGGATCCCGCTGGCGGTGGTCGCGCTCCTGTTCTTCGTGATCCTCCCCGCGATCCTCCTCCTCGCCATCACCTCCGTGAAGGACGTGCGACTCATCAACAAGCTCGGCGACGTGATCGGTACCCTGCCGAAGTCCGTCCGCCGGCATGTACAGGGAGGCTCGCCCGAGGCTCAGGCCTCCTACGCGCTCGCGGTCTACCTCTTCGCCCCGCTGGCCATGATCGTTCCGCTAACGGTGTCGTCGGCGGTGGGTGCCAACACCATCATCGGCGAACGCGAGCGCGGCAGCGGCGAGTTCCTCGCCCACTCCCCCGCGACCGAGCGTGAGATCTACATGGGCAAGCTCGTGGCCAGCCTCGCGCCGGGCTATCTCACCGCGGCCGCCGGCTTCGGGCTCTACTCGCTCGTGGTCAACACCATCGTCGGCCCGAAGGTGGGCGGCTGGTTCTTCCCCACCGCGAACTGGTGGCTGCTGATGCTGTGGGTGGTCCCGCCCTTCATCGCGCTCGCGCTCGCGGTGATCCTCGTGATCTCGGCGCGAGTGTCGAGCGCGGCCGCCGCCCAGCAGGCGAGCTCGCTCATCACGCTCCCGCTCATCATCATGGCCTACGGCATCGCGAGTGGCTCGCTGTTCCGGGCCCAGATTGTGGCCGGCGTGATTGGCGCGCTGGCCTGGATCGCGGCGGCGTTCGCGCTCAGCCAGGGCTCGGCCTACCTGACCCGCGAGCGCATGCTCGGCCTCGGAGGCTGACGGCTCTACGATGACGTCCTCGTCGGGGAGGGGATGATGCGGGCCGGAGGGATCGCGGTCGTCACCGGCGCGAGCCGGGGGATCGGGCGGGCCGTCGCCCTCGAGCTCGCCCGCCGCGGCTTCGACGTGGTGGCCACGATGCGCGACCCGGCTGCGGGAGCCGACCTGCCCACGTCCACGGCGGCGGGCCGCGGGAGCCTGCGGGTCGAGGCCCTCGACGTGGAGCGCCCCGAGACCATCCGCCTCCCGGACGGCCTGCGCGTGCTCGTGAACAACGCGGGAATCGAACGCTCCTACCTCCCGGTCGAGGCCGCGCCCCTCTCGATGTGGCGCGAGATCTTCGAGACCAACGTCTTCGGCCTCGTGGAGACCACACGGAAGGCGATCCCCCTGCTGCGCGCGGCAGGAGGCGGCGTGATCTGCAACATCACGTCGTCGGCGGTGCTCGCGCCCGTGCCCTTCTACGCCGCCTACCGCGCCAGCAAGGCGGCGGTGAGCGCGCTCGGCGAGACCCTGCGCGCCGAGCTCGCCCCGCTCGGGATCCGGGTGGTGGAGATCATGCCCGGCCCTATCGACACCGACATGTACACGCACTCCAAGCGACCGCTCGAAGCGCTCGATCACCCGCCGTACCACGCGACCGCCGAGCGCCTCCAGCGCTCGCGAGAGCTCGCCGCGGCGATGGTGGCCTCCGCGCCCGCAGCTGCCGAGGCCATCGTCGACGCGATCCTCGACGACGACGGCCCGCTCCGCTACGGCTGCGACCCGCTGAGCGTCGGCCTGCTCGAGGCGTGGAGGGGCCAGAGCGACGAGAAGATGATGCGGAGCATGTCGATCGACGCGACGCCCGGCTCGCGCTGATCGGGCCCGGTCAGGAGCGCCCGGCCTTGAGCTCGCCCATGGTGTGGACACGGCCGAGGGTGTCGTCCATGTAGTCGGGGCCCTCGGCCGTCGGGATGAACCAGCCGGTAGGGCACATCGTGAGGATCTCGACGAACGAGAAGCCCTCACCGCGCAGCTGGCTCTCGAACGCCTTGCGCATCATTTTCTTGGTCTTCGCGACCGCGCCCGCGCTGTGCACCGATCCCCGCGCCACGTAGGCCGCGCCTTCGAGCTGGGCGAGCAGGTCGCCGATGCGGATCGGGTAACCGTGGTACTCGGCGTCGCGGCCCTCGAGCGTGTTCTTCGTCCGCTGCCCGATCACGCTCGTGGAGGTCATGTGCCCGCCGGTCTCGCCGAACACGCCGTTGTTCAGCAGCACGCCGGTGACGCTCTCGCCCCGGGCCGCCGTGTGGATGACCTCCTGGAGCCCTTCGTTGACCATGTCGCCGTCGCCCTGGAGCGTGAACACGACGGAGTCGGGCAGCATGCGCTTGACCCCGGTCGCCACCGACGGCGCCCGGCCGTGCAGGGCCTGCACGAGGTCGAGGTCCATCGTGACCGAGAAGCTCGTGTAGCAGCCGATGCCGGCCACCGCGATCGTCCGCTGCGCCAGCTCCAGCTCGGTCAGGGTCTCGAGCAGGAGGCGGAGGGCCAGGGGCTCGCCGCAGCCGGGGCACATGCCGTGCTGCTCGCTCAGCAGGAGGCTCGGCTTGAGGTCACCCACCTTGTGGACACCCTCCGCCGGCGGCGCGGCGGTGGGGAGCACGGGCCTTCCGGTGGGGGTCATACCAATGCCTCCTGTACGAGCACGGACTCGATCCGGGCCCGGATCACCTCGACGTCGAGCAGCGCGCCCACGCCGAAACCCGAGCCGTCGGTGGAGATGCCGCCGATCGGAACCACCGGCGCCCGACCGAGCACGCCGATGCGGACGTCGTCGACCATCTGGCCGCCGTTGATCTCGAAGACCATCACGGAGCGCGCGCCGTCGGCGGCGTCGGCCACCGCGTCGTACGGGAAGGGCCACAGGCTGATCGGGCGGACATAGCCGATCCGCACGCCGTCGGTCCGGAGCGCGCCGACAACGTAGCGGACGAACTTCGCCGCGGTGCCGAAGGCCACCACGACGTGTTCGGCATCGTCGAGGAACCCGGTCTCGACCCGCACCTCCTCGGCCGTGATCGCCTCCTGCTTCGGCACAACGTGTTGGAAGTGGGCCTCGATGCCCGGCCCCAGGTCGTTGGCCTTGCCGATGCCGAGCGAGTTGACCGACCGCGACCGCTGCGTGCCGCCGAGCGAGCCGTCGACGGCCCAATGCTTCACGGGGAGCGGCTCGAACGCCATCGGCGTGACGTCGACCGCCTCGGCCGTGTGGGCGAGCAGGTAGTCGCCGTAGACGAGCACGGGGTTCCGCCACTTGTCGGCGAGGTGGAACGCGAGCTGGGTGAGCTCGACGGCCTCGGCGATGTCCATCGGGGCGAGCACGAGGTGGCGGTAGTCGCCGTGGCCACCGCCGCGGGTGGACTGGAAGTAGTCGGACTGGCCGCGGGACATGTTGAAGATCACGAGCGGGAGCTCCGCGAGCGTCAGCTCCGCGAACGACTCCTGCATCAGCGAGAGCCCCTGTCCCGTGGACCCGGTCGCGGCCCGAGCGCCGGTGGCCACCGCGCCCCACACCATGCCCACCGCCTCGAGCTCGCTCTCGGCGTTGATGCAGACCCCGCCCGTCTCGGGGAGCCTCTTGGCGAAGTGCTCGAGCAGCTCGGTGAACGGCGTCATCGGGTAGCCGGCGAAGAACCGGCAATCGGCCGCGATCGCGGCCTCCGCGATCGCCTCGGAGCCCTCCATTAGCCGGCGCGTCACGTGACCACCTCCGCGACCTCGATCTCGACGGGCGTGTCGTACTTGTAGACCTCGAACACGAAGTCGGGGCACATGTCGAGGCAGGCCCGGCACCCGGTGCAGCCCGGGTGCAGGAGCGGATACGGGAAGCCCATCTCGTTGACCTCCGTCGACATGGTGAGCACCGCGGGCGGGCAGGCCGGGATGCAGAGCTCGCAGCCCTTGCAGCCCTCAACGTTGATCGTGACCGTGCCGCGCGTCAGGACCGTCGTCATGCGCGCGCTCCGGTTGCTTCCCAGGCCGGCGCGGCGAGCGCCTCCACCGACTCGAACCCGGCTCGGATGGCCTCTTCGTTGGCGATCACGTGTTGCTGGCGGTACGGCGGGAGCGACTCGCGCATCCCCTCCAGGGCCGACTCGAGCCCCACCAGGCCCGTGATGCCGGCGCACGCGCCGACCATCACCATCGATGCGCCCAGGAGGTTGCCGAGCCCGGCCGCGATGTCGGTGGCGGGGACGTCGAACACCCGGTGGGCGCCGCGGTCGACCGCGCCCTCGAACAGCGACGAGTTCAGCAACACGACGGCGCTCTGACGGAGCTTCGGCACGATCGGCGCCCAGAACTTGTGGTGCATCACGACGGCCGACCATGCGTGCGAGATGATGGGCGGCGCCTGGATGGGGCCGTCGGCCACCACCACCGTGGAGTCGGAGCTGCCACCGCGCATCGCGCCCGAGTAGAGGCCGAAGACCATCGCGTTGCGGCCCTCGGCCGCGGCAGCGCGCGCGAGCACCTGGGCCGCGAGCTGCACGCCTTGGCCGCCGACCCCGGTGAGGACCAGCTCACGCTCCATCCGGACTCCTCACCGCCGCGCCGATCCCGCCGAGGGAGAACGCGACGACGTGCGCGACATCGGCTCGCGACGGCGAGTCGGCGCCGGAGAGGAACGCCTGCATGCTCCCCATCGCAAGCCGGTACACCGCCTCAGCGTCGCGCTCGGGGTCGGCGCGCGTCCGCTCGCCGCGCTCGACCGCGAGGGCAATCGCCTCGCGCAGCGGCGCCCTGAGCACGTCCTCGGAGCGCCGGGAGTCGTCGGGGAACAGCTCGGCGAGCCGGACGCTGTTGAGGATCACACCGCGAGTGGCGCGCGCGGCAGCCGGATTCGTCGCCTGCGCGAGGATCCCCTCCACCCAGCGGCGGACCTTCCCGAGGCCGGTGGGCTCCTTGTCCATCTGGTGCGTGAGGTAGCCGACCAGCTGACGCAGCCCGTCGTCGAGGATGGCGACGAGCAACTCGTCCTTGCTGCGGAAGTGGCGATAGAAGGCCTGGTTCGAGAGGCCGGCCTCGCGCACGATCTCGCTGACCCGAGGGTTGGTGCTCTGCGTCCGCTCCATCACCGCCACGCCGGCCCGGATCAGCCGCTGAACCTCCTCGAGGTAGGCGGAGTAGCGCGCCGCAACCGCCCGTTCGGCCGATCGCGCCGCCAGCGAGCGATCGCCCGGGTCGGTCTCCGAAACGACACTCTGCATATCGAGAATGGTATTCCTCCGCTCGAGGGAAGGCAAGGGGTCGATCGGCCGAGAAGCCGGGCAGGACCGCGGGCGCCCCTCCGGGGCACCACTACCCGCCCACGTAGAGGTGCTTGATCTCCTGGTACTCCCGGAAGCCGTGGAGGCCCATCTCGCGGCCGATGCCGCTCTGCTTGTAGCCGCCGAAGGGCGCGTAACAGCTCGGCGCGGCGGTGTTCACCCACACGGTGCCGGCCCGGATGCGCTGCGCGACCTTCGTGGCCTCGACCGCGTCACCGAACACCATGCCCGCGAGCCCGTAGATGGAGTCGTTGGCGATGCGCACCGCGTCGTCGAGGTCGTCGTAGCCGAGCACCGAGAGCACCGGGCCGAAGATCTCGTCCTGCGCGGCGGGGTTCGCGTTGTCGGGGACGTCGAGCACGGTCGGCTCGAAGTAGTAGCCCTTGGGCAGGTCGGGCGGGCGCCTTCCTCCTGTGACCAGCCTCGCGCCATGCTCCTGTGCGACCGCCACGTAGCGCTCCGACTTCTCGCGCTGCGCCGCGTTGATGAGCGGCCCCATCATGTTGGCCGGGTCCGACGGATCGCCGATCGGAAGCTGTGGCGCGACCTCGGCGATCTTGTCGATCACGTCTTGCTTGCGGTCGTCGGGCACGAGGAGCCGAGTGGTGAGGGCGCAACCCTGGCCCTGGTGCGCGAGGAACACGCCCATGCCCATCATCCACGCGTGGTCGGTCGCCTCGGGGAGGTAGATCGCGGCCGACTTGCCGCCCAGCTCCAGATGGATCTTCTTCACGGTCTCGGCGGCCTGCTTCATGATCTGGCGACCGACGGCCGTGGAGCCTGTGAACGTCACCATGTCGACCGCGGGGTGCGAGGTGATGAGCTGCCCACCCTCGACCGCGGCGTCGATCACCACGTTGAGCACGCCCGGGGGGAGGCCGGCGGCCTCGGCCGCCTCGCCGAACGGCATCGCCGACAGCGGGGTGAGCGGGCTCGGCCGCAACACGACCGAGCAGCCGGCCATCAATGCCGGGAACACCTTCCAGACGTTGAGGTAGAAGGGGAAGTTGTACGCCGAGATCGCCGACACCACACCGACCGGCTCGTAGCGGTTGAGGCTGGCGGCGACCTGCCCGCTCGGCGCGAGCTCGGTCGGCGGTACCGGGTTGTACTCCTGCTCGGGGAGCTGCAGGTAGAGCTCCGGGATCCGCCGCGCGTGCTCGAGTGGCGCGCCCACCTGCAGGTCGGTTGCGTTGCCGTGCGGCGCACCGGCCTCGGCGACCACGGTGTCGATCAGGGTGGCCCGCCGCGCGGCGAGGTGCTCGGCCATGCGGAGAAGCACTGCGGCGCGCTCGCGCGCCGGCACGTCGGCCCAGGTCCCGGCGTCGAAGGTACGGCGGGCGGCGTGGATGGCCTGCTCGATCTGGGGCACGGAGGCCGTCTCGACCTCGGCGATCGTCTCCTCGGTGGCCGGGCTCTCGACCGCGAGCGTGGGCCCGTCGCCGGGCACGAACTTCCCGTCGACGAAGGGCTGGCGAGGGGCGACGAGCTCGGGCATGGCGGTCCTCCCGCGTGACCGGTGACGCTGGCTCGGGCCACCGTGCCCGAGGCCGGCGCGCGTGTCAATCGGTGCCCGCGGGCATCCGGGCTCGACGCGGCCGCTACGACGCGGCGTCGCGCTGCAGCGCGGGGAACGGCAGGACGGTCCCCCGCGGGAGCGAGACCGGTGCTCCACCGTCGAGCAGCTCCTCGACGATCTCCGCTGCTGCCGGGCGCGCGAAGTGGAAGCCCTGGGCGGTGTCACAGCCGAGCAACCGGAGCTGCGCCGCCTGCTCGGCCCGCTCCACGCCCTCGGCGGTGATCCGCATGCCGAGCGCGTGGCCCATCGTGATCACGGCCTGCACGATCGCGGCGTCGGCGGGGAGGCTGTCCATCTCGTTCACGAAGGTGCGGTCGAGCTTGAGCACATCGACGGGGAAGCGCTTCAGGTACTCGAGCGACGAGTAGCCGGTGCCGAAGTCGTCGATCGCGACCCGCACCCCCAGCGCGCGTAGGCGGCGCAACGAGTCGACCGTGTGCTCCTCGTCGGCGACCGCCGTGCGCTCGGTGATCTCGAGCTGGAGCGAGCGCGGATCGAGGCCGGTGCTCCGGAGGGGCGTCTCCACCTCCGTGACCACCTCGGCCTGGCGCAGGAATCGGGGTGACAGGTTCACGCTCATCACGAGCGGATGACCGCCCTGTGCGAGCCATCCCGCGGTCCACGTGCACGCTCGTTCGAGAACGTAGCGATCGATGGCCACGATGAGGCTGCTCTCCTCGGCCAGCGGCACGAACGCTGCCGGCGCCAACAGCCCGCGCCGAGGATGCTCCCAGCGCACGAGCGCCTCGAGCGCCACGACCTGGCCCGCGTCAAGCGAGACCTCGGGCTGGAAGTACACGACCAGCTCGTCGTTGCTGATCGCGCGCCAGAGATCGCCCTCCACCTCGAGCCGCTCGGTCAGCTGCGGCGCGTGCTGCGGGTCGAACATCTCCCACCGGGCGCGGCCCCGCTCCTTGGCGAGATACATCGCGAGGTCGGCCTCGCGCAGCAGCTCGTCGGCGTCCTGGCGGCCGTTCTGCGCGCCGGCGATGCCGACGCTGCACGTCACGACCAGCTCGCGCCCGCCCACGAGGAACGGCTCCTTCATCTGGTCGATGATGCGCTCGGCCGCGCGCGCGGCGTCGTGCATCGAGCGGATGCCCGCGAGCAGCACCGTGAACTCGTCACCGCCGAAGCGGGCTACCAGGTCGTCGGGCCGGATGCCGCGCCGGAGGCGGTCCGCGACCTCGACGAGCAAGTGGTCGCCCACGTTGTGGCCCAAGCTGTCGTTGACGAGCTTGAAGCGGTCGACGTCGAGGAAGAGCACCGCGTTGGTCTGCGGTTCCTCGACCGACCGTGCGAGCGTGCGCTGGAGCTGCTCGAGGAAGTCGACTCGGTTGGGGAGCCCTGTCAAGGCGTCGTGGTAGGCCTGGTAGGTGAGCTGCTCCTCGAAGTAGTGGCGCTCCGTCACGTCGTGGAGGTTGGCGACGATGCCGCCGACGGCCGGGTCGTCGAGCAGGTTCGTCACGTCGGCCTCGAACCAGCCCGTGTCTCCGTCGACGCCGCGGAGGCGTAGCTCGATCCGACGCACCTCGCCCGGGCTCGCGAGGACCTCTTGATAGAAGTCGGGCACCGTCGTGTCTTTGGAGAGATCGAGGAACTCGACCGCGTTCCGACCGAGCGCGGCATCGCGCCCGAGGCCGACGAACTTCTCGAACGCGGGGCTCACGTACTTGAAGGCGCCATGGCCGTCGGTCACGAGGATGAGGTCGGCTGCGTGCTGCACGAGCGCCTTGAACCGCTCCTCGCTCTGACGGACCTCGGCCTCCGCGCTCTCCTTCGCCTTCGTGGTCCACTCGAGGAGCTTGATGGTGACGAGCGACCCGATGACGGCGAGCAGCGCGAGACCGTGCACCAGCGGCTCCGGGATGAGCGATGGCGCCACGCCGGTGGCGATCGCGAGCTGGCCGAGCCCGATGTCGACCACGGCCCAGAACAATGCGGGCCTCGCAGCTCCCGATCCCGAGACCCGGATATTGTCGGCCGCGCCGAACACGATGCCGATCGCGAGCGTCGGCCCCCAGCCCAGCGTGTAGACCAGGGTCGTGATGGTGCCCATCTCGACCCCGACGCGCAGGAAGAGCCGCCACCCGAGCGTCTCGTGGGGCCACGCCGCCTGCGCCATCGTGCTCAGGCCGTGGGCGACCGCCAGGAGCCCGAGGATGACCCAGACCGAGACGTCCGCGATGAGGCCGGCGTCGCGCGCGAGCCACAGCACGGGGACCACCGCGAGTGGCGCAAGGTGGATGGGGTGGCGGACCTCCTCGCGGAGGCGGGCCGCGAAGCTCAGCGGAGGCGCCGCGGCGGCGCTTCGGCTCATTCCCCCTTATCGACCCGTCCCCGGCGTGGCTTGACACGCTCCGTGGCCACTCGGCCGGCCTCCAGCCCGCCCCAGATCGAGGCTCCGGATCGCCGGTGGGGGCGGCTCAACCTACGCGGCGGCGGCGCGCGAGCTCGTCGCCGACCGCTCGCCGCTCGGCGACCTCGGACGCGGAGCTGGCACCGAGGATCTCCCAGCGGTCCCGGCCGCGCTCCTTCGCCAGGTACATCGCCAAGTCCGCGTCACGCAAGAGATCGCTGTGCTCGTCGGTCCCGGCATCCGATAGCGCGATGCCGGTGCTCGTGCTGACGATCAGCTCGTGGCCGTCGACCGTGATCGGCACGCGCAGCGCTTCGTTGATGCGGTCGGCGACCCGCACCGCGTCGGCCGGGCTCGCGAGGTCCTCGAGCAGCACGGTGAACTCGTCTCCGCCGAAGCGCGCCACGATGTCGCCGGGCCGGAGGCATTCCATGAGCCGGTCGGCGACGACCATGAGGAGATGGTCACCCACCGCGTGACCGAGGCTGTCGTTGACGAGCTTGAACTGGTCGACGTCGGTGAAGAGCACGGCGATGCTCCGGTTCTGGTGCCGGGCCCGGTCGAGCGCGAGCTTGAGCCGCTCGACGAACGCGGCACGGTTAGGAAGCTGGGTGAGCTCGTCGTGGAACGCCTGGAAGTTGAGCTGCTCCTCCACCAGCTTGCGCTCGGTGATGTCACGCATGTTCGCGATCATCCCGCCCACGCTGGGATCGTCCAGCAGGTTCGTGACACCGATCTCGAACCAGATCCACTCATCATCGCGGTCCCGCATGCGCACCTCGATCCACGACACTCGGCTCGGATTGGCCTGGACCTCCTTGAAGAAGGCGGCGGCGCGGGGGATGTCGTCGGGGTGGAGCAGGTCACGGCCGAGTGTCACCGTCGGGCCCGGCCGGTAGCCGAGCACCCGGTCGAACGACGGGCTCGCGTAGAGCACCGAGCCCGCGAGGTCGAAAACCGTGATGATGTCGGACGCGTTCTGCACCAGGGCCTCGAAACGGATCTCCTGTTTCCGGACGGTCTCCTCGAGAGTCTCCTTCACCTTGGCCGCCCACCCCTGGAACCCGATCACGATGATGGTCCCGAGCGCCGCGAGCACCGCGAGGCCGTGGACAAGGGGCTGGGAGATCAGCGTCGGCGCGACGCCGATCACGATCATGAGCTGACCGATTACGATGCAGACCACACTCCAGAACATCGCCGGCTTCATCGCGCGCGAGCCGGAGGCCCGGATCGCGTTGGCCGCTGCGAAGCCGTAGCCGATGGCGAGGGTGGGGCCCCAGCCGTTCGCGTACATGAGGAGGCTGATCACCGAGAACTCGGTACCCACCCGGATGCTCATCTGGGCGTACGTGCAGTGTTCGTCGGGCCAGAGCGTGTACACGATGCTCGTGCAGAAGATCGCGAAGAGGAAGAGGGCGGCAAGGATCCACGGCGACACGTCGGCGACCAAGCCCGCTTGCTGGAGGAGCCACAGCGTCGCGACGACCGGCAACACGATGAGGTCGATCGGGCTGAGGAGCGCCTGCCGCCACTTGCGCGCGAACGTCTCCTCCGGCGGGTCTTCGTCCATGGGCCGACTATCGGCAGGCCTCGGCGACCACTTAACGTGGGATCCGAGGGTCGGGGATCCCGCGCTCCGCGGCCGATGGCAGGTCGGTGACGGTAGAGTCGAGGCGTGACTCCGGTCCGCATCCTCTCCGCCGGCGCGGCCACACCGGCCCTGCGGCTGGCGGGCGCCGACGTCGACGCGGCCTGGGGTCGCCTCGCCGGTCGGGGCAGAGCAGCGGTGTGCGCGCCCGACGAGGACGTGCTGACCCTCGCGGTCGAGGCCGCGACGCGTGCTCTCGACGCGGCCGGGCTCGACCCGGTCTCGATCGACGGCGTGTGGTGGGGAACGAGCCGCCCGCCGTTCGCCGAGGGCCCCAGCCATGCCGTGCTCGCGGCCGCGGTGGGGCTGTCCAGCCGATCCGGCGGCGCGTTGCTCTCGGGCTCTACCCACGCCGGGATGGAGGCCCTCCTCGCGGCGGCCGACGCGGTGGCAGCTGGCTCGGCCCAGGTCACGCTCGTGGTCGCGTCCGATGCCATGCGGCCCGGTCTCGGGACCGCCTTCGAGTCGCGCGCCGGCGCCGGTGCCGCGGCCGTGGTTCTCGCGGCGGAGGGCGGTACCGCGTCTCTCTCGGCCCGCGTGACCCGCACCCGTCCCCTGCTCGACCGCTACCGCGCCGACGGCGAAGCCACCACGCGCGACCTCTACGACCCACGGCTGTTCCGCGAGGAGGTGTTCCTCCCCGCGGTGCGCGAGGTCGGCGAGCAGCTCGCCGCGCTCGACGTGCGCGAGTGGTCGCTCCCCGATCCCGACGGCCGCCTCGGCGCCGTCCTCGCCCGTCAGCTCGGCGGCGGCGCGCCGGTGTCGGCGGCCGTCTTCGCGGCTCTCGGCGACACCGGCGCCGCGGCGGCGCTCCTCGGCGGCCTCGGTGCCCTCGACGCGGCCGGCATCGTTGCGCTCGTGGGCTTCGGCGGCGGCCGCGCCACGGGGGTCGCCGTCACTGTCGACGCGCCGGTCGCCGGGGCGAGCACCGTCGCCCACGCCCTCGCGGGAGGCCGTGCCACCACCTACCCCGAGGTGCTCCGAGCCCGGGGCGAGCTGGTGGCATCGGGCGAGATCGTCCCCATGGGCGTGCCGCCCGGGAGCGCATCGTTCGTACGCGGAGCAGAGGAGATGCTCGGCCTGCTCGGGGCCCGCTGCGCCGACTGCGGCACGATCAACACGCCGCCCTCCATCCATCCCGCCTGCATCGCGTGCGGGGCCACCAAGTTCGAGGTCGTCTCACTCGCCCGGCGAGGGGTGGTCCACACCTTCGTCGTCAACCAGACGATGCCGGCGCCGTTCGTGGCCCCTCTGCCGATCGCGGTGATCGACCTCGTCGACGGTGCCCGCGTCATGCTCCAGGTGATCGGCGACGGCGACGACCTCCGCATCGGGAGCGAGGTGGAGCTCGTCCTCCGCCGCTACGCGTACGAGCGGGGCGTGCCGGTGTATGGGTTCAAGGCGCGCGCAGCGGGAGGTCCGCCAGCCGAAGGCCGCGGCGACCGAGAGCGGAGCGCCCCATGAGCAAGCGCGCGCGGGCGAGCGGGGAGTAACGAGGAGCGAGCGATGGGCTGGAACCGGGTAGCGGTCGTGGGGGCCGGACTCATCAAGTTCGGGGAGCTGTTCGAGCAGAGCTACGAGCAGATGTCCGCCGGCGCCTTCCACGCGTCGGTGGCGAGCGTCGACCGCGGCTTCGAGCCGTCGCAGGTGGAGGCGGCGTTCGTCGCGACGCAGCGGGGCACGCTGTGGGGCCAGGAGGGCATCGGCGGCAACACCGTCCCCAGCGCCATCGGGCTGGCCGGGATCCCCTGCACGCGCATCGAGAACGCCTGCCCCTCGGGTTCAGACGCGTTCCGCGTGGGGGCGATGGCGGTCGCCAGTGGCGTGCACGACGTCGTCCTCGTGATCGGCGTCGAGAAGATGCGCGACAAGTCGACCGAGGAGGGTCTGCTCTCGCGCGCGGCAGCCGGACACCCGATCTTCACCCGTGGCGAAACCGCGCCGGTGCTCTTCGCTCCGTTCGCGACCCGCCACATGCACGAGTTCGGCACGACGCGCGAGATGCTGGCGTCGGTGGCGGTCAAGAACCACCACAACGGCGCGCTCGACCCGTTCGCCCACTTCCAGAACGAGATCACCGTCGATGACGTGCTGCGCTCCCCACCCGTGTGCAGGCCACTCCACCTCCTCGACTGCTGCCCGCAGACCGACGGCGCCGCGGCCGTCATCCTCGTGAACGCAGGCCGGGCGCACGAGTTCACCGATCGACCGGTGTACGTTGCCGGCTTCGGCATGGGCACGGACCACCCGTACCTCCACGAGAAGCAGAGCTTCGTCAGCCTCAAGGCCACCACCCTCGCGGCGGAGCGCGCGTACGCGATGGCGGGGGTGGGCCCCTCCGACATCGACCTGGCCGAGGTGCACGACTGCTTCACCATCACCGAGATCCTCGACATCGAGGATCTCGGATTCGTCGACAAGGGCAAGGGCGGGATCGCCTCGCTCGAGGGCGAGACATCGCTCACCGGTCGCATCCCTGTCAACACATCGGGCGGGCTGCTCGCCAAGGGCCACCCGATCGGCGCGACCGGCGTGGCTCAGATCACCGAGTGCTGGTGGCAGCTGCGCGGCGACGCCGGCGAACGTCAGGTCGCGACCCGCCGCGGCTACGCGCTCCAGCACAACGTAGGCGGCCGGGGCTCGGGCGTCTCGGTGGTCAACATCCTCACGACCAACGGTCGCTGATGATCGCGCTCGCTCGGGCGCGGGGTGTGCCAGGCTGCGCATCGTGACGATTCGGGTCGAGACTGGCGAGGACCAGGTCCTTCGCATCACGCTCGACCGGCCCGAGGCCAAGCACGCGCTCAGCATCGAGATGCGCGACGCGTTGGTCGACGCGGTCCGCGCCGGCCGGGCCGACCCGGGCGTGCGCGCGCTCCTGCTCACGGGCACCGGTGACGCCTTCTGCGCGGGCATGGACCTCTCGGCATCGACGGTCATGAAGGCAGGCACCGACGATTTCGACATCCGATCGACCTCGGAGGCGCTGCGCGTCGGCGTCCACGCCTTCATCCGCGAGCTGTGGGAGCTCGACAAGCCGACCGTCGCCGCGGTCAACGGCGTCGCGGTGGGACCGGGCGCGCCCCTCGCCCTCGCCTGCGACTTCGTCCTCGTCCACGAGTCCACCCGCTTCATCTGGTCGTTCGCGAAATGGGGCCTCGTCGTCGATGCCGGCGGCGCCTACCTGCTCCCGCGGCTGGTCGGCCTGTCTCGCGCGAAGGCGATGGGGATGCTCGGCGAGGGAGCGACGGGGCGCGAGGCCGTCGATCTCGGGCTGGCCTACCACTGCGTCGACGACCCGGCCGAGCTGCTCCGCGAGGCCGCCGCGCTCGCGGCGCGGCTCGCAGCCGGACCGACCCGCGCCCTCGGCCTGTCGAAGCGGCTGCTCAACGCCACTTTCGAGACCGACCTCCCCCGTTCGCTCGACCTCGAGGGCACCTTCCAATCGCTCGCGACCACCTCGCCCGACTTGGCCGAGGGGATGGCCGCGTTCAAGGAGCGCCGCGACCCCCGCTTCACCGGGCGGTGACCGCGGTCGCAGGGCAAGCGCTCGACGACCCGGCGCGCGTCTTCGCGGCGAGCGCCGTTCCTGGGCCCCTGACCTGCGATTCCGCCCCCTCGAGCGCGCCCACTACTCTCTGACGGCTGCGTCACATCCGACGCGCATCGGAAGGGACATGAATGGGCGTGTTCGACGGGAAGGTCGCGATCGTCACCGGTGCCGGTCGCGGAATCGGCCGCGCCGAGGCCCTGCTCCTGGCCTCCGAGGGCGCGGCCGTGGTGATCAACGACCTGGGCGGCGAGGCGACCGGCGAGGGCCACGACCGGCGGCCGGCCCAGCTCGTCGCCGACGAGATCACCGCCGGCGGCGGGAAGGCCACGGCGAACAACGACGACATCGCCACGTGGGCCGGCGGCCGGGCGGTGGTGACCCAGGCCGTCGACACCTTCGGCGGGCTCGACGTGCTCGTGAACAACGCCGGGATCCTGCGCGACAAGATGAGCTTCAACATGGACGAGGCCGAGTGGGACGCGGTGATCGACGTCCACCTGAAGGGGCACTTCAGCACCAGCCGCTTCGCCGCCGCGTACTGGCGCCAGCGCACCAAGGAGACGGGCGAGCCGGCCAACGCGAAGATCGTCAACACCGCATCCGAGTCCGGCCTCTACGGCAACGCCGGCCAGGTCAACTACGCGGCCGCGAAAGCGGGTATCGCGGCCATGACGATCGTGATGGCCCGCGAGCTCGAGCGCATCGGCGTCCGGGTGAACGCGATCTGCCCGGTCGCGCGCACCCGTCTCACCGAGGCGCTGGCCGGCGATCACATGAAGGCGAAGGACGGCGAGTTCGACAAGTTCGCGCCCGAGAACGTGGCCGCCGCCGTGGGGTGGCTCACGTCCGACCTATCGGCCGGGGTCACCGGCCAGGTCGTGAAGGTGCAGGGCGGCGTGGTGCAGATCGTGCAGGGCTGGCGTCCGATCACCGAGGCCACTGCCGACAAGCCCTGGACCATCGACGCCATCGAGGCTGCCCGGGGCACGCTCTTCGCCCGATCCGACCCGGGCGTGCCGCCGTTCTTCTTCACCGTCGAGAGCTGAGCGCCGTGCACCTCGCGTGGGGCCCCGACGAAGAGACGTTCCGCGCTGAGCTGGTGGCCTTCCTCGAGACGCACGCGCCTCCCGAGGCGAAACAGGGGCGCGACTTCGCGACGAGCGACGAGATCGACGCCGAGGGCGCGGCGGTCATCCCACAGTGGGCCCGCGAGTGGCAGGCGACCCTGTTCGACCACGGCTGGATGATCCCCGGCTACCCGCCCGAGCTGGGCGGGCGCGACTGCACCCCGGTGCAGACGCTCGTGTACCTCGAGGAGATGGCGGGTCGCGGCATGCCCCGCTCCTTGCACTTCCCCGGCTACGCGATCGTCGCGCCCAGCCTGCTCGACTTCGGCACGAAGGAGCAGCGGGCGCTGGCACCGGCAGCGATCCGGGGCGACACCGTCTGGTGCATCGGCATGAGCGAGCCCAACGCCGGGTCCGACCTCGCCGCCCTCAGCACCCGTGCCGCCGTTCACGACGACCACTTCGTCGTCAACGGCCAGAAGGTGTGGACCAGCTACGCCATGGCCGCGCAGAAGTGCTTCTGCTACGTGCGCACCAACCCCGACGTGCCCAAGCACAAGGGCATCAGCCTCCTCATCGTCGACATGGACACGCCCGGCATCGAGGTCCGCCCGCTGCGGCACCTCAGCGGCGCGGCCGGCTTCGCCGAGGTCTTCTTCACCGACGTGGTGGTGCCGCGCGCCAACCTGGTGGGGAACCTCGATGACGGGTGGCGCATCACCACCGGATCGCTCGCCCACGAGCGCGCCGGGCTCTGGGTCGAGAGCGTGGCCCGGCTCGAGCAGGGCATCGCCGGCCTGGTGGACCTGGCCCGCCGGCGCGGCGTCGACCGCGACCCGATCGTGCGGCGCCGCATCGCCGCCGCCTCCGAGCGCGCCGTCAGCCTGCGCGCGCTCGGCTACAAGGGCTTCACGAGCTTCGCCCAGGGCCGCTCCGCACCCGAGCACTCCTACATGAAGCTGGCGACGTCGGAGCTCGGCAAGACGATGTTCGAGATCGGCATCGAGCTCCAGGGACCCTACGGCGCGGTGGTGGACCACGCGCGCGGCGAGGAGGACGGCCGCTGGATCAAGGGCTTCTTCATGAGCTTCGCCAACACGATCGCCGGCGGCACCTCCGAGATCCAGCGCAACATCATCGCCCAGCGCGTGCTGGGCCTGCCGCGGTGATTACTGATCGCGCTCGCTGCGGTCTCGCGCCGACAGGAAGCCGGGCGAGGCGAGCGCGCGAGCCGAGCACCGCGCTGCGAACGGAGCGAATGAGGCGAACGAAGTGAGCGGAAGTAGCGGAGTGGGAGCAGCGCAATAGGCATGGACTTTTCCCTCACGCCCGATCAGGAGCTGCTGCGCGACACCGCCCGCGCGCTGCTGGCAAAGGAGTGCCCGACGTCGCTCGTCCGTGCGCACATCGACGACCCGGCGGCCGCCGACCCGCTCTGGGAGCATCTGCGTGAGTTCGCCGGCCTCGGCGCGGGGTCGGCGGTCGACCTCTGCCTCTTCCTCGAGCAGACCGGCTACGTGGCCGCGCCGGGCCCGTTCTTCGCCACCGCGGCGCTGTTCGCACCGCTGCTCGACGCGATCGGGTCGGACCTGCTCGAGAAGGTGCTCGCCGGTGAGCACACCGGCACCCTCGCCGTCGCGGGGATGGACGGCGTATGGGCCGTGAGCCCGGACACGACCAAGACGTTCGTGCCCGAGGCCGACCGCGTCGACCACGTCGCCGTCGTCGGTCCCGGCCCGTCGGTGACGGTCACCGAGCACCCGCCGGTGCGGCTCTTGGAGACCGTCGACACCTCACGGCGGCTGTTCGACGTCGACACGACCGGCCTCGCCGGGACGGCCCTCGCCCTCGACCCGGCCGCGCTCGAGTCCGTCGTCGAGCGCGCCACCGTAGGGCTCGCCGCCGAGATGGTGGGCACGGCCCGCCACCTCTTCGACATGACGCTCCGGTACGCGAAGGAGCGCGTGCAGTTCGACCGGCCCATCGGCTCCTTCCAGGCGATCCAGCACAAGCTCGCCGACATGGCCCTCGACCTCGAACGATCGTGGAGCTCGGTGTACTACGCGGCCATGACGCTCGACGCCGGCGACGCCGACCGCCATCGCGCCGTGCACGTGGCCAAGGCGGCGGCCGGCGAGGCCGCGACCCGCTGCGCGAAGGACGGCATCCAGATCCACGGCGGGATCGGTTACACGTGGGAGCACGATCTCCACCTCTTCATCCGGCGTGCCTACGCCTCCGAGGCGCTGCTCGGAACGACCGGCTGGCACCACGACCGCCTGGGCGACCTGCTCATCTAACCGTTCCATGCGCGGGCGGTTGGGCGATGATGGGGCCATGGATCCCTACGCCGTCCTGGGCGTGAGCCCCGACGCCGGCCGCGAGGAGGTCGAGGCCGCCTACCAGCGCCGGCTGCGTCTGCACGACCCCGACAAACAGACCTCCGACGATGGCCGCGCCGCGGCGATCCGCTTCCGCACCGAGGTGCAGCAGGCGTACACGGCGATCCTCGGCGCCGACCGACCGCTCCTCCCGTCGGGCCCGACCGACCCGACCGGCCGGCCCCTGTCGTCGGGCAGGCCGAACCTCCCGCCGCTTCCCACCGATGCGATGCGTCGCTCGCCTCGGCGCAAGGCCGAGCCGAAGCCGCCCCTCGGCGTCGGCGGCTGGCTCGCGATCGTCGTCGGCACGCTCGTGGTCCTCGCGCTGGTCCGGGCGCCCTTGCAGTACGGGCTCGGGATCGTGCCCGCGGCAATCTGCTGGGTGCTCGCGGTCGGTGTGCTGATCGCCGGACGGTCGCTGCTGCACGACCGGCGCACGCGGTGACTGCTAGCGGAGCGCGCCGGGCTCCTCGAGCCAGCGGTTGAGCGCGACGGTGCGGGCGTTGCGGCATACGAGGACGTGCTCGACGGCTCTCCGCACCCGCCGTTGCTGCCCGGCGGTGAGCACGACCTGGCGCAGGAGGTAGTCGGCGGCCTCGCCATGCTCGGCCTCTGCGTAGGCGTGGACCTTGAAGTTCTCGACCTCGATGCCGTAGTGGTCGCGCATCCCCTCGTACATCTTGCGGGCGTAGTCGGTGGAGGCGGCGAAGCGCTCGCCGGCCCATCCGAACGCGGCGAGGCCCTCCTCGTAAGAGCGCCGCATGTAGTAGAGGGTCGTGAACACCGACCCGATCGTCTCGGGCATCGCCCGGTAGCCGAGGAGCTCGTCGTCGCTGATGCCGAGCATCCGAGCCCACTCGACCTTCATGTCGACGTGGTTGCGGTCGCCGGCGAAGCCGGTCTCGTCGGCCAGGTTCTGGAGCCAGTGCACGAAGTGCTCGCTCGTCGCGAGGTCGAGGGCATCGACGTCGGGCGTGAGGCTCACGAGCGAGCCGAACTCGCACGTGTACCACTTGCCGAGGAAGTAGTACTCCTTCGCCAGCCGCTCGAGGAGCTCCATCGAGAGGGTCCCGTCCGCGACGCGCTCCCACACCACGTTCTTCTCGGTGGCGATCTCGCGCTGTGTCGCCTCGAGCCCGGCCATGAACTCGTCGACCGGCAAGGCCGGCCCCTGCTCAGCGCCGCCTCCTCGGATGTCCCTGAACTCGCGGTGCTCGGACATTCAGCGCTCCCCTCCCGCCCGGTGCTCGGGTGTCGTGCTCCGACCCGTCGCTCCGCCCGCTGCGGGCCTCTGTCTGCTATGGGGCGCGAAGTGTAGAATTTTCGTGACGGCGGCGTCAGCTATGCGGCGTCAGCTACGTGGCGTCGGGTACGGGACTCGTCCCCCCACCCCGGCCTGCGACCAGGAGGAGTGCCCATGAACGTGGATCTGGTCCAGCTCGCCGGCCACCGGGGCCGTCTCAGCGAGACCCCCACCGTCGACCAGGTCACCGCCGAGGTGATCCGCGGCGCGATGGAGACCATCTGCTTCGAGATGGCCACCTATGTGAGCCGCACCGCGACCACGCCCATCCTCAACCAGAGCAACGAGCGCAACGCCACCATCCTCGACGCCAAGGGCCGGCTCGCCGCGCTCTCGGTCGGCATCCCGCAGTTCATGCTCACCTCGACGCTGCCCGTTCGGTTCGCGCTCGAGTTCCTCGGGGCCGAGGAATTCCGCGAGGGCGACGTCTTGTTGGGAAACGACCCCTACCACGGCGGCGGCCACCTTCCCGACTACAACGTGTTCGCCCCCGTGTTCGCGGACGAGCCCGACGGCCACCGCCGCATGGTGCTCATCGCGAGCATCCAGTGCCACCACGGCGACACCGGCGGCGGCGTGCCCGGTGGCTACAACGTGACCGCGAGCGACATCTGGGGCGAGGGCGTGCGCTGGCCGGCGGTGAAGGTCGTCGACCGCGGCGTGGAGCGACGCGACCTGCTCTACGCGCTCCAGGCGAACAACCGCCTCCCCGATTACATCGGCGACCTCCGCGCCCAGATCGGGGCTGCACAGCTCGCGGCCCGCCGTCTCGGCGAGGGGATTCAGCACTACGGCATCACCGCCGTCGAGGAGTCGGTCGACTTCATGATCGACTACGCGGCCCGCCGCTTCCGCGAGGAGGTCAGCGGCTGGCCCGACGGCGTCTACGAAGCCGACGCCTTCGTCGACCACGACCCACTCGGTCATCCCGACATCAAGCTCCACGCCAAGATCACCGTCGACGGCGACAAGCTCACCATCGACTACACGGGTAGCGACACCCGTCAGGAGATCCAGGCCTGGTCCACGTTCGGCAACACGCGGGGCTACACGGTCGGCCAGATCGCCTCCATGATGGACCCCGAGATCCCGAAGAACGAGGGCTTCTTCGACCAGATCGAGCTCGTCGTGCCCAAGGGCTGCGTGCTCAACCCGCACCCCGACAAGCCGGTGAGCGCGGGCACGCACCACCCGGGCGCTGACGTCGGCGAGGTCATCGCGGTCGCGATGCAGCACGTGCTCCCCGAGAAGGCCGTCCCGCAGACCTACAAGACCGGCATCCCCACCATCATCGTGGGCGTCGACCCGCGCACCGGCGCGAAGTTCACCGACCACTCGGCCGAGGTCTACGCCGGCTGGTGCAACGCGGCCAAGGGCATGGACGCCTGGGGCGCCCAGAACGCCTCGTTCGGCAATCTCTGGAAGGCGACGGCCGAGATCAACGAGAGCCTCTACCCGCACGTGCAGTGGAGCCGCGACTACCGAACCGACTCGGGCGGGCCGGGCCAGGGGCGGGGCGGGTGGGGCAGCCTGCGTATCCGGCCGAGGTGCTCCGCTGCGACCGATGCTCGCTCGTCCAGCTCGGGCTCGTCGTCGATCCCGCCATCCTCTTCCCACCGACCTATCCGTACCCCAGCGGGCCGACGCGCATCCTG
>OBEQ010509085.1_pt1 | contig 32401 bp, 46 predicted proteins | sample 1670901 | NCBI WGS metagenome assembly OBEQ01 (sample SAMEA104232315, study PRJEB22302) | groundwater metagenome | biome: forest; feature: aquifer; material: groundwater | place: USA | collected 2011-08-07 | depth 5.4 m | reverse complement strand
TTTTTAGAGATGATTATAAAATAGGCCCTATAAATGAGGGCGTCATTTATTATTTTAACAAAGTCTATAGAAGTATTGCTCAAGAATGGGTCGATGTTTATACTAGGCTGAATCCTGATAAAGATGCTTTCTTGCCCGATAGGTGATTGATAAGACTTATAAATTAGTTTATTCTTATTATCATATGGAGAAAGAAGTGATTTATCTTGGAGCAGATCATGCTGGATATGCTTTGAAGAAAAAATTGAAGAGTTATTTTGACAAGGTTGGAGTTTATTATGAGGATCTTGGCGGCAAAGGTGAGAAAGGAGATGATTATGTTGATTATGCTTTTAAAGTAGCTTCAAAAGTTGCCAAGAGTAAAAATTCAAAAGGAATTTTGATTTGCGGGACTGGAACTGGAATGGTTGTTGCGACGAATAAAATTAAAGGTATTAGAGCTGCTGTAGGTTATGATAAATATTCTGTTGTCATGGGACGGCAAGATAACGATATTAATGTTTTGTGTCTTAGAGGAAGAAATTTTAGTGACGCTGAGAATTTGAGGCTTGTGAAGATTTGGCTAAAGGCAGGATTTAAAGGCGGTGAAAGGCATAGAAGAAGATTAGGGAAGATTGAGAGATTGGGAAGATAAAATGAAACATCTAAAGATCTATCCCGCAAACAAAGAGCATTTTATTAAATTAAAAGAATTTGCGATAGAAATTATTGATATGTGTGAAAAGATAGGCATAAAACTTATTGCTTATGGGAGTTTGGTATTCTTTGGATATACTAAAAATAAAAAGATTAACGTTAATGATGTTGATTTTTTGATTCCTGAGAATGCCTTTAAGAAGATTATTAAAGTTTTAGATAAGAATAAGATAAAATACAATTATTCAAAAGAATGGCATACACTTCAGGTCTTTAAAGGAAAATTAAAGATAGAGCTTGACTCTAGAGATTTTTGGCAGAAAGATTTACCTAATGATTTTGAATATTTTAGTTTTGATGGGTTTGTTGTGAAAGCAGTTAGTTTGAATAGTCTTAAAGAAATTTATAAAAAAGCAAGTGAAGTCAGCAAGGACAATCCTCACGGGAATCTAAGAAAATATGAAGTTCTCAATAGGATGAAATAAACAAATTGCTTTTTAGTATTATTTAGGAAGAGTTTAAATATCTATTTATCATTGAATTATTATGAAAAAACAAGTATTGGATTTCACGGTAGTTATTGAGCAAGATGAAGATGGTCTTTATGTGGCAACAGTTCCCGATATAGAAGGATGTTATACTCAAGGAAAGACTATTCCTGAAGTACTTGAGAGGGTAAAAGAAGCTATTGAAGTCTGTTTAGAAGGGGATAAAGAAGATATCCAGCCTATGAAATTTATAGGTCTTCAAAGAGTACAGATAGAGAAGCCTGACTATTTAGCCCAATAAAATGACTCGGTTAGTTCCTATTCCTGGTAAAAAGATGTGTAAAATTCTCGAAAAATTAGGTTTTGAAAAAATATACGGAAGAGGAAGCCATGTTTGATTTAAACATATTGATGGGAGAAGAACTGTCGTTCCAGTTCATGGTAATGAAAATTTAGGTGTTGGATTGTTAAATGCTATTTTAAAACAAGTCAAGTTAACCAGAGAAAATTATGAAAAATTAAAAATGGAAGTTTAAATATTCTTGGAAGAGTTTAAATATCAAAATTTGTTTTAGTTATGACAAAAACGGCGTTAAAATGATGCGAAAAGTAATTCCAACAGTATTTGCCAAGAATAAAAAGCAATTTAAAAGGAGATTTAGAGATTTATTAGAGTTGAGAAGAGATTTGCAGATTGATTTTATGGATGGAAAATTTGTTAAGGCTAAGAGTTTGAAAGTGAGTGAAGTGCCTGATTTACAAAAATACGGGATTAATTTTGAAGCTCATTTAATGTGCTTTGAACCTGCTAGATATGTTAAAGATTTGAAGAAAAAAGGTTTTAGAAGAGTTGTCTTTCATTACGAGGCCGTTAAAGATAAATACAAGATATTAGGTTTAATATTATATATAAGAAATCAAGGTATGAAAGCTATTATTGCTTTGAATCCTGAAACAGATGTTAAGGAAATAGAAGATATTTTGAGTGAGGTCGATGGTGTTGTGATGATGGGAGTTAATCCAGGAAGAGAAAATCAGAAGTTTATTTCTAATGTATACGGTAAAATAAGAAGATTAAGAAAAATTAATAGCAAAATCAGGATTCATGTTGATGGAGGAGTTAATTTGAAGAGTGCTGAAAAATTAAGGAAATTAAAAGTTAATTATGTTAACACTGGCAGTTTTGTTTCTGAGGCTGAAAATCCTAGGGAAGCTTTGAGAGAATTGGAAAGAGTGTTTAGATAATATCTGTAAATAGGTGAGAATCTTCTATTTCATAGACTAGTTTTGCAGGACAATCTATTACTGATAATTTGTTATCCTGAAAATTCTTTAAAGCTTGAGCTTTTTCTTCTCCGAAAAATAAAAGGATTGCGGTTTTAGATTTAGAGAGTAATTTTCTTGAAGCTGAAAGGCGTTTTGCTGGAGGTTTAGGAGGATCTTTCGATATTATAAAAAATTCAGAGGGATCTTTTATTGAATTATGATGCGGGAATAATGATCCTACATGACCATCTTCACCTGAGCTTAGGAGGATTATATCGTATTTGTCTGAAATTTCTTTTAGTTCGTTTTTATAAGCTTCTAAACCTTTTTCGTCTGGAAAGTTGAAGTAAGTATATGGATGAAGATTTTTTTTAGGAAGTTTATTTTGTTTTACTAAATATTCCAAAAATTCTTTTTCTGCTTGCCTAAAATTAGTTTGAGAATCGTCTGCTTTTGATAATCTTTCATCTATCATAAAGATATGGACTTTATCCCAAGGAATATTTTGATTTTTTAAAATATTGAATATTCCTAATATTGATCTGCCGCCCGGAATGCCTATAATTACTTGAGATTGCGTTTTTAAATAGTTGTGAATTCTTTGTGCAATTAGATTTGCTGCCTTTATTTCTAATTCTTTTCTTTTACTTTTTATTATTTTCATCTTTTGTTTTTTCTAATGGACTCTAATCCTGGAAGTTTTTCCCCAGATATATACTCTATTAATGCGCCTCCCGATAGACTGATATAAGAGAAGTTCTTAGGTATACTATACTTTTTAATTGTTGTGTTTAAATGGCCGCCACCTATTAGGCTGAAGATGTGTTTATTTTTTGTTAGATCCGAAATGTGTTTAAGGATAGCGATTGTTGTTTTACTGAATTCTGGAATTTCTGAAAACCCTAAAGGACCTTTCATGAAAATATAGTCTGCTTTATTTAATTCTTTTTTGAATAGATTTAGAGTTTCTTCACCTACGTCGTAGATTTTGTAAGGAAAAGGAGCTTTTTCTAATGAAACATCTAATCTTTTTCCTTTTTCTTTCATTAAACCGAAATCTATTGGTAGAATTATTTGACTTTTATATTTATTATAGATTTTTTTTAATTTTGGAATCAAGGATAGATAATTATTTGATTTTAGCCATTTGGCTTCATAGCCTAGATTATAACCTTTTGCTATGAGGAAAAGATTTGCTAGAATTCCTGCTGCTAAAAGTTTATTATTTTTATTTTTAAGGAATTTAAATAAAGGAAAATAGTCCTCTGCTTTAGAACCGCCTAAAATGAAGACTTTTGTTTTTGCTTTAGATTTTATGAACTTTTCTAATGCTATTATTTCTGATTCAAATTCTAGGCCTATTACACTTTTGAGATATTTTGGTGGGATAATTATTGAACCTTGAGATCTGTGTGAAACTGAAAAAGCTTCGTTAATATATAAGTCAAAGAGCTTGCAGAATTCTAAATAATGATTGTTTTTTAGATTAAGATTTGTTTCGTCTTCGTATTCACGTACGTTTTTTAGCAAATTTGCTTGCTTTGGCTTTAGGAAGATTATTGCTTTTTTTGCTTTGTTGCCAAAGAGATCATTATAATAAGTTATTTTTTTATTTGTATATTTACTTAAGATTTTTGCATGCTGTTCTAGAGACTTGAAGTCTTTATCGCCTTTACGACCTTGATGAGCAATTATTGTTATTTTTGCATTTTTATTGATAAGATATTTTATTGTTTTTGATGATGCTTCAAAGCGCGGATTATCTAGGATTTTTCCATTGACAACAGGAGAATTAATATCTATTCTTAATAGAACTGATTTGTTTTTTACATTTAGGTTTTTTAGTGTTGGAAGGTCCATTAGTTTTATTTTCCAAGCATTAGATTTACAACTTGCACTAATCTATTGGAATAGCCCCACTCGTTATCGTACCAGCCTGAGATGCTAACTAATTCATCTACTACGTTTGTTAGTTGTGAATCGAAAATACAGGAATGAGAATTATGGATAATATCTGTTGAGACTATAGGGTCTTCTGTATATTCTAAGATGTCTTTAAGATTTGTTTGAAAGGCAGTTTTGAATGCTTTATTTATTTCTTCTTTTGTTGTTCTTTTTGAGAGTTTTGCTACAACGTGAGATATGGAACCGTCTACAACTGGGATTCTTAATGCAAAACCATCTATTTTACTTTTTAATTCTGGAAAAATTTCTAAGATTGATTTTGTAGCTCCTGAACTTGAAGGGACTATATTCATTGCTGCTGCTCTACCTCTACGCATGTCCCTTTTATCGTCTTTATCTATTAGACCTTGAGTTGCTGTATAAGCGTGTGCTGTTATGAAATGAGCATTTATTATTTTAAAATTGTCGTGTAAAACTTTTATCATGGGAGCTATGCAATTTGTTGTGCAGCTTGAAGCTGAGACTATTTGATGATTTGATTTGAGTGAATTGTTATTTACACCAAAAGCTATACAGCAATCATGGCCTTTTGCCGGGGCAGATATTAAGACCTTTTTGGCTCCTGCTTTAATATGTTTAATTGCACCTTCTCTTTCTGTAAAAAGGCCTGTACATTCCACAACAAGATCAATTTTTTCTTTTTTCCAAGGAAGTTTTTGAGGATCTAATTCGTGAAAAACAGGGATTTTCTTGTTATTTACTATTAGATTTTTACCGTCATGCTTTACATTTTGTATTGTTGGATGGACTGAATCGTATTTTAAGGAGTAAACAATGCGATCTACATTATCTGGATGATTGATAAAGAAATTCCATTTTGCATTTCTTTCTAGAGATGCTAAGAAAAATTGTTTTCCAATTCTGCCGAAACCATTTATTGCTATATTAGGCATATTATCTCTCTTTTGTATTTGTAGAATAATATAAATGGATATATAAAGTTTTAGAAGAAGATTAAATTAAAGATTTAACAGCCCCTACAATATGTCTAGCGCTGATCTTGTATTTATCTAGGAGTTCTTCCATTGTGCCTGAATGAGGAATTTCTGGAATATAGAGGTGCTTTATTTGAGTGTTTGTATTTGTTAACGATAGTTCTGAGATAATTGCTTCTCCAATGCCTCCTTCTTTGTAATGATCTTCAGTTATGATTAATTTATTTCCGTGTTGTTTGATGAATGAGATTAATTTACGGGTTTCTAGAGGTTTTATGCAGTAAAGATCTATAACTGCTAATGAAATATTATTTTTGTTTAATATGTTGTAAGCTTTAAGAGATTCGTGGAGAGTTATACCTGCGCCAATAAGAACTGCTTTGTCTTCTTGAGATTGTTTTAATATTTTAAAATCTCCTAAAGGAAAGTTTTCTGTTTGCTGATAAATTATAGGTGTTTTTGGTCTTGTAGTGCGGATATATTTTAATCCACGAGTGTTTGCTGCAAGATGAACTAGTTTTTCTGTTGAAATTGCGTCTGAAGGGTAGAAGATTATTGATTTAGGCAGAGAGCGGAATAAAGAAATATCTTCTAAACCCATTTGAGAAGCTCCGTCTTCTCCTATTGAAATACCTGCATGAGATCCACAGATTGTAAAGTTTGGGCTTGACAAAGCGGACATACGAATTTGGTCGTGAGCTCTTGTGAGGAAGGCTGCGAAAGTAGATGCAAAAACATTAAAACCTTTTTTAGATAGCCCTAGAGACATGCCGATCATATTTTGCTCTGCAATATACGCTTCAATGAATTGTTTTGGTGTTTTTTTCTTGACTTCTTCTGAGTGTGTAGAATTAGATACTTCTCCATCTATAGCGATTATTCTTTGATTTGATTTTGCTAAAGACGCTAGAGCATTTCCGTATGCTGTACGAGTTGCTATTTCTTCTTTTGATTTGTATTTAGTTAATTGTGGAACAGAATTTTTGTTTTCTTTTTTAATTTGTTTTATTATTTGTATAGGAAGGCGTGACGGAATATTTGGCATGTTTGGACTTGGCAAAGAGTTTAATGCTTTTTTTAGTTCTTGTTGAGAAAGAGCTTTTCCATGCCAATCATTTTTGTCTTCTATGAATTTAACGCCTTTTCCTTTAAGAGTTTTTGCTATAATAATTGTTGGCTTTGAAGATTTTTTTGCTTTTTCAAATGCTGAAAGGATTTGTGAGATATTATGACCGTTGATTGTTATCGTTTCCCAACCGAATTCTTGGAATCTTTTTTCATATTTTTTTATATCGTGGCCTAGAATAGTTTCCCCTGTTTGACCTAGGCGATTAACATCTAAAATTGCTATTAAGTTGTTTAATTTATAGTGAGATGCTAATTGTAGAGCTTCATAGATCGAACCTTCTGTTGATTCGCTGTCGCCCAGTAGAGCGTAAGTTTTGAATTTTTTATTTTGGAGTTTGGAGGCTAGTGCATAACCGATTGATATGGAAAGACCTTGACCTAATGAACCTGAGGCGACCTTTATCCAGGGCATTAGAGAGGAAGGCATAGGATGGCCTTCTAACGGACTTGATAGTTTTCTTAATATAGATAGGTTTTGCCTAATGCAGTTTGCTCTGTATAGAGAGGCATATAGGATTGGTGCTGCATGACCCTTGCTTAAAACAAACTCGTCATTATCTTGATTATCTGGATTTTTTGGATCAAAAGACATTTCATGAAAGAATAGGGCAGAGATGAGTTCTGCGCAGGAAAGACAAGACGATGGATGGCCTGAGCCTGCTGCAGTTGTCATTTCTAAAACGTCACGTCTTAGAATATTTGCTATGTCTTGCAGTTCTTTCTCTATGGATTGCATTTTACTCTCTTTTTATACTATGAATTAGAAGAAGTAGTTTTTATAGTTTTTCGAGATCTAAGGCAAAGATTTTTATACTATAGTTTGTCTATAGTTGAATGGTGACGACAATTCAGTTAAGTGAAAATGCAAAAAAAGCTCTCGATAGAATGAAGAAAGATAAAGAAACTTATGAAGATGTCATTATAAATTTAATGGAAACTGTTGATAAACAAAAGAGAAAACAGGAAGACTTATTGATTGAAGGTTATAAAGAAATGGCTGAAGAAAGCTTAAAGATAAATAAAGAATTTGAAGCTATAGAAGAAGATTTTGATTGGAAATGGTAGAAGTAAGAAGAGGAGATATCGTGCTTGTAAATTTAGAGCCAATTAAAGGAAGTGAACAAGGTGGAGTAAGACCCTCTTTGATAATTCAAAATAATATAGGAAATAAATATAGTCCAACTACGATTATTGCACCAATTACCGCTCAGCAATTTAGTAATGAATTTCCTACTAATTTATTATTATTAAAACAAGATTCTGGATTAGAAAAAGATTCTACTATTTTATTGAATCAGATAAGAACGATTGATAAAAGAAGAATTATTAAAAAATTAGGAATATTGGATAGCAATATAATGAATAAAGTTGATTTGGCTGTTAAAGTAAGTTTGGGTTTGAATTAGGTTTTCAGTTTAGGAATAAAAAGATTTAAATAATAGAATTAATGGATAATTTTTATGAAACTAGAAAGTAAATTAGCAGGAATAGGTTATAAGGCTCTTGGGAAAATCTTTGAATATGCTTCTTTAGAAGATAATAAAGATTATTTTAAAATAATAGAGGCTAGCTATGTTGGCTATGTTGACTTATGATTATGTGCCCTGTATTTATGATTTAATTGATAGAGATTATTGATTTTAGATTATAATAATTATTATAAATGGACTTCTTCATTTTAGATTATGAGATTGAAAAATTTAATTTATCTGCCTTTAATTTTGGCTGGTAGTTATTTTGGATGTAAAAGTACAGACATAGATACAAATCGAGGAAGTACTTTAGAGGCTATTAAAATAGATAAGGGAGAATTGGACAAAGTTAATTTAGACAGATGCAATACTTATTTTTCTAGATCTTTTTCACCTGAGGATATTGAGAGAGTTTTATACATAGCAGAACAAGATTATAAAAGTGTTATCAGGGATATTGATAATCCTTATGATGCCTCTATTTATTGCACTGAGTTTCTTAAGCATGGAGGAGTTGATATTGACATGAAAATTTATGGCAAATCAGATTATTGGGCTTCTTTTAAAAATATACATGAACATAAAGTTGATGATTGTGATGGCGGAGCTGTTGCAGCAGCCTCTTTGTTAAGCGATGATGGATTTCTTCCATATATACTTTATATGTATGGAAAAAATTACGATCATGTAGTTTTTTTATATGAAAATACAAGAGGGTTTTATGGATCTATTGGAATTAATAAAACGGATGTTAATCCTCCTATTTTACATTCTATTGATGAGCTTGCTAGGAAAATATGGAAGGATGTTTCGCTTGAAGAATTTAAATCGTACGATGTTATTGATTTGAGTCTTATTTTTCCTGATTTTATTAATACTGATTTAGGTCAATGGTTAAATGATGGGTAATTAACCTTTCATAACCGCCAAAGGCTTCAATCTAACTACTAGATTGCCAATGCCTAATTCGTGTGAGACACGAACGACTTCATTGACATCTTTATAGGCTTCGGGAGCTTCTTCCAAAAGCCCTTTTTCTGATCCTGTTTTTATTACTATATCTTTGGATTTGAGATCTTTTTTAATTTGTTCTGTTGAAAGATTATTTTTTGCGTATGTTCTTGAGAGGAGACGGCCTGCACCATGGGCAGTTGAGGCTAAAGAAATTTCTTCTGCTTTTTTCGTGCCTATAAGGACATACGAATAAGTGCCCATTGAACCTGGAATAAATATAGGGCAACCTATTTTTCTATAAATTTCTGGAATTTCTTTTCTTCCTGGGCCGAATGATCTAGTTGCGCCTTTTCTATGAATGCAAAGGGTTTGTTTTTTGTTATTAATTGTTAATTCTTCAAATTTTGCTATATTATGGGCAATATCATAAACAACTTCAATTTTTGACTTTGGAAAGAACTTTTTGAAAGATTTTCTTATTTGATAAGTTATTAGTTGTCTATTTGCAAATGCGAAATTGGCTGCTGCAGCCATTGCTGCTCGATAATCTTTTCCTAAATCTGATTCTATTGGGGCGAAGATTAACTCGCGATCTGGAAGGTCTTTGAAACCATATACTTTTTCCATCTTTTGAATATAATCTGATGCAGTTTGATGCCCTAAACCTCTAGAACCTGTGTGAATCATTATTGTTACATTGTTTTTGTTAAGATTGAATACTTTTGCTATTTTTTCGTCGTGAATTGTGTCTATTTCTTGAACTTCTAGAAAATGATTTCCTGCGCCTAGTGTTCCTAACTGTTTTCTACCTCTGGCTTTTGCTTTTTGAGAGACTTTTTTTGGGTCTGCGCCCTCTATGCATCCAGAGTCTTCTGTTTTTTGTATGTCCTCTTTTGTGGCATATCTATTTTCTAGGGCCCAACGCGATCCCTTTTCTAGAACTTCATCTATTTGCTGATCTGTTAGTTTAAATTCTGATTCTACTCCAACTCCTGAGGGGACATTTTTATATAATTCACTTAAAATCTGATCTCTCTTTGCTAGAAAGTCTGATTTTTTAATATTGGTTGTTAAAAGTCTGACTCCGCAATTAGAGACAATAAAGCTATTTGCAATAAAATTATGATTATCCTGAATATTAAAGTCGTATACTTTATATGAACCTGGAATTCTTTTAATCTCCTTTATTTTGTTAAAAATTGCACCAAATTCGCTAATTTCTTTTAGCTTTTGGTCTTTAAATTCATTAAAACTAATAAAATCTAAATTAATTCTCTGTTTTGCATTCTCATAATAGTGTCTTTCTATAAATCTTGAGTTTATTTGCTCTTCTAATATTCTTTGTACTTCTTTTAACTTTAATCCTTTAGATTTATATTCTTTAATTTTTTTAGCTAATTCTATTCTTTTTTTGTTTTCTTGACATTTTTGTAAAATATATAAAGAGGCAATATTCCCTAGAACTTGTCTTTTTTTATTGTATTCAAATCCAATATATCTCCATAGTTTAATTATATTATCTTCTCCAAAAATCATCAGTCTTAGTCTAGAAGTTTTTTCATTATATTTATTAAAATGATCGTCCATCTCCGATATAGAATAATTTTTAATATTAAATTCTTCTAAAATTAACCCTAAATCTATTAAGAAATCTCTACAATTTTGTTTTAAGACAGTTATTTTGTTTTGATTGATAGTGGGAGCATAAAAGCAAGTTTTTGATAAAGCTTTTGGCGAAGACATTTCAGCTCCGAAAAATCCTGCTAAAAATAATCTCTTTATAATTTTACCCGAGTTTCTAATCCATTCTGGAACTCTAATTTCTTGTCTTGTTTTATTTCCCAATGCTAATCCTTTTTCTTTTAAGAATTTTAGGAAATTTTGATTATAAATATGTAATTCCCAATTAGTTGCTTCAAATTTGTTTTCTTTATAGCGCGTTTTTATAATATGTTCTCTTGTCCTAGAAAAAATACTTGATTTTATTCCTAATCTTAAAAGATCGATCTTTATTTCTTCAAGATCTTCTTTTTGTCCATAAACAATTGCACGCAAATTACCTTTAGATTCATAAAACGTGCCATCTCCAAACATATATCCTATTAGTTTAGCTATAATAGCTTCTTTTTCATCTATTTTCTCTTCCGATTCTATGCCTTCAAAAGTATTTACAGCTAATTCTTCTTTTTCTTTTAAATCTAATAGTTTTTTCATTTCATTTTTAGTTAAAAATGGATGATCTTTTGTAGCTTTAATTTTTAAGCCTGATTCTAAAGTTATTTCGTAGACTTCTTCTGAATCTTTAGACATGAATAGATTAATGCGCTTATCCTCTATTCTTTTTTCTTTAAAATTTAAGGTAGGTAGATTTCTAGAGAATTTAATTTGCTTAATTTTTTGTCCGTTCTGTTCGATTTCTATTTCTGATTTATACTTCTCAAAATCTTCGATCTTTATAGTGTTCCCAAATTCTGTAAGAATTTTAGTGTCTCCTGTTAGGCAATTTATATCATAGCCTACACCCCCTGGGGAAATAATTCCTTTTTTTAGATCGAAGGCTGCTACGCCTCCTATTGGGAATCCGTATCCTTGATGGGCGTCTGGCATTGTGAGAGACTTTTCTACAATTCCTGGAAGTTGCGCAACATTCTTAGCTTGTTCTAAAGTTTTATCTAACTTTATTTTTTCCATTAAAGCATCTGAAGCAAAAACTAGGGCAGGAACATTCATTTTTCCTTCTTTTTCTATTTCAAATATGTTTTCTGAAATTTTTTTTATTTTCATGTTTTAGATAATAGGGGTAGATTTATTAATGTAATCTTTAATTTTTGACTATATTAAGTGTCACTGTAAAATGATAAAAATAGAAAGTTTTATAAAGTAGTTTTATTTCTTTTTTTTATGATAAGATTATTTTCGGCACAGTTTCCTTTGAATGAAAACGCGTCTTTAGAAGATTTATTGAAAATTGGAAAGAGATGGATTAGCGATAGTCCGTGGTCTGTTTTCGGAGAAATGGAACTTGCAAATATAGGCAATCATAACGATTCTTTAAAAAAGGCAGAATATAGTTTTGATTTGGTTCGAGCAAAACAAGAAGATAGCGAATTTCTAGGATTAAAATATATAAATCCTGCTAATGGCGGAGACGATAAATATCATACTACTATAGTCGGCTTTAAATCTCCTCATAAATTTTTAACATCAGTCTCTATAGATTATGATTCTTTTGGAGCTAGAACAAATGCCCCCTTTATTAAAAAACCATATATCTTTAAATTACTCTTAGAAAATATTGAAGGTGGAAGAGACGGCGATCTTCTAGTAGGTGAGAAACCTATTTATATCAAAGAAGGTGAAGAAGAATTTGTGAATGATATATTGAGGGGCCTTCCTGAATCAATAATGCCTGTTATTTATGTAAGCAGAAATAAAGATAATAATCTTTTATTAGAACCCAGCAAATTATCCAGGCAATTAGCTGGAATAGCCAATGTACTTGTTGAGCCTTCTATAGATTTTTCTTTCAAATTAAAAAATTTAATGAAAGGATATAATGTATATGGTGGGGCTGTCGGAGCTTATTGGCCAGACGGAGTTGGTAGATATTTATGGTACGCAGACGAGATTAATGAACAAGGCTCTACACAAGAGATTTCCTCTACTATAATTAAGGCTTTAAGCAATAGAAGATTGTTACGTCAGCTTACGTGGGATAATATAGAGAGCTTAAATAATATAGCTACAATTAAAGCAGTCAAAGAAAGTCATGACACAAATTTAAATGATCTTCTTGAATTATATGCTTCTGAATCTGAGAATAAAGACAGGCGAATCACTGAGACTGAAGAAAGCATTGGAAAGTTAGAAGCTGAATTGAGAAAAATTAGAGCCAATATGTCTTATGGAGAGGGGTTAATTAATGACCCTCAAATTTCTCAATTATATAAAGGAGAAGTTAAGCAAATTATCGTAGATTCTTTACGAAACCAATTAAGTCAATCTTCTCAAAATACTAGAAGAAATAGCATTTTAAATTCGGTTATAAAATCCAATGAGGCAGATAGTTTAAGGGAAGATTATATAAATAAATTAAAAAAAATGTTTAAAGATTATAACGGACTGACTGGAAAGATGCGATCTGAACTTAAAAATCTCGGATTTTCTGTTAGTGAGGAAGGTAAACATTATAAATTATATTTAACCGGCAGTGAAGGAGGGTTATCTGCTACTATTCCAAAAACTCCTAGTGACTGGAGATCGGGGAAAAATGCAGCATCAGATATTATAAGGACTTTCTTCTAATAATTAAACGTCCAAAATATTTTTATAATACTGAGTTTTAAAAATTTTATGGTTTATCTACTACTAAACCAACTAAATCTTTATAAATAAGTTTACTTTGATTTTCTTATGGTGAAGATTGTTAATAGAACTGAAGAAATAAAAAAAGAAGATCGTCTTTATAGAAATATGTTGGAGAAGACTGTAAAAATGTTTGGGGCTAAAAGTGTTACAGGGCTTGACCGTTTAAGGATTACTGTTTATGATAAAGATCAGGCTGTAATGGCTGTTGATGTTATATCTTCGCTGATATATTTGTATGATGCTAAATATCTTGCTAGAACTGAAAAATTAGCTAGGGATTATGAATCTATGGCTGAAAGAGAATATACTATAAACTTAGAGTATAAATCAAAAAGTCCTTGAGTTTTCCTGTTGGACTTTTGGATGCTCAAGATGCCACGCATCTTGACATAATTAAACCTCTTTGCAAGGTTTTTAAACATGGCTCATTAATAAATAAAATGGATAATTCTAAGGTAATTGTAGCAAAAACTAAATTAATTGGAAAAGGCCTTTTTGCTAAGGAAGATATAAAGAAAGGAGAGATTATTGCTGATTGGGAAGGAGGAAAAGTTTATGAGGCTGAAAGATGCTCTGATTTGCCGAAAAATGTGGCTGATCATGCAATTCAATTTGCAGAGCATAAATGGATCGATACAAATAGATTAGGCAGATACGCAAATCATTCTTGCGAGCCAAATTGTGGGATCAAGAGCAGATTTCAATTAGTGGCAATGAGAAATATAAAAAGGGGTGAATGGTGCACATGGGATTATGAAATGACTGAAGATAGTAATTGGAGAATGGAATGTAAATGCGGTGCGTTTTTATGCAGGAAAATAATCGGTGCTTATAGGAATATGCCTGAAAAAATAAGGAAAAAGTATGAAGGCTATATCTCAGAATGGCTAATTGAAAAGTATAGCAATAAAATCTAACTCTCTTTTCTAATTAAACGTCCAAAACACATTGGGCTTCCCAATTTCCATCCTTAAGTTTTTTAATATACATTTCTGCGTAGGTGGCTGCTTTTATATGATCTAGATCTTTATAATTTGAAGCTTTATCTCCAAAGAGTTCTGCTTTTAGATTAAAATCGTGAATTGTTACTTTTGCTTTTACCACTATGAAATCTTCTGCATCCAATAAATAGATTAATTCATCAAGAAAATTGTAGAATAGAGATTCTAGATTTGTGCTTTGTAATGTTATTATCTTTTTGCTTTTTGCTTTGATTTTATTACCTCTTGATAGGTAATGCGCTACTGCTAAAACTGAATTTTCAAATACTTCATTTAGGGTTTTTCCGTATGCTTGGAATTTTATATCTGCTGTATGATCTAAAAAGCTATATTTCATACTTTTAAGAAGTAAAATAAGTTTATAAATCTGGTTTTTCTTTTTATATTATGAGATTCTTAGACTTTCTTATATTGATTTTGTTATTGTTTATTTTAGGAATAGGAGTTGTTTTGCTTTGGACTAACATACCTAATTTACCAGGGCAGAAGGTGCAGCAGCAGGAATTTAACTTAGATAAAAAAGATCTTGATTTTGGAAAAGGCATTCAGTTTTATCCTAGAATGAGATATAAAAATAGGACTATTTCTTATACAATTTCTGACTCCTGTGATAGTGTTAAGAGAAAAGATATCGAGAAAGCATTTTCAATTCTTGATCAGCAAACAATATTAAATTTTAAATCTATCAGCGATGGCGAGATAAGTGTATTATGTTCTGATATTGCACCTGAACCGAAAGAAGAAGGACACTTTATTGCTGGAGAAGGAGGACCTTCTGAGATAATAAATACCAGCAATTATGCTGTTATTTTGTCTGGAAAAGTTTCTTTTTATAGAAGAACTGCGGAATGTGTAAGACCGAATGTTGCTTTGCATGAAATTTTACATGCATTAGGGTTTGATCATAATAAAAACAAGGAGAGTATAATGTATCCTGTAACTGAATGCGGACAGATTTTGGATGGATATATTATAGATAAGATTAATGAGCTTTATAGTGTTGATTCTGCTCCTGATTTAGTCATCGAAAAAATTAAGGCTACTAAGACAGGAAGATATTTGGGCTTTGAGATTGCTATAGGAAATTTTGGCTTACAGAACTCTTTGAATTCTAGTTTAATTGTTTATTCTGATGAAACCGAAGTTAAAACATTTTATTTGGAGAATATTGATATAGGAACTAGGAAGATATTGAAAGTGGATAATTTGAGAGGGCCTTTGACAACTGATAGACTTATTTTTGAAGTTAAGTCTAATGAAAATGAACTTGATAAAGATAATAATATCGCTAGGATGAAATTGGTTAATGTTGAAGGGTGAGTTTGAACTGATAAGGGAATCTTTATATATATGTTTTTGTTGAAATAGTGATATTTAATCTATTTGAGGTGATTAAAAATGGCAGAAAAAGAACCAATCATAAAGGAAAAGCTTGATAATTCTGGAGTATTTGATTTTAAGGCAATTTATAGTTTTGCAAATAGTTGGTTAAAAGATGAAGGCTTTGGAGTTGTTGAGGATAAATACTCTGAGAAAGTTTCTGGGAGTTCTAGAGAGATATCTGTTGAATGGAATATTAGAAAGGAAATGTCTGATTATTTTATTTTAGAAGGAGGCGTGGGAATTGAAGTAAAGGGAATGACAGATGTTGAGGTAGAAATAGAAGGAGAAAGAAAAAGAATGAATAAAGGGAAGATTTCTATAAGCATAAAAGGCGCACTTGTTACAGATCCTAAAAGTAAATGGGATGAAAATAATTTCTATAGGTTTCTTCGAGATATTTATAATAAATATATTATTCCAGGGCGAATTGAGCATATGAAAAGCTTAGTTAAGGAAAAGATAATTGCCTTTAAAGAGGAATTAAAAGCTGTTCTTGAATTGAGTGGAAGAAGATAGTTGTTCTGAATTTTTATAATATTTCCTTAACTTGATTTTTTAATTCGGAAAGTGCTTTTATGACATCCCAAATAATATTTTTGTTTACATTGGAGTATCTATGTCCAATAATGTTTCTTAATCTTGCAAATTTTTTCCATCTAATTTCTTTATAATTCTTTTTTAAAGAATAAGGTATACTTTTAATTGTTTCTCCAATAAAATGAATTCTCATTAATGTTGCATCAAAAAGATTTGAGTCATTTACAAAATCTTCAAGAGTCTTGTTTATAAGTGAATTTTCAATCTTTTCTACCATTGAAATAATATCTTTTAAATAAAGTTTATAGTCTGACATATTTTGCTTCTCTTTTTACATAGTTCAGTTTTGAATGAAGATCTTTTTCTATCACAAGATCAATCTTTCTTTTAAACATCTTTTCAAGTAAAAATAATAAATCCATATAATTATCAAATGTTTCTTTATTAAAAGTAACAAGTAGGTCAATATCGCTCTTTTTATGTTGTTTATTCTTAATATAAGAACCAAAAAGCCCTATTTTTTTTACATTATATTTACGAATATCTTTGCTTTTTTCCTCAATTTTTTTTATTATTTCTTTTGAATTTAAGTTTTCTTTTGGCATTTTATTATATATATTCCGTATTATTTAAAATTATCTTGTATTTAAGCTTTTCAATATAGTTATTTATAAACCCTACTTTATTCCTGAGAAATACAAATATTTATATAATTACGGTAAGGAAGTAATAGCATGAATGGCAAAATTTTGACTTTATTTATTATTTTTGTTATTTTCTCCTCTCTATATTTTGTTTCTGCGGATTTTGGTTTAAGTGTTGAGAAAGTAGATAAAGGAGCAGTTATAATTTCTGAATTAAATAATCCCGCGGTTTATGAATTTTTTATTAACAATCCTGATGGAGACGATATGGCTGAGATTTATAGTTTAGTAAGTGTTTCTATGGCTCCTAAAGGAACTTTTCTTATTCCTGCTGGAGAGTCGAAATTAGAAGTTAGAGCTTATCCTGGAAAGGAATATAGAAGAGCTGAAGGAGTTTATACTTTTGAATATCAGATTAAAGGGGTGCAGAAAGGTATCTTTAAGGATAAACTAACTTTTAGAGTTGTTCCCTTAAAAGACGCATTAAGTGTAAAAGATGTTAGTATTAACCGTGATGATAATTCAGCGGAAGTAACTGTAAAGAATAATATTAATTCTTATCTAGAAAATGTAGATATATATTTGAGTTCTGCATTTTTTGATTCTATTCAGACTATAAATTTAAAGCCATTTGAAGAAATTAAACTTTCTGTTAAAGTAAATAAAGAAAAAATTTCCTCTTTAGCTGCAGGGCAATATTCTATGGATGCAGAGGTTAAGATAGAAGATGTTAGCGTTGTGTTTAAGGCTAATATTAATTATCTTGAGAAAAAAGATATTTCTGAAACTAAAAAATATTCTGGAATTATTGTTAGAACTACAACCTTTGCTAAATCTAACGATGGGAATATTCCTGTTACAGCAGATATTGTTATGACTAAAGATATTTTTTCAAGATTATTTACGACTTTTTCTATTGAACCTATGAAAACAGAAAGAAAAGGATTGATTGTTAATTATGATTGGCAAAGAGATATAGGGCCTAATGAAGTATTTACGGTAAATTCTACTACAAACTATACGTTCCCATTTTTATTAGTTATTTTGGTAGTTGTTGTTGGTTATCTAGTTAGGGCCTATACTACCACTGCTTTAGTTTTGAATAAAAGAGTTTCTTTTGTGAGGACAAAGGGCGGAGAGTTTGCTTTGAAGGTTATTATTAATGTTAAAGCCAAGAAGCATTTAGATAATATTCAGATTGTTGACAGACTTCCAATGATGGCTAAATTGTATGAAAAATTTGGAAGACATCCTGATAGAATTGACGAAGCATCAAGGAGACTTTTCTGGGATATTCCTAGATTAAATAAAGGCGAGGAAAGAATATTTTCTTATATTCTTTACTCTAAAGTTCGAGCTGTAGGAAGATTTGAACTACCTCCCGCATTGGCGGTATTTGAAAGAGATGGCGAGCAACATGAAGTAGTGTCCAATAGAGCTTATTTTGTTTCTGAGACGAACGAGGAATAAATGAAAAGATATAGATATTCTGATGGAAACAAAGAGACTAGAGAAGGAATTTATTTAGAAGAGTTAGATGAAATTGGAAATGATAGACGGCCAAGATATATTGCTGGGGGGTTGAGTGTCCTTTTAATAACAGGGCTTATTGGAATTTCAGGTTACATTGCATATCCTTTTTTGCAAGGGGTTGATAAATATAGGAGTAATATTGAAGCGCGGACTGATGTAAAAAGAAGGATTATTCTTGATAAAGAAAAGCTTGATTATGAAAGTAATCGTAAGAACATGACAAATGGTTCTAAAAAGCTTTAAATATCTTGTAAATTTCTGATTTCTGTCCTCCCATAGCTTAATGGTAAAGCACTCGGCTGTAGACATTTGGCACAGACAATCTCAATGAGATTTTGGATGAAGTGTGAGAAGCAGGTATTCGTTGGAATATTTGGTTCAGCAGAACCCGGGGCACCCCAGTTCAATTCTGGGTGGGGGGATTAAACATAAGTGTGCACTACGGAATTGTTTAAATACTATACAGTGAATGCTATCTTATGAATCTCAAGATAGATATTCATAAAAGTAATAGAAATTTAGATGTAGCATTAGAAAGAGTTAATTCTTGGAATGTTCCTGATTCTGCTAAAAAAGATGTTGAAGAATTTATTAATGATTTGGGTTTAGGGAAAGTTACTTTAGGAAAAAAGGCGACAGATAGGACGCAAGTTAAGTATATTGATTTATTAAAGAGTCCATTAACTTATTTTAATAAAACTCTATCTAAGATTGTATTAAAAGATATAGAAAGTTATGAGAAGGATTTAACCTCTGGAAAATTAATAAGTATGAGAGGAAAAGCGTATACTTACAATACTCAAACAAGTATAAAGATTGCCCTTAAATCTTTTTTGAAATGGAGGCTAGGAGAGACAGAGGCTTTGAAACTTGCTGGTTGGCTTGATACAAGAGACAAGAAGAAAACGCCAGACTATCTAAAAGAAAGCGAAGTTGATAAATTATATAAGAATTGTAAATCTGTGAAAGAGCGTTACTTGATAAGTGTTTTATTTGATTCAGGGGCTAGAGCAGAGGAATTTCTTAATATTAGATTTGAGGATATTGAATTGCCGATAAAGGAAAAGAATTTTATTAAAATAGCCTTGAAGGAGGAATATTCCAAAACTAAAGGCAGAACAATTTCATTATATTGGAAAAATAGTTTAGAAGCAATAAGCGAGTATGTAAGAGAAAGACAGCAAGAAGGAATTAAGTCACAAGATGCTATTTTTAATTCTACTTATAATGCCGTTAGAATGTTTTTAAATAGACTAGGAAAGAAAGTTTTGCATAAAGACATTCATTTGCATCTATTTAGACATTCTTCAGCTACCTTTTATGCCTCTAGGATGAATAGGCAAGAATTATGTTATAGATATGGCTGGGCTTTTAGTTCAGATATGCCAGATGTTTATATTTCAAGAGCGGGAATGGAGAATAAAGAATTAGATGAGAAATTTGAAAGCACACAACTTGGAGAATTAAAGTTACAATTATCTAAGGAAAGTTTTGAAAGAAAAAAATCACAAGAAGAGAATGAAATATTCAAAATAAAATTAGAAGCATTTGAAAATAAACTGCAAGATATGGCTCAAAATCAAACAAAATCTCTTTATGATCCTCAAGGAATTAAAGTAATGGATATTTCTCCAAGCGGGTTAAGTCCTTTTGGAGATGAAAGGCAGTTTATTCCATTTACTAAAAAGAAAACTACGAGCGATTTAGATTTGTAAAATGACTTCTTATGAAAGACAAGATAGAGAAAATCTATCTTTCTTATCTTTTAATTTAGAAAATAAGAAAATCTATTTTATGTTAAATCATATGACTGCTCTCCTTTGTTGGCTATTCCAGTTGGCAAGGAATTTCTTTCAATATATACGGATAATAAAAAATAAAAATCACCTCTTTTTGTTTTAAGGTTTTTTGTTTGTGAACTGCCCCGCAGGTATCACAAACAAAAATTTCCTCATTGGAATTTTCTGTTTTTATTAAACACACTACACCATTACATTGCTTGTTTTGGCATGATATGGTTTTTTTATTTTCCATTTGATTTCCTCCTGACTTGTCAGTATTGCTACTGCACATTTAGTTAGGAGAAAGAAAGAATAAAGTCATGGTGCAATTCTTCTTTTCTCCGATTGCATTACCATACAGCGTCCTAATCTTAAAGATTATGCCACGACTCTAAAACTATAAAATAATTGCGTCTTTTAAACTTTTTCTAGGTTTTGTTATCTTAGTCAGTAACAAAAAATCAATTATTCCTATGGCCTGAAATAAAGGGCATAGGAAAATATGTGCTTCCATACTTGCATGCCCAGACTCCAAAAGCTAAACTATCTGGAAAATCATCACCAGCTTGCTCTGTAGCATGGTGTAGCATTAACTTTCCAGTCTTAGATAGTTCATATCTAAATAATCTTAATTGGCTTTGTAGTTTTGGATGGTTTGGTATTATTAAATCGTTTTTCTCCATTTTTCTTAAGAGATGAGTATAAATTGTAGCCTTTTCGTCAACGGTAGGCCTTATAATCAAAATAGAGATATGTTTTTCCCTTAGTAAATCTTTAATAGCTTCACCAAAACCAGCCGATTCAATTGCCACTTTCCGAAACTTAAATTGCTCATTTAATTGATCAAAGACAGCCATTTGTTGAGTAAGATTTTGTTTTTGTAACTCTATTATTTTAACAACTTTTATTTTTTTTCCTTCTATACATAGAATAGTTAAAACACTTGAATCTCTTCCACTTGATGCAGTATCCCAGCCAAGAAAATAGCTTTTATCCTTCTTCCAGAATATAGCTTCTGGGTAATTCTGTGTACATTTCTGAATTAATTCAAGTGGGAAGAAATTAGAAATATTTTCACAGAATTCACATAGGTATTCAGATTCATATTGAATTGGAGACATTAATAGTTTGTCTTCCTCTAGCTTTTCCTTATCTAAATACTTATTCATGTAGCTAGGTATCTTCATTGTTTTAAACTGAGGATTATGAAAGAACTCAAAGAATTTGTTATTTGTGCCATTTGGAGAGGATAGTAGGATTAAACTTCCATATTCTCCAGTCTTTTGATTCCTTAAGTTCAACATCGGCATTACCGAAGAAAAGATCATATTATCGTCTGGAAAATATGCACATTCATCCATTAGTGCTAAGGAAACGTTCTGGTAGCCTCGTATATATGCTGAGCAAGGTAAGGGAATTACTTCACTTTCATTTTCAAAGATCAGCTTTTCAAAGTTAGACTTCTTTAAGTTAACACAATTAAATAACTCTTCATTGCTTGCAACAAATCTCTGAATTTGTTCAAAGATTAACTTACTCTGCCTATCACTTGGAGATAAGATTAAGCTTCTCTGATTAGGTTTAATTATTGAACAGTAGATTATCCATAAAGCAGAACAAAAGGATTTACTTACACCTCTTCCACCCGCAACAGCTATCCTTTTACTCATAAACAATTGAAACATCTCCTTTTGGAATTCTTGTAGTTCTATTCCTAACAATTCATTGATAAATACGTCAGGTCTACCTATCCAGTTCTTTAATTGGTCATCTGTAAAGAAAATAATCTTCTTTACATCTTCGGCTGGAATTAAGCCTTGTAAGATGGCCAAACGTTTAGCGATATTGTCTTTGAAGCTCTTTTTTGCTATTTGAGAGGTATTGCCTTTATAATTTGACTTGTTTTTTAGGCTGATTCCAGCCCTAGAACATCTCATCCTAAGTGCATTTGGATTTATGCCTAGTAAAGCAGATATTTGAGCAGTGCTTTTATTTTCCTTTATACACGCTTTTAGGAATTCTAAATCTTCTTGTTCTGTCATACGTAGCTAGGCCTCTTTATTTCTTTTTGAAAATCAACTTCTTTTTTAAATTTCTCATCAGTAAACACAAAGTGAAATTCTTCTTTGAGTTCTTTTCTTTCTAAGGGTATAGCTTGAAAGCCTAGATTCATTATAGTTGCCACTAGCTTTTTCTCTTTATTTGTAAGTTTCGGAGTTCTTTTTCTGCTTAACGTAAGCTTAATATTCATTTAATCAATCCTCGATCCTTGCTTCTATCTAAATATTGGGCTAATCTCAATTGGTCACGTTCCTTTCGCAAATTCTGATTGTTGTATCTCATCAAACCATCTAGTTCTGCTTGTTTCTGTTTAATCTTCGCATCTATTTCTTCATTCATTGTTCATTAAGCAATTTTCTCATTTCTTCCGTGAATTCCAACTTTTCAAAACTAAACGCATTACCGAATTCACAAATTGAACAGCGATAAGCTATATGACAACCGATAGTCACTCTAACTTCTCCACCAACTGTTAGATTCTCAAACATTTTATTATTTGGGTCAATTCGTTCAAAAGTTAGGGTTTTAGTCTTCTCAAAAGCATTTTGATATTCTTCGTCAATTAGACCTTCTCTAAAAGCTTGCCTAGAACATTTTTGACAGCTTAATTTCTCGTTTTTCAAATCCTTGCTTTCCTTTAAGATTTGTTTGTTCTTTTGATTGAATCTTCTTTCAAATTCAAGAAAAACTTGCTTTTCATTATCAATTAAAGGATTAAAAATATTGATAAATTCTCGCTTTTCATCAGGTGTCATTGGTCTAAATATTCCTCTCCCATCCGAGCCGAATTCGTTTACCATTTCTCACTTAAAGCATTTTCATTAGTTGTGTGAGCCGTGTTGATTTTACATCTTTGACAAACCCATATAAGCTTTTTATTGGCCTTATCTACATTGCTTAGTGGAATATTGGAAATAAAACTACAATGATTACATCGAGCTTTGATTTGTTTTCCTTTTGTGAATACATCTCTACCTATAACTTTCCAGCCATTTTTCAATAAATTCTCTTCACTATCAAATAAATTTTTGTCTTCCATGCTACCTCCTTTCAATCATAATTAATATCCTCTTCATTTTGATCTTTAAAGCCTTTCAAATTACCTATTTTATCAAATACAGGGATTATCTCGGATTTTCTTTTCTTTGCATTTAGAATATCTGCTATTGCGTCTATTAGTTTATTTGAACTATATTCGCTTTTAGAAATTACAGATTTAAATTCTATTTTTTTTGGTTCGTTGTATAGTTTTGTCATTTGTTTGTTTAAAGTTCGTTTAATTAAGATTGGACGAAGGATTGGTTATGATTGAATATATACATTGGAGTTTTTGGAAAATTACAAGCCGTATAAAGCCCGTTTTTGAGGTTTTTAGAAAGAGGTTTTTTACCTTCGTTTCCAGTGGAAAAATCATGAATAGGCCGACCCGTAGAAGATCGGCCTTCTCCCGAAAGAGGATTGTTACTGTAGTTACTCAAGTTACTTGTTTTAAGGTTATCTATAAAGGATTTATCGGTTTTAGTACTAGTCACACTAGATAAAGTAGACATACTTTTGCTACTAGCTCTTATATATAAGGAACTAGTTATAAAAGGTTGACTAATCTGCCTACCGTGACTATTCCAAATTAGTCCTAGCCACGTCCAATATTGCTTATTAACAAATTCCCCTGTTTCGTTATTATATGTCGGTTCTCTTGCTAATTTTCTACCATCTTCGTATTTTTGTTTCATTTGTAGACCTATCTCTGTTTGATTCCATTCTCGCAATTTATTTTCCTTAAGCCATTCTACAAATCTCTCTTTAAATTCATATTTGTAAATTGCTCCGCTTGAATTCTCTATTGTATACTCACGCAGGAATTTATTCAGGGGATTGCTCAAATCCTCATACAATTCTATTAATTTTTCCTCATCTATTCCATAGGAAAATTCAAAATTGTTTTTTTTCATTCCTTTAAGATATTTCACACATTGCCACGCAAGACCATTCAATTCTTCCTTTGTTATTAATTTATTTATCAACATTGGATCGGGGGTTGGTGGTTCGTTGGGGAATTCAATTAAATGTAATCTTCTAAACCATGCATGAGTTTTGTCATTCACGATGGGAAGTTGATTAGTTACAAATATTTGCTTTGAATATATTTTAGCGGGGAAGCCTTCCTTATACAATCTTCTTATATTTATATGATCACCTCCTACAATTTCTTTTAACCTGCTTACATTTTTTAGAATTTCATAGCTTATATCACTTGAGATATTAGCATACTTATTCCACATGCTCCCTAATGCAAAGTTATCATTGCAAAGTTGATGGGGAGAAATGCTTGAGATGTTATCTTTGCCCAAAAATGCAGTTAGTAAATTGACAAAAACAGACTTTCCGTTCTTGCCTTTTCCAAAAATAAAAAGTAATTTTTGATTGGGTTGACCTCTATAAAGGCAATAGGATATTGCTTCATACAGAAGAATTTTCCATTCCTTTCCTACCGAATCTTCAAAGAATGAATCTATTATCGGACATTCAATATACTTTGAATCAATTTCTACTGGCAATTTGTTTGTGACAAAGTAATTAGGGCTAAATTCTATGAATTCCTCTTTTTCAAGATTGAAGAGGCAGTTTTTGAAAGGAATTAAATTTTCATCCAATTGGCCTTCAAAATCAGGTTTGTAGCTTAAATCCCTAAGATAATTCACAATCTCACTACAATAAATATTTCGCTGTTGCTCTTCTCCCAATAATCTATCTCTCAAAATATTTTTAATGAATTCTTCTGCATCTTCCCGCCACACCCCATTTTCAAAATCGAATCTCCAAAAACGTTTATATTTATCGTAAATGAATCTATTCCTCTGCATTAATTTTTCAGCATAGGGTACTGGGCTGAATTTATTCATTAAAACTATTCTTTCTTGCTGTTCCTTTTTTTCTTCATAAGCATCCAAAATTTCTACGTCATTAATTATTTTAACAACATTTTCCCTTTTAAAAGAAAGATATTGGGAAAAACCAACTAGGACTTCTTTCCCGTGATTCCCTAGAATTTTGACTTTATAATCTGGATTTTCACAGCAAGCAGAATCTTTTAGCAAAACATAATTTTCCATTTTATCAGATTTAACATTTTTACAATTAGAACAGACAAAATTTAATTTTTTAAGTTCTTCTTGCTGGATTGTTTCACCTTCGGAGATTTTTAGTTCTTCAATCATTTTTTTCCTCCAAAAGATCGATAGGATTGCCCAGCCACTTAATTTTATTATTGTCTTTTTCTAGTTTAGGTTTAGGAGAATTTTCCTTAAATTTTTCCTCTGAAATTTCTTCAATAGAGATTATGGAATTTATTTCGCAAAGCAAGGTTCTCAAAGATTTATTATTTTGAAGTAACACAAAATTATCATTTATTTTCTGAATCCGACCATAAAAAAACTTTATTCCTTCCCCTGTTTTAAAATTAATTCTTAGGAGTTTTTTGTTTTCTAAGAAATTCTCTAGCTGTTGCACAATAAAATTATGATTTTCCATTTTTAATTAACTCACAAATAAAACTAGAATTCTGCATCTTTCTCCAAAATATTTTTTTCTAAATGTTCCCTTAAAATTTGTCTTAAAACATCCGATTTGGAACATAATTTTTCCGACGCTAATTTTTTTAATTTTTCATTAAATTCTTTAGGAATTCTAGTTCCTATAAAATTATTTTCATTTCGTTTCATAATAATTCAATTCGAGTTAAATATTTAAACAAGTGAATCCACTTATTTCTATGAAAAAATGTGAAAATTGTGGGAAAGATTCGTGCCAAGGGCATAGATGCACGGACGGATATACCATTAAAAACAGAAAATTGCCAGTTCCGACGAAGTTGGAAGGAAATACCTATGCTCGTGAAATGATTGGAGATAGTTTTATTATAATAAAAAGTGGCTTACAACCATCTCGCAATGTCGACGGAAAAATAATTTCTGGGGAATATTATCGAGCTAATTATTTTGAAGAATTGAATAGTATTAAAGACAATTTGAAAAAATTAAAATCGACTTCAGATTTGCCAATTTAATTATTTTTATTCTTCAATTCTCAATTGCACACTTTTAATCTGGGTAGGGTGGGGGGATTTTTATAAAAAGCTTATATTTTAAAAAATTCCTTTTTAATCAGAATTTTATAATTACAGGCTTTCCAAAGATGATTTGACAATGAAAAAGCAGATTTTCTTTTTTTATCTGTAAAATATCCCAAAATAACCTTAATATTGTAACCTTCACGTATATCTTTTATAATCGGAACAAAATCAGTATCCGATGTCAAGATTACTATTGTATCTGCCATTTTTTGTTCTGCAATTTTTAATAAATCCATAGTCATCAAAGTATCAACTCCTTTCTGTTGAAAGACATTATTAATTTTTTGACATCTCCCTTCCCTGACAATTATTTTCGGCTTTGCTAATTTTAATTTTGAAACAAACCCATCATAATTCCTTTGCTTTTCCTTTTCCATATCTGTAGGATTTGAGCTTTTGTAAGGCGGGGCAGTATAATAGTAAATTTCCTTGCAAGATAAATTCAATTCTTTACATAAACTAACGCTGAATTTCTCTATTTTATATTTTAGGGGTTTTCCTTTGCCAAAGTATTTAGAAATAAAAGAAAGATATGCCCCATCGATAAAAACAATGGTTTGATTCATATTAAAAAGCATCAGGCAACCCTTTCAGATTACCTGGGATTATGTTATTATATTTAAATTCGCTATGCTTTTAAACTTTTTCTTTTTCTAATTGTAGCAGAATTAATACTCTCTGGGATTTTATTTTCATAATCCTTAAATAGTCTATAGAGATGTTTTATTATGGTTAGGATACAAAAGTCTCTCTTTACTCTTTTAATTAGTGGTCTTGGTCTTCTTTCAAGTTGTAAAGATGATGGAAGGCTATCTTGTCCTTGTAATAGCCGTCTTTATACTAAAAGCCATTATGGCTTGGGTAGTTATAAGATTGGAATGCAAGATAGTCATGATCCTGTGAACCATTGTGGTTTTTCCTATTTAGATAATCATAAAGGAGGAATAGGCGATACTTTGGAGGAGATCGGTTGTAATGGCGATTCTGTTTTCTTTTATTGGGCCTACGATTCATTAGACTTTGTAGAGGTTAAAACTGGTTGGGAAGGTAAGACTGATACTGGATTGAAAATTGGTGATCCTTTAGCCACATTTCTTGAGCTTTATCCTAAGGCAATGCAAAGAAAAACTTTTTTTAGTAATACTCAAGCTAACCTTTGGGTGAGCGGACATTTAAAAGTGAATATTGATTCTGAAGGAAATGTTGATGCGATGCAAGTACAGTCTTTAGATTATGATAAATTCCCAGAAAATGAGAGTCTTTTTGCAGATGGTGTTCAACCTTGGCAAGATGAAGATTCTACATTTTAAATTTTTTCAGAATCGTATTCTTCTACGTCTTTCTCTTCATCTTCATCATCTTCTTCAGAGTTGTCTTCGTCCTCTGAATCTTCATCCATGTCTTCTTCCAAATCCTCTTCATCTTCGTCGTTTTCAGAGTTTTCTACATCAATTTCCAATTCCTTCAAAACTTGAAGTATCTTATCAAGTTTTGTATTGAGTTTATTGAATTGATCTGAAGATATTCCTGATTGGGAAGATTGGTTTCTTGAAGCAAAATTGTTGTTTGAACCTTCCATTTTTTTGAAGCAGTCACTGCAATAAACAGGTTTATCTCCTGTTGGTTTAAATGGAACTTGACATTCTTTTCCGCATTTATCGCAAATAACATCATGCATTTCCATAGGTCTTCTCTCTCGGCCTCCGCCAAATCCATTTCTATCTCTAAATCCTCTGGATCCTCCACCAAATCGGCTACCACTAGGTCTGCCTCCACCGAATCCACCCCTATTGTTTGATCTAAAATTTCCCATGTTTATTTATTAAAATCACAGTATTTAAACTTACTTAAAGGCGATTTTTAATCTTAATTAAGATTTAATGCTAGGATTGGAAGTTGAACCAGGGAAAGTTTTATTAAGTTAAATTATATAATTTAAGCATGGAAAAAACAATAAATCTAGAAGAAGTTTATAGAAAATTAAAGATGATAGAACAATCTATGGTAACTAAAAAAGAGTTGGACTACGCATTGGAAAGTATTATGGTTTATTCTAATAAGAATACAATGAAGCAGATTGAAGAAAGTGAAAAAGACATTAAGACTGGAAAAATAAAGAAGGTAAATTCTGTAAAAGATATATAATGAATTATGAAATTGTAATTACAAATACTTTTTCTAGAGAATTTAAGAAACATAAAAAAGATAGCGAATTTGTTAATGCCCTTGATAAAAAGATGGAAAGATTAAAAGAAAGTCCAAATGAGGTTGGTGGTTTCTTGTCTGGAAAATTGCATGGATACAAATCAACTAGGATTATAAGAAAATTTAGATTAATTTTTAAGATTATTGAGCAAGAAAAGAAAGTATATCTTTCTGCAATAGACCATAGAAAATCGGCTTATGAAGATTTTAAAGGGGATTTTTAGTCCTAATATCTGGGATTAGTCGCCTCGTAGATTCTTCCTTCCCAGACTGTACGCGATCCTCTAGTTCCTAGTTTGAAGAAAGGGAGGGTTGTTTCGTATTGTTTTAATGAGGTTACTTGACCTTGTTCTAGAGGAAATCTAGGATTTTCTTTTATTTCTAATCTACCAAATTTTTCATTTGCAACTTTCATAATTTTCTGATCGTCTGAGAGTCCAATCGCAATTGGAAAATACAGTCTGCCTTCAGGCAAAAGATATTCTCCTGCTTGTTCTAGCATTGGAATTATAACTCCTGTTCCGTCTTCTCCTCCAGTTGGAATAGAAGGAGGGTACCAACCTAATACGCGAGCGGGCCCTTCTGCAATGCCTGAAACATCAGCAATAATTACATTTGCTTTAACGTTTTTTGGAATAGGGTCAAAGAATCTTCCTTGATAATATATTACTTTATCTGAAACCTTATTTTTAATAATATTTTGTCTTAAAAGCTCACATTGTTCTTCTACAATCTCTACAGCGTAAACTAGGCGGCTTTGTTCTTTTGCGGCCCAGATTGCGAGAGGTCCAACACCTGAACCAATGTCAAATACAATATCTCCTAGATCGATATACACTGCTTTAGAAAAAAGTCGAGTAGTTGCATTTGGCATAAATAACTCGTTTTCTGAAACAAGGAGCTCGAGATCATGATTTTGTAGCCCAAATGATTTTTGAATGGCATTTGCGACAGTCATTTGATAGGATAGATTTTTATGTATAAATAGATTTCTGTTGTCTAAGATAATTGAATTTGCTTTTTGATTATTCGATATTCATGCAAGATTAAAACTATATAAACAATATCAAAAAGACTAAGTAATAATAGCCAAATTGAGTGACTAAATTGATAACGATAGAGCTGATAGAACATAAATAATGAGAATATTACCGCTGATAGAGGGTATGCATTCAATTTATTCCTCCATAGACCATGTAAAAGATAGAATTTGATTAAACCGTGGCTAATTAAGTAAATAGCTATAATCAATTTTGTGTTTGATGAAAAATTTGTTCCAAACTGTAAGAGATGGATTGCAATATAATCTCTAGGGTCTTCAAGTAATTCACCTTGAGTAAGAAACATTACTAATTTAGTAATAATGCTTTGACTAAACGCAAATAAAAGCACTCCGGTGATTAGTTGCAATCCCGCAAAAATCCATTTAAGAACTATAAAAATGCGAAAGACTTTTTTTACATTTTGTTCTTTATTTAGCCAGGCCATAGTTTTATTAAACAATAACAGAATAAAAGGAATATTAATATATTGTCTTTTTAGATATTTAAATTTATTTTTGGCATTTATTAAAGGAAATAGGTCATTTTTCCACAATGCAAATATTTAAAAACGATCTTGTTTAATTTTTTGTGCAGATTAACTCTGCAAGGTAAAAAAATGGCGAAAAATAAAAAAATGGAAGAAGAAGTCGAAGAGGAAGAAGAGTCCGAAGACGACGATGACGAGTTAGACGAGGATGAAGATGAGTCTGACGACGAAGACGACGACGAGGACGAAGAAGAGGAAGAAGAGTCTAAAGAAAAAGACTTTTAACTAAATTATCTTTGAACTTATTATTTTTTCTGGCCTTTTTGGCCTATATATTTTTTTAATTTTCTATGTTGATTATTTTTCAATAGAAAATATCTGTAATGTATGCGTTAATGTAGACAAAAATGTAGAAAAGTTTAAATATGTAGTCACCCTTTATTTATTATGTATATTGAAAAAAGAAAAGTAAAAGGGAAGTTAAAGTATTATTTGGGACACTCTTTTAGGGAAGGCGAAAAAATTCAGAAATTGAGAAAATTTCTTGGTATCGACTTAGATGAAAAGACTCTTAACGAAAGAGTAGAAAAAGCGAAAATTTTGATTTTAGAAGAAATTGAAAAATATCATATTATTCGTGATCCATTAAAGTTCGAATTATCTAAAGAAGAAATTGAATACTTACGAAGTTTAGAAAAAGAAATTCCGCTTAAAATAGACCATCTCTCAGAGAAAGATTGGCAAATCTTTGGTGAATTATTTACGTATCATACTAATGCTATAGAAGGGAGCGAATTAAACAGTAAAGAGGTTAAAGAAATTTTAGAAGAAGATAAATGGCCTAATAAGTCTAAGGAAGATATTGCTGAAACTTATGGGGTGAATGACGCAATTGAATTTGTTAGAGAAACTAAAGAGCATATTTCTTTAGAATTTATACTTGAATTACATAAACTTGTTTTTAAGAATTCAAAACATTTTGCAGGGCAATTTCGAAAGCATGGTGAGGAAGTTGTTGTTATGGGCGGAGGAAAGATTGTTCACCAAGGTGCGCCTCAATCGAGAATTGTTGGACTTTTGAAAGAGCTTATAGAGTGGTATGAGAAAAATAAGAAAAAATATCCTGGAATTGTTCTTGCTTCTGTGGTACATAACCAATTTGAAAATATTCACCCTTTTAGAGATGGCAATGGAAGAGTTGGGAGATTATTATTAAATAATATTCTTATAAAAAATAGACTTCCACCAGTAAATATTGATTTAAAGAACAGGCAAGAATATTATAGGGCATTGCAGTCTTATGATAAAGAACATAATCTAAGACCAATGATTGAACTTATATTTAAGGAATATAAGGCATTTAAGAAAAGTCTAAAATAAGGGAAATTGTAGACAAATTTGTAGACAATTTTTATTTTGTAGTCACCCAGATTTCTATGCATAATTCTGCCATAGGAGATATATGCTCCTGCCGGAAAGAATACTATTTTGATAAGACCTTGGGATTACTTTTTTATCTCATAGCTTAGAAGATGAACTTATATTTATATTTTTTGGTTAGTTAGCTTGATTTTTCTATTGACTTAATTATATCCTCTGTTTTCCAGATTTTGATTTTCTTCTGCTGTTTGAAATGCTTGTCATCGCTCCAGATAGGACAATTATCGTGCGCTAAAGAAGTTGCAATAATAGGAACATCATCCCTATCAATATTGCCAATTAAGTCTTCAGCTTCTTTCAGAAAAGGTGAAATCTTCTCATTTTTGATAATGGTAAAATAATTACTCAATTTCATAAGAAGTATATCAAATTCCTCTTCAGATAGCTCGGATTTTTTGAGCAGTTCTTCTTTATGCTCTTCTATCTCTTGGAAATGAACTTCTGGAACGAGAAGTTTATGAGGGCTATTTACTATGAGTTCCCTCACTTTGCTATCTCTCAATAAAGCAGCAATAAGAATATTAGCGTCAATGACGAGATTCATGCAACCTTCTGGCTGCAGACTCTTTTATACTTTTGCTTATCTCTTCTACATCACTTTGTGTGAGTTTGCTTTTTGAGGCAATTCTATTCATAATTTCAAGATCATGCACTCTCTTTTCTATTGCCTGCCTTGCTATCTCGCTCCAGCGTATTTCTGGAAATGCTTTCATTTTTCTTGCTAACTCTTCAGGTATAGCCAATGTCATATTTGTCATACATAAATATGTGATATCACATATTTAAAGTTTTCGCTTATATGATACTGTCAGGTAAGAGGGATATGATTAAATAGTCAGATCTCCTCCTTTTTTAAGGAGGTGATTAAATGATATGTCCAAAATGCAAAAGTAAAAACGTTGTAAAAAGAGGAAAAAGATACAACAAATCTGGAACTAAGCA
>OBEQ010722509.1_pt1 | contig 32402 bp, 35 predicted proteins | sample 1670901 | NCBI WGS metagenome assembly OBEQ01 (sample SAMEA104232315, study PRJEB22302) | groundwater metagenome | biome: forest; feature: aquifer; material: groundwater | place: USA | collected 2011-08-07 | depth 5.4 m | reverse complement strand
GAGGGAATCCTCGGAGGTGAGGTCTAGTTTTTCGGTGGCTCTAACCGGGGAAGTCAGCAGAAAAAATGTCAAAAAAACAGCCAAATATTTTAGAAACATTTTGGAGTACCTTAGCTATTGAATTTTGACATTATTGACACGGCACAAGTGCTTGTAATCAATTTAATCTTGATGGATATGACCCCATAAAGAGGGGCACAGCTCATCAATATTAAATTGAACAAGCACTAGTTTACAAGATCCGTTAACGAATCGCCATCAAAAGTGCACGTCAGTGCACGTCATTTTCTATTGCCTAAATTTTAGGCAGGAGATAGTAGAGGCTTATGACTTTGGATCCTTTAAGTCCGCTTAAAATTGGTTCACTCACCATTCCTCACCGGTTGATTTTGGCGCCGATGTGTGGCATCACCCACAAGGCCTTTCGTCGCATTTGCAAGGAATACAAGGCGGGGCTGGTGGTCAATCAAATGGTATCGGCCAAAGCACTTTGCATGGGGGATGCGAAAAGTCGGCAGATGCTGACCTATGACGAATCCGAACGGCCGGTGGCTCTCCAACTTTTTGGCAACAACGCCGATGACCTCGAACAAGCGGGAAAAATTGCCCAAGATACTGGCGCCGACTTGATCGATCTTAATATGGGATGCCCCGCCAAAAAAATTGTGAACGACGGCGGAGGTTCCGCTCTTTTGAACGATCTTTCCAAAGTCCGAGAAATTTTTTCGAGAATGCGAAAAGTTATCAAAGTTCCCTTTACGGTAAAAATGAGAACGGGATGGGATGATCGTCAAATGCAGGCGTTCGAAGTCGCCAAAATTGCGGAAGAATGTGGGTTGGATGCGGTGGCGCTTCATGCTCGCAGTCGTGCACAAGGATATTCCGGCTCGGCCGATTGGGATTTAATTCGCAAACTCAAACAAACCATTTCCATTCCTGTCATTGGCAATGGCGACGTGGAAACTTTTGAAGATGCTTACCGCATGTTGAATGAAACCGGATGCGACGTGGTAATGACCGGGCGCGGAGCCTCCGAGACTCCGTGGATTTTTAAAAGTTTCGTCGAAAAACAAACTCATCTTCCAAGTCTCGAAGAATTAGGAGAGTTGATTTTTAGACAGTACGATTATTTTTTTGAATTGTTTGGACAGGTGTCTGGTATTAAACAAATGCGAAAACATCTTTGCCTTTATACCAAAGGGATGGAGAAGGGGAGTGAATTTCGTAATCAGGTAGTCCGAATGGATAATTGGGAAGAAATCCGGGGAGTTGTTTCTGGATTTTTTAATCGTCGTGGAACAAATTAACCTTCATCTTTTTCTAAATCATCTCAGAAATGCCGTTGTCATTGTGCGGCCTGACGGCACTCTATTTTTCAAAAATTCTTCCTTCGAGGCTTTGTTTAGTCGCGAGATGTCTCTTCATCCATCAGCCACTATTTTTGATATTCTGAAAAAAAATAGCGAAGTGTGGGAGAGCGTTCGAAAAGTTCTCGACATCCGAGGGAGTTATTATCTTCGCGATGTTCCCATTACTTTTGAAAACAAACCGGTTTGCTCGATGGATGTGGAAACTTTTCCACTCATCGATGCGGAAGGGGAATTATTAGGAGTCACTGTTTTATTCCGAGATCGCGCAGGGCTTGTCCGTTTTGAGGAACAAGAAAAAAGGGCCGAGCGACTTCATTATTTAAATCTTATCTCGTCAGGACTTGCTCACGAAATTAAAAATCCACTCAGCGGTATTAAAGGAGCGAGTCAAATTTTATGTCAGGAGTTGAAGGGAAAGACCGAATTAAAAGAGTTAGCCGAGATTGTCAAAAAAGAGGTGACGCGAGTGGATGCATTATTAACGGATCTTCTCCATTTTACCAAACCAAGAACGCTTGAAAAGAAATGGATTAACGTGAATCAGATTCTCAACGATGTTTTTCTTCTTCAAAAAACGGTGTCGCTCGATCGGATTCAGTATGTTCAGGAGTTCGATCCCAGTTTGCCTAAAGTTCAAGCCGATGGGGCCGCACTCTCTCAAGTGTTTTTGAATTTAATAAAAAATGCGCGTCAGGCAATTTTGAAAAAAGGAAAAATAATGGTAAGGTCGCGCATGGTGACTGATTTTGGATTAAGAACCAAAGACAAAAAAAGACAAGTAATCGCCATTGATGTTGAGGATACAGGCCAAGGGATTGATGGAGAAGCTTTAGCGAGTATTTTTGTCCCTTTTTTTACAACAAAAGCAGAAGGAACAGGACTTGGGCTCGCTCTTTGCCAACAGATTGTCGACGAGCACGAGGGAAATCTTCAAGTGAAGAGTGAAAAGGGAAAAGGAACCCTATTTTCGGTTTATTTACCTATATAAAAAAATATGACACAAATTTTAATTGCTGATGACGAGGCGAGTATTCGTACCATTCTTTCGCGAGCGATGGAAAAAAAAGGTTTTGAAGTGGTTCGCGCCAAAAATGGAAGTGAGGCATTGCAATTTTTAAAAGGTCTTCCCATCGATGTGGCTCTTCTCGATATTCGCATGCCTGACATGAGTGGTTTGGAACTTCTCAATCGTCAAAAAGAATATCCGTCCCATCCATTTATTTTCATGATGACCGCTCAGGACACGATGGAAAATGCGGTGGAGGCGATGAAGCGAGGAGCATACGATTATTTTACCAAACCTTTTGATCTGGATGAACTATCGTTGCTTGTCGATCGCGCACTCGAGGCTCGTCGTTTACAAACTGAAATTAAAATGATGAAGGAAGAAGTAGGAGGACGCGATCCACTGGACGCTTATACCTTGGTTGGAAAATCAAAACCGATTCAGGAAATTTACAAAATCATCGGAAAGATAGCCAATCAAGATGTCAGCATTTTGATTTATGGAGAAAGTGGAACCGGTAAAGAGTTGGTGGCCAAGGCCATCCATTTCAAGGGGAATCGCGCTCCGTACCCTTTTGTCGCCCTTAATTGTTCGGCCATTCCGCGCGATTTGCTGGAGAGCGAACTTTTTGGGCACAAAAAAGGGGCTTTTACCGGAGCTGTCCGCGACAAAATGGGATCGTTCGAGCAGGCTCATTTGGGGACTTTGTTTTTGGATGAAATTGGCGATTTGCCCCTTTCTCTTCAGTCAAAATTGTTGCGGGTTCTTCAGGAAAAAGAAATTCAAAAAGTGGGGGATACCAAAACAATTTCCATCAATGTTCGAATTGTCGCGGCTAGCAATCAGCGTCTTGAAAATAAAGTGAAGAAGGGGGAATTTCGGGAAGATCTTTATTTTCGTCTCAACGTGGTGCCTCTTTCCATTCCTCCGTTGCGCGAGCGAAAAAGCGATATTCCGCTTTTGGTGGAATATTTTTTGGGAAAAATGAAAATTGATTCTCCGCTCGGCCCTAAAAAAATGTCCCAGGCCGGTCTAAATTATCTCAAAGAACAATCGTGGCCCGGAAACGTGCGAGAATTGGAAAATTTGGTTAAGCGAGCTTGTGTGCTCAGTCAAGGAACGGTTTTGGAAAAAAGAGATTTTGAAATCCTGATGGCCTCCAACCCCACTAGCAGCTGGGTGGAAAGCCGAGGAGATGTTTCTTTGGGGGAATTTTTAGGAGATCAAATTCATTCTTTATTGAGCCGAATGTCTTTAGAAGACGAAGGAGATTTGCACGCTAAAGTACTTCCTCTTCTCGAAAAACCGTTACTTTCTTTTGTGCTCAAAAAAATGAAGGGGAATCAAATTCAGGCCGCTCGGTTGTTGGGCATCAATCGTAACACTCTACGGAAAAAAATTAGAGAATTAAAAATTGGTATTTTGAAATGACAGCACTTCAAAAAATTTCTGGAATTTACGCACTTGTCGATCCAGAATTTTGTGGAGATTTTTCTCCCATCCAACTTGTTCAGCGGTATTTGAAAGAAGGTGTCCAACTCATTCAGCTTCGCGACAAAAAAGGGAGTCGCCAGAAGATTTTTGAAGAATCAAAAAAAATTATGTCGCTGAAAAAAGATTTTGATTTTTGTTTTATCCTCAACGACGATCCGGAATTGGCGAGAGAAGTAGGGGCCGATGGAATTCACGTCGGACAAAACGATATGTCGCCCGACCGGGCGCGAGAAATTTTGGGTCCAACGCGAGTGATTGGATATTCCACTCATTCTTTGAAAGAGTTGCAACTCGCCCAAAAATTTCAGTTGGATTATGTGGCTTGCGGGGCGGTATTTCCCACCTCCTCGAAACCGGCCGGGCATCCAGTCCTTGGTCTCGATTTTTTAAAACAAGCGGTTGAGATCAGCCGTCATCCCATTGTCGCTATTGGTGGAATTAATCGATCCAATATGAATGAGGTGCTAAAAACAGGGGTGGCGGCTGTCGCCATGATTTCGGGGTTGTTATAATGACAAAAAAAGTTCTCATTATTTCTGGTCTTGACCCTTCCGGTAATGCTGGTTTGTTGCGCGATTTGGAAATCGCGCATACTTTTCCGCTTGAAACATCAGCGTCAGTGACGGCGCTGACTTCGCAAAATCTTAAAAATTTTTTAAAAACTCAAACAGTAACGCCCGCTATTTTTAAATCTCAACTTCAATCTCTTGTTCCTTTAAGCCAATATCACGCGATCAAAATTGGAATGTTGGGAAATGAAAAACTGATTGAAATTTTTTTATCTTTTCTAAAACGACAAAAGAATCCGCCAATCATTCTCGATCCGGTTATGGAGTCATCAACTGGAGGGATTTTGCTAACAAAAAAAGGACGACAAGCCCTTTGGGATAAATTGCTTCCTCGCGTTTCTCTCTGGACTCCCAATCTGGCGGAAGCTTCCTATTATTTTGGAAAAGAAATTCGTAACCCTGCGATGATGCAAAAAGCGGCTCAATTTTTTTGGAAGACACTTCGTGTCCCTGTTCTCATCAAAGGGGGGCATGCTAAACAAAAAAAAGAAAAAAAAGGAAAAGTGCAGGATATTTTTATCGACAAAAAAGGAGAAACTTGGTTTTTGTTTCCTCGTCATAAAAATAAAAAAAGGGGAACGGGTTGTGCCTTAGCAAGTTTGATTGCATCCTTTGTGGCGGTGGGATTTCCTTTGCGAGAGGCTGTTACTCAATCTCGCTCTGTGATGCAGCGGTGGCTCCACGGGTAATCACCTAAATTTCTTGTTCGAGTCGTGTCTCGTAGAGTTTTATGACTCGTTTAGTGACGGGGCCCGGTTTACCACTTCCAATTTTTTGTGAATCAATCTCGCTAACAGGCATAACTTCTAGTATCGAGCTCGTCAGAAAAATTTCAGAAGCCAAAATTAATTCTGTTGGTGTGATGAGGGCTTCGCGAATATCAACGCCTCCTTTTTTAAGATCCTCCATCACCACGTCGCGTGTCACTCCTTGAAGAAGTCCTGCCGTGAGAGGAGGAGTATAAATTTTTTCTCCCGATACCCAAAAAATATTTGAAGTAGTGGTTTCGGTAACGTGTCCCGTACTGTTTAAAAGAATTCCATCAAACAGATTTTTTTCGGCAATCTCCTTCATCGCCACCATTTTAGTCAGCCGGCTTGTCGATTTGATGGTTGAAATGGGATGGGGTTCGTTTCTGACCGAGTGGATGATGCCTAAAGAAACCCCTTTTTCATATTCCTTTGCTGTTGGTGCGCCCACTGGTCCGCAAAAAATGAGGAGATTTATTTTTGAACTATCGGTGAGCAAAGTGGTTGCCAGGGAAATTTTTCCAGGAGCCGTTTCTGGATTGAGCCCTGAGAGAACTACTTTAACTCGGGCGTTCTCAAGTTGATTTTCAGATAAAACTTTTTTAATCCCTTCCTTAATTTCTTGGGGGTGAGGACAAGGAAGCCCCACAAAGGCGGCGGACCATTCCAGACGATTCAAATGTTTTTCCAAAAAAGGAATTTTGCCGTCGTACGTCCGAAAAGTTTCAAAAATTCCCTCGCCAAATAAAAAACTCCGATCGGTAATCGGAATAAAAGCATCCGAGGCTTCAATGATTTGTCCATTTAAATATATTTTCATAATACTCGCAAATAGGTCCTGCCGCCCTGCGGTCTCCCACTCGTGCTCGTCTGGCTGACTGTGCGCGATCGGGAGCCCTCCTCCGGGCGTCACCCATTTGCTCGTTCCCATATTTAATAACTTAATGCCTTCAGTATCCCCTCCGTCTTAAGTAGCATTTCCTCATATTCTTCCCGTGGGTCCGAATCGGCCACAATTCCTCCTCCGGCATGGAAATAAACTTTTTTGCCCACTTTGGTCAATGTTCTAATCGGTATGTTAAAAGTACTCGTTCCATCCGGCCAAATAAAACCTAGGGCCCCCGTGTAAACCGAGCGGGGGTTTTCTTCAAGCTCGGCAATAATTTCCATCGCTCTAATTTTGGGGGCTCCGGTGACAGATCCCCCGGGAAATATCGACTTCAAGGCATCAACCGGCGTGATATTTTTTTTAAGCTGCCCTGAAATAGTGGTCACCAAATGATGAACTTGCGCAAAACTCTCCACAGTAAAAATGGGATCAGCCTTTACACTGCCATACTCACAAATTTTTCCCAGATCGTTTCTTTCCAAGTCAACAATCATCAAAAGCTCCGCACGATCTTTGGCGGATGAAAGAAGTTCATTTTTTAATTGGTTGTCCTCTTCCACTGTTTTTCCTCTTTTTCGGGTTCCCTTAATTGGTCTTGTGGAAATTTTTTCATCTTTGATTTCCAAAAAAGATTCTGGGGACGCCGACAAAATCTGAAAAGATCCCCCATTAATCAGTGCCGAGTAAGGAGCCGGAGAAATCTGGCGGAGTCGATTGTAAATATCGTGGACCGACCGGTTTGTTTCTCCTTCAAAGCGACCGGTCAAATTAATTTGATAAATATCTCCCGCCTCCAAATATTTTTTAATTTTTCTGATTTTATTTTCATAGTCGGCAAAAGACCATGGAATTTTAATTTCAGAAGAATCCTGATTTTTTTCCTGATGAAGAATATGTTTTTCTAAAATCTCTCGCCAAAGAGTTTCTTCTTTTTGCAGCTGATTTGCCGAGAGAGACCAGGAAATAAGGCGCGATTTTTTTGTCAGATGGTCCAACATCAAAATCGAATCAAAAATACCGAATTGGTAAAGAGGAATGGGCCCAGTTTCATAACTTAAATAACCGACGAGAATCCCTTTTTTTTCTGCATAAATTTCTTCCAACTTTGACCAAGGGGAATCATCGCCGGAAATAATTTTTTGGGGATTTATTCCGGCGTAAGAATAGCGACTGTGAGGATGAGTAGAATCAGCACTATCCAGAAAAAAAGAGCCCGAGTTTTGGGACACCATCTGGACGATCTGATCTGTTGTCGGAAAGAAAGAAAGCGAATGAAGACGAGGCGCCAACATACTAGAAATATTCTCCCAAACGATGGAGCCCTTCCAGATCATGAATGTCCGAGTCAAAAAGAGGAAGGGGAATGACGGGGACTGATGATTCGGCTTCATCTGAAATTGTTTTTTTAAATTCTAAATCCCGTTTGGCGATGATCTCAAAACGTTCGAACCAATTTTTCATTTTTTCAGCTAATTCTTCTCCGACGAGTTCGCCTAAAATTTCCTGATCTTTTTTAATTTCACTTGCCGATTTTTCATAATACGGATGAACTCTGTTGAGAAAAATTCCCCCTAAAGGCAAATTCAGTTCTTTGAGTGTTTTGACAAACAAACTAGTTTCTTCGATTGATTTTTGTTCGCAGGCGGCCACCAACAAAAAAGAAGTATTGGCATCGGATAAAATCCGCTGAACTTCTTCAGCCCGGCTTTGAAAACCTCCCAACAAAGATTGAAACGAGATCAGCATCTCGGAAATATCCTGGAGAAAAGCAAACCCGGTAATTCGGTCAAAAATTTTCAAAATCATCTGAGACCCTTTTTCAAAAAGCTTCAATCCTTTTTTTCCCATGAGCAGTGCTGGCTTGAGGAGCAAGTGAATCATGCTGTGACCCAACGCATCCACCATTTTTTTAGGGGCGTTGAGAAAATCAATTGCGTGCGTTGTGGGGGGGGTGTCGATCACAATCAAGTCATATCTATTTTCTTGGACAAACTCATAAAGTTTTTCCATGGCCATATATTCCTGCGAACCAGCAATCATACTGGAGAGATGGCGATAAATTTTATTGTTGAGAATTTTTTTACGAGCTTCCTCGGTAGGGGCATACTTGAAAACCAATTGATCGAAAGTACTTTTGGTATCCAGCATCATGGCCCAAAGAGGAATTTTGGGATCAATTTTTCGGGCTTTATTATCCAACTTTTCTAAGCCTAAAGAAGTGGCCAACCTTCGTGCGGGGTCAATCGTCAAGACAATCACCTTTCGTCCCATTGTGGCGGCGTGCAAGGCGATGCTCGCTGCGGTTGTTGTTTTTCCCACCCCGCCGCTTCCACAGACGAGAATTAATTTTTTCTCGGCAATTAATTTTTTAAGAGTCTGTTTTTCCATAAAGTGTATCGACTAACGGTTTAAAATTTTTTGTCTGGTTACTCTCTTCATATAAATAAGGTAGGACTATTTGCTCGATCCCTTCCAGTTTTTTGGCCAATTCTTTTCTATAAAATTCGTTTAATTCAGCTCGCTCACACGCCAGACGAGTATAAGCAAAATAAGGGTAAAGCGGAGAGTTGTTTTCGGGAAATTTCTTTTGCAGGGTTTTTTGTTCAATAGAATCCAGGTCTACCGATTGAAAAGCGTTGATAAAGAGTGGCCCCAATGAAATATTCAGACGATCTTTTATCATTTGGATAAGCTCAATGGATTCGACGGCTGGCATTTCTTCGGGGAGAGTGACCACGGAAAAAATTGTTTTTTGAGGATCGGTTAAAAGCTTCAGAATATTTTCCGATTGAGTTTTAAGAGGCCCAACTTTAACCGCTTCGGAAACTATTTTGGGGACTTCGAAGGTGGATACTCCATGTCCCGTGGCGGGGCCATCGACAATAATCAGATCGTAGAGTTTTTCATCCGTCAGCCGGTTTTTGACCTGGCGCTCCAAATCATAAATTTTTCCAATCATCAAAAGTTCGTTCAAACCGGGGACAGCATTCAGGAACGAACTGACAAACCGGTTATGAAAAAAAGTATTGTAGATTGTTTTGAAGCGAACCTGCATCAGCACATATTCCTGAAAACATTCTTGCGGATCGAGATTGATGCCGGTCAAATACGGAGATAAAGCAATTTCGTGATGACCAATGGGGCCCAGCCCAAAAAGGGGGGCAATTCGCTCGGTCGAATTCATCTCGACCAAAAGAGTTCTTTTTTGAAGGCGTGCAGCGGCTAGCCCTAAGGTAACCGCCACCGTAGTTTTACCCACCCCACCTTTTCCGGAGAGAAGAATAAGACGTTTGGAGAAAATATCTGAAAGGGGCATGAAGGAATGTGTAACATATTCCCTATTCGTATTCTTTTAATTTCTTTTCAAGGGCGGCGATCTTTTTTCGGAGGGCATAGACCTCATTTTGAAGGGCAGGAACATGGGCGACCGATTCGAGAGTTGATTTGATTTTTTCATCAACCTTTTTGGAAAAATCCTGGGTTTTGTGGATGACTTCTTGAAGGAGATTGCCATTGCCATCTTCGTTGGGTCTGAGCTCATCTTTAATACGGTCAATGACTTTCTCGGCTCCTTCTTTGGCCCGAGAGAATGAATTGACGCCGTTATCAATTGTTTTTTCGACAAAATCCTTGATGGTGTCTCCTCCCTCCATGATGATTTTTTTGAGGGTGCCCAAAGGCAAAAGACTTTTTTTCTTTTTCTCTTCTTCAAAAATAATCTGCGTCAAAGTGATGGAGGTTAAATCATCTTTATTACGGTTGTCGACAATCCGTACATCCTCGCCAGACTTGATCATCTTGGCAATATCATCGAGAGTGACGTAGGTAGAATGGGCGGTGTCGTAGAGCTTACGGTTTTGATAGCGCCTGATTTCAATGGTTTTGCGGGAATCTTTATTCATACCGTTCTCCTTTTTTCTTTTCTTATCCTGCGTCAAAGCTGCGTCATAAAGTGAGTAGGACGCACTTCCATCAGATACAAGATCCGGAATAATTTCAAGGATTATTTTAGGCTATTTAGGCTACGTTAGCAGAGCGTGCGGCAGGGATCGAAGAACTTTTTTGGGTTTGTTGAAGGAGAACCTGCTTTACTGTCATCAAAGCCTCGACTTTCAGTTTTCCTTTTTCGCTAGAGGTATCGAGGGTATTTTCAATCTCATCATCGATAGCCGAAATGATGGAGTCTACGATATGATTTTTTAAATGAGGCGTCTCGGAAGAAGACGTCTCGGTGACGGGAGGAGACACTTTATCGATGGTGTAAGTCAGCACTTTTTGAACGGGAGTAAACAAAAGACTAATCACTTCTTTATTACTTCCCAAAAGCGATTCGGGGGGAGATTTGGTGGCAATGTCGAGGGTGGCCTGGATAGCCAGCAGAACCTCTTTAAGGGCGGTCTGCAGGTGGTTTTTCACATTCCCCAGCTGACTGAAAGTATTGAGCAGGAGCATCAAACCCAGTTTTTCCAAATTCATTGTTTCCCCTTTTCTCTCCACCCCTGTGGATAACCCTGTGCACTAAACGTAGTGTAATGTAGGGTAATTGGAATTTAGCATAAAGATTGAAGGGTTGTCTATGGTCTTTTTGTAATATTTTTGGGGATAAGTAGAGGCGAAGTTAGTGATAAAGATTTCTTGCAAAGTAAGAAGGAGGCGTCTGATCCTTATCCCGATTATGGAAATAGAGAAGGATGGCATTGACCGATAAGATGATCACAAAAATAAGGGAGATAAAAAGAAGAAAGGGCCACGAGGCTTGCCAATAGTGATAAATCAAATTTGTGAACACCAGGATGTAGGCGATGGGAACTAAAGTTTTTTCGAAATGTTCTTCGATGCCGGCACCACGATCTTCTTTTTGATACCAGGGTTTGAAACGGATAGCCGTGATCAAAAAAGCTAAGAATAAGTAGAGTAAAAAAAAGAGGTCAGTAAGTGTTCCTCGGTCATTCCATTGCCAGGGAAGAGCTATTAGATGCAGAAAATTTCCTGTCCACCCAATAACGGTGAGGGAAAGAACAATTTTTCCTTTGCGATTAAAAAATAATTTGAGGGACATAAAAAAGGCGGGGCGCCTGGCCTTGCGACCAAACGCCCCATGGCTCCACGGAAACCGATAAGCCGGATTCTGTCGCCCCACTTTATCAGCGGGGTGACGATCATTTATCTGGGACCACTATTGCTAGTGGCCTCTAGCAGTCTACCCGTCCTGTTGATTAATCTTTTCAGAGTTAATCTTTGATCGGGACCAATCAGAGTGACAAAACTCGCAATAAATTTGCAGGGCTCTGTCATCAACAGGACTTATTTGACCTTGCTCCAGGTGGGGTTTACCTCTTTTCACTACAGCATCGGCCTAGACCGACCTGTACATAGTCTCTGTGGCACTTTCCGTAGCCTTACGGCTCCTGGCCGTTAGCCAGCACCTTGCCCTAGGGTCAGTGACCCTAAAGGTCCGAAGACCTGTGGAGTCCGGACTTTCCTCCCTTTTTCTTACGAAAAAGAGCGATCGTCTTGGTTTCCGTTGTGGAACAAAACATTCTTGAACAACGTCCCTTTTTTCACAAGAGGAATCTCAAAGATTTCTAAAATCAATCGCCTCATTAGAAAGGCGATCCGCCTGTTTATTTTCTTCGCGGGGGATATGTTGGAACGAAATTTTTTTGAATGCTTTTGAAATTTCTTTGGCTTCTTGAAAAAGAGGAATGATATTTTCGTGTTTGACCCGGTAAATTCCGTTTAATTGTTTGATCAACAATTCCGAGTCGGCCCTTACTTCCACTTCCTGGGCGCCTCGTTTTTTCAATTCGCGCAATCCCAACAACAACGCTTCGTATTCGGCTTGGTTGTTGGTCTTGATTCCCAAATAAAAAGTCAGCGGGAATTCTTCCCCTTTCTCGTTAATCAAAAGAGCCCCAGCCCCAGAGGGACCTGGGTTTCCGCGACTTGCACCATCAGAGTATAAAAACCATTTCATAAAAAAAAGCCCTTTTCCCACCGAGGCGGAAAAAGGGCTTTTTGCAGGATTACCATCAAAGAAGGAGGATCATTAGTTGATACGTTAAATCAACTTAAAAGATTTAAACAAAATGGTTTCTTCGCGAGGGGACAAGGACGAGATCAACGACAAAGCCTGGGACGTGAGCTCGAAGCTACTCAAATCGGCCCTTTGGCTTCCCCCTTCGGTCAAACTTTCGTCACGAAGTGATAGCGCGATTTCCTTAAAGATTTCAGCAATATCTTCTCTTTTAAATTCCCGAACCCCTTTGAGGGAGTCGAAAGTTTCCTTTTCCGCCAAGAAAAGAAGAAGTTCGCTGATGGCTTCAAGAGAATGATTTTTAAATTTCATAGATTACTTTTTTACCACAAAACACTACTGACAACAACTCGTTATTTTGACCCTAGCTTTAAAATGTGTTACCAATAGCGTATGACAAAAACGATGACTCATTATCGGAAGCCTCTCAAAAAAGTTGCTCGAATTCGTATCGCAGGTCCTGATAAAAAAGGAATTATTGCGACGATGACCTCTTATTTGTACGAAAATGGCTGTAATATCGAAGATATAGACCAGCGTATTTGGGAGAATTTTTTGGTGATGAACATGGTGGTCGACACCTCTGGTTTAAAATCTCCACTTCCTCGTTTTTTGAAAGGGCTGAAGCTTGCTGCTCAAAAAGTGGGTACGGAGGTGGAATTTCGGCCTGAAGAGAAACGAGATGTTAAAAATGTGGCTCTGTTGGTCACCAAAGAGTCTCATTGTTTGGTCGATCTTCTCAAAAAAATGCGGGGGGGTGGTTCGAAAAAAATGCATGGCCAAGCGGTGGTGGTGATTGGAAATCAGCCCGATTTGCGAGGGGTGGCGGCCCGTTTTGGAGTTCCATTTTATTATGTTTCTTCCGAAAAAAGAAAAGAGCATGAGGCCAAATTGATCGAACTGCTCCAAAAATTCGAAGTTGACCTTATTGTGTTGGCCCGCTACATGCAGATTTTGTCGCCGGAATTTAATTTTCGTTATGAGGGAAAAATCATCAATATTCATCCCTCATTGCTTCCTGCTTTTCCAGGGCCTCGTTCTTATCATCAGGCTTTCAATAAAGGAGTGGAAGTAGTAGGGGTGACGGCCCACTTTGTAACGACCGATTTGGATGAAGGACCGATTATTACGCAGGCCGCTTTTCGCGTGAATAAAACTTGCGACACGGTCGAAAAATTTATGGAGAAAGGGCGTCGTTTGGAGACCAAAGTTTTAACTCGTGCCGTTAAATTATTTTTGGAAGACCGCCTGACGTTACGTCGAGGAAGAGTGATTGACAGTAAAAGAATCCCCTGCCTTTCGGACGACGAGACTTGAAGGAGAAAATTTTATGACGAAAATGAACCAAAAAATTAGAAAAGTAGTTATCCCCGCGGCCGGTTGGGGGACAAGATCTTTGCCTGCTTCCAAAGTAGTTCCCAAAGAGCTTTTGCCGATTGTCGATAAGCCGGCAATCCAGTATATCGTGGAGGAAGCGATTGCCGCCGGGGTCGAGGAAATTATTTTTGTTATTTCGAAAGGAAAAGAAGAGATCGTGAATCATTTTCGCCCCCTCCCCGAGCTTGAAGCGGTTCTTCGTAAAAAAGGGGATGCCAATTCTCTTCGGCTTATTACCGAATTAAACGAAAAAGTTCGTTACACCGTTGTTTATCAAGACAAGCCGTTGGGTTTGGGGCACGCGGTTTTGTGTGCGCGCGAGGCTGTTGGGGATGAATGGTTTTTTGTTTTCTTGCCGGACGATCTGATCGACCACGAAGTTCCGTGCGCGGTGCAAATGCTTCGGTCGTGGGAAACTCATCAGGGAGCGACAGTGGCTGTGATGGAAGTTCCCTGGGAAGAGGTTTCGCAATATGGAGTGGTGAAGGCGCTTCCCATGTCGGCGGGCTTAGGAAAAGTGGAGAGCGTGATTGAAAAACCAAAACGGGAAGAGGCCCCTTCCAATTTGGCGATTGTGGGGCGGTACCTTCTTCCTCCTACTATTTTTAATTTGTTGGAAGCGGTCAAGCCGGGAGCGATTGGAGAAATTCAACTCACCGATGCTCTTTTAGGTTTGGCCAAGCAGGAAGGGCTTTATGCTTTTCAATTTGAAGGGGAGCGTTTTGATGTGGGGGATAGGTTAGGGTTTGTGGAAGCGAATATTAATTTTTCGCTCAAATATCCGCATCTCAAAGATAAAATAAAAGAACTGATTAAGTTACTGGCCGAAAGTCGATAATAGAAAGAGCAAGCGGCTTTATAAAATTTACCGCTTGCTCTCTGGCAGGCCCCCATAGAGGGGGTAATGTCCATCCATTGGGAAGTATATAGAATTTCTCTCCTCAAGAAAAGTACTTTTTATAATTTTTTTGGCCTTTATGAAAAACATGTCATATTTTTGACAAATTGAAAATTAATGAAATAATGAAATATTGTGATGTACTCCTTCCTCTTCCCCTCGATCATCCTTTTAGTTACAGGGTCAATGACCCTAGCGTTCCGGATGAAATATCGGTCGGTTTAGGTTGTCGGGTTATCGTTCCGTTTGGAAGAAGAAAAATGGTCGGGATTGTGATGGGGCTTTCTGAGAAATCTTCTATTCCAAAAATCAAGTCGATCGAAAAATGTTTAGATGCCACTCCTCTTTGTTCCCCTCTTTTTTTGGAATGGCTCCAATGGGCGGCTCATTATTATCTCAATCCTCTCGGTGAGGTTTTGTTGTCGGCGCTTCCGTCCTCTCTTCTGAAAATTCCTTCAACCAAAAAAAATTCCTCTAATGGAAAATCGCGCAAATCCCCTTTTGAGGAACATTGGATTCATGAAAAAAGGGTTTTGCTCAATCCCGCGCAGCAGCAAATCTTAGATCAATTAACGATCTCGCTTAACAAAAAAGAATTTGCTCCCGCTCTTTTGTTGGGCATCACCGGAAGCGGCAAGACGGAAGTTTATCTCCATTTCATCGAAAAAATTTTGGAGCAGGGGAAGCAAGTTATTTTCTTAGTTCCCGAAATCGGATTGACGCCGCAAATTATCGGGCGGATGCGCCATTTTTTTGGGGAGAAGCTGGCGCTTTATCACAGCGGGCTTACCGATGTTCAACGGGCCATCGAGTGGTGGCGCGCGAAAAAAGGGGAAGTATCGGTGATGGTGGGAACGCGTTCGGCCCTTTTTGCCCCTTTTCCCAATTTGGGGGCCATCATTATTGACGAAGAGCACGATCCTTCTTACAAACAGGAAGAACGTTTTCGCTATCACGCGCGCGATCTCGCTCTCGTCCGGGGAAAGATGGAGCAATGTCCGGTGCTGATGGGCTCGGCCACTCCGTCGCTCGAAACTTTTCAAAATGTGCGTGATGGAAAATTTGCTTATTATGAACTTCCCGAACGGGGAAACAACGCCCAGCCGCCGACTATTCAATTGGTCGACATGGCGTCGCAAAAACGTCAAACCGAAACCCCTTTAATTCTTTGTCGAGAATTGCACGAGGGGATCCAGAACACTTTGAAAAAAGGAGAACAGGTTTTGCTTCTCCTCAATCGCCGCGGTTTTGCGCGGAGTCTTTTTTGTCTCGCCTGTCAAACAGGATTTTTTTGTCCAAACTGCAGTGTCGCTTTGGTCTATCATAGAAAAGACAAAAAACTTCTCTGTCACTATTGCGATACGACAATACCGCTCCCCAAAACTTGTCCTTCGTGCGGAAGTTTGGAAGTCACGCTGATTGGATTTGGTACTCAAACCGTCGAGGATGAGCTGAAAACTTTTTTTCCTGCCGCCCGCATTGCGCGGCTCGATCGTGATTCGACCCAGAAAAAAGGAGAATTTTTGAAAATTCTCAAACAATTGAAGGAAGGGAAAATTGATATTTTGGTTGGCACTCAGATGATTGCTAAGGGACACGATTTTGAAAAAATTACTCTCGTTGGCGTGATTGGAATTGATTCGGCGTTGAGTGTGCCCGATTTTCGTTCCGCCGAGCGGACTTTTCAACTTCTCATGCAGGTGGCGGGGAGAGCCGGGCGAGGGAGTCGCCCCGGTCATGTGATTGTACAAACACTGACGCCGAATCATTACAGCATTCAGTTGGCCTGCGAACAAAAATATATTCCTTTTTTTGACGCGGAAATTGTTTGGAGAAAAGAGCTGGGATATCCGCCAGCGGGGCGATTGATTCAAATCCGTTTTTCCGCCACAAGTGAAAAAACGATTGAAGCTTTTATCAAACAATTAGGTTTTGAGCTGGATCGGTTAACAAAAGTTGGAGAGTTTAAAGGAGTCCAAGTTTTGGGTCCGTCTCCTTCACCGCTCGAAAAAATACGGGGACGTTTTCGCTGGCACCTGATTTTAAAAGGGGGGAGCGTGTCGATACTGAAGGGGGCGGCTTCGAAAATCTTGCCTTTACAAGAAAAGTTGGGGTATTCCACTATTCGGTGGTCGGTTGATGTCGATCCGTTGAATATGTTATAAAGAAAGTATGTCACTACTGAAAGTTCTTACATTTCCCGACAAACGTCTTCGCGAAAAATCGAAGGCGATTAAAAAAGTCACTTCGTCACTTCAAGATTTGGCGGAGCATATGTTTGAGACGATGTATGCCGAAGATGGCATCGGCTTGGCGGCACCGCAAGTGGGGGAGACGATCCGGTTGATCGTGCTCGACGTCGCCAAGCGTGATCCGGATGATCCCGATAATGTTGAAAAGAGAACGCCTGATCCTGTTGCGATGATTAACCCCGAAATTATTAAGGCCGAAGGGATTGTTCAATTTGAAGAAGGGTGTTTGTCTTGTCCCGAACTGGTTATTTTGGTTGATCGAAAATCGGAAATTAAAGTGAAATATCTCGACCTGAACGGAAAGCCGCACACACTTGATGTTAATGGGCTCAAAGGAGTTTGCATTCAACATGAGATTGATCATCTCAACGGAATTTTACTGGTTGATAAAATCAGCCGGCTCAAACGGGATCTCTACAAACACCAACGTCTTCGCATTGCCAAAGAAGAAAAAGATTTGGCTAATATTTTGTGATCCTTTTGTAATACTTTTGTGAAAATTATTCTTCCTTCCATTCTTTTCATGGGTACTCCCGAGTTTGCGCGGGTCTGTCTCGCATCGCTCGAGCAAGCGGGGTATCCCATTTTAGGCGTTGTGACTCAGCCTTCTAGGCCCGCCGGACGTGGCCAAGCGGTTCTTCCTCCTCCTTGCGCCGCTTATGCCAAAGAAAAAGGTTTTTTGCTTTTTCAGCCAACACAAATTAAAAATAATGAGGAATTTCTAAAAAAAGTGGAAGCTCTCGCTCCCGATTTCATTGTTGTTGTTGCGTATGGCCGTCTACTTCCGGCGCGAATTTTGGCTGCTTCCAGAATTGATACGATTAATTTACACGCCTCTCTTCTTCCCAAATACCGGGGAGCGGCACCGATCAACTGGGCCATTATCAATGGTGATACGACAACTGGCGTCAGTGTGATGAAAGTGACCGAAAAAATGGACGCTGGTCCTGTTTATTCCCAAAAAATTCTTTCGATAGCTCAGACCGATACAGCCGGCGATCTTTTCAAAAAATTAGCGGATTTGGGAGCGGAACTTTTGCTGGAAACTCTTCCGAAAATCGCCGACGGTTCTCTCAAACCAATTTTACAGGATGAAACAAAAGTCACCATCGCTCCCCTATTGAAAAAAGAAGAGGGAAAATTAGATTGGAATCAACCGGCCTCCCTACTTTTTAACCGAATTCGCGGGCTCAACCCGTGGCCTGGCGCCCATACATCCATTGACAATAAAGTTCTTAAAATTTACCATGCTTCTTTATTAAATGAAAAACCCAAAAATTCTCCCGGCACAGTTTATTTTTTGAATGAGCAGGGAATCAATGTGGCCTGTGCCGACTCGGCACTTTGTTTGACTGAAGTACAGTTGGAAGGAAAAAAGAAAATGTCTGCCTCGGAATTTGTGAGAGGTTATCGATTAAAGGTAGGGGCGCTGCTTGCTGCGCCCTTTACAAAAAAATGAAATTAATTGCACCATCCATTTTATCGGCAGATTTTTCACGATTAGGAGAAGAGGTCCGTGCAGTGGAAGCCGCCGGCGCCGATTGGATTCACGTTGATGTGATGGATGGCCATTTTGTCCCCAACATCACCATCGGACCGTTGGTGGTGGAGGCGGTGAAAAAAGTAACTAAGCTTCCTATTGATGTCCATTTGATGATCGAAAATCCGCAAAACTATTTGGCCGATTTCATCAAAGCGGGGGCGAGCACGGTTTCGATCCATGTCGAAGAAGGATATCACTGGGACCGGACGCTCAATAAAATCAGGGAGCTTGGCGCCAAGTCTGCCATTGTGCTCAACCCGGCCACTCCCTTATCCACTATCGACAATCTTTTGGAATTGGTCGACATGGTACTCATCATGACGGTCAATCCTGGTTTCGGCGGACAAAAATTTATTCCTTACTGCAAAAATAAAATTGCGGAATTGCGCGAAACCATCAATCAGCGAAAACTCAAAACTCTCATCGAAGTAGATGGCGGGGTAAACGTGGATAATATCGGCGAGCTAGCTAGCTTAGGCGCGGATGTGTTTGTTGCGGGTTCCGCTATTTTTGGGAGCAAGGATTATAAGAAAACAGTCGCTGAAATGAGAAAGAAAATCATGTAAGGGTGTATGTCCATCAAAAAATTTTTCAGACAAGAAGTTATTGATCTTCCCGCTTATCATCTCGAAGTCCATAGCGGTGCCAAGCTTAACCAGAACGAATCGCCGTGGGATATTCCGGTCGATATCAAAGCGGACATCGTCGAGCAGATGCTCAAAACGCCGTGGAATCGTTATCCGTTGGACGATGTGCTCCATCTCCAGAAAAAAATGGCGAAGTATTTGGGAGTTTGGCCCGATAATATTGTTTTTGCCAACGGATCCAACGTGCTGATTCAAGCTCTCGTTTTTGCTACTTCCATTTCGCGCGAAGTGATGGTGGTCGATCCGACTTTTAGCGTTTACGAAATTGAAGCGCAGCTTTTTTCCAACAAAATTATTCGTGTTCCCCTCAATCCCGATTTTTCCATTCCTGTTGATCGTTTTATTAAGGAAATGAAAAAACAAAAACCGGGAATTATTTTTTTGGCCAACCCCAATTCTCCAACTGCCACTCTTTTTGACAAAGAAGGGTTACGAAAAATTATTGATGCGGCGGAATGTCTCGTGGTGATTGACGAAGCCTATTATCCTTTTTCGGGTGTTACCCTAATGGATTGGGTAAAAGAGTGCGATAATTTAGTGATCCTTCGTACTTTTTCAAAAGCCTTTGCCCTCGGCGGACTCAGGCTCGGTTGGATGATTGCCGAGCCGGAAGTTTGTCGCCAGGTTCAAAAATGTCTTTTGCCTTTTTGTATCAGCCGGCTTTCTTCGTTGACAGCGATGGGAGTTCTTGAAAATCCGCAGTATATTGATCTGTACGTGAAACAGATTTGTGCGGAACGGGACCGGGTTTATTCCATTCTCTTTACACTCTCTGGGATTACGGTGCACCCTACTCACACTAATTTTATTTTGTTTGAAGTGGAAGACTCGCCATCTATTTTTAAACAGCTATTAATAGAAGGGGTGATCGTTCGCCAAGTCAACGACGGTCGCCGATTAAAAAATGCCCTGCGTGTTTCGATTGGAAGTCCTAAGGAAAATGATGCTTTTTTACAGGCGATAGAAAAAGTTCTTTCCTAGATGTCCTCCCTGTCTGCCTACTCCCACGGAATATCTTTGGCGCCAACTTTTTTATTGACCGCGCGGGCCATCATAAAAAGTAAATCGGACAGACGATTTAAATAAATCACAATGAGCGAGTCGATTTTTTCTGTTGCAGAAAGAGTAATCACTTTTCTTTCGGCCCGTCGGCAAACAGTTCGGGCTAAATCGAGATAGGCGGCGACTGGCGAGCCTCCATGCAAAATAAAACTTTTTATTGGATCGATTTCTTTTTCGCATTGGTCGATCGCTTTTTCCAAAAAGGAAATTTTTTCTTCGGTAAAGTTTGATTTTGTTTTCTGTTTTTTCTGATTGGGGTTTGCCAACACCGCCCCCATGGCAAATAAATCCCGTTGAATAGTTAGAAGCAGATTTTTAAGAGGGGCGTCGGTGATGGCCGCGATACAGACTCCCAAATTGGCGTTGAGTTCGTCCACATCGCCATAAGTATCGACCCGAGCATTATCTTTCCGCACACGAGTTCCGTCAAATAAAGAGGTTGTGCCGTCGTCACCGGTTTTGGTATATATTTTCATGATGATTGTCAAAACCTTTCCAGTCGGCGCCTTTCAATGCAACTGTACTATCCTGGGTGATCCTTCAACCGGCGAAGCCATGGTGATTGATCCAGGCGATGAGGCCGACAAAATTCTTAAAGTATTGGCCGAACTGAAGTTGACCGCTAAATATCTTCTCCATACCCATGCACATTTAGATCATATCGGGGCCACTCGAAAAGTGAAAGAGAAAAACGGCGGGACAATTGGATTACACAAAGAAGATTTATTCCTCTACGAGAATATGAAAATGCAGGGGGAATTTTTAGGAATGCAAGTTAAAGACGATCCGCTTCCGGTGGATCATTATTTAGTCCAGGGGGATGTGATTGAATGGGGCCGCCAGAGGCGAATTCAAGTTCTTCATACTCCAGGCCATACTCCCGGCAGTCTCTGTTTTTTCAACAAGAGTGATGATTCAAAAGAAGAAATGTTATTCGCCGGTGATACACTTTTTATGGGCTCCATCGGTCGTACTGATCTTTGGGGCGGAGATTACGATTTGATTCTTTCTTCCATCAAAACGCGCTTGCTTAATTTGTCCGATACCGTTCAAGTAGTTTGCGGGCATGGGCCGATGACTACGATTGGTCGCGAGCGAAGGGCCAATCCGTTTCTTCAGTAATTTTTTAATAAGAAGAAATTTTTATGAAACAATACCTCCAACTTTTAAAAGACGTCCTCGAAAAAGGGGAGAAGCGCTCGGATCGAACCGGCACGGGCACACTCAGCCTTTTTGGTTATCAAAACCGTTATGACCTTGCCGCCGGATTTCCTCTGGTCACCACAAAAAAATGTCATCTGCGCTCTATCATTCACGAACTTCTTTGGTTTCTTAAAGGGGAAACCAACGTTAAATATTTGCAGGATAACAAAGTAAGTATTTGGGATGAATGGGCCGATGAAAAAGGGGAGCTGGGGCCGGTGTACGGATATCAGTGGCGGCATTGGAATAAATCCATCGATCAAATTGCGCAGGTGGTGGAATCGATCAAAAAAAATCCGTCATCGCGGCGACATATTGTCAGCGCCTGGAATGTGGCTGATATCGAAAAAATGAAACTTCCTCCCTGCCATGCCCTGTTTCAATTTTATGTTCATCAGGATGGAAGACTTTCTTGTCAACTTTATCAACGAAGCGCTGATATTTTTTTGGGAGTCCCATTCAACATCGCCAGCTATGCGCTTCTTACTCTCATGATGGCGCAAGTCACGGATCTTCAGCCGGGGCATTTTGTTCACACGTTTGGTGATGCTCACCTCTATTTGAATCATATCGAGCAAACCAAACTTCAACTCGCGCGCGAGCCGCGTTCTCTTCCGACCCTGAAAATAAATCCGGAGATCCAATCGATTTTTGAGTTTCGTTTCGAGGACTTTTTGCTCGAAAACTACGACCCTCATCCGGCAATCAAGGCGGAAATTTCTGTATGAGTCTTTCCATCATCGTTGCCATGGATAATAAACGAGTTATCGGGCGGGACAACCAGCTCCCTTGGCATCTGCCCGAAGACCTCAAACGGTTCAAGCAAATCACCACAGGACACCCCATCGTCATGGGGCGAAAAACTTTTGCCTCCATCGGAAAAATTTTGCCAGGGCGGGAAAATATTGTGCTGACGAAAAATCCCGATTTTCAATCGGAGGGAATCACGGTGGCCAAGAGTTTTGATGAAATAGTGGAACGATCCAAAAAGGGAGAAGAACTTTTTATCATTGGCGGTTCCGAAATTTTCAAGACGGCGCTTCCCCACGTTTCAAAAATTTATCTGACCCTCATTGACGACGAATTTGACGGTGATGTTTTTTTCCCGGAAATTAATTTAAAAGAAAAATTCAAAGTAGCGGAAGAAACGGCGTGGCTTATTTCTGAAAAAAGTGGACTCCCTTATCGTTTTTCCACCCTTGAACGTATTGAGGAGTAGACTATGAGTCCAACAAAAAAAATCGCAATTGTTTGATCCGGGCCGAGGCTGAAGTGGGGATCACCAAATTGGTGAATCAGATAATTTCGATGTGATAATTTGAGGTTGTCTTTTCATTTGATATTCACTAGAAGGCCCTATGGCTGTTCCATTATCACAAGGACTCAAAGTTTTTACCTACATCATGAAGCAGAAGCTCAAAGGGGTGAAGCGCTATCCTTTGGTGTTGATGCTCGAGCCGTTGTTTCGTTGTAATTTGGAATGCAAAGGGTGCGGCAAAATTCAGTTTCCTGAGGAAACTTTGAGCAAGCGACTGAGCGTTGAGCAGTGCCTGAATGCCGCCAACGAATGTGGGGCGCCGATGGTTTCCATTCCCGGCGGCGAGCCGTTGATTCATCCGGAAATCAAAGAAATTGTCGAAGGCTTGGTCAAACAAAAACGCTACATTTATCTTTGCACCAACGCCATTTTGCTCAAACGCAAACTTCATCTGTTCAAGCCGAGCAAATATTTAACTTTCAGCATTCATTTAGACGGACTCAAAGAAACGCATGACAAGTCTGTTTGTCGCGAAGGGGTTTTTGATCAGGCGGTGGATGCCATCAAGGCCGCGCTGGAAGCTGGTTTCCGTGTGACCACCAACACCACGTTGTTTGAAGGCTCCGAACAGCCGGAAGATGTCCGCAAATTTTTTGATTATGTCATGGAGCTAGGGGTGGAAGGGATCACCATCTCGCCCGGCTATTCCTACGAAAAAGCGCCCGATCAGGAACATTTTTTCAAGCGCAAAAAAGCCCAGGAATATTTTAAGAAGATTTTATCCAAGCCGAAAAGTTCCTGGATTTTTAATCACTCGCCGCTCTATCTCGAATTTTTGGCGGGAAATATCGAGTATCAATGCACCCCGTGGGGGAATCCGGCCTACAATGTTTTTGGCTGGCAAAAACCGTGTTATCTGATGGCCGATGCGGGGTATGCCCAAAGTTTCAAGGAGCTGATCGCAGAGACTAACTGGGACAGCTACGGCACCGGCAAACATCCCAAGTGTGCTGACTGCATGGTTAGCTGCGGTTACGAGCCAACAGCTGTTATCGACACGTTTTCTTCTATCGGAAAATTAATTCAGGCCGCCCGATCTTCGGTTTAGGTTTATCATTGAATGAATTTTGGCGAACTACTTCCCGATCTCATTTTTCAAGCGGTCTTAACCCAAGGCTACATCCCCACCGGCACTCTTTTTCCCCTCAACAGTTACGAAAACCGTGTTTACGAAATTCCCGTCGAAGAAGGTTTTCCGCTCATCGCCAAATTTTATCGCCCGGGAAGATGGAGTCTTGCCGCACTTACCGAAGAGCATGCTTTTTTGTCGACACTTAAAGAGGCGGAAGTTCCAGTCGTCGCTCCTCTTGAATTAAAAGAAAGTGTTGGGCCAAAAACTCTGGCACTAACCGGAACAACAGAATCCACCGAAAAAATTTACTACGCTTTTTTTCCAAAATTCAGAGGGAAGGAACATGATGAAGTGACCAACGACGACAGATTGTGGATGGGAAGAACGTTAGCGCGTCTCCACAATGTGTCCCAATATTTTCCCATAAAACATCGTCTTCACCTGGACCCCGAAACTTATGGCTATAACAGTCTCGATTTTATTTTGACTCAACCTTTTTTGCCGAGCGATTTAAAGGAGAGCATCGAATCCACATTGCTGAATGCGTTGGAAAGAGTAGATTCCTTTTTTGCTACGAAATTGAATGTCATTCCGGTTCATGGCGATTGCCATCCCGGAAATGTTTTGTGGAACCAGGACGGCCCTCATCTCCTCGATTTTGACGACATGCTGGTGGCGCCCCCGGTTCAGGATGTATGGATGCTTTTTAATGGTGACGCGGCCGAAAAAAAGAAACAGCAAGAAATTTTTTTTGAAGGGTACGAGACGTTTCGTTCTTTTGATCAAAAAACATTGATCTTGAGCGAGCCGCTCCGCACACTTCGTATTATTCGCCACGCTTCGTGGATCGGCCAGCGCTACGAGGAGCCCGCTTTTCAGAGGGCGTTTCCCTATTTTCGCGAGAGACGATATTGGGAAGAATTTTTGTTGGATGTGAAAGAACAAATTTCTCTTTTACAAGAATTGGAGTGGTCATGAAGCCTAAAATTTATCATATCGACGAAGGTTCCAAAGAAAGTCTCCCCGTCATTTTTCTCCACGGATTTCCTTTCAGCCACGAAACCTGGAAAAATCAGGTCAAAGTAGTTTCTGAAAAATATCGTGCCATCGCTTACGATATTTTGGGACATGGAAAAAGTGATGTCGGTGACGGGCAGTACACCATCGAAGGGCATGTCGATGATCTTTTTGCTCTGATGGACCAACTCAAAATTAAAAAAGCGGTTCTTGTCGGGCTTTCGATGGGGGGTTACATCGCGTTGCGGGCTGTTGAACGGCGTCCGGATCGCGTTCGAGCTCTTGTTTTATGTGATACTAAAAGCGAGGCCGATACGAGTGAGGGAAAAATCAAGCGAGCCGCCGGAATGCGCGACGTGAAGGAAAACGGATCGGCCGTTTACGCCGAAATGGCGGTCAAATCACTTTTTTGCCAAAAAACGTTTCGGAAAAATCCCGATCTCATTCAGGCCACCGAAAAAATAATTGCCGCCACAAAGTCGTTAAGCATCGCCGGCACTTTGCTGGCTCTTTCAGCCAGGACTGATACCACATCTGTTCTTCCTCAAATAAAAGTTCCCACACTTATCCTCGTAGGCGCAGAAGACGAAATCACCCCGCCACCTCTTTCCCGCGCGATGCACAAAAAAATTCCCCATTCCGAACTCCACATCATCCCCGACGCGGGGCACATGAGTAACCTCGAAAATCCTGAAGTGTTCAACAAGCATCTTTTAGCGTTTTTGGGGCAGTTGTAAGTCTTCCAACTTTTTTATAGACATAACTCCTAATTTATCGTATAAAATAGGAGTATGTTCCAAAGATTACTTAAACCTTCATTGTCACAGAGTTTTTTTCTGTTTGGTCCCCGGGGAACTGGTAAAACCACTTTCCTAAAACGATTTTTCAAGGATCAAAAATGTCTTTGGATTGACCTGCTCGATGCCAAGCAGGAGGAACGCTATGCTTTGGATGTGGACTTGCTGTATCGGGAAATCCAATCACAAAAATCTCATACTTCTTGGGTGGTGATTGATGAGGTTCAGAAAAATCCAAAGCTCTTAGACACCGTCCATCGTCTGATCGAAGAGACAAAAATCCGGTTTGCCCTTACAGGATCAAGTGCCCGAAAATTAAAACGGGGAGCCGCTAATCTTCTTGCGGGACGGGCTTTCATGAATCATCTTTTCCCCTTGACCCATCTTGAAATGGGAAAAGATTTTAATCTTAAAAATGCTCTTCATTGGGGGACGCTTCCTCGTGTCGTGCAATTTGATTCGGATGAAGATAAAAAAGATTATCTTAAAGCCTATGCCTTAACTTACTTAAAAGAGGAAATCTGGGCGGAGCACATCATTCGGCAGTTGGAACCTTTCAGGCGTTTTCTCCCCATCGCCGCCCAGTCGAATGGACAGATTCTTAATTATTCAAATATTGCCCGTGATGTGGGAGTAGACTATAAAACCATTCAATCCTATTTTCAGATTTTAGAAGATACTCTCGTTGGTTTTTTCTTAGAACCTTTTCATCATTCCATCCGGAAACAACAGCATCAGGCCCCTAAATTTTATTTTTTTGATACGGGAGTTAAAAGAGCCATTGATAATTCCTTGGATGTCCCTCTAAAGCCTGCCACTTATGCCTTTGGTGATGCGTTTGAACACTGGGTGATTACGGAAATCTTTCGGCTCAATCGTTATACTAAAAAAGACTATTCGCTCACTTATTTGCGTACCAAAGATGACGCTGAAATTGATTTAATCATTGAAAGGCGGGGCTCAAAAACACTTCTCGTAGAAATTAAATCGACAAATCATGTGGATCCTTTAGAAGCTAAAAAATTGGAGCGGTTTTTAAATGGTTTTCCCAAGGCGAAAGCTCTTCTTTTGAGCTTGGATCCTCATCCTCAAAAGATAGGGCAGGTGGAAGCTCTCCCTTGGGAAAAAGGAATCGCGGAAATTTTCGGTTAATTAACTAAACAACAAACATCTTTTTTTTAGCAACAAAATTATCCATCTTGCGATAATGAGAAAATATGCCCCCAGTACAATTTCCATTACGACCCAATGACGGTTGCTCGTACGCTGGGGGGACAAGCCGTAAAAGCGGGTCTCGCCATTTTTCTTTTGGCCGCCGGCGTTCACAGCCGAGACGCGGACGCGGCGGTTTCGCATCATCCAGAAGTCCACGCTCACCATCCTGCTCATGCTGTTCATTCTCGATCTAACAAAATTCATCCCGATCTCGCTTTGACAGCAGGGGGATGGGGAATGACCGCTCCGCTTGAGATGTCGGCTACGGAGATGGTGGGGGTGATTTAACTTTCTTGCAACGATTCATATTTCCGAATTTCCGGAAATTTCCAGCTCCAAATCCCCACAACGGCCAAGGTGCCCAAGCCTCCCAAAACAACGGCGGGGATAGTTCCAAACCACGAAGCGGTGAGTCCCGACTCGAATTCTCCCAGTTCGTTGGAAGCGCCGATGAAAATTAAATTAACGGCGCTCACTCGGCCGCGCATTTCGGGAGGGGTTTTTGTTTGCACCAAAACTCCGCGGATGACGACGCTGATCATGTCAGCCGCCCCTAAAATCACCAGGCAAAAAATAGAGAAATAGAAATTTTTGGAAATTCCAAAAAGAAGAGTCATCACTCCAAACAACGCCACACACAAAAACATTTTTTTGCCAGCTTGTTTCATGGAAGGAAGATGAGCCATGAGAAGAGCCATCACAGCGGCTCCCACTGACGGTGCGGCGCGGAGGATTCCAAGTCCGTTGGCTCCCACATGTAAAATGTCGTTGGCGTAAACGGGCAAAAGTCCGACCGCTCCTCCAAGTAAAACAGCAAAAAGATCCAACGAAATAATTCCCAAAATTATTTTTGTCTGAAAAACAAACCGAAGCCCGGCGGCAATTGTTTTCCAGGAAGAAGAGGTGTCTTGCGACGGGGCGGGATATCTTGGAATTTTTCGGACAAGAAGGGCGGAGACCAGCCGAAAAAGAGTCATCATTCCGAAAACGAGAAGGGGACTACCCGAGTACGCATAGAGCCAGCCTGCAATGGCGGGGCCGGTGACAAAGGCTATTTGCATCACGGACGAATTCCAGGTCACCGCATTTCCAAAATGTTCGATGGGAACTAGTTCGGTGACAATCGCTTGATTGGCGGGACCATCAAACGAATAAGCGACACTGACGAGAAAAAGAAGTCCATAAAGTAATCCCAGAAAATGCAAGTGGGCCAAGGCATAGAGAAACATGCCCAATACCCCTAAAAATTCCATTCCCCTCGAAATCAACACCACTTTTTGTCGGCTATATCGATCAGCCACGTGTCCGGCAGGAAGGGTCAGTCCAAATTTAGGGAGAAAAATGGTCAGCCCGATTAGGCCGAGATAAAAAGGGTTGTGGGTTTCTTCATAAACATATTGAGCTAGAGAAACCGCCATCATTTGATGAGCACACAACGCCAAAAAGCGGGCAAAAAGATAGAGTCGGAAAGGGGGATGAGTGAGAGCCGGGCGTGCGGATGACATAATTTTGTACGTTTCGTTCTGAGGCGAAACACTCTATTCGTGTAATTCAAACATATAGCCAGTGAAGGACACAGCAAAAAGACGAATCTAGACGCAAAAAACACCTTGTCAATTTGAAAGATCAAGGGTATCCCCCTCCTCCAGGAGATGGCGTTTCCGGGCCTGCCCCAGAGGCGTTACTATTTTATGAGCCAAGTAAGTAAAAAAGTGATTTCATTTCATTATACGTTGACCGATTCGAAGGGGCAAAAACTCGATTCGTCTGAAGGACACGAACCTTTTACTTTTATGGAAGGAAGCGGACAGATTATTTCGGGGCTGGAAAAAAGACTGGAATCCCTCAAAGTAAAAGATAAACAAAAAATTAATGTTCCCGCCGCTGAGGCTTACGGGGAGCGGGACGAGCGTTTCATAGTGGAAGTAAAAAAAGAACAATTGCCGTCGCCTAATCTCAAAGTAGGAGATCAATTTCAAGCGGGGGGCGAAATGCAAGGACATCCTTTTACGGTGATGAAAATAAATGACACGCATGCCACTTTGGATGCAAATCATCCACTGGCTGGTCTTGACTTAACTTTCGATGTAGAAATAACCGCCATTCGCGAAGCCACAGCCGAAGAGTTACAACATGGCCATTCGCATGGCCCCGGTGGACATCACCATTAAGAAGTGAGAAAATGAAAAATACGGCTACCAATCCAAAATTAAGAAATGTCGCCATTATTGCGCACGTCGATCATGGTAAAACCACGCTTGTGGATTTCATGCTCCGACAAAGCGGCACCTTTCGTCAAAATCAATCCGTCGGCGAGCGAGTGATGGACAGCATGGATCTCGAGCGCGAGCGCGGAATCACCATCGCTTCCAAAAATTGTTCCGTTTTTTGGAAAGAGACCAAAATTAATATTATCGATACGCCGGGGCACTCCGATTTTGGTGGAGAAGTGGAACGAGGGCTTAAAATGGTAGATGGCGCCATTCTCTTGGTGGATGCGTCCGAGGGGCCGCTTCCGCAAACACGATTTGTTCTTAAAAAAGCGCTGGAGGCCAATCTTAAAATTATTGTGGTCGTCAACAAGATCGACCGTAAAGATGCGCGCCCCAAAGAAGTTCTCGATGAAATTTACAATCTCTTTATCGATCTCGAAGCCAATGACGAGCAGATAGAATTTCCCATTCTCTACGCCATCGGCCGCGATGGCATTGCCCAAAATACTCTCGAAGGAAAAGGGGACACTTTGGCTCCCTTGTTCGAGGCGATCGTGAAAGAAATTCCTCCCCCGTCCTACGATCCCGCCGAGCCGTTTCAAATGCTCGTCACCAATCTTTCGTATTCCGATTACATGGGGCGTTTGGCTATTGGACGAATTTTTAACGGACACGCCAAGAAAAATGACAATCTTGTTTGTCTGCCGAGCGAAGGAGGGCCGCGCCCTCTCAAGATTTCCAGCCTTCAAGTGTTTGATGGTATTCAGTTGACCGAAGTGGCTGACGTGGCACCGGGAGAAATTGTTATTTTGTCCGGCATTGAAGAAGTGATCATTGGCGACACGATTTGTACAGCCGACGCGCCCAAGCCGCTCAAGCGAATTACCGTAGACGAACCGACCGTGGCAATGAAGTTTATGACCAACACCTCGCCATTGTCGGGCAAGGAAGGAAAGCTGGTTCAATCGCGAAAGATTCTCGAGCGTCTCGAAAAAGAAACCCTCCACAACGTGGCGCTTCGTGTCGAGGTAGAAAGCGACAACAATTTTGTGGTAAAGGGGCGCGGCGAATTTCAGATGGCGATTCTTATCGAAACCATGCGCCGCGAGGGCTTTGAACTTTCGGTTTCCCGTCCACAGGTTATTTATAAAGAAAAAGATGGCCAAAAACTTGAACCAATCGAACATCTTTTTATTGATATCCAGGAAGATTTTACCGGCATTGTCACCGAAAAACTTTCTTTGCGGCAGGGACGAATGGTCAACATGGTCAATCACGGAACGGGACGGGTGCGATTGGAATTTTCGATTCCGTCGCGCGGCCTCATCGGGTATAGAAACGAATTTTTGACCGACACCAAAGGAACGGGGCTGATGAATTCTTATGTGCAAGGCTACGAGGCGGTTCGTGGCGAAATCAAAAGCCGTATGACCGGCTCTCTTGTTTCCGACCGTGCCGGGGAGACGGTAGCTTATGGCCTTTATCATCTCGAGCCACGCGGCATTCTTTTTGTCGATGCGGGAATGCCGGTCTACGACGGAATGATTGTCGGCGAACACAACCGCGACAACGACTTAACCGTCAACGCCTGCCGCGCCAAAAAACTCACCAACATGCGCGCCTCCGGCCACGACGAGCACATTGTTCTCTCTCCCATCCTTCCCATGACGCTCGAGCGTGCGATTGAATTCATCCGCGACGACGAACAAGTGGAAGTCACCCCCAAAAGCATTCGGTTGCGCAAAAATATTCTTTCTTCTTCGCTGAGGAAGTAAACCATGACCGGATCATATCTTAATCCCACCACCCGCGGATATTTTTTTTCATCAGATCAAACGCCATATTTAAGTCCTGCCATTCCATTCGATGGGCTTTGTTCATTAATTTTCTGAATTCACGATGGATTTTCTGGCGGTTTTGGGGAATTTCTTTGGCAAACTTAAAGTGAACAGGAATAGAGTTTTTCCCTCTCTTTTCTTTTGGAGCCATAATCATTCTCAGTTGTCCGTATTTTCTGTGAAAATCCTTCAAGACTTCATCTGCATATGCATGGTTATCTACTCGATTGAGAAGCGTTTCGACTTGTTTAATTTGTTTTGCAATTTTATGAGCCGAAGTGACCAAGTTATTTTTAATGATGCATTCTCGAGTCCGTTTGAGCTTGTAGCTGATCAACCTTAAAATATAAGCGTAATCCCAATCATAATCATCTTTTAAAAATCGACGATACTCATTGAGTTTCTTTTTGAATTCTTTTGATCTTCTTAATTTTGAATTTTGTTTTATCCTTTGTCGTTGTTTCACTGCGCCCCTCCTTTGTTGAAAAAGTAATTTTTCCTTTTATAAGGCTGTTAGTATCAGATTTATATTCAATGCCCTGCATATCCAATTGTTTTACGAATATTTTATCCATATTAGGGCCTTTGATTCGTTTCATCTTGTACGGATCAGGTATTTTTTTCATAAGTTGGTTATTCTTTTTTACCAATTAAACCTTTAGCTTCTTTATCCTCTAATTTCAAAACTGGCGTTACAGTTTTTACCCGCTTGGTTACTTGCAAAATAGGCTCGGCAGGAGGAATATGTTCGGGTAAAGTTCCACCAATTTTCTTAATGGCTTCTCGTACTTCTTTTCCTACCAGCTCATGAGTACGAATCGCTTGTTGCTCAGTATTGATATTTTCACGAGTCAGTTTATCGCGTGTTTGAGTCATTCGAAATTGGTTAGCCGCAAGTTCCGTTGTATCCATGCGATCGAGAATATTTTCTTTGGAAGGAATATTTTTATGTTTCTTAATGGCGTCGCAACCAAGTCCACCATAAAGCCCCTTATAGCCAGCATCATGAAAAATGCCGAACATCTTGTTTTGTACACCTGCTTGTCTGGCAACACCGGAGAGGGCCTTGAATTCTTCAGAAGTCTGCTTGCGAAGCTCGAGGCGTTCGACATCAGCGGCCAAAGCATCTGAAATTTCCTGGCGGCGTGTTTGAATAGCAAAATATTTTTGGGCGTTGGCAATCTCAGGTTTGCGAGGATCGCCGTTTTGAGCGATGAGATAGCAGGCAAAACGGGAAAGGTGATAGTCGTTAACAATTTGAATGGCACCTTTTCCACCTTGGATCGGTTTGCCAGCGTCGGCAAAGTGATAAGTTGGGTCATTTTCTGAAGTTTTACAAGATGTTATGGCCTTTTTGACAGCCTCTTCAAAACGCCTCCATTGGCTATAACCCAATAGTGTTTGAAGTTCTCGTGCACTCCAATATTCAGCATCATATGAATTTCTTTTTTTTAATTCTTCAAAAGACTTGTTTTGCTGGACCATAAACGAAGGTTCTAATTTTTTTACCATGATAACTTCCTTTGTAGTTTTAGTATCATTCACTTTTCAAGCAAGATTTATAAGCAATATCGATGCCAAAAAAAGAGATGAGTTATTTCAGCAATTTAATGGATTGAGGAGCGGGAGAGAGTTCGAAAATCGAACGGTGTGCCAGCAACCATTACCAGAACTTCATGAATTTCCATAAGGGGATATCAAGCGCGGATACCAACCGAGAAAGAATAAGGACTGAAGGATTGGCTTTGCCTTTTGAAACGCCAGCTTCATAGGCTACTCGTTCTAGGCTCTTGCTCTTCTGAGCTGAAGTCGAGATGAGTGCCTTGCCAAGTTTAG
>OBEQ011846482.1_pt1 | contig 32404 bp, 39 predicted proteins | sample 1670901 | NCBI WGS metagenome assembly OBEQ01 (sample SAMEA104232315, study PRJEB22302) | groundwater metagenome | biome: forest; feature: aquifer; material: groundwater | place: USA | collected 2011-08-07 | depth 5.4 m | reverse complement strand
TGCCGCCACATCTTTCAACGTAACCTCCTTCCTTGCGATTGGTACGACCCACCGTAACCTTTCTTCTTTGATTGTGTTAGGCATATGTATGCTCATTCCTCCATTCTAGAGAAAACCGCCATAAGTGTGTGCACATTACCTAAAGAGATTGACTTTTACATACAAAAGTGCTAATATATATTCATACATCACATAAACTATCCCATTCCAAGGAGGTGTTATGGTGGTGATCGGAGTTTTGGTTTATTTGGCTCTTTCGTGGGAAGCATCAAAGTGGATTGCTCCCACGACTGGCCCCTGGCTCAACCCCCCCGCCGACCTTCGGCGAAAAAAATGAGGCCCCCAGCCTCACATCACGCGCGCCTGGTAGCCCCAAACTACTAGTCGCGCATTTTCTTTTTGACCTCATGATATACTTACGCTATGATATCCGCGTTTCAGTGAGATATACGGCGCCTTCGTCTAGTCCGGTCAGGACGCCAGGTTTTCATCCTGGTAACACGGGTTCGAATCCCGTAGGCGCTACCATCTTTATAATTATTACTAGCTCAAGAGAGCTCTTTAACGATATTGCATAGCTTGATATACTTTCTACATGCATCGCCAATAGGCGTTACACGACTCCAATCCAGGGGTCGTGTTTTTTAAAACAATTGACGCGATTTATAAATCTGATATGATAAACATACACTTCGCCAATAGGCGACCACAACTCCCGTAAGGGAGTTGTATTTTTTAATGTAGTTGACAGTGAATACGTACATGATACGGTAGATATACATTCGCCGTTAGGCGTCCACGACTCCCCTTTGGGGGTCGTGTTTTTTTAGCTATATATATATGTATGTATTTCAAAGATTTTGATAAGTGGAACCACTTAAAAAAACAAATAAATAAAAAGAGTGATGATGCCCTTATTCGTGTGGGAGAAATTCGCTGGGTTGTCTTAGGAATAAATGTGGGTAGCGAGATCGACGGAAAGGGACAGTCTTTTTCTCGACCCGTTTTAATAATCCATGTGATAAAAGACCGTTTAGCTCTTATTGCTCCACTTTCAACCAAAATAAAAACCGCGGTTGGGTATATTCCATTTGAGTGGCATAATAGTAAAAACATTTTATGTTTAAACCAAATTAAAATAATTTCTCAAAAAAGAATATTAGGTAGAAAGGGCCGTATACCAATAAAAAGACTCAAAGCAATAAAAAAAGCAATTATACAATTTTATTCTTTATAATCGTAATCTCTCCTAATATCTCACAACTCATTCTTTTAAAAGAAAAAGCCCTACAGATAAAGACATGAAGTCTTCTCTGTAGGGCGTTACATCGCTACGCAGCGAGCAGGCCATCAACAACCTGATAATAGATGGCCTTTGTTTCGTGAGTCCGACCGTGCGCCAGCGACTGATAGTGACAATGTGGCTCGCAGACGGACACAAAAAACGAACCGCGTCGTTCTTCCATCTCTACCCAATACTCTGGATAGGTGATGGAAGTGATCTTGAAACCGTCGCTCGTCAGCTCAGTCTCGACGATCGAATCGAGAACCATACCATCCCACTCGCATGGAAAATGATCATAAAGCCAACGGACGATACTGTTAATGTCCATCTCTCCTCCTTATATGAGTTATTTCTTGAACGGTAACAGTTCGTTCATCCTGCTACTATTCAAATACCACCCAGGAACAACAGAGCGGCCATTACGATACAGAGCTTTGCACTGCCACCCCATACCATCAAGGGGTTTTTGTGAAATCACAGATTTCGTTGTGTCTTCGCACCACGTTAATGGTGCGACCAGATATACATGGTCTGGAACCAACTCCTTGGCGATAATACAATATGTTCTATTGCCTGGAACTACTCCTGATTCTGAACCATTGTCGATCAACACATATTTATACTTGCCGCTTCGTGCCTCAAGCTGAGAATCTCCAGTTTTATGATTCACACCTAGAGAAAAAACAAGAGCTCTTACTTTTGGATTCGGCAAAGCACACGTACTGTCGATCCACACGGTTGCCTGCTCTTTGGCGTGTAGAACCATTTCAATTTCTTTATCTTCTCTTCTTTTATCCTCCTCTTGGTCCTCTCTACGCATCCTCATTATTTCTTCTCTGCATTCTTCTCTGCACTCAGCCACTTCTATCTCAAGTTTCTCAAAAGCACGATCAATCCATTGATCTCGATCATCAGCATCAAGCACAATGCCAATACCATCTCTGACGTGGCAATGTACAAAACTTGGGACAGAAGCAACTAAAGCATCCATCCACAAGTAACCGCTGAGCAACTCATCACTTGCCTTTCGATTCAAATAAAGATCATCGGCCGAACTTTTCTCGAAAACGTATGGACGATAGTGGTCAAGGGGATGTTCTCTTTTTTTTGCGACTCCTTTCCAATTTGTGAGAAATTGCGTTTCAACATCAAATCTTATATACCCTATTTTAGGGGATTTAATATAAAACGCATGGCGCTGATTCCCAAATACCTTTTTTACAATTGAAACCTTAATTAATCCTTCACAACAAGATCTTAAAGCTTCCGCCTTCCCTTGAAGCTCACCATTCACTGCTTCAAGTGATGTAAGAGACACTTCATCAGAAAACAGGGTCGTGATGTTACCTAAATACTTGTTGCGCAACCACTTCATCGATGAATACGTAAAAAGCGAAAAAATAAAATCACGACTGAAAACAACCATGCTCTTAAACAACGCAACAACCTTCTCTGGTGTTTCTTGTGCGATCTCCAAATCAATATTTTTTGCTTTCTCCCGCAGAACTTGTTCCTCATCATAAGAAAGATAGCTTCGTTTGAGTAAGGTGGTTATATAGTCCTTAGCCCCACGAACAGCGTAACGACGAGCACTCTCTACTAAATGCTTCTCTCTGCTGATCCTCTCTAATGTTACCCTGAGCTCATTAAACTGAGTAAGAGTAATCTCTTGGGGTATATTTGAGGAATCAGGAAGTTCCAAGAATAAAGAATACTCAGTAAAAGACAGCAATTCTCTTACGGAAAAACGACGAGTACTCATGTAATACTGAACTAGCTTCTCCCCGTCAGGAATACTAGATGTGTACTTGAACCTCCTAATATGTTCCACGATAACCCTGACGTCATCAGGAGTCTCAGTATAAGCTTCAAGCCACGTAAGCATAGACTCATTGATGTTGCTTTTCACATACTGCCGACTTTCTTTAATATACTGCCTCACCGTCGGCAATGAGACTGACTGAACTACATTGAGGGCCAGAAACTGTAATAACTTGCTGTAACAGTCAAGACCGATCAGTAGAACATTCCCATTCACCTTGTTGTGAATGGCGACGAACTGCAACAACTGCGTGTGACACAGATGACAGTGTTTTTTTTCTTTTTCCCATTCTTTTTTAAGCCATAACCATTCTTGTGCTGCTTCTTCCAAATTAGTACTTGATGAAGCAGCTAACAGCTCACGCTCAAACCAAATATTCTTGGTTGACGCACGAGGACCTTTTTCTAGAACTTGAGTCATGATGACCCCTCCTGGCGCGATGCGCCAAAGTACTAAGGTACAAGAAGGTGCTTAGATACAATGGATACCGCTATTTTCAAATACCGTTCTATTTCAGAAATATGATAACACAAAGTATATATACTGTCAAATACTACCCAAACAGCACCATTCTCGCCCAAAACCACTACTTGAATTAACCACCCTCCCCCACTATACTACGTGTATGGCTAAATCATTTTTCGCAAAACTTGCAGGTATTGATGACGATGAAGAAGTAAGGGAGCGTCCTTCACCTATGCACAACCCACCACCAAAAGAACCCCAGAGAGAGCATGAAGAACCTATGAGTAAAAGAGAAGTAAAAGAAACAGGTAAGGAAGATGGGGAATGGTTAAGCGCAAACGACGAAGGTCAACTTGCCCTTGATGTATACCAAAAACCTGAGTGTATTATTATTAAATCAACAATCGCGGGATCACGCCCTGAAGATATTGATATAGCGATCACGAATGACATGGTGACTATACGAGGAAAACGTCACCAAGAAGAAACAATTTCTAAAGAAGATTACTTTTATCAAGAATGTTATTGGGGAAGTTTTTCTCGTTCAGTGGTACTTCCCGTAGAAGTCAATGCAGATGAGAGTGAAGCAAAGATAAAAAATGGTATACTTACCATAGTTTTGCCAAAAGCTAAAAAGAACAGATCTATTTCTGTAAAAGTAAGGGAGGATTAGTGAATTTTCTTAAAGACATGCGATCGTGGTTTTTGGCGCCACTCTATGGCGCTGTTTTTTTCTTGTTACTTATCATGGGTCTTAATGCGGAATACGCGTACGTCTACAAAGGTAGGATATTCCCTGGTGTGGGTATATCCCATCAATTACTTGGAGGTCTTACACCTTCTGAAGCTGAAAGTAGATTATACAAAGAAATAGATGAATTTAAGGACTACGGATTTGTAGTAAAAGCAGAAGAAAGAAAAATTGTAATTGGAGCTACCGCAACCCCCAAAACAGACCCTGATCTTGCGTATGACATAGTCTCATTTAACGCACATACCGCTGCTTCTTCGCTATACGCTTACGGCAGATCAGGTAACTATATTCACAACATCAGCACGAGGTTACACGCACTTCTCAATGGAGTTACTCTTCCACTTGACTCACGAATAGACAAGCAATTATTCATATCAGCGCTGAAAGCTAATTTTGGAGACCTTGAAACTCCTCCTAAAGACGCGCGTGTCGCCTTTTTTAACGGAACATACCACATTCTTCCTGAAACTGCGGATGGGTTTGTGTGGGATTATGAACGGGCATATACGTATGCGCTCTCAAGAGCCAGCGAATTCTCAAAAAAACCTATTACACTTGAGCAAGCACCACGAAGGGCCACCATCACTCAAAAAAGTCTAGAAACGCATAGTGATACATTGCGTACACTCTCATTTCTTGGGCCACTCACACTTATGTACAACGACAAAAAATGGGTAGTACCTGTAGGGGTATGGGATGGATGGATCACGATCATCAATGGGTCTACTCTTTCTTTATCTCAAGATAAGCTACAAATCTATTTAGATAGTATTAAAAAAGATATAGAGGTTGAACCACAGACTACAAGATTTGTGAAAGAGGGAGATAGAGTAAAAGAATTTACTCCCGCGCAAGACGGGGTGTCAATTGATCTTGCGTCTACAGTACGTAACGCAACTCAAAGTGTCATAGGATCATCAACCCCAAATATTCAAATAGTCACCATCATTCAAAAAGCTCCTCAAAGTCCTTTCGTTGATACCATGGGAATTACTGACCTACTTGGTATTGGGTATTCTGACTTTAAAGGAAGTCCTACAAATAGGATACATAATATTACCACAGGGGCACACGCACTCAATGGAGTCATCATCCAACCAGGTGAAGAATTTTCTCTTATAAAAGCACTAGGAATTATTAACGCATCTACGGGATACAAAACAGAATTAGTAATTAAAGGTAATAAAACAACGCCTGAATTTGGAGGAGGATTATGCCAAATTGGTACTACCATTTTTAGAGCAACTATGGCCTCGGGATTACCCATTACCGAAAGACAAAATCATTCCTACCAAGTGTCCTACTACGCAGAAAATGGAGTACCAGGAACAGACGCTACTATTTACGAACCAAAACCTGACTACAAGTTCATCAATGACACTGGACACCCTATCTTAGTACACACTAAAATACAGGGTACGCAGCTATCCTTTGAATTCTGGGGAACTAAGGATGGAAGAACTACCTCACGCACTAAACCAAAGGTATGGAATATAGTTGACCCACCTCCTGCGAGACTTGCTGAAACTACTGACCTAAAACCAGGAGAAAAAAAATGCACAGAAAAACCCCATAAAGGGGCTGACGCATCATTCACCTACTCAACAATATATCCCAATGGAGACATAAAATCACAAGTATTTACCAGTCATTATCGTCCTTGGCAAGAAGTCTGCCTTATAGGGAAGGCTCCAGATGCCCTAGGAACCACGTCCCCGGATCTCTTAGAATAACAAAAATCGTCTCCTAAAAGCTGCAGTCAAGAAGATTATCTCAAGGAACAATCGAGTTCACACCAGATTGTCCTGAAAGATAATCCCCATGCTTGTCGTGACTGCAGTTCCCATGAGACGATCACCTCACACCTTCAATTGTAAATAACTTCGGTATAATAGCAGAAATACAAAAAATGTCAAGTATAGACCTCGATTCCCCTTACGAAAAGCCACTTATCTCCCCTGACGCAGTAGGAGAAGAAATTGCGTGGGAAAAGAGCCTTCGTCCTCTTAACCTTTCTGAATATATAGGTCAAACAGCGATTAAAGAAAGCCTTAATGTATTTCTTCAAGCGTCTCAACAACGTAACACTCCTTTAGACCACATCCTCCTCTATGGCCCTCCTGGTCTTGGAAAGACCACTTTAGCACATATTATTGCAAGTGAACAAGGATCTTCCATTAAAACCACCTCAGGACCCGCCATTGTGAAAGCGGGTGACTTAGCGGGATTACTTACTTCTCTTGAAGATGGCGACATCCTTTTTATAGACGAGATACATAGATTACCTCGTATTGTAGAAGAAATACTCTATCCTGCGATGGAAGATTTCCATCTTGACCTTATGGTGGGAAAAGGGCCAGGAGCTCGTAGTATACAACTTCAGCTAAAACATTTTACCTTAATAGGGGCCACTACTCGCGCGAGCCTTATCTCGTCTCCGTTACGTGATAGATTTGGAGCCGTATTTCATCTTAATTTTTATGAACCAGGGGAAATAGAAATAATACTTGAAAGGTCTTCCTCTCTTTTGAATATTCCCCTTCATAAAGAAGCGAACACAATTATTGCTCAGCGTTCACGACGCACACCTCGTATCGCAAATAGATTACTTCGACGTCTTAGGGATTTTGCCCAAGTAAAAGGTGAGGGGATTATAGACGAAAATATTGTGGAAATTGGCATGAACCATTTAGGCATAGATGCTCTAGGACTTGATGTCATAGATAGGCAGATTCTTGAAGCTATCGCGAATAAATTTTCAGGAGGTCCTGTAGGTATAGACACGCTCTCAGCTTCAAGTGGGGAAGATAGAGATACTATTGAAGAAATGTACGAACCATTTTGGCTTCAAATGGGGCTTATAGACCGAACCCCTCGAGGAAGAATACTTACTCAAAGAGGCTACGCGCATCTAGGATTAGCTTCTTCCCCAGATAACCAGCTATTTTAATCCACTCTTTATCCACATTTTTTGATTGCGGAACTCACATGCTGTGATAGCGTAGTGTGATGGAGGGAACGTAGCGCTCATTTACAATAATCCAACAAAAGAGGTTCGCCATGGCACAGAAATTCGTTCCAGAATATCATCACCTATCAAGGATAATTGAGGCAAGAAAAACTCTTGGAAGCAAGATCGTCGCGACTATTGGGACATGGGACATGCTCCATATTGGGCATATAAGATATTTAATGCAGGCAAAATCACTCGGAGACATCTTGGTAGTCGGTGTTGATGGAGATGAGACCGTGCGTCGATATAAAGGAGAGAACAGACCCATCATCCCGCAAGAAGAACGTGTTGAGATGCTTACGTATCTCGACTGTGTGGATCTTGTTACACTTGTTGAAGATGTGGACAAGGAAGGAAATTGGTACTGTGGACTAATCGCGATGATCCATCCCGACGTATTTGTAGCAGTTGAAGATAGTTATCCTGAGTCACAAAGAATTCTCATACAAAGATACTGTAGCGACCTAAAAGTGCTACCTCGACAAGCTGAAAATACCTCATCCACCCAAATCATCCAAAAAATAATCAAAGGGAACCCAGAAGAAATCAAGAGACTCCTCATTGACCTTGGGCACATTGTTCCATAAGGAAACGATGATGAAAAAAGATGACAGAACTCTTGTGCTGTATGTACCCGTGCTTCATCAGGGGTACCTACAGCTCTTTAATAGATTCAGAAACATAGATACTCTCTACCTTATCGGTGATGAAATTGAGAAAGATGTCCGTTTCTTGGAAAGGGAGATACGTGCGATACCTGCAAAGGAGATGCGTACGATCATCCAGGCGATGGGGGTCTTTAGAGTCGTACGAATACTCACGCCTGATATACCAGATTATCTTCTTGAAAAAAACGTGGGTCTTATAACCGTAGATGAAGGGATCTCAAGAAGGACAATTGAGCGATTCTTCCCTAATGCTCATGTGGAATATATTCCCGTATTTCTTAGATGGGATGAACAACACGTCCAGAGTGAAACACCGATTCAATCTTCAAGGCTTGTATCTAATACAGACACTGACTTCATGGGAGCAGCAAAAATACTAGGGCAAAGAAGCTCAGATTGGTGGCGTCAGGTAGGTGCTATCTTAGTGAAGGATGGGCAAATACTATTTGAACAGTATAATCAGCATATGCCCTCAGAGCATGCTCCTTATGCGTTTGGCGATATTCGTGACTTTATAACCGCAGGTACTATGAGTGAGTTCTCATCCTCAGTCCACGCAGAGCAAGCGATAATCACCTCAGCGGCATACACAGGGACATCACTAAAAGGATCGAGTATCTATGTGTCAGTATTTCCCTGTGCGGTATGCGCGAAGCTTATCGCGCTTTCAGGTATCACAAAGTGCTACTACGGAGCAGGGCATGCTACCTTTGATGGAGAAAAAATTTTAAACGCATATGGAGTGGAACTAATCTATATTGCGCCGAATTCAAAATAAATAAGGCCTGAACACAAATCGTGCTCAGGCCCTTTTCTATCCTATAGGGAAGATTACTGTACTTCCTTCTTTGGGTACAATGACATGCAGATGCAAATGGCACACAGTGGCACCTGTAAAACCAGTGTCACCAAATCGCATCGCTACACCACCACCTTTAACATCAAACTCCTTTATTGCCCAACGTACCAATAACATAATAGAGAGTAAATCTTGCTCAGAAAGCTCTTCAAGATGTTCTTTGTGCTCATCACCAATTACCAACAAGTGCAGTGCTGTATTATCATATGGCCATGAATTCTCTGTGATACACCACACACCCTCTTTCTTAAGGATGGGTTTTCTATGGTGAATAAAGTGTGCGGGACAAAAAGGGCAATTTCCTTCTTTTTCAATACCCTCTATTACTTCCCCATAATCCTTACTCTTTACAAACCGAGGGTCTACTACTTTTTTTAAAGGCATCCCACACCATCCCTCTCAAATACCTTAAATACGCATGGGTACTTATTTCTTAAGTCAATCGGATGCGCCTGTGCGCTTTTTTCATGCCACTCAGGCCCTAGTACCGGGAAAAAGGTATCACCTTCAAACTCATGGTCTATACACGTAAGATAGATTCGATGAGCAAAAGGCAACACCTGTAAAAAAATATCCTCTCCTCCGATCACAAAAATTTCACGTACCTGATAATCACTTTCAGCGCGACTCAATACATCATACAATGAGTGCCTTACGAAACAACCCTCTGGGGCAAAGTCACGAGACCTTGTAAGCACCTCATTGACCCGCCCCTTCAATGGCGTTCCTATTGAAAGGAATGTCTTCCTCCCCATCACCACTACATGGCCGATGGTAATGCGTCTGAAATGCCTCATATCAGCCTGTAGCTCGCCCTTCCATGGAAGCTCCCCATTACACCCTATAACCCGGTTCTTCCCCATAGCAGCAATAATTGAGATTATCATACCCCTACCTCCGCCTTTATATGCTTATGATGCATATACTCATGCAGTTCAAAATCATCTATACGCAACTTTTTAACCGCTCCCAGTGAGAGAGTGTCAATATCAGGTAGTGTCACTCGAGGAAGGGGAAGTGGGTCCCTTTTAAGCTGAGTCTTCACTTGGTCCAACGTGTTCAGATATATATGTGCATCGGAGAGGGTATGCACAAATTCATACGCAGTCAGGCCAGTCACCTTTGCCATCAACATGAGAAGTAAGGAATAACTTGTAATATTGTAGGGCACCCCAAGGAACATGTCAGCACTTCTTTGGAATAAGTGGAGTGATAGCTTCCCTTGGGCATGAAAAAACTTGAAGAAACAATGGCAAGGAGCCACAAATACCTTGTCAGTAAACTCAGGGTGCCATGAGCTCACCACAAGCCTACGAGAATCTGGAGAACTTCTTAATGTTCTTTCAACTTCATCTATCTGATCAATTATTGTGCCCGTAGTAGTAGGCCAGCGTCTCCAAAGTGGACCATAAATCATTCCAAGATCACCGGGCGCAAGTCCATACTGCGCACATGCTTCCTTAGTCGCCCATTCATTCCAAATAGTTATTCCCCTTCTTTGTAACCACTCCACATTACTTTCCCCCCGAAGGAACCAAAGAAGTTCTCCAACAATATTACGAAAGGATACTTTCTTTGTTGTGACAATTGGGAGAAAATCATCAATGATTGGAAACCTCATCGTGATTCCACATAGCGCGATGTTGCCTATACCTTGAGGATCATTTTTAAACATGCCCCCATCAAGTACGAGTTGGAGTGACTCTAGATACTGTTGCATGGCTATTCTCCTCACATAGATTGTCAAGTTACTTGACTCGTGTACTACGAGGTATAAAGTGCCATTATCCTACAATGAAGCATATAAATACCACAAGTAAAACATTGACAAAAAGCCTTTGCTATGCTATCATGAATATGTTAAGTAAACCCTATCGCTCGACGGTAGGGTTTTTATTTAAACAACATATATTAGCCAAAACAATGTCCTCAGCCTCTTACACAACTAAACCAGCCATTCACCAAGTATTCTTGGCTGTTTTAACGTGTATTTCGCTTGCCTTTGAGTTCTTTTACCCCCATTACACGGTTATGGCGGCAAACATCATAAATCCAGCCGCACTACCCAAAACCGACTTTGTCATATCTATGGATCTTGGCACGGACTTTAACGGGGCTGCGTTTCCTGTAAATGAAGACAGAAAACCAAGAGGCGCTATCTTGGTCATGGCAACTGCTTACTCCTCTACCCCCGACCAGACTGATGGCGATCCTTTTACTACTGCGTGGGGTACTCAAGTACGCGATGGCATTATTGCTTCAAACTTTTTACCCCTAGGTGCGCATGTAAAAATTCCTAATTTGTATGGTGATAAATTTTTTAGAGTGGAAGATAGAATGAACCCACGTTATGATTTAGTGATTGACATATGGATGGAGTCACGACAAGACGCAAAGCAATTTGGAAAACGTACCACCAAGATAGAAATCTACTAAAATATACTGAACACAATAACTGTTCAAGAAAAAGACGACTCTCATGGGTCGTCTTTTTCATATCATAATCCTTGTAAAAAATATGTCTGGAGGCCACGGGCGGAATTGAACCGCCGAATAGGAGTTTTGCAGACTCCTGCCTTACCACTTGGCTACGTGGCCCCACCTCATTTAGAGTAACGAGCTACCCATATAATTGCAAGATTATGAAATTTGCCAAATCATATATACTCTGGCACTATATACAAATTCAAAAAGATCATTGAAAAAACACCCAGGCGACTACAAGGAGACTTCTCGTGCCAGACTATCATCCACAAGAACGAGCTTCGTTCATAGTCGTGATCATCTCGGCCATCACGTTCGCACTCAATACTACGTTTATAAGCCACTCCCCTCTTGTAAGCATGTTGAGTCTTGTATTTGTATTGCTACTCGGACTTGCGGTTATGGGTGGTGTTATGGGACTTTTCTTACTCTCTGTAGGTTTGAGAGCTGATAAAGTACCTCATGTATTCGCATATATACGCGCGAGTATAGTGATTATTGTCATAGGAGAGGCATATATACACATTACAGCTCCTGTATTCAATCATGCTCTTATGGCAGGCTTAGCACTGTCTCTTGCACTCATAGTTGTGACGCAAGTATTCAACGCATTAGTATCACGATCATTCGCACGTAGTGTGACACTACCATGGAAACCTACTAAGTATGATTGGCGATGGATTGCAATGGAGGCTATGCTATTCATCGCATTTACTGTTGCATCTCATTTCGTGTATTTATTCTGCACTCAACACTGACCCAAGGAGAAGACGATGAAACGCGCCCATACTCAACTCATAAGTTCAGGACGTCTAGTAGCGTCATTGATACTTGCAATGGTAGTACTTAAGTTGCTTAACGGAGAATGGGTTTCGCTACAAACAGTTATGCTCACACTTTCGGTGGTATGGGGCTTGTTACTAGTCTTCGTGCTCATAGTGTCAACAATCATTAGAAATAAATGTACAAGTAGTGGTAGGGTGCAAACTCTACGTCGCATCTCAATGCTACGTGCGTACATAGTAGGTGCAGCGACAAGTATTGTGTATTACAACATTAATCACCTTATGCTGTATAAAACTGCTCCACTATTTTTTACGCATATGGCAAGCATACTAATAGCCATGTTTCTCACACATATCATATGTGAGTATGCTAGTGGTATGGAGCATAGATTCAATCCTCAGCAAGACGCTATATCCTTCAACCCGTCAAGGTTTGATATATTATGGTTAGTATTAGAAATAACCCTCCTCTGTCAATTCTTTGGCTGGACAGGAATCTCATAACAATCACCCCCACCACAACGCGCTGGTGGGGTTTTTCTTTTTCATATACTCACAACCTGTTGACTAACTGGGTAAAAACCTTAGTATATGAGTATGTCAGGACACTCTAAGTGGACTCAAATAAAACGACAAAAAGGCGCTTCAGATATGAAGAGGGGTAATGTGTTTACCAAATTAAGTAATGCGATCGCACTTACCGCAAAACGAGGAGGGGCTGATCCTTCTACTAATTACAAATTAAAAGAAATACTAGACACCGCAAAAGCCGCGAACATGCCCTCCTCTACTATAGAGCGCGCGGTAAAACGAGGATCTTCACACTTAGAGGCTGATAACCTTGAGGAAGCTATTTATGAAGCGTATGGTCCACAAGGTATCGCGTTTGTTGTAAAAGTAATTACTGATAATAGGAACAGAACGTCTCAATCACTTAGGCATGTATTTACTAAAAATGGAGGAGGTCTTGCAGGACCAGGAGCAGTAAGTTGGATGGTGCGTCCTGATGGTTCTTTTAGTATTACCGTGGATCAGGCCGATCAAGATACATTGGATAAGATTGAAAAAATATCATCTGAGCTTGATGAAATAGACGATGTCGCTGATTTTGATTGTAACCTCAATGTCTCCACGGACACCGAGCGTTAAAATACTCGGTATTGACCCAGGACTTGCGACAATAGGGTTTGGGGTAATCGAGGCGTCACCTTCTCTTCGTTCACTTGTTGAATATGGTGTACTCCTTACTCCTAAAGATACTCTTTTAGAAAACAGACTTGTTTCAATATATGAACAAATGGACGCGCTACTTACACGAACAAAACCAGAGTATATAGGAGTGGAGGATATCTATTTTTACAATAATCAAAAAACTGCGATTGCGGTAGGACATGCCAGAGGTGTTATCCTTCTCGCATGCGCACTCCATCACATTCCGTTATACCGACTCACTCCCCTACAGGTGAAACTCAATACAACTGGATATGGGAAAGCAGATAAACAACAAATAAAAAAAATGGTTGAAGCAGAATTACATACTACTAAAAGTATTACACCAGATGACGCAGCTGACGCACTCGCGATCGCGCTTTCAACCTATTTTGTACATATACGCGGAGTAACCAAATAACCATCATGCCCTCTCCCACTCTCAATTATCATCCCCGATCATGGAAACCACGTGCACAAAAAACGCCTGGATCAAGTATTGATAAAAGTAAGATGACGCTTGTAGTACTCGCACTCATTGCCGTAGGCATCATTGTGTCTTTTGTTGCGTACGAATTATTTTCACGAGACCTTCCTGACCCTAATAAATTGATAGATAGAGATATACCTGAAACAACTAAATTGTATGACAAAACAGGTGAGACTCTTTTGTATGAAGTACATGGTGCGCAACGAAGAACGCTTGTGTCCCTAGATCAAATCCCTGAATACGCGAAAAAAGCGACTATCACTACCGAAGATCGTAATTTCTATTCACATGGAGGTATATCCATTACAGGAATCCTTAGAGCTGTCCTTATAGACGTATTCACGGGATCACGAAAACAAGGAGGATCCACCATAACCCAGCAGTTTATAAAAAACGCGGTATTAACACGGGATAAATCATTTGTACGAAAAATTAAAGAAATTGTGCTCTCATATGAATTAGAAAAGAAATTCACCAAAGATCAAATTCTTCAATTTTATCTTAATGAAATACCCTATGGATCTAGCTTGTATGGCATAGAAAGCGCGAGCCAAGCATTTTTTGGAGTATCTGCGAAAGATCTTACTCTTGAACAAGCGGCTCTACTTGCCGCAATCCCTAAAGCTCCCACGTATTATTCTCCCTACGGAAGTCATCGAGATGATCTTTTATCACGTAAAGATTTCATTCTCAATCAAATGGCTGATCTTCATTACATCACTAAAGAGCAGGCAGATGAGGCGTCAAAAAAACCTCTTGAATTTAAATCAAAACGGGAACAAATTACCGCTCCCCATTTCGTGCAATATATCAAAGAACAGCTCTCTCAAAAATATGGAGAAACGGTTGTGGAGCAAGGTGGACTTAAGGTGATTACCACACTTGATACGAAATTACAGAAAATAGCAGAAGAAGAGATTGCGAAAAATGATTCAAAAATGGCGGGGTTTGGGGCGTCTAACGCAGCCATGGTTGTGCTTGATCCAAAAACAGGAGACATACTCGCGATGGTAGGATCCAAAGATTACTTTAATGAAGCTATTGATGGAAATGTAAACGTCACAATTCGCCCACGCCAACCAGGATCATCATTTAAACCAATTGTGTACAGCGCCGCCTTTATAGAAGGATATACCACGCACACTATGTTGTATGACACGGTAACTGATTTTAAAACAGACACAGGAAAACTCTACACACCACATAATTACGATAGTAAAGAACATGGGCCAGTAAGTATACGCCAAGCACTTGCGGGATCTCTTAATATTCCCGCCGTAGAACTCATTTACTTAGTGGGCATTGATAAAGTACTTAATCTCGCGGATAAATTAGGGTACTCAACACTCAGTGATAGATCTCGGTTTGGTCTTTCACTTGTACTTGGTGGTGGTGAAGTAAAACTCATAGATCATGTACGCGCGTTTACCACATTTGCGAATGAAGGAAAACTTCCTAGTCTTAGAAGTGTTCTTAAGGTAGAAAGTTCAAGTGGTGAAGTACTTGAAGAAAACAAAGAAGTGAATCTTGATAGTGTTTTAGATCCAGAAGTAACGCGTAATATTACTAGTGTGTTATCTGACAACGCAGCGAGAGCATACATATTTGGTGCTAAAAATTATCTTACTTTACCTAATAGACCTGTTGCGGCAAAAACAGGAACCACCAATGACTACAAAGACGCATGGACCATTGGGTACACACCCTCACTTGTTGCGGGTGTATGGGTGGGTAATAACAACAACACGTCAATGAAAAAAGGTGCTGACGGAAGTGCGGTTGCCGCCCCTATATGGAATGGGTTTATGAAACGAGCGCTTGAAGGAACGCCCGTTGAATCATTTACTGCTCCTCAAGATGCTAAAACAGGTAATCCCGCATTTGATGGGGACACGGGAAAAACAACGATTAAAATTGATTTATCAACAGGAAAACGAGCGACTGAGTATACTCCTTCCGAATTCGTAATTGAAAAAACATTCTATTCACCTCATTCTCTTTTGTATTACATACGTCCCAATGATCCTAATATTAAAGAATGGGAAGACGCAGTACAAAAATGGGCTAAAAAAAATAATATTATAACTGAGGAACCTCCTAGTGAAACAGATGATACGCATACAGAAGCTTCCATTCCTAATGTATCATTTGTGACACCCCGTGAGGGAGATAGTATAACCTCACACACACCACTTACTATTGAAGCGACCTCACCCCGGGGCGTACAAGGTGTTGAGATTTTACTTGATGGTGCGCACCTTACTACTCTTACGACAGCTCCCTATATGTACACACTCTCTCAAGACACTCCTTTAGGAAAACATACCCTCAGCGCTATTGCGAGGGATGATACGGGTAATAAATCACAAGTATATATCACTGTTGATGTTAGGAAATAACAAAGATTTCTTGCACGTTCGCTTCACCTTTTAGTCTGATATTCATATCCGCGACAAGTACCTCCTTACATTGATTGACGCGATACGCGATAGTGGGGTGCTCTGCGGATACAAATAATATTCCACTTTTGTAAAATTTAGGTGTTATAGCGTCTTTGAATTCTCTCAGTAACGCGTGTGAACTCACCGTAGTACTAAATTCAGAAAGTACCCTTAATGCTTTCAATTCACCCATCCACTCATAATTTCTTCCTCGTAATAAATCTTTAAAGAGTTTCATTCCTATTATTTCCTAATAGGCATAAGTAAATACAAATACGCCTGATCAATTCCTCGTAGTAACGCGGGTGATTGTGGAGATGATATATACATCGTGATAGCCTGTCCTTGTACCGCCTCAATACCAGAAAGTAAATACCGCCAATCAAATGTAATAGAATCCACGTCTCCTCCTTTAAATACCCCATCAATATTAAGCGTACTTTCTCCTACTTGCGTGGTAGAACTCACCATATTCACCACATTTTCTTTACTATTAAAAATCACATCAACATGATTAAGACCACTACGTGTGAATAATCCCGCAAGTTTTAACGCGCGTATTGCTTCGTCTTTTTGAATCGTGACCTCTAGTGAAGGTGATGAGGGTATTATTTGTGCATAATCAGGATACTTACCTTCAATAATACGTGAGATTAATTCAGTAGTCTCGCCCATGAATAATAACTGATTTTCACCATAGTGAATCACAAGCTCGTCCTCCCCCTCAAATACCCTTACTACCTCTTGTGTGGTCCGTAGTGGCACGATTAACTGTAAGTCCTCCGTTGATGTGTTCTCAATTAAAGGTACCTTCTTTTCAGCTAATCTATAACTATCTGTGGCGACTAAGGTTAGCTCATTTTTTTTAAACACCCATAACACTCCTGATATCTCAGGACGTGACTCGTCTTGAGAGGTCGCGAATACTACTTGGAGTACCGCTTCTTTAAGAATACTCATTTTTACTTTAAAGGAACTGTTTCTTACTGTGATGGTGGGTAATACAGGAAAATCTTCAGAAGGTAATCCATTTAATTTATTTATAGACTTACCTGATGAAATTAATAACTGATTATCTTTAGTTTCTAATTCAACTTTGTCATGTTCTAAAAGCGCGATAAGGTCTGAAAATAACTTTCCATGTACCGTGAAACTTCCTTGTTGATCAACTCGTGCACGTACGAGTGTTTTAATTCCAATTTCTAAATTAGTAACTTTTATCTCTAATTGGTTATTATCCGCGTTTAAAAGAATATTACTTAATATGGGAAGATGGTGAGTTTTAGGAGTGAGGTGTGATACTAAACTTAAAGAATGATTTAAGTTTTCTTGTGTGCATGAAAGTTTCATAAAGAATAATGAGAATTAGATATATTAAAATAGTAGTTATAGTAGAGGAGGTGGAAAAGTGCGAAACTCTTAAAAACTCCTATTTTTGTTTTTGTAGAAAGGGGTTTGAAAAAAGAACGGATGAGTAAATCTATGCACTCTCTGTGTGTAGAAAGTGGATAGATATGTGTTGCGTATTTATTTTTTAATTTTTAGGTTGTAGTAGATAATCGCTCCACAACTTTACTCTCAATAGAGTGAAGAGTGAAGTGGCACTCACCACCAAGATAAGAAGAAGTAATGCAGAGGTTATCACCACCCCCCAAAACGCGTACACAATCGCGAAGTTATAGAGAAGTACCGCGACGATTACTAAGGGAAGAAGCATAATGGATGCCCCAAGTGTGATGCAGAGTGCAAATGCGATATCAGTGAGTATGACTGAAAAAAGGAATATAAGGGATGCACGCATGGTTCTTTTAAAGAAGTGTAGCGATTGAGCAAGTGAGTGTCTAAATATGTGATCGTGGAGTGCCGCACTAAACATGGCATGAGCTCCCATAATGAACAGAGATGCAAGTATAAACATACTTACCCCGAAAAAGAGTATATAGGTGAGTGTGTGGGGTATGAAGGAAAGAAGGAGAGAAAGTATGCCAATAATGATAGTCGAAAGTATGGTAAGTATGAGGGTAATACCAAAGACTCGAAGAGTTGCTTTTGAAATAGTAAAACGTGCTTCTTTATCATGCATTTTTTTCACAAGAGCCACAAATGCCATGGACGCGATCAGATAGATAAGGAGGGTAATGAAGGTGAAAATAATGAAGGTAATACCAAGTATAATCTTTTCTTGGTTATTAATGTGCATGAGTTGAGGTCTAAAATTTTTGTAGATAAATGTCCATGTATCTTTATCAAGAGGTTGCGCGGATAACCGAAATGGCCATGAAAGTACCGCAGTTTCAGTGGGTAACGCTAATGCGGAGAGTAACGCAAAATACCACCACGACATGTGGTGCCACGCATAGCGGATAGATGATTTTAATTCTGGTAGGTAATAGCCCATGTATTACGACATGAGAGAAGCGAAGTCTTCTCGCTCAATAGTCTCTTTTTCAATTAATACCGCCACTAACGCCTCAATCTTTACTTTCTGATCTACAATAACCTCTTTTGCCTTAGTATACGCTCCTTTAAGGAATGAAGAAACCTCTTCATCAATCACTTGCGCCACCTTTTCACTGTAATTGCGTTGTTCAGTAATTTCCCTTCCCAAAAATATGAGTTCTTCGTGCTCACCAAATGTTTGTGGTCCTAGTTTCTCACTCATCCCAAATTCAGTAACCAGTCTACGTGCAAGACGCGTTGCTTCCCTAAGATCATTAGACGCGCCCGTAGTCACATCACCAAATGTTTCAGATTCAATCGCGTGCCCTGCGAGTAATACCGCGAGTTCATCAAGAAACTCTTTTTTAGAATGTAGGTGCTTATCCTCATTAGGAATTTTTAGAGTATATCCCGCGGCTCGTCCCCGAGAGATAATAGATACCTTATGTACGGGAGACGAGTGAGGGAGCGAATGCGCGACTACCGCGTGCCCTGCTTCGTGATACGCAGTAATCTTTTTTTCAGCGTCTGAAAGAATATGACTCTTTCTCTCAGGACCTAGTAATACCTTTTCAATACTTTCAAGCATTTCAGTGGCTCCCACTTCTTTAAGACCACGCCGTGCTGAAAAAATAGCTGCTTCATTGATGAGGTTGGCAAGATCTGCTCCCGAGAATCCTGGAGTACGTTGCGCAACTGTTTTAAGAGATACATCAGCAGCAAGAGGTTTTTCTTTAGAATGCACCTTAAGAATTGCTTCTCGTTCTTTTACGTCTGGTTTATCAAGTACCACTTGTCTATCAAAACGTCCTGGACGTAGTAACGCAGGATCAAGTACGTCAGGTCTATTAGTTGCCGCGATTATTATAATATTCACATTAGACTCAAATCCATCCATTTCAACAAGAATTTGGTTTAATGTTTGTTCTCGTTCATCATGGGATCCACCAAGACCCGCACCTCTTTGTCTGCCTACTGCGTCAATTTCATCAATAAATACAATTGCAGGAGCATTCTTTTTAGCGCGTCTAAAGAGATCACGCACTCTTGACGCTCCCACTCCCACGAACATTTCTACGAATTCAGATCCTGATATGTGAAAAAAAGGTACATTTGCTTCACCCGCAACTGCACGAGCCATTAATGTTTTACCGGTCCCTGGAGGACCCATAAGAAGGACTCCTCGAGGAATACGCGCACCTAAATTCAAGAATTTTTGAGGAGTTTTTAAAAATTCAACTATTTCTTGTAATTCTTCTTTTGCTTCTTCAGCTCCCGCAACATCCTTAAAGGTTATTCTCTTGTTTTTATCAGCAACTCTCCAATCTTCTTGCCGGGCGCCACTTTGTCCAAACATCATTGCCCTATTATTCGCACCTTGTACTTGCCGAGTCATGATGTAGATAAATGCGGCTATAAAGAGGAAAGGGATGAGGAAGGGAAGAATGGTGCCTAACCAAAATCCCAATCCTGATGCTTCCTTAATGGTAATAGAAAGAGACGCTATTTTATCACCTGGTATATCATAGGTCTTAAGAAGGTCTGAAAATGATTCAATACCCTCTTTACGTGTTTCTATTTTTTTTACCGTGGATCCGTCTTGCGCACTCGCACGTATGGTGTTTTGGTCTATTTCAACCGCGGTTACCTTTCCTTCTTTAATAAACCCCATTAACTGATTAATACTTACTTTTTCAGTACTCTTAAGAGGAATAGTACGCGATGACAAAAATCCCGCGATTATGAGGAAGATTGCGGCAAAAAGGAAGAAGTTTTTCCCAAGCCCTTTAAGGCGTGATTTCATATATGGTTATTTTAACGACAATCCAAGTCGATGGTTATCAGGTTCAATTGAGATAATTTTGAATGTCATGGTGTCCCCTTCTTTAAGAATGTCATAAGGAGATTGCACTGGCTTATCAGATAGTTCACTAATATGCGCGAGACCTTGAATAGTGGGTTCTACTTGTACAAACGCGCCAAAAGGATTGATCTTTACCACTGTTCCTTCTACGGTCTGTCCCACGGTGTATTTCTTGATGTCTTCTTTCCAAGGATCAGGTTTAAGACGTTTCACTGATAACGACGCCTTGCCTTCATTGAAGTCTATAATCACTGCTTTTACTCTATCTCCAATCGCGATCACTGATTTAAGATTTTCTATGCGTTGCCAATCTATTTCAGAAATGTGCACCAATCCTTCCCCTCCCCCGTCTATTTGCACAAACGCACCAAAATCAACCACGCCAGTGACGGTTCCCTCAATAGTATCACCCACTTTAAGAGTACCCATTTCTTGTTCACTTACTCCAGACGCTGATTTTTCAGATAATATGAGCTTGTTGGCTTGTTCGTCGACTGCAATTACTTTTACCTCAAGACTCTTACCTACAAGTGATTTTAATTTTTCGAGTATTTTGTTTTTGTCTCCCCCTTCAACTTTGGGGTAGTTATCAGATGAAAGTTGCGATACAGGAATAAACCCAAGCACGCCACCCACACGAGCCATAAGCCCGCCTCGGTTCGCATCCATAATAGACACACTTACAAGTTGATTGTCTTTTTTAAGTGTATTGAGCTGATCCCATGCCTTTCTGTGGCTTGCCGAACGAAAGGAAAGTTCGAGAATACCTTTCTCATTCTCGAGCTCAAGCACGGTTGCGAATACCACGTCTCCGGGCTTAAGAGCTGACATCTCTCCTGATTCATCGTCAATTTCTTTACCACGAACAACCCCGACGGCTATGCCGTCAATGTCTACGAGTACCTCTCGGTGCGCGAAGCTTACTACCTTACCTTCTACGACATCCCCTACCTTGGGGAATACTTTAGTACTTAACGAAATTAGATGTTCCATATTGACCCGCTTATTCTAATAAAAAAAAATGCTTTTGACAAGTGCCCATGAATCCGCTATTTTTAACATATCATTTTAGCACTATTTTTGAGCATGTTCATATATTTTTTAGGTGAAAGCGGAATCCGAGGCCAAGACACTGACTTCTCTTTTTATATTGACCCAGTTCGTAAAGAGACTACGGGTCTTAGTTCCCCACGCGCAAAAGCACACCTCGTGATTTCAACAAAACCCCAAACCCCAGGATTTGAGTCCTCGTTATTAGAAGGAGAAGGATCTATCGTAATAGACCACGCAGGTGAATACGAAGCCCATGGATTGGTGGTGTATGGTGTGTCTATGGGAAATGGTGTGACAAATTACGTACTTGAATGGGATGGTATTACGTACGCGCATTTAGGAAATTGTGAAGGTGAGTTGTCTCCTGAAGCAAAAGAACTCTTTGAAGGATGTGACGTATTAATGATTCCTGTAGGAGGTAATGGAGTGCTTACTTCAAAACGAGCTCATGAGATTATTTCTGAATTAGAGCCCCGTATAGTGATCCCTCTTCAGTATGCAGTACCAGGACTTACGATCGCGAGAGAAGATGTGAAAGTATTTTTGAAAGAATCGGGTACTATAGAAGGGCCGTTACCAAAATTCAAAGTGGTAAAAAAAGATCTTCCTGCAGACACCATGAAAACTATTCTTCTTGAGTCATAATCTATGAAACGAAGTCAAGCTACTGATAAAAATGAAGAATTTAGTATAGGGAAGGTAGAACCTCGCCAGATTATTGATGAGGTACATGAATCGTATTTGGATTATGCGATGTCGGTTATCGTACAACGAGCACTTCCTGATGTGAGGGATGGACTTAAACCCGTACAACGAAGAATATTGTACGCGATGTGGGACTTAGGTCTTAAAGCATCCGCGAAGTTTAGAAAATCAGCAACGGTCGTGGGAGAAGTATTAGGTAAATATCACCCTCATGGCGATCAAGCAGTATATGACGCATTAGTGCGTATGGCACAAGATTTTTCAATGCGTTACCCGTTGGTATCAGGACAAGGAAACTTTGGATCTATGGATGGTGATAGCGCGGCAGCCATGAGATACACTGAGGTAAAACTTGCCCATCTTGCGGAAGAGTCATTATTTGATATTGATAAAGAAACCATTCCTTTTATAGACAACTATGACGGGTCGCATAAAGAGCCATCAGTATTACCTGCCAAAGTTCCTAACCTATTATTAAATGGTACCTTGGGTATTGCGGTGGGTATGGCGACGAGTATTCCTCCTCATAATCTTAAAGAAATATGTAGCGCGATTGTGGCATTGATAGAGAATCCTGACGCAACTATTGATGATCTTTTGGAGCATGTAAAAGGACCTGACTTCCCTACTGGAGGAATAATTTATAACTGGAATGATATACGCCAAGCATATTCAACAGGACGAGGAGGTATTATTGTACGAGGTAAAGCGGATATTGAAGAAGAAAAAGGTAATTACACTATCATTATTTCTGAAATTCCGTATCAGGTGAACAAAGCAACATTGATTGAAAAGATTGCGATGTTGGTGAAAGAAAAAAAGATTGAGGGTATAAAAGACTTGCGTGATGAATCAGATCAAGATGGTGTGAGAGTAGTAGTAGAACTTAAAAAAGACGCGTATCCTCAAAAGATTCTCAATCAGTTATTTAAATTTACTCAATTACAGGAAACATTCCATTTAAACACTCTTGCCCTTATTGATGGTTTACAACCAAGAGTGCTCACGTTAAAGATGATTCTTGAGGAATACGTGAAACACAGGCAAGTAATAGTACGTAAGCGATCTGAGTATGATTTAAAAAAGGCAAAAGAACGCGCGCATATATTGGAAGGTCTTTCTATCGCGCTCATTCATATTGATGCCATCATCAAGACAATCAAGCAATCAGAAGATAGAGATGATGCGAAGAATAATTTGATTAAGAAATTCAAATTATCTGATCTACAATCTATTGCGATTCTTGAAATGAGACTAGCACAACTTGCCAATCTTGAACGAATTAAGGTTGAACAAGAACTTGAAGAAAAAAAGAAACTTATCGCGGAATTAGAAGCCATGCTTAATAGTCCTAAAAAAATATTAGGGGTAATTCGTGATGAAGTTGAAGATCTTAGCAAGAGGTACGGAGATGAACGAAGAACTACATTAGTAAAAGGTGCTCTTGGTGAGTTTAGCCAAGAAGACCTCATACCTAATGAAAAAACAATCATCATGCTTACACGTGATGGATATTTGAAGCGTATCCCTCCTGACACGTTTAAAACACAGAGCAGAGGAGGTAAGGGAGTAATAGGACTTACCACAAAAGAAGAAGATAGTGTAGAGTTTTTGTTAAGCACTACTACACACTCAGATTTGCTTTTTTTCACTACAAAGGGCAAGGTATTTCAGCTTAAGGCGTATGACGTGCCTGTTGCGTCTCGTGTGGCAAAGGGACAATCAGTTGCGAATTTTCTTCAAACAGCCCAAGGAGAATCCATATCAGCACTTCTTCCTTTAGATACGCTCGTGTCCCAGAAGTATCTCGTAATGGTCACGAATAACGGAGTGATTAAGAAGGTGGCGATTGAAGATCTTGCGAAAGTACGACGATCAGGATTAATCGCAATCACGCTCCATGATGATGATGAATTGAAATGGGTGAAACCAACTACGGGAAAAGATGAGATGATGCTTGTATCACGAATGGGGCAAGCGATTCATTTTAAAGAAGAGTTGGTGCGTGCTATGGGACGAGGAGCTGCGGGTGTGAAGGGTATGGAGCTTGAAAAAGATGATAAGATAGTGGGTATGGAAGTAATACGAAGTGGTGTGCAGGCTCATGCGCTTGTAGTATCTGAAAATGGATACGCAAAACGTACCTCTATAAAGGAATACAAGATACAAGGAAGAGGAGGTAAGGGTATTAAGACTATGGAAGTAACTAAGAAAACAGGTGAACTTGTAGGTATGATTGTGCTTGATGTACAAGGTAAGGAAGAGGGTCCTGCCGATCTGTTGGTGATTTCGTCAGGTGGTCAAGTAATACGTCTTCCTATTAAATCAATATCAGTGCTAGGAAGAGCAACCCAAGGAGTCAGGGTTATGCGTTTTAAAGAAGAGAATGATAAGGTGTCTTCAATAACAGTAATTTAATAGTATGCCAAAAAGAACATATCAACCGAAAAAGAGAAAACGAGCGAGAACAGCAGGATTTATGGCGCGTATGGCCACTCCTGGAGGAAGAAACGTGGTAAAGAGACGTAGAGCTCGTGGAAGAAAACGAATAGCTGTCTAATGCTCCCTAAGTCTTGGCGTATACGCCTTGAAAAGGATTTTGATCGTATTTTTTCAAAAGGGAGAAGTATTCATGCCACTACCATGAGTATAAAATATCTACCCTCTTCTTTAGATAACCCACGTTTTGGTTTTTTGGTATCAAACAAGATATCAAAAAGAGCAACTCAAAGAAATATCATAAAAAGAAGACTTCGTGCCATAGTCGCAAAGCATGCGCATGACTACAAGAAAGCGTATGACGTGGTAGTACTTACACGTCCACCTATACTTACTCGTACGTACGCGCAAATGGAAGAAGAGTTTCTTGTAGTATGTAACAAATTATCTATTCTATGATTATAGGTGTCCTATTCAGAATCGTATTATTTCAACCTCTTTTTAATCTTCTCATTTTTTTCTATTCCACAATCGCGTTACATAATATTGGCATCGCGATTATATACCTTACCGTATTTATAAAAATAGTGTTGTATCCATTATCAGCAAAAGCACTTAAAGCGCAACGAGCACTTGCGGATATAAACCCTAAGATAGCTCTCTTAAAAGAGAAATTTAAGAATGATAAAGAAGGACTTGCGAGAGCTACCGTAACTCTGTACAGAGAAGAAAAAATAAACCCATTTTCTTCAATAGGATTACTCCTTGTTCAGATCCCTTTTTTAATTGCGGTCTACATGGCGCTTACACGAGGATTAGGGAAAGCTGATTTCAGTGTGCTGTATCCTTTTATCGCGCATCCTGAATCAATCAACTATCATTTATTTGGGGCGTTTGATCTTCAGGTGAAGAATATCTATCTTGCGGTAATTGCCGGATTTACCCAATTTTGGCAAGCAAAAATGATGCCTATGCAGACTCCGAGCGTACATACCAAGGGGAGTAAAGATGAAGAGCTTGCGTCAGTGATGAATAAGCAGATGCTGTATTTCGCTCCTGCGCTTACTATATTTGTAGCTGCAAAACTCCCTTCAGGTCTTGCGTTGTATTGGGCAGTAAGTAATGTACTTACCATACTTCAACAATATATACTTTTCAGAAAGTATACACATGCCAAGACATAATCATGTACTAGGGTTAGTAGTAGAAACAGCGCGCGGAGTACGTGTAGGGAGAGTGGTTAATATTGAAATCGATATAGACACACATACTATTATTAATTATTACGTAAAAAGTTCATGGTATCTCAGACCTTTTAGACCCCTTCTTATAATTAATAAAGACCAGGTAGTATCTATTACAAAAGATAGAATGATAGTGGATGATCTAGAACAAAAAGATCCACTCCCTATTTCTCGTCAGTCAGTGGCTCCCTCACCCGCGTTAGAGTAATAGTTCTTTGCTCACTTCCCTTTTCTTTTTTTATCTCTATAACCACGCTAGGTTGTGTAGTAAGTGTAATTCGTTCAGGCCACTCAATAATCGCAAGAGAATGAGGATGTCCTAATTCTTCTTCGTCTATAACCGAGGAGAGATTGCTGTGTTCATCTAATCTCCACGCATCCATGTGGCAGAGTAATTGTATAGTGTTTGAATTCATTGGGTATGTTTTTACAAGTACGTACGTAGGGCTTGTAATGGACTCTACACATCCAAGATGTTTCGCAAGAAATTGAGTGAGTGTGGTTTTTCCAGCCCCCATTTCTCCTTTAAGTGCCACAATATCGCCACCTTTAAGCGTATGAGAAAGGAGAAACGCGAATACGTCTAGGTCGTTAAGAGAAGTAATGGTATGGGTAGATGAATTGACAGAATCCATAGTATTGTGGTAGAAGAATTATGCGTTGTTATTCGAAAATCGTCAATAACCGTTTTTTGAAAGGAGATTGTGGTGGAACCCGAAAAGCATACTCGTTGTTTAAGAGCGATACGTATTCTTGTGCCAATGAATGTGGTTGACACCTGGGAGTTGAGTCTCATGATAGTTGGCTCTCTAAGGAAGTATGGAGAAGTGTTCATTCTCCTTCGTCCTAATATTGAAGACCAAGAGAGGGAGTTATGGCTTGCGTGGGTGCTGGAGATGTCGATTGCTATGTCTGTCCTTATAGGAATGAACTTCTCTACGAAAAATGTAACCGCGAATGGCATGTGGATTTTAGGAATATTTGAAGACCAGGAATGATTAAATCACGAGACTCTTTTCTCAAAGGGGGCGTTCATGTCAACGCAAAAAAGTACCACTGATCGATTACCAAGGACGTATTGCTATGTTGACCCAGTTCTTACGGGGAACAACGTAGAGTATATTCTAGAGCTGTATGCGGGGATTCTTGACATATTGATGGAATATGACGAAGTGTTCGTCTTGGTATCTAGCATATACAAAGAAACATTGTTTGAATGGGCAAATAATATGGCGACCGTGCTATCTAAGATGAGGGGGCCGGTTACGGGACAGGGTGTGGATTGCAAAGTTGATATGCTTGATAATGGTACGTTTCTTGTGTGGATTTATAAGCAATAACAACAATAGGGAGATGCTCATACCATCTCCCCTTTTTCATGAAAATAAGTTTTTTCCTACTATCACTCGTAATACACGTGGGAGTACGTGAACGGTTGCGGGATTTTTAAGTATAACCTTTTGATCAGCCATGGATATGAGGTTATCTTTTTTTTCAGCAGATATACGAACAGTACGTACAGGTATACGTGTTCCATTATCACTATCATGTTTTGATCCAAAGATGCTTCCGAGTTTCCCCATGATTCCTGGAGATGATGCACCTTCCACTGATAATTCAAGTAACCCATCTTGCGCGTACTGACTTGATATATTATGTAAACATATCGTCCCCCCCTCTTTATTTGATTTAAACGCGAATTTATCTTCGCACCATACTTCAAGATTACTTTCTTGAAACGTAATTTGTGAAAGGAAATAATGCATGTTTACTTTACCTACATCAAGTTTTGTAATGATTCTTTTTTGAATGTATTCAAGCGCATGATCAATAGAGTCTATGCCTAATGATGACGCAATAAGGTTGGTGCCTTCTCCTTGAATAGGTATCACCCCCAGAGTTATATCTTCAAACGTAGGCATGGCGTTGAGTACCTTGCTCACGGTTTGATCGTTGCCCACGCATATAAAGGTGGAATAACCACGTTTCATTGAATCAGGAACAACTTCCCTCACATCTTTTAAAAAAGAAAGACGTACTGATTTTGCTTCAAGATGGAGAGAAGGAATCGCGCCCTCAATTTTGAGAACGGTTTTCTCGTATGTTTTTTGAGTTAAAAAAGAATCGTAGATGAAAAGGTGCATCGCAGTACCGAGGTCACGATTGTACCCTTACTCGTACTTCGTGGGGAGTTTCTTTCACCTCCCGTTCCTTAAGTAGAGGTTCTTCTTGTTGTGCCATTGCGCAATTACCCATAAAGTAACTTCCTTCTTCAATCGCGATAACCGTCGCCACTATATCACCTTCAACCCTAGCTGATTTTTCAAGAGTCACCTTGTTCTTCGCATGAATATTACCTTTTACTATTCCTGAAATATGCACGCTCTCCGCAGTGATATTTGCCTGTATTATTGCTTTATTCCCAATAGTAAGAATACCTTTTGTTTTAATGGATCCTGTAAGATTACCTTCAATAGTCACATCCCCATGACTTTCAAAATCACCTTCAACCCTTACGGAATGTCCGATAATTGTCTCTAATTGTTGTTCCCCTTCGGGAGTGCCTCGTTTAAACATAGTATTTGCCTCATCTTAACGCTCACGTACTGTGTTGTAAAGGAGTTTTAGGATATGCTAACCTTGCGTAAGCGGAATACGTCCCCGTAGCTCAGTAGGATAGAGCGAAGCACTCCTAACGCTTAGGTCGCCTGTTCGAATCAGGCCGGGGACGCCAAATTCTTCATTTAGGTAAATTCTAACTCACGCCCCTTGCCAGGGCGTTTTTTGATTCTGTGTATATGATAATGTACAGGAGAAGAGTGTGTAAGGAGGGAAATATTCCTTTATTTTTTATGTACATATGCTACTATGTAGATAGTAAAATCTTTATAGTATGATAAATAATAAAAGGACCACTACTAAAGAGCGAGTACCAGATATTATGCCTTTTAATTGGAGTGAGTTTGATATAGAAAGTTTTCTCAAAGAAGCGGAAAAAGTTGGTGAGATTCTCCTTAAGACGCATAATCTAGATGATGACGAATGGAGACCAACTCATAGGTAAATGGGCACTACTCGATACCAATATTCTTATCAAAGGTGCGGAGCAGGCTAAGGATTCTGAAGGAAGTGTTTTTAGACATACCTTAGAGTATCTAAAGAATAGAAATGCCACGCCGTATCTAACTGATATTACGTATTTTGAATTTATTTCATTTTGTCGTTCAAAAAAAGAGCAGGACTCTCTGAAGAGTCTCATTAATAAATTTCCTATAATTGCGACGAAAAGAGAAGATATTGAAGAAGCCGCGTTGGTTTCTTCCTACTATAGAAAACTTGATCCTGAGTTGAACAAAAGACAGATATCATATTGTGATTGCATAAATGCTGCCCAAATTACTAAATTTAATGGGAGAGTTTTTTTGATGACGACGGATATCTATGATTACCCCACGTCACTATTTGATATTGAGCATGTTGTGCCTATCAGTGGGAAGAAAAGAGCGGAGCTAGTAGCTTGTATTACCTATAATAAGCAGAAGTTTGATGTGGCGAAAGAATCATTCTCGAAATCATGAAAGTATCCCCTCTTCCAATATAAATGTTCGAACTTCATCCAAGAGCGCACGCCAAATCTCTCCTATTTAAGAAACTCTACCCATAATTGACCAGTGAATACGCCCATGCTATTCTCGATATATCATGACGTTATTTCTTAAGTACAAAGCAAAACTTGAACAGCTTGAGAAGTCCCTCCTTCAATTGAAGAAAGATGTAGGGATTGAGACTTCTCCTACTATCCTTTCTCTAAAAGGTATTCTTAAGAATACCATCATCACTCAGCAAGATATTGAAAAAGCTAAAAAATCTCTTTTTAAATCTTCTAAGATATAGTCCGTATGCGTTACGTGGTGGATACCCACGCATTTTTGTGGTACTTAGTTGATAGTCCGAAACTCTCTAAAAAAGCTCGGGCTATTTTTGAACGAGCTGACCAAGGAAATGCGACACTCATCGTGCCTGCGATTGTACTCCTTGAGAGCATTGATGTACTTGATAAGAAAAAAGTAGTATTTGAATCTGTAATAGATTTTCTTCTCTTAACCTGGTAGGATTCTGCTATGAACCCATTACCTAAAACCCGTACTATCGCATTTGATTTTGATGGAGTAATAGCTTCATATGATGGATTTGTACATAAGGATGACGTAAAAGAACCACTTCCTGAAATGGTTAAGGCTATTATGTTGTTAAAAGAACAAGGTCATAAAATACTCATTCACTCAACGCGAGGAGATGAATTTCTTAAAATGTATTGTGAGAAGTATGCAATTCCTTTTGATTATATAAACCGCAGGCCGGACAAAGAAGGAGATAATCCCGGTAAACCTATCGCGTTCGTGTATGTTGATGATAGAGCTATTTGCTATAAAGGACAGAATGCTGAGGATTTAGTTGAACAAATCACTAATTTTAAAGCGTATTGGGAGAAATAGTATGAAGAAATTTTTTGTAACTATTATAAATAAGTATGAGGGGCTCTCAGTACCACGCAAGGTGTTACTTGTCATACTTATTATTCTTGTGGGCATGACTGTTTGGAATTTTATCCATGTTGCATATTTTGTGTATCGTTATCGCCCATTCCCCCATCGTAGATATAATCAAAATGCGACTACCACGGATCGGATCAATACCATTCAGCCATGGATGTCATTTAATTATTTAAATTTTGCGTTTCGTCTTCCTCCTGATTATTTACTTTCAGTGCTTCATGTGACTGATGATGATTATCCAAGAATGGTGATAGGAAGTTACGCCAAACAGATGAAGGTGGATCCACGAGAAGCTATACGTATCATCCAGCAGGCGATACGTTCTTACCAAGAATCACGATAATGAATTTTTTGTTACAGTTTTTTATCTCCTATCTTCTTTTGTATAGATACATCACATTATTCGGAGTGACATTTTTAGCCGCACTTGCCTTACCCATACCGTCAGCCGCAACGGTGATGGCATCAGCCGCATTCGCGGGTCAAGGATATTTTAATCCTCTCTATGTATTTATTGTTGCGGTTGTAGGTAATGTTCTTGGAGATAACGTAGGGTATTGGCTTACCAGGTTGTATGGAAAAAAAATAGTGTATCGAGTTGGGTTACGAAAAATTACCAATTCAGAATTATTCAACGCGATTGAAAAACGAATCAATCATTGGCCCGGAGTTATTATTTTTTTAAGTCGTTTTGAAGTAATCGCGACTCTTTCCGTGAATTTTATTTCAGGATTAGGTAAGATGCCCTATCAAAGGTATTTGATGTACGAAATACCTGGTGAAATTGCGCAAGTACTTATGTATGGAAGTATAGGATACGTATTTGGGAATAACTGGCAAAATATTGATGATTCAATTGGGCAACTTTGGCTTGTAGTGACTCCCACTGCCGCATTACTCATATTTTTTTATTGGAAAAAAATAGTGCACTGGATTATACAGAGATAATTGACATATCCACTTCCCCGTAGTTATATGGAGGTGTCTCGAAAGGACTCGGCGAGCTCATGGTGAGAGAGCCGAAACATTCACAAGGAGGGTGACCCCATGGGGAACCTTGTCACAGAAACACCGCATTCTGAAATGAACGCCGCGATTGAAGTACTCGATCGTTATGGTGTTTCAAGAGAAGATCTTGCATTTCTACGTACGTATCCGGATACTGCGCAAAAGGTGTGTGAGTATTTAAAGAGTCGAAGAGCCCTTTTTCTACAGGCCATCCATGGCTCCTTACAGGAATCCATGGAGGCGGTGCGAGAAATAAGGGATGAAGAGCTTTTGTGTAAGATTTGTCTGTGCGAGTCAGTTTTTGAGGAGGTACAGGTTAATGCGGCTGAGAAGATAAGGGACAATATAAAGTTGTTTAATATTGTCGTTACGCATCCATGCGAAAGAGTGCAAGGAGTTGCGCTAAGCCATCTCAGTCACGAGTATCTACCAGTATTAAGAAAATATGTAGATGTGGGTCTCAGTAATGGTAGAAATATACCGAACGCCCGCGCCCTTGGGCTACTCAAATGACAACGTTTCCCACCCACCACGAAATACTGGTGGGTTTTTCTTTACTACCCATTAGTTATCTGTTACCGTTTTGTATGAACGAAGGGGCCCGTAGCTCAGTTGGTTAGAGCGCTTGCATGGCATGCAAGAGGTCAGGGGTTCGAATCCCCTTGGGTCCACCAAACGAAACATTGTCGGAATTAAGAAAATGGAGAGATTTTGCGGGAGCCAAAATCGAGCTATCATTTTTTTCAAAACACTTTTCGCCTACTGCGGAAGCCGTGAATTCCCAAAGCTCACCCTAATTTACATCATGAGAGACCCCAAAC
>OBEQ012875434.1_pt1 | contig 32409 bp, 7 predicted proteins | sample 1670901 | NCBI WGS metagenome assembly OBEQ01 (sample SAMEA104232315, study PRJEB22302) | groundwater metagenome | biome: forest; feature: aquifer; material: groundwater | place: USA | collected 2011-08-07 | depth 5.4 m | reverse complement strand
GCGGATATCAATCTGATGATACTTCTTCGAAACCAATTGAATGCGGTGGACATTGCGAAGAAGATCGCCGGCATACCGCATCTGGTTTTGGGCGGCTGTTTCAAGAGCCAGGTCATAGCCGTGGTTCTCCAGATTTCGTTTCACTGCAAGAAACTTCTCGAAAATCCCATTTTCTGCCGTCACCCCCATAGCGGTCAGCTTGGCCCGAAACTCCTGGAGTTCAGGACTCAAATCCGTCCGCTTCATCAAATCCGTCGGTAGGCCCGTTCTCCGGTTTTTCAGATTCCAGAGCTGATCCATAATGGCTTTCGAGTTGGAATCGGAAATCCGTAGACCTTCGTTCTCATAGGTATCATTAAATTCATTAGCAATGAGTGTTGAATAAATTTTGAGGAGATTTTCCAAATCGCTTCCGGCAAGTTGGATGCGGCTCACCTGATCATAAGCCTGAACCTGAAGGCGTGAAGCAAGATCACCCTCCAACATTTCAGCCAGCGGCACTTCGAGTTCCCGGATTTTATAATCTGCCTTCGCGACTCGCTTGAAGCGTTCGAGCTCGGAGGAATACCAGTAGTAGCGGAGTTGAGCCTCAACTTTGAAGGAAGATTTAAAAATCAGGTCTGCAGGATCGGAGCCAGGATTCTTGAGAGATTCGATCCCCAGAGAAATCAACAAGCCAAGTGTGTTGGAATCAAAAACATTGAACTGTTTGCCGGCAGCTTTAAAAGCTTTCTCAAGCTCGGGTCGAATGGCGGCCATCTGCAAAAGCAGATCGTTCACTGTGAGGCTGCTTCCCGGCACCGCATCCCGAATCTGGCGTTCCAATTCGTCGCGGGTGAGTGCAAAGTTTGTCAAAACCCCCGAGATACCCGACTGAACCTTCTCAGGATCGGTGAGCAAGTCGAATAATTCCTGACCTCCACCGAAAGCTTTGAGTTCCTTGGCAAACAACTGCAGGAGTCCGGAATCTTCCGCATGAGCCCGGTTGTCTGATCTGCCTTTCGGATTCACCAGGAATTGGAGGTTACCGAAGAATTTCTCGGCAGGCAGTGTCTTTTGGTCACCGCCGGTACCAAAACGAATCATCAAAACGCCATCGGTAATGAAAAGATGTTCGCTATAGAATATCGTGAGACCGAGCGCCACTTCATTGCCTGGCTTGAGCAGTTCCTGGAACGCTGGATTGTGAATGAGATCTCTGAACTCTGGCTGTGCCAGAAGAACGGCAAGATTTCTCAGGAACTCTTCCGCCCAGCCCGGCTGCCTGGCCTGAAATTCAGTCTGACCGCCGGTGGTCTGCTCACGGGGCGAGGTCCCTGCTCCCTGCCTGCGTATCACAGGTCCCCCCGCAGGCTGATTGCGTCTCAGAGCGTCCAGCAAAATTTTCTCAAATCCTGGAACACTTAGAAGCTGCTGCAAACCTTTCAAATAATCTTCGGCTCTAACTCTAATTTCCACTACCCGGCCGCTGGCGTCTCTATCTTTAAAAACAAACTCTCCATTTTTCATTTTATCCGCAAGACTGATGGCGAACGATAGAACTGAAGTTTCTCCAAGATCGGGATGCCTTTCGATAACGCTCCGAATCGAGTTGGGATTGCACTCGCCGCCTTGACAAGGTCTCACACCATTCTGATCCTTTACCAGTCCAAGAATATCGAGTGCTTGGGGTTTATTGAGCAAATCTCCCAATTGTTCCAAGCCGCGGACAGGATCCAAAGTCAGTGTATTATCAGTTTGTTCAATCAAACCGGACTGGAAAAGAATGTGATTCAGTATCAGATTGATACCGTTCGACACTTCATGACGATAGGCAGAGATAATGGGATTGGCTGGATTGAAAAGGCGTGTGCTTGGATCAAACCCCAATTGCCGCTGAATTTGAGGATCGCCGATAAGGACTTCCAGCCCGGACAAAACATTGTCGACATCGATGGTTTCAGGTTCACCCGGTTTGACGATATCCTTAACGATTACCAGCCGTCCATTTCGATTCTCTATTCTGCCCGAAGCAAACCCGGTCAGCAATCCCACCAAACTGCCGGGGCCTTCTGAAATCAGGGTTCCAAGCATGCTGATCGGCTTGCCATCCGCACCTCTCAAAAACTCGAAGCGGTCATCGGAAAGGTCACCCGTTGCTCCACGGTTGACGGTAATTCCGTGGCGGGTAAGGAAATTTTCATCCTTTGAAAAAACAATCAGATTATCAAGCCGTTGATTCACATCCACAGATTCCCCCGGCCTCCCAGTCGGACGTTTCAAAATCAGATGACCTTGCTCATTCACGGTCAAGGTGCCGTCCGAAAAACCGAGCAAGAAATTTAAAATTCCCTGCTCGCCGCCGAAGAGAAGATTCAGACGATAACCATTGGAATCCGGCCCGCCGCTTACATCAAAGACATTGCCGGTTCGCGCAAATGTGTCGAGGCTGATTCCGTAGCGCTGGCGGAACTGAACAAAACGGTCGCTTGTCAGTACATCCCGCCACGCATCGATGGGAACTTCAAGACCTTGACCGGTCACGGGAAGTTGAGCTTGTCCACCAGAGACTATCGGCTGTCGTCCCGTCTCTGGCAACGGCGGGAATACCAGCAATTTCCCATCGACCGTAACCTGAATACGCGAGCCGGTCGGTACGAGAGTGTTAAGGAAGCTGATCAGACGATGTGCATCCTGTCTTAGCAGAGCTTCCCCAAACTGATTGGTCGGTTTGATCTTTCCCGAAGCATCCATGGTGATACCAAGTTTTTCCCTCAGCGCTGCTCCAGCTGTGTTAGCCGGACGTCCGTCAAGCAAAAGCGCCATAAGATCCGGAGAATTGACGGTCAGAAAGGCACCGTCGCTGGCGCCGCTTCGTATCCGAAGTTTCCCATCCTCTCCCACTGTGAAATCGAAACCTGCCGGAACCAGCGAAAGGGTCAGCGGAAGGATTGAAAGTTCATTCTGAAAGAGTTTGAGGTCTAAAATATCTGAGGTTCCCGTCCGCACAGGATCCGGCTTGCCGTCGTTATTGACATCACGGAATTCAATACCAAATGCCCGGCGGAGGCGGTCAAAGTCATGATGATTCGGGTCGAGCAGTTGATTCATAAACTCCGGTGAATTGACAGTCCTGAACTCGCTGGGTCCTTCTCCACGATTTTTGATTTGGAGCTTCCCTTCCTGAATACGAAAATCAAATCCTGCCGGAACCAGAAGATTGCCCAAAACGAGACCGGTGACCTCAGGTCCAATGGCGGAAGGAGCAAAGGGTTTTCCATCGACCTCCCACTCTCCGGTTGCCGAATCAAAAGTCAACTTGAACAACTGCCTCAAATTGTCAAAATCTCTATTGGTAAGGTCGAGAAGACCTGTCATAAAGCGGGGTGAATTAATATCCAGAAATTGGGTACTGGCGGCATCTGCTGTGTTTTTGATTTGAAGCTTTCCGTTCAGAATTCTGAAATCAAAACCGGCGGGAACCAGAGTGGAACCAAAAATCAAAGCGGCCAGCTGTGGATCCGTGACCCGCAGGGTATCGTCCGCAAAGTTATTCGGCGTGTTATTCGGGTCCAGGATTTGAATCCCGCTGCGCCGCAGAAACTCTCTTCCTGTTTCTGTCAGAAGAAGCGTGTTGATATTGTCCTCGAGTCTTCTGCTGGTGATCTCCCGAGTCCCCGGCGCATGAGGCTTGATCTGCAGGACATTGGTATCAGGATTGAATCTCCATTCTCCGTCGAGCAGCCCTGCAATGCGGAAAAATTCGAAACCATTCACGCCTCCTGAAAACAGGAGGACATCAATGGTCTGGTTGGCGAGAATAGCGTGCACGGCCCGCATAAAGACGCTTCCGTCTATCTCAAAAGGTGTTTCGAAAGGTTTGCCATTTGCATCACGAAGTACGATGGTAAAATTGCCCGTGGGCTTTCCGTTGGCGTCCATCTCTATTCTCGTGATCCGTGGCGCAAGCCCGCTGGCGATTCCGACAACTCCGTTCACGGTATCGATCACTCTCTGATCCCTGCTACCTAGAAGCTGCTGGAAAGTCATCCCGTTAAAGAGTCTGGTCTGATCTGAAAAGAGGCCCTCGAACTCCGTATTTCTGAACAAAGCGCGCAAGCCGTTGAGGTAATTGTCCAAATCCATAGTGATCGGAGTTTGAATCGGTTTTCCGTTGGCATCTAGGAGTTGAATACTGAAGGTCCCTCGGTCAGGGTCCACCCTGGTGATACGCGGCACAAAACCGGACGCAAATCCTATGAAACCGTTTATTTGAGCGATTTGATCTGCTGTAGCAGATCCAGCCGACAATTTCGCAAGCATGCCGTTGAAGGTCAAATCTGTTCTGCCGTCGTTATTGGAATCAAAAATTGGATTGGTGTCCGAAATCAAGCTCTGGAAACCACGGTTGATGAGAACAGCCTGCAAGCCCGCGAAGAATGCCGTCAGAGGAATCTCGACGACTCGATCCAAAGCCGTTCCGTCCGCTTTCAGAAGCTGCAAAGTCGCTGTGCCGTTTGCGGCATTCACGTTCCTTAGATTGGGAACGAATCCCGATGCAAATCCGATCAGACCGTTGATCACGGCCACGTCATTGGCGGTCGCACCGCTTCTCGTGATATTGGCTACAAGCTGCTGAAAGGTCTGGCCTTGGAAGATAGGGTTCTGGCTTTCCATTAAACTCTGGTATGCGGAATTGCTCAGAATAGCCCTCAAGCCATTAAAGAACGCTGATCCATCGATGGTGATGACTGTGTCCAATTTTGTCCCATCCGGTTTGAGAAGCTGTAAAGTTGCGGTGCCCGTTTCAGGGTTAACACTTTTCAATTGTGGAATGAATCCTGATGCAAACTGCATGATCCCGTTAATGTTGTTCTTAAGATTCTCAGTGGCATCAGGCCTGAAAAGCATCTCTAGCATCTGCCTGAAGCTGGCATCCGGATTTCCATCTCCATTAGAATCAAAGATCGGCCGCGCATCACTGAAAAGATTATTGTAGGGAGTGTTCTTTAGAAGCGCATCGAGGGCGCGGAAATAATTCTCCTTCCCGACAATAAGCTGGCGATTGAGAGAGGTGCCATCATCATTAAGAAGCCTGATGACAAAATTACCGGTGACATTTCCGTTCGGGTCAAGCTCAACCCGTTCAATCACAGGAATCTGTCCTCCCGCAAAAGAAATCATCAGCTGACCCAACTCCGATTCCAGAGCTGTCCTGATCCGTGTGGCGCCCTCATTGTCTTTCCACACCGGCGCCCCATTATTGGCCACGTCCATGTAGGGTGTGAGCATGCGCGCCAACGCCTGCTGAAGATTTTGGGGCATCAATTGCCCTTGATTGTTATTCTCAAGCCCTTTGTCAATTCTTAGTGCCAGGGCATAAAGTGCCTGAGTGTTGAACAGGTCAGAAACCAGAAGATCCCCCGTCTTTTGCTTGATGACGAGTTCACCATTCTCAATCACCGGGTTGGCAAATCTGATGAGATTCAAAGCCGCCAAGACATTCCCTTGATAAAGCCCCTTCAGGGAACGGCCTTCCCCGGTGGTTGCATTGAACTCAAGAAGCGTATCTCCGTTTCTGTCCACCAGTGTGAAAAACGGATTGAGCTGGTTTTTGAGGTTGGTTTCAAAAGCAGTGGCCGTTCCATTTTTCACTGCGAGGAAAGCGCTTCCAATTCGAATCTGTGTCGCCAAATTATCCTGAAGGGTTAAAACATCACCGGCCGCCCTTAGAACAATAATAGGAGTTGTCGTTCCCTCAATTTTCACGAAATTGACGGAATTCACCGCTGGATTGGATGAACCTTCCATCACGGCAAGAAGGGCATTGCTTTCGCGAGTATTCCTGGTGTAATCAAAGTGAATATCCTCTCCGGTTCCTGTGAGTTTAATCAATGACTTGAGCTGATCAAAAATGGAAGCGGCTTCCGCAACGGAAAGTCTCCCTGCAAGTTCACCGATACTAATGGTTCCATCCTGAGCGGCAAGGAAAGAAAGCCCGATCTTTAACTTGGAAGCAAAAAGATTCTCGATGGCCACTGAACCTTTGTCGCCACGGAATTGGTAGATGGCACCCTTCTGAGGATCCAGACTGATATCTCCCAGACCAAGAAATTGAAGCGCTCCGGCCGCGGTTCCTCCGCTGGTCAGCCGCAGTGCATTGCCCAGTGTATTATTCTGAAATCCAACCTGGCCGTCCGTAAGCCGAGCAAAGCCTACGTTCTCAAAAGCCTGCCTCAGGATCTGATCATTTGGCGAAAGATCGCTGAGATTCGCCTTATCGAAAATTCTACCGAGGGTCAGAAAAGCATCCAGATATTCGCTCACCGTAAGGGTGGTTTTATCATGAAGCTTGAGAATGGGCACAGCAGGGGCTCTAGTGCCATCCAGAGTCAGACGGCCCGCTCCTAAGAATCCTGTCACACCGCCCGTCCCACCCCCAAAAATATTACGTAGGTAGCGTCCATTATCATTTTGAAGATTCCAATCGAAGCCATCCTGAGTTGAATTGATCTTAATGCCGTATCTGTCCCGGAAGGGCTGGTTCAGCGCGAGGAAGACGAAATTATTGGCTTTCTCATAGGATTCCTCAAATCTTTCCTGATTGGGAGCGCGGAGAAAATCGGCACCCTGTCCGGTAATTCTCCCGGAAGCCAAATTATTCAATAGAACAACAACTTCCAGATTCCCTCCGAAGGCGCGCCTGAGAAACCCTGCGTTGGCATTATTCGGATCAAAAGTCGCCTGCCCCACACCGTTAGCATCCACAGTAAACCGAATTCCGTACTGATTCCTAAAGCTTGCAAGATCCGGGCTGGTGAGAAGAAGATTCAAATTATTTTTAAGCACTGCAGGATCAAACACACGACTGGGATAAAAGAGAATTTTCGTATCCTGAACCACCACATCTATCGTCCCCGACCCGAAGATTCGGTCAATAAAGCGCTGAAGCGGTTCTTGCACTACGGTAGGATCGGGAAGCGATCCGCCAGGGGTGGGTACTTGAGCCAGCCGATAAAAACTTTGCGGCACATTCTTCTGCATCCCCTTGTTCAGCCCAGTAATCAAAGGTTTCAACCATCGATCCTGTTCTGCGTGAACAGCGGCATCGTATTGAGCCTGAAATTTATTCCTGAAATCACGCGGGTGGATAGATAAGAACGGTTCCTTATTAGGCGCAGCACCCACTAATTTCGCGAAATATTCCTCAGGATCCACTGAAGAATCCTCGGTGCGGCCCGGAATTCCCTTACCCGTCCTCAGCGCGAAGTGAAGATGATCTCCCGTTGCAACTCCCGTGCTGCCCTCTTTCCCTATTAGCTGGCCTGCTTCAACCTTACTGCCTTCCTTGATCGCCGGATCAATATTATCAAGATGGGCAAAAAGCGCACTGAGTTCTGACTGAGGATGATAAGTCACCACAGCATTCCCATATCCCCTTAATCCCTCCTGGGGATTGCTATCGTAACTCACGGCATACACCACACCAGCCGCAGGAGATTTCGGAGTCGTGCCGGCAATGTCTACAGCAGGGTGAAAAACATGCTCTTTGCCGGTCACGGGGTGTTTTTCTCTCCAATGATATCTGTCCGTAATCCGCCCCCCGAAAAACTCTACCAGAGATTCCGTCCCAAAAGTTTGATCTGCCAAGTCTTCATGAGGGATATCTTTTCCACCGACATAAGTTCCAATCCAATTCTGCAGACGCGTTTTCAAAGAAGCTTTCACAAAATATCCGTCATCGGGCAGATCAAAGGTATCCAGAACTGCCCCTATCAATCTGCCGGCGTCATCATACCCGCGCCGGGCATCATTTTTGTCTCCCAAAGCATAGGTGCTGACTTCTCCCGCAACTGCGTCGAAAAGTTTGATCTTCTTGGTGGAGGGATCCAGTAAAACAGTCGCTACATGGATTTTTGGATCATGGGATTCATTTCCTATGGGATAGCCTCCTGTCGCAAAGAATTTGTAGCCTCTGCCGCCATTTTTGAGAACCACAGGATAAGCTTTGATCTCCTGCGGGTACATCAGCTTAACCACTTCCAGGATCGAAGATGCTTTCTCACTTACTCCTTGATCATGATCCCTGCTGAACTCCAGCAAACGCGTGAGCACATTCTTGCTCGGGCCATACTGTCTGATAAATTCAACCATATCGGCTAGAGTTTCCAAACGCTGTTTGGGTACGGGGCTCCATGCCACTTTCATTAAAGAAGCCTCGGAGGCCGCCCGCTTTTCCTCTTTGACCTTTTCTTCTTTTTTCTGCTTAGGAATTACGGATTCGATTATTTTTTTGACGTCCGGATTGGGATCATCGAGGAACTTCACCATTTGATCGAGAATCTGATCACGAAATTCTTTAGTCAGACCCGGATCTTTAAGCAGAACTGCTGACTTCTCGACCATGAACAGTCGGAACTTATCTTCCTTGTCTTTGAGGAGATCCCCTAGAAAAGCGTAATTCCTAATTTCCGTCTTCAGCAGAAGCTGAAAGGCTCTCTCCTTAATGTCTCGCGCCTGGTTCTCCCGAAGTGAAAGCAATAAATCCATCAGTCTCTCCGGCAATTTCGGAACACCGGCCAGCGATTTTTCCTTCTCGTAATAATCAAGCGAAAGAGCAACCACCGAAAGATCTTTATGTTTTAGAATACCCGGCATCACTTCCCTTAGGGCACTTTCATACTTCTCCTTGGCGCTGAGCATGGCGATAACATTCCGCACTCGATTCAGCGGAAGATCTTTCATGATGTCTGCCAGCAGGATTTTCCCCCTCGGGTCCTTATTGGCCGCGAGAAGGCGGGCGTAATCGTCGTCTCCCGCCATCAGGGCATCCCTCTGTTTTTCAAGATCAAGGATAAATTGCGGAGCTTCGGGTGTCTGAGGCAAAGTCGGCAATTGCCCTCCAACCGGCGAGACAGCCTTTTTGGCAACTGCCGTGTAGACTTGCGTGTCCTGATGAATACGATCCAGGAGAAAGGCATCCAGACCAATGGTGCTTCTGATCTGATCAAAGAAGAAAGCCGACTGAGTCTTCTGGGCATTATTAAAGAACGCGGTGATATTATCGTTCAGGCCGCGATTCCCAAAGAGAATCGCAGGCAGGTCAAGTTTTAAGCTGGCGGCATAATGAATCTGATTGTGATAGTCATAAAGTCGGCGGGTCAATTGAGCTCTTTCCAACTGTGACTTGGACTGCATGACCAAATAGGAATGCTGCTGTGCCTCGAGAATCAAACTCCCAAACGTGGACACCCCCTGGAAGGGCTTGACGCGCATGGACTCTTTGAAGGAGCTGTATTGATAATCCAATTCATTAGCGGACGAACTGAAGAGACCTGCCATACCAAAATCAAAAAGCCTGCGGCCGAAGTCTCTCTTAGGAGGAGCCTCAACCGCCTCTCGGTATAAGGAAATCCTGCTCGCATCAAAAATCTGCTGCCGTTCTATAGCCTGTTGATATTGATCCAGACGCTTTATAAGTTCATCCGAATCTTTGGCAGCTGATTTTCCCACCGCATCTTTTACCACTTTCAACTGCGCAGCAACTTCACTCCACTTTTTCGCTTTATCCTCAGGTTTGATTTCCGGCTTGAGAGAAAAATACTCGGAGAGAATATTCCGAAAAGCTTCATGCGGAGTCTTAACCGACTGAGGATAATTTTCAATTCTGCCCTGGATGTCAGCGCTTAATTGACCCGCCAGGGCGGCATACTCGGAAGATAGCGTCAAAAGATATTGCACCGCAACTTCACGATAGTCACGATCAAATCGCTCGGCGGCAAGAGACAGCCTGACTGTCCATAGGGCTGCCAGAGACCGATAGATCCCTTCCACTGAAACCTTACCGTCCGGCACTTTTTCCGGTTCCCACTCAAGTTTAAATTTCTCGGCCAGATCGCGAGTGATGGAAGGCCGAATCACCTGCAGATAATCCAAAATCGCGCTTTCAAGTTCCGGATAGCGGGTAATCATCTCCGTCCGCTTTGCGGTGAAGGGATCTTTCAAAATCAGACGCCCGCGCTGATCTTTTAGATTTTCGATGCCCTCCCTAATGGCTTTAAGCTGCCGCGTAGCGTCCTGAATGCCTTTGAAGAGATCATCCAGTTGGGTTTCCAAAACGGGCTCAAGGAAACTTCCTTTGTAAAGGCCGTCTCGATTTGAAGCCACATTGAACTCAAGTTCAAGGATTTGTCCTTTCTTTACCGCTTTATTTCCAAAGAGCCGTACCGCAACATTGTCCGTCTGCCCGTCAACAGTATTCGTAGCTTGGTATCGAAGCCCCAACGGTAGATTTTCGGGTTTCAGATTCGGCTGGGTTCGATCAAGAATTTTTGCGGAGCGTACTCTCAGCGCGATGGAAGACGCGTTGGCCTGCCGAGGATTGACAAAATCAAGAGGGTTCCGGTCATTTTGATCGAGTGCAAAACCAGAAAGTTTATGAGCTGGATTCTCAGGAAAATCCGCCTTGAGAGGTTTCCCTAGTCTGGGATTAACCAACTGGTAAGGATGAAGGGTATCGCTTCCCTCATACTGCAGCCACAAGGTATCACTTTTGTGCACAGCTTTCTGGTCCTTGACAGGGTCCTGATCAAGAATCCGCCCCTGTTTGAACATGGTAGTGAATGAAAGAATCGGAAGGAAATCCACGCCAGCCTCAAGATCTTTCCTGGGGAAAATGCGTGCTTTCACATCCAGCACACTCGCTTCACCGGGAGCCAGCAGGTATTCAAAAAATCCGGAAAAGTTGGGGGTTTCTACATGAAGTTGGACGGAAATCTTTTCGGGATTCTGCGTGTTGATAAACATCTCTCTCACGAAAGGCTTGAGCGTGGGATCCAGATTGAAATCGAAATTGCCCAAATAAAGTGTCGGACCCGACTCAAGAGGAAGTTCTTTCGTCCCTCTTCCCAAAAGATGAGTGGCACCGTCGGAGAGGATTCTTCCCACCCAGGGCACCCGCTGGAGAATATCCACAAAACCTACGCCTTCATAAACGGCCTTGACTCCCTGACCACGTATCTCAGGTTTGACGAATTTGTCACGCAAGGCTCCGGGCTCCTGAAGCTTGTAGCCTTTGGCATCCGTATCGTAAAGCCAAATCGCAATCCCATCACTCCTCTTAAACGGTAGAGATTCTTGCTCTTTGATGGTCCCCAACATTTCTCCATCAAGGTCTCTAGGGAGAATAATTCTCTCGGCAGGTGTTTGAATCTGCTGACCGGCTCCTTCCACCTGCAACAAGGGCGGCTGAACTGTGGGGGGTTCCTCGCCTTGAGGCGGAGCCTGACGTTGATTTGATATCTGAATGAGTTGTGGTGCTTGAGCAACTGTTTGAGGACCAAGGATGGAAATAACCGGCGTGGGAACTTTTGGCTTGGGCAGCGCTTCACGTCGTACAGCTTTTGGTTTCTCCTCCGGGACTCTGGCAATTTTCTCAGCGGGTTTTGCTTTCGCTACCGACTGATTGATCTTCTCGGCTTCCACCCTGCCTATCTTGGCCAGTCGTGCCAGCTTCGGAAGCTGATTTTCAAAAACTCCGGCTTCTCCCTTTGCAAGAAGGGGAGCCAACTTCTTTACGGTCTGAAGAACCTTAGTTTTCTCCGCTTCATGTTTTCCATCATAAAGCGACTTGAAGTCTATCGTCTGCTCAACCGGTTTTTTTCCGCCCTTCTCATCCTTCACCTGAACAGCTTCAACCGGGAGCAACTCATTTCTCAAAGTCCCGAGCTTGTACATCCCATCCAAAATTCCCCGCAGCCTGACCTTTGCCGACTTGAGATCATAATCTTCAGCCCGAACCGTTCTGTCGTACTTGGGCTTGAGCACCGTATCCAGCATCCCGGCAGCCGGGTTTTCAGGCTGTGCCGGTGTCTTGACACCAGCACTTTCTTTACCTAGAGAGTCTTTCTTCGGAGGCAGACCTGCAAACATCCCCGGTTGAAATCCAGCCGGCAACGAAGAAAAAAGATTTTTCAAAGAACTCGGAGGCCCTCCTCCACCTTTCCCGCTAGGAGCCCCTGCCCCGACGGGCGATTTGCCTCTCTCGGCAATTGCGGGAAGTCCCCTCAGATTCAAGAAAGGAGTTTTGAGCTCAGCATCTTCACCCAACTTCGATAAAGTCCCGTCATACTGTTTTTGCAGCTCGGCGAGTTTTTGATCGACTCCTCCCACCACAAAATCACGGAGATACTTTTGCCCCTTCACATCCTTGGTATCATTCGCATCCATCGGTTTGATGCCGAGCCAAGGGAGCCCATTGATCCTGGCTATTTGAACATTCCTGCCCAGGTTTACCAAACCCCGATTCATCGAAACCTGAAGTTCGCTCTCAAGTGTCCGGTGCGGGTCTTTGAGAAATTCAAACCCTGGCATTTGTGACAACACGCCGTGCTGAAATTCACCCCAAAGAAAATTGGCGGACCCTAGAAATCCCACTTCGGATGTCCGTACTTCCCAGTTTACGATTTCTCCCGCCTGCCCCCCATGATGGCCGAGATCATGTTTTCCCTCCACGATTTCTCCCAAAGGTTTGAACAGGGAAAAATGCAAGGCCTCTACCCCTTTGGAATCAGTTGCCGTTCTAGCCAGATGAATTTTTTCCAGCCAAGCCAATCCTTTTTGATCCACACCTACGCGTTTCAACGCCACCTCGGCTAGAGAATCGACCTCACCCAGATAAGCGAGTGTGGCATTGATTTCATGATTGATAAACCAAAGACCAAATGCCGCCCAAAATGTCCCCCAATAAAAGCTACCGGAAAGAACCAAATGACGGCTGGCCTGTTTTCTGGCGTTCGCCGCAATTTTTCTCGCATCAAAATAGACCGTCTTCCCCTTCTGGTTAACGGAACTGAAAAGCGTTCCATTCTGACTCAGGAACTTTCCCTTGAGTGAGCCGTTCCCGTTGGTATAAATCATGCTCTCAATCTCCGCAATTTTGTTTTGAATGACTCGAGTCTCACCCCCCGAAAGATGGAAAAGACCGGCCTGGAAATTCCTCTTTATCAGGCTAATCACATAAACTTTTTCCTTATCCGTCAAGCCAGCCTTTTCTGCATTTTCTGCGAATGAATCGAGAAAAATATCCAAAGCCATTTTGTTAAGGCCGCGAAGCTGCATCGAAGACATTTTTTGCAACCGGCCGCTCAGATTCACGAAAGCCTTCCGGATACTTTTATCTCGAATGCGGTCGGAATATTTTTTGAGAAAATCCTCCCAATATCGTGAGGCGATATAAAAATCACCCGCCTTGATTCTTTCCTCCACCCTTTTAATCATGGAGAGGAGCTGTCTTTGTTCTGCCGCTTCAAGAACGTCACTTGAAATAACCTTCGCTTTGGCATCATCAAGACTGGTTCCGAGAAATACTTTTTTCAGCTCGCTATGAAAAGAACGATTGATGATCAATTTTTCTGCTTCCTTCCAGAGGGCCTTGGCAATGTTGATAACCATCGCCAGCAGAATCGAATTCATCCAGCCTCCCAGCGTGAAATCAAAAGAGTATCCATGCTTTAATCCTTGCTGAAGTATCTGCTGGCCTGCTACACCGCTGTGCCAGGTCAATTCATGAGAACCCAGAAACAAGCGATACGAATCCGCGGTGAATTCATAGGGAAGGAAACCGAAAAGTTTATGCGCACCCGCAAGTACGCCCGGCGCGGCTTGAGTGTGTGTCAGCACACCACCCACGGCATGAAGACTCGAAGCCTGACCAGTTAAAATGGCGCTGATATCAAAATCCGCACCATGAATCACAAAGAAAAGAAAGGCCAAAAGTCCCAGTCCGGCCACAACACCCTGGACCGGTTTCTTTTCCTGGTAGGCGGCGTAAATGAAATAACCGAGATAGACTCCGATGACTGCTATTAAGCCAAAATTAGTTCCGAGGAGAACATGAATCACGGTGCTTCGAACCATCAAAGCGCCGCGTTTTTTCAGGAAGGAAAAGAAACCGCCAAGCGGGGTGTGTTCACCGAAAACAAAACCTAAAATGTAGGCCAGATTATCCGCAAATCCCAACGCAAGATTTAAAATCAAGTGAAGTCGAGGACTCAATGTCCCGTCCCCTCTGGCCAGATAATTTTGAAGCCGCGCTAGAATCGACTTTTTAATCGTCAGGGCATCGAAGCGCCGCGTTAACTCAATAATTTTGTCATCGCTTACCCCCCGTGCCTTTAAGTCCGCGAGATGAACAAAGAATTTTTTCCTCAGAGCTTCTCTACGTTCGAGATCTTTCGCCGTGAATTCTTGACCGCGGAAGAAACCTTGAAAACGAGCCGCTCTTCCCAGAGCTTCCCGAAAGTTTAAGGCGGCATTCCGCATGACATCCCGGATCGAAACCGACCCGTCAGCGCCGACTTCGTAATATCGATGCAGATAGCTCTCGAGACGTTCCGCCTCTGCAAAAGTAGAACGTATCTGTTCTGCGACATTCCGCCCCGCTCCCTGAACCATCTCGTAATCCGCCTCTCCCACCCCCAATTTAAGAGAATCTTCTCTGCGCTCGACGGAAGGAAGGCTGTTGATCGCCACGAACAATGTATCCTTAACTTTTTTCGCGTCGATTTCGTTCGCCTCATTCACATCGAAACTGTCCCGATAAGAACCCGATATAAAAAACAGAAGTGGAATCCTCAGGTAGTGGAAAAAAAAGTTATCGAGCAGGTGATAAGGAAAGCGCACCAAAAGCTCAAACGTAACCGCCGCCGCAGCGGGAATAACCATCATGAATTTTCCGTAAGGACCTCTTCTCTCGACGGCGGCCAGAATGGCTTTGGAATTTTCAATCGAATTCTCAAACAGGCCCTTGGGGGTCTCCCACAGTTTATCCACCACCCAGCGCGTCACCGGATTCGGAAAATCCTGCATCATTTTCTGCTGATGCTCCTGCATGTTCGGGTGATACTTGGCAAGATCCTTATCTTTGTAAAGTTTGAACTGATGCGTAAAAATCTTGGTGAGAAGTCTGGCTAATTCGCCGGTCGAGAAGCTTTCAAGGTCGCTGGAATCGTAGCCGTACTGATTCAAAACTGAGAGAATCGAGCTTCTGGCTCGCTCGCTTTTTGAAAAGAAAACGAACCAGGGATGAAAGAGAATCACAAAAAGGGTTTGCACATTCTGCGCCAGGACTTCTTTCCCCACCACCCTTCTAAAACCTAGAGCATCGACTAGAATGGTCACATCGCGTTTCAAAACTTGTTTTTCATGCACTTGTTGATCTTCACCCACGGAACGCTCCATCGTGTAATAGGAAATAGGCTGAGCCTTCCAAGAAACCGATTCTCCTAAATTACGGAAAGCCGCCATCAAACCTCCGGCCATGACATTCCCAACAACGAAAAGTCCCAGAAACTTCGCCAGAAACAATGCCGGCGTTGCTGCAGAAATGACGAGTAGAGGCATCAAACCGAATTGAAAAGCAGCGAAAGCAACCAGCAGAGAAATCCCCATAAAACCCAAATGTCGCCAAGGACTGACGGACCTCTTAAGGACCCTGGGAGAGGACACTGCTGAAAGAGTCTTTTGCTTCTCCTCTATCCCTTTTTGTCCCAAAATGTCTTGCCTTAATAGGGGGGGTATCAGCATGGTTGCCGTTCTTGATCCTAATGAAGCCGCTCGCGCTAACTCCAAAGGTGCAAATAATTCCAGTGGCGCAAAGGAAATCGGAACTTGCGGAGGAGCCCCAAGCATCTGCCTGACACGCTCCACAAGCGAGTCACGTTCTTCCTTCAATCCGGATAGCTCATCTCGAATGGCCTTGATATCAGGCAGCGCCTTCAACCCTACGGCTTCACGTCCGTACCAACGATTCACTTCATCGGCCACGGCCTGGTAGCGAACCGCGATATCGGGATCGCTTTCTGTTCCTAAACCATACCAGACCAGAAACGCGTCCTGAGTTTGCTGTGAGACTTCTACTTTCCTAAAATCCTGGACAAAGCTTGGATTCAACATGGCCTCCAAAATATCCAGCCGGTAACCTTTCCCGGCAACGTTCTGATACTGGGCCTCCATCGTCTGGACTTCTGATGAGACACGAATGAGAATCGCACCCGATTTCATGAAAGCCGATAAACGCGCCTGAGCTTGAGAAAAGCGCCCGGCTAATTCCCGAATTTTAGATGGTTTCAAATCCTTATAATCATTTGCATCAAAGCGGACATAGATACGGCCTGCCTCAGGCAAATCACTCTGAAGAAATTCATTCATGATGTATCTGCTCAAAGCCCGCAGGATTTCGACATTCTGACCAGTCTGAATCATTCTACTGCCAACGCCCTCAACCGCCGAAAACGTGATCGCGGGAATAATTCCTCTGAAAAACATCTCGCGAAGCGAGGGAAATAAACCTTCTAATACTTTCGAAAGAGCCCGTTGACGCAGGGTGATTTCATTTTCCTTTGGAGTTTCACGCTTTAAATTCCCGTAGGTGTGCCGAAACATTTCTGCCAGGGTATCCGCAAAACCAGGCTTCAGCATGTCGGAAGGAAGTTGAAGGTTAGGATGATGAACAAGAAAAGTGAGAAGACCACTGATGACAGCGGTTTGGTATCGATTCACTTCGGCTTTTCCCGCAAGCGGCTTTTGCTCTCTGGGTCCGGTGAAACGGATGCCTATCTCTCGGATGACCTTTCTTACCAAATCCGTCAACTCGTTTTTCGAGACCCTTAGGGCCGGACGAAGAGTTTGAGAATTGAAATCTCTGGCCATCGACGCGAGCACCCAAAGGGCGACATACAGACTGTGTCTTGCTTCCGTAAGCGACTTAGCTGCCTGTTCACGTCCCAGCTTCATTCCAATTCCGACCGCCGTTTGCAATTTCCGAGCTCCGGAAAGATTCCCGAGATAGGGCTTAAGATAATTCTGGATCATGAGAACAGAAAGCGAAGCCAATCCCAGTGAAAACGGAAGAGCAGTTTCATAAACTCCTAACAACGACTTGGCTGTTCTCACCACCATGCTAAAAAAACCAACCGAGGGTTTCTTCTGAGCCGATGATAGTGCGAGACGATTCTCCAACTCCCTCTCCCGTTGCTGAATCTCGGTAATTCCAGAAGGAATCACGGGGAATTCTATCGACGGCACCGCTCGTTGCCTTTTCTCGGTCTTCTCTTCCTGCACGGCTTCATGCCGCGGAATCGCATGGCGTCCCAGCCCCTGCAGAATAAGTTCCAGAGTCTCAGTCCTCCGCAACTGGCCAGCCCGTGACATCTCTTCAAGAATCTGGCCGGCTTGATTCATTAAAGCTTTCATCTCGGCCGATCGCTTGGGAGCTGCACCCAACACCATGAGCATCTCTTGAGAAAGGTCTCTCGCGGCTTCGCGGATCTGAGTTTCTTTTTCATCCAGCCACTCGGGCGTCGACCTCTGAGTCCGACTATTGCGAAGCGCCTGGACAGCTGTGCCGACTGCACCCATCAAACGCTCAACGGGATTATCACTCCCGGCAAATTTCGATTTCAGCACACCGTAATTTTCCTGCACATGAATCAGCATAGCCGCAAGGAGGATTGCCGTGCTCTGCTGTGAGTTCAAAGCACCGTTGTTTCCCAGTTTTTCGGCAATCGACAACAATGACGTGTCCTCAATCCTCAAGGAATTCATCATCTCTTCATACGTCCCTGCCTTTGAGACCTTCTTTGGGATAGCTTCGCCACGGGCTGGCTTGACTTTGACCGCTGTTTTTCCAAAGATTTCCCGAGCTTGCGCGCGGGTGACATGAAAAACGCCGACTTCCCATGGTTCTGCCCCCTCTTTTCCTGCTAGGGAGAAAGGGTACAGAGCAATTTTGTCTGCAGAACGATGATTGGCAGCATCGGTGAGCTTCACTTCAGGATTACGTTTGACGCGCTCCGTAATTCCACCCCGAGGAGAGACTGCGAACACCAGACTGCCTTTATTGTCTAAAGAACCGGCGATGAGAACCAGTTCTCTTGGCCTTCCGTTTTTGTCGATACCCAGTTGAACTGACTTGGTTTTTGCATTTTTTCCAATCAGAGAATTCTCGGCGGGATCAAGCGTTTTTAATTCGGTTTGAATTTCAGAATCAGATTTTTCCATTTTCCTAAGAAATTCCGAGAGCCGGTGCCTCCAGACGGACCGAAGAGAACCTAGATCGCGGCCCTCAAGAATTCGGCGGGCACGACCGGTCACGTCAAAGAGAGTCGCCATCAGCTTTGGAAATAAAGAACCCGAATCGAGAGAAAGACCTTCGTCTCCAGCCGTCGGAGCGGAAATTTTAAGAAGCGAGGGAGCTGCAAGTTGATAACGGGGATCATGAAGAACCGCAGGTTTCTTCGGGATGTAATTTTCAATGAGAAACTGCTCGATGGGAGTCGGCTTCCGCGCTACCGAATCCTGATAAAGTTTGTCCTCGGTTTCTTGCCCGGTTGTCTTGGAAATTTTAGGAGCAATGACAAGGTAAGAAATACCCTGCGCTTCCAGAGTTCTCTGGATACCGGCCGTATGGAAACCGCCCGTCACCATGACGGAAATATGCCGGCCGTTGTTGTCCATCATAGCCAAGGCGTTGCGAATAATGATCTCGTCGCGTTTCACCGCCAATTCATAGAATTTCTGTATTCGTTCCGTATCTTGATCGATTCTCGAAAGTCCCTCAGGCAGGGCATTGAGCAACTTGAGATGGTATTTTGATTTTGCCTGTTCAATGAAACCGGTAAACTTTTCCATTGCGAACCCCTGACGCTGAGAATAGAAGAAGGAGACTTCATCTTTGGTGAGCGTGAAACGAAACAGATTGTCCAGAATCTTCAGGTAGGAAAACAACTCGTCCAGCCTTTCCTGATCCTTGTTTTCATAAAGCTTTCTCTTGATTTCAGACTCCAGCAAGTCCAGCTCATGAAACAGCTCCACTCCGATGGCATCGTAAAGGCGGCCATACTCGATATAATCCAAAACATTCTGGTAACGCTCCCTGTCGATAGCGGTCTCACTGATTTTCTCCTGCAAATATCCGTAGTACTGCGACCGGGTCATCTTCTGCAGGCGGAATTGAACCGAATTGGTAATAAACTGGGAGAGATCTTCACGTGAAAGCAATTTTTTGATGTCCTCAAAAAGCTGTTCAATTTGCTTTTCGGCTGCCTTGAAATCAATCGTTTGTTCTAGGGTCATCAATTTTCGAAGAGACTGAATGTTCTTGTAGGGATCAAGCGGTAAATGGACCGATTCTGCCTTCTTGGAAAGAAATTCAGCGTATTCATGCAGGTAGGACGGATCCTGCTCAAAATGGTTCTTCTGGCGCCTCATGCTTCGAAGACTGTCCGGAAACAAAGATCTTGTTACTTCCTCCAAGGCAGTGCGAAGATCCCGAAGAAGTTTTTCATCCTGATCGACATAAGAAAGGGCGTCCAGAAAAACCTGACGGTTCTCCTCATAAAGTTTGGGGTCCTCGATGCCATAAAGGTTAAATGGCCTGGCCAAAGCAATCGAAAGATACTCAGGCCCTGTAATCTTAGCTTCCCTAAGAAAATAATCCGCCACCATTTTTCGGACCGAGGTATCCGGAAAACTCGCCAGGAGAGCGGTGCTGATTTCCCCCGACGTGCCTTCCACACTCACCAAATGGACCTTCTGCTGTCTGACAAAATAATCAATAATCTTCGCGATATTTTTCTGGGCTTCATAATTGGCATGCGCATCCTGAATGTGAATGACAATCCGGTCCTTGGTTCCTTGGAAGGTTTTCTTGATTTCAGCGATGTTCTTAGACAGATCGATTTGATCAAAAAAGCTGTTTGAGTCTTTGCGAAGGGTGCTTTTGTATACTTCGTCGGTCGTGGCGATTTTTCTGAAGAGGGGTGCCCCGTCATAAGCCCCCAAATTTGTGGCGGTAAAGGTGACGACGACAATGATGGAAATAAATTTGAGCCAAAATCTATTTGAGGATCGCTGCCACTCGTGAATCATGAAATACCTTTCCCTCCCCTAGGATTCATCATATTTTATTCTTTACTACGTATATCGTTAGGTTTAATTTGAATGTCATTGTTATATTTCTTTCTCCTAGTTTTTAAATACTTTTTTTTGAATACATAATAAGTTTACACAAAAAGGGCGTGAAATTCAATAGCTTATGTGAAATTAGATTAAGAATAAATCTAGCCACAAGTTGTTTAAAAATAAGGGGTTACGAAGATCTTCGGATGGGGATAAAAATCGTCTGAAGAAAGGCCAAAACAGCTCGGAAATTATTAAGGATTTCGCCTAAATCATCAAGCACGAGGAGAATTAGCGGAATAATGATCAAAGTCAGTATGGTGGAGCTTATCAAGCCCCCGATCACCGTGATCGCCAATGGGGACCAAAGATTCCCCGATTCCCCTAAGCCCAGCGCCATAGGTAAAAATCCCAAAATCGTGGCTGAGCTGGTCATAATGATGGGACGCAATCTGTCTTCACCAGCACGAATGAGCAAATCATACTTATCTGTAATCGTTTTCCTAAGCGCATTGTACCGATCAATCATCACCGTGGAATTATTCACGACCGTTCCAGCCAGCATGATCATTCCGATAAAAACGTGTTCACTCAAATTTTTTCCTGTCAACTTGAGGCCTGTGTAGACCCCAATGGACGCCAAAGGCACAGCTACCATGATAATCAGCGGCTGGATATACGACTGATAGAGACAGGCCAGAATCATGAAAATAAGTAAAATGGTAATGGCAATCGCGTACGTGAGTTGTCCCTTGCTTTTGACCAGCTCGGGATATTTCCCCCCGAATCGATAAAAATAGTCCTGAGGAAATTTCATGTCGCTTAAAGCTTCCGTAACTTTTTTCGCGGCCGTTTCAAGGGCAATGTTGGTGTCCGCCTTCACAAAAACGTACCGGTATTTATCCTTCCGGTCAATCGTATTCGGACCAAACGTGGGATGAAAACTTGCTAACTGCTCGACCAAAATGTTTTCCCGGGTTACAGGAGACATGACAAAGATCTTGCGGAGATCCTCAATTTTCTGCCGGTAAATCGCCTGAAGTCGCGTAATGGTCTCGATTTCCATGCCTCCTTTTTGTTCATGGTATTTGGTGGGTCTCATCCCTCGAACCTGAGCGTGCATCGCATCGGCCACGTCCTTAACTGTAATCCCATAATAAGCCGCCCGTCCACGGTCCACTAGCATGTCGTATTCGGGGCGCTTTCTGAGGTCGGTCATGACAATATTCGTGACGCCTTGTATTTTCCCGATGCGTTGTGATACCTCATGAGCTAGTTCCTCGAGCTTCTCGTTTTCATGCCCGAAAATATTGATGATCAACTTGCGTGCCTCATCAGAAGAAACCCCTTCATCCACAATCAGTGAGTAGTCCTCATGGACTTCTTTGATCGATTCCTGTCCTTTTTCCCGGATATAGGTCATGATTTCGTCCTTTGATTTCTTCCGTTTCTTCCGCGGGACCAGTTTCACATAAACTTTCAGGTCATCTTTTCTCACCACCGTCGACATGGTCTCAATTTCAGGAAATTGATGCAGAAGCTCTTCGAGTTTCTTCGCAACTTGATCATTGGCACCAAGATCTGCTCCGGCAATAGGAAAAACGATTACGCCAAATTCGTTTTCTTCCAGTGTGGTGGGCAAATCGATATCCATTTTTGAAATCCCATGCCCCGCAAAAATCAGCAGGAGAAAAACAATCAAAAGTAACGGATATTTCATCTTGAAAGCTTCTGTGAGCACCTTACGGTAAACTCCGTAAATTCCCGCACGCGGTTTAGCTCCTGATGACACCGCCGAAGCACCTTTTGCCGACTTGAAGAGATTCAACTTAGAAGCCAGCATCGGAAGAAATCCTAGAGAGATGGCCAGAGCCGACAAAAGAGAAATCGTGGTGGTGAAAGCCAGACCTTGATAGATCAGCTGTATCTCCTTATCGATAAAAATAATGGGGAGAAACACAACAATCGTTGTCGCCGTCGAGGCCAGAAGAACCAGCCACACTTCCTCACTTCCTTCCACAATCGCCCGCTGAGGTTCCAGACCTGCCTCATGCCTCTTAAAAATATTTTCCAGAACCACAATCGAGCTATCCACAAGCATGCCGATATGGGTGGCAATACCCGTCAGCGTCATCACATTGAGGCTGATTCCAAAAAGATCCATAAAGATGAAGGTGGTGATGACCGAGGTCGGAATCGCAAATAAAATCATCAGAGCAAGTTTCAGACGTCTCAGGAATAGAAAAATCACAATGGCGGTTAGAATCACGCCCAGATACATGGAATTCAAAACGTCATTGATCGCGCGGCGAATCGATTTTGCGTGATCCGAAATGATGGTAAAGCGGAGATCTTCCTTATTGTTTTCCTGATAATAATCCAGAGCCGATTTGACTGCCTTCGAAACTCGAATCGTATTGGAACCGCTTGCCTTTTTCACCTGAACCGAGACGTTTTGAGTCAGATTGAGCCGGGCATAATCCTGAGGTTCCGTATAGGCATCCTTGACGGTGCCAATTTCCTTAAGCGAAATGATAGAACCTTGCGGAGTCGTCGAAATTCCTATCTCTCCGATTTCATCAACCGACCTAAAACCTCCCATCGTGCGGATCGAAAGCTTAGTGCTTCCCTTCTCCAAAGTCCCCGCCAGGAGATCAAGGTTGGCAGACCCGATGATGTCCATCACCCTTTCGATGGAAATGTTGTAGGCATACATTTTATCCCGGTCGAGCTCGACCAGAATTTTGCGCTCCCGGCCTCCATAGACTTCCACACTCGCAACACCATCCACGCGGGCAAGAATGGGTTTCAATTGATTGTCAACCATCTCACGAACCTCTTCCGGCGATTTGGTCTTCGAGGTCACCGATAGAATCACAATGGCTGACTCAGACTCGTTGTAATTTCCGATCACCGGTTTTTCAATCTCAGTGGGAAGCTTCGCCTTGGCTCTGGAAAATTTCTCCCGCACTTCCAAAGCCGCAAAATTCATATCCGTGCCCGGCTCGAACTCAAGCGTCACACGCGACTCGGCCTCACGTGAATTTGAGTACATGGTCTTCAGATGGCTCACCGTGGCCACGGCCTCTTCCACGGGTTTGGTGATCTCCTTTTCGACTTCCTCAGGCGCAAGTCCTCCTCGGACGCGCGTCAAAATGCTGATCACACCACGAGCAGAACCTTGATAAAGCTCAATTTGCAGACGAGTCAGGGAAATCGTACCAAGCATAATAATCCCGCATAAAATCATGAGGGTAAAAACCGGCCTGCTGACTGCTGCTCTTGGTAAGCCCATAATTTTCTATCCTTGTATCCGCATTTCCTCTGAAGATAAAACGCCTATGCTTCGTCTTCACATATGAAATAGATGAGACCTCAAATAAATATACCCAGTGGGGAGAAAAAAAGCTATTTTGAAGGGGCCTTCCTCTTTAAGCCGGCGGGGTTTCCAGCTCTCCCATCTCCTCCCCTTCTTCCGTCCCATAAAGTTTGGACATAATGCCGCCAACAAAACGCTCTACCAGAATATAAACCGACGGGATGACCACTAGCGTAAGCAGAGTGGATGAAAAAAGTCCTCCAATAGTGGCAATGGCCATCGGAGCCTGAATCGATGCACCTCCTTCACCACCAAATCCAAAAGCCAGAGGAACAGATCCCACAATAGAACTGATCGCCGTCATCAGAATCGGTCTGGCACGTATCTGGCTGGTTCGGATGGCCGCAGTGACAACGTCCTCACCCATAGCACGCCTCTGATTCACATACTCAATCAGCACGATACCGTTGTTGACCACCACGCCGCCCAGAAGAATGAAACCCAGGAGAGAGATAGCATTCAGACTGGTGTGCGAAATAAAAAGAGCCACGGCCACCCCAATCACAGAAAGAGGCACCGTAAACATAATCACAAAGGGTTGGAGCAGAGATTCAAATTGGGATGCCATGATCATATAGGTAAGGACAATGGACAAGACAAGGGCAAAAACAATCTTCTTGAAAGCTTCTTTGACTTCCAGGGCCTCACCGGATATGGAAATGCTGTAGCCTTCAGGAATCTGTTTGAATTTTTCCTTCAAGAAAGCGGCTACTTCATCCAGAATTTTCTGTTTGTTTGCGTGTTCCTCAATATTGGAGGAAACGATGATCGTTCGAGATTGATCCTTCCGCCGAATTTCACTGGGGCCATATCCTCGGATAATACGAGCTACTTCCTTGAGGGGTACTTCCGATTCCAGAACAGCGGAGTGAATGAAAAGGTCTCCCAGCCGAAGCAGATTGTTCCTGTCTTCTTCGCGCAGCCTCACCCGAATATCAAACTCACGGCCTCCCTCCTTATATTGCGTTGCAACGGCCCCGTCAATCGCCGTTTTGACTGTGAGCGAAATATCTTTCACCGATATTCCATACAGGGCGGCTTTTCTCCTGTCAATTTCAACCTTGGTTTCGGGACTGGGTTTTGCCAAATCATTTTGTACACCGTACACACCCTTGACCGTCATCAGTTTGTTCTCGATGGTTTTCACAAACCCGTTCATGATATCGTAATCATAACCCTGCACTTCCACGGCAATGGGCTTGGATGCCGCCCCGGTTTGAAACTCGCTTTCCTGAAGAATGTATTCGACCTCCGCATGATTCAAACTGTATGAGAAGAGCTTGTTTTTAATGTCTTCTAGAACCTGAACCGACGACCGTTTCCTCTTAGCTTTCAGATTGACGAGAATCTGCGCCTGAGAACTCCGAAGGGATGACACACCAGATTCCGCCCCCTGCCCTTTGCTTGAGCCGATGCTCACCGCTGTATTTTCGACTTCCGGGACATCGAGAATCACTTTCTCGATCAATTCCGTCACTTCATCCGTGGCTTGAAGTTTCGTTCCCACAGGCATATTGACCTTCACAATAAACTGCCCCTGATCCACCTTGGGCAAAGTTTCCTTGTCCAGCCGCGAAAGAATGAAAACTCCCAACAGAAAAGATCCAAAAGCCACAGCCAGAATTCTGTAAATAAAACCATGCTGCTGCTTGACCGACATCTCAAGGAATTTCTTTTCAAATTTAAGAGGTTTGAACTTCGCTTCTTCCGCCTCCACAGCCGGCATGTTCTTCAGCTTGATCGACAGTGCCAGGAGCGGCGTAAGAGTTAAAGAAATAGCCCAGGATAAAAGCTGAGAGTCAATCACCGTCCAGGAAAGGTCCCTGAAAAGCTGTCCTGCCACACCCGGCACGAAAACCAAAAGGGGGAAGAAAACCGCGCAGGTTGTCAGGGTAGAAGAAAGCATCGCCCAAACCACTTCATTGCTGCCTTTGATGGCGGCCTCCTTGGCGTCCATACCTTCTTGCTTTCTCAAGCGGAAAATATTTTCCGTCACTACGACACCGTTATCAATAAGCATCCCGACACCGAGCGCCAAACCTCCCATCGACATCGTGTTCACACTGATACCCGTTACAAACATAAGAAAAAAAACGCCCATGACTGTGGTTGGGATAGCAATAATCACAATGAAAGAAGCATAAAGATTGCGCAGGAAAAACAAAAGCACAAGGAAAGCCAACACCCCTCCCTGCAGACCTGCATCCCTCACGTCTTGAAGAGACTGGCGGATGAAGCCGGATTGGTCGTAGATGATCTCCAGCTTGACATTGCGTGAATTCAATTCTTCCTGGAGAAAACGAATGGCTGTTTTGATACGATCCACCACCTGAATCACATTGGCATCGGCTTGTTTTTGAATCGAAATGGATATGTTTTCGCGGCTGCTGAGCCGTGAAATGCTTGTTTTCTCTTTAAACGTATCGCGAATGTCTCCGATTTCCCGAAACAGAATCAAACGTTTCTTCATTCTTTCCTTCTTGGCCTCCTCGCGAACTCCTTCCAGAGTGTCACGGGGACCAAACTTGGCTCGTTCCACGAAAACATCGTCTTTGCGCTTTTCCTGGTGGGATTTGTCGACGCCCGCCACAGAGTAACCTATTTCCTCCACCGACTTGAACTCACCCATCGTTCGGATAAGATATTCAAAAAGCCCCTTTTTAATACTGCCTGCAGGATAGGAAAGATTGGCCTTCTCAAGGGCTTCCACAATACTCAGGATGGACAATCTGGAGGCATGCAGTCGGCCCTGATCGACTTCCACCAGGATCTCGCGGTCCAACCCGCCGCTGATATCCGCTGACGCCACTCCTAATACTTTTTCCAAGTTGTCTTTGACGGTCTTCTCAGCGACATTTTTCAAATCGGCAGGCGAAAGAGGCCCGGTCAGCGACAAAATAAGAATGGGGTGAGCCAGAGGATCGAATTTAAGCACCACGGGATCTTCCGCTTCCTTGGGAAGCTTTTCCTTCACCAGATCGATTTTCTCGCGAACCGCCAGAGCGGCGAAATCAATGTCGACACCCCAATCAAAAGAAACGGTCACAGCCGATTTTCCTTCTCGTGAAACGGACTCGACGCCCTTGAGACCACTCACGGATCCCACAGACTCTTCAATGGGTTTGGTAATCAGGGTCTCGATTTCTTCCGGAGCGGCGTTGGCATAATTGGTGACAATGGTAAGCTGGGGGAAACTGATGCGGGGGTATAACTCCTGAGGCAACTTGGTAATCGCGATCAAACCCAGAAGGACCACGCCTGAGATCACCATAATGGTGGTAACCTTTTTTTCAATCGCGACTTCGCAAAGAGTCATTAGAAGTGGTAAATGATTTTACTTTGAGTTTTCAACTTTCGGTTTTACCCTTGCCTTCTTGCTCTCACTTCTGCATTCTGCATTTTGCCTTCTGATTTTCATACGGAGACTTCCTGCTGTTCGACCACCTTGACTTCCATTCCTTCTTCAAGCTTCTCAAGTCCTGAGACACACACCAGTTCCCCTTCTTCCAAACCGGCATCAACCTGAGAATAATCCGGACGGGTGTACCCGATTTTGATTTTGCGTTTGGATACTTTGTTCGTCCTTGGGTCGACCACAAAGACTGAAGCTTCCTCCTGTTTGCCCTGCACCGAATCGGCAGGCACCACCAGGGCATTGCGCTTGCTATAAAGAAGAATTTTGATTCGCGCGAACATACCCGGTAAAAGCAACCCTTCGGAATTTTCCAGTCGGACGCGTACGGTCGCGGTGCGCGAACTCCCTGTTACCACGGGAGCCACGTTTTCCACCACCCCTTCAAACGTTTTATCCGCATAGGCATCCACATACACACGTGCTTTCTGACCCAAAGCAAGCTTGCTCACATCCCTCTCCACGACGCCAAATTCTGCATAAACCATATCCGTTGAGACATGAGAACCAATCATGGTATTCGGCGTCAAGGCCTCTCCTTCCTCCACATAGAGTTCTCCAATCATACCGTCCGAAGGTGCGTAGAGATTTGATTTTTCAAGCATGGCTTCATTCAACTTCACCTCAAGCTCGACAGCCTCCTTATCATACTGGGCGCTGTCCACTTCAAGCTTGACCTTATCCAAAGTTGTTTTCGGAATACTGCCGATCTTATACAATTTTTTATGCTCGCTGTATTTCTCCTTGGCAATCGAAAAAGCAGTTTCCGACTTATTTCTCTCAGCCTGAGCCTTTTTAAGACGGATCAGAATGTCATCCTGCTTCAAGGAAATAAGCAGGGCACCTTCCTCATAGCGTTCCCCCTCGCGGTAATTGATGGAATTGATCACTCCAGGAATCTCAAAACTCAGCTTGAATTCCACCCCGCCTTTGATATTCCCAAGTGCGTTGAGTGAATCCTCATAATTGAATCTCGAGACTTTGAAGGTCTTTACAGGAAACAATTCTTTTTTCGTTTCGGTCGCCGCTTGTTTTTTCTCCTTCTCCTTTTCCTTAGCCTTCTCACTCTGCGCAAAAAACATTTGCTTGAGAACCACGAGCGAAAGAACACCCGCAATCACCCATACCAGCCCTTTCTTCCATGTAATTTTGGGAAGACGGGGAAGATTAGGTATATTGGGCAGTTTGGGAAGGTTCGGCAGTTTGGGAAACTTGAAGGGAAGGCGGCTCAGCCAGCGGTCCAAAACCGGTTTCAAACCTTCTAGAGACTTGAGCAGGGGTTTAAGGTCAATCTTGCTGATTTTTTCAAGGAAATACTGAAACTCCTTAGGCAGTTTGATCTTTGAAAGTTTTGAAACGAGGTCTTTCCATTTGCATTTGAGTTTGGACAGAAGATTCTTTAGCCGGGAGAGCGCCTGAATAAGATACTCGGGCGGCTGAGGCTGTTTCGGTTGTTCTGGAGTTTCCGGAGTGTCACCCATGCGCCCGCTCATTCCCACTTCTTGATGGGGAGAAGCCCTCGGATGCCCACCGCTCGATTCAAGGCAACGCGTGCTACGTAATAATCGGACATCGCCTTGTGAAGTTTCCCTTTTTCTTCCGTGAGATCCTTCTCGGATTGGACGTATTCGGAAGTCTGAATGTCATTCTGTTTGAGCTTGTGCCTGGAAAGCTTCACGAGACGCTCCCGGTACATGAGTTGTTTCATCTCGGATCGAAGTTGAATCTCGGCCCGGCGGAAATTGAAATAGGCTTCCTTGACATCCTTGATCACTTCACGCTCCTTCTCCTCCAGCTTGATAAATTGATCCATGATATCAATCTGTGATTCCTTGACACGGTAGACATCTTCCAGGTTGTCGAGAAGAGCGAGGCTGAACGAATTTTTCCCCGTTGTCGTTCCATTCGTCGCCTGAAACTGACTCACGCTCGGGGCTTTTTGATCGTGATCATGCGTGTACTTCATCGTACTGCCTCCCAAATTCCAGCTGAACTCAAGCATCCCTTGCCATTCGATACGGTGCTTGGGGGTAGCCACAGTATCCGTAAAGGATTCCCCCAGCTCACCGAATTGCATCACCATATTGACTTGAGGCAGCAATTTCCCGACCGCAGCGCGCTTGGCCATCACATTGGCACGCAGACGGTTGGACTCCACTTTCAAATCCGGCCGGTGCTCATAAGCCAGCTGAATATAATCATCCAAGGGTTTGGTAAATTGAGCAACGTCTGTCACTTCAGCTTTTTCCCCTTTTTTCTCTTCTTGGAATTCTTTGTCCGCTCGGCTCATGACTTCACTATATTGATAGAAGGGAGTCAGCTCAATTTTGTCACCAAGATCGAGATCCAGATTCTTTTGAAACTCAAGATAAATCAGTTCGTGGTCCTGGCGGGCTTGCTCCACATCATGGGCGACCTGACTCTGAAGGGACTCCATGTTGAGATACTCGATCTCGGAACTCAATCCCTGATCCCACTTTTTCTTGCTCTGCGCAAAAAGCTCGTTCACTTTTTGGAGCAGGGCCTGCTTATCTTCCAAGACGCGCCGGGTACGCAGGCTGTCAAAGTAGGTCTCGGCAACTTTTTGCACCAAATCATTCACAACCTTTCGATAATCAGCCTCTGCGCCGCGCAGTGTGGCCTGCTCCTTAAGAAAGGTATGCCACAAATTTCCGCCTCGAAAGACCGGCTGCTTGAAACGAACATGGTAGCTATTGCCCGTGAAGGCCTGACCGGCCAAGGTGCCTCTTCGTTCTTCCATTTCGAAGGTCGCTTCCGCAAAAAGATCGCGAAGCGTCTTCACCACTCTTTGTTTGGAGAGCTTGATCCTCTCGCGTCCTGCTTTAGCGGGCATATGATTTTGAAGAGCATACTCCACGCACTCCTCAAGATTTCTCTCACCGGGCTTCAAGAACGCTTCCTTGGAAAGAACGGATTCCTCAGTAATGATTTTTTTGATCAATCCATTCGTCATTTCGGCAAATTGCTTTTTCTTCTCGGCCCTGAGCTTCTTGATTCTCTGCTTGAGAAGTTTCCTTTTCACCTTAGGATTTTCTTTAACCGTGGGGGATAGGTTTTGGAGTTCGGGTGCCGCTTTTTTAATTTCAAGAACGTCCGCGCGTGATACCTCGGAAGCGGGGGGAATTTTTACCTCATTGCTGACCGTATCAGCCTCGCGCGCATGGACCGAAGCCGGGAGAAAAAAAGAGCTTAGAAAAAATAAGATTTGAGTTGTGAGCGCACCGCGCAGAAAAAGATCTCTCACCCTGCTATTGGGATTCAGCATAAGGCTTCCTATATTTGAGGGGTCGGGGTGTCCTTCGACTCGCTTCGCTCGCTCAGGATGATGAGCGTAAGTCGAACCATTTTCCGACTCCTCACCCTGAGCGGAGCCTCATGAAATGAGGCGCAGTCGAAGGGTTTCCTTAAAGGTAATCCTTCGACTCGCTTCGCTCGCTCAGGATGAGGCATCGCAACACCTAAAAAAACTCCCCGATGCCTCATATTTAAAATCTTATCAAAATTTATTGAGGCTGGATTATAACACTCCACTTTCAAAGGTCAAGGTAACAGGCCTCTAACCTTGTTTATATAGAGTATTTCAAACAGTATATATATCGGTGTTTATTCTGCTGACCTTGAGTGGTAACCACCGGACGCCCTCGGGTAGGTTGGGGCGTCCGGTGGTTACGGTGGTCAATCCAATGGCTTGGAAAGACGGTCCAGATCCTGAACCTGGGTTTTGGCCCGCGTGTGAGCGTCCAAAAGAACGAGTTTTCTAAAAACGGAGGTCTCACCGTTTTTAATAATAAGAAGCATGTCTCCCAGCGCAAAGCTGTTTACGGACCGGATACGTCTGCAGCCTTTAGACTTTTGTACCAGGCGAGATGCTAATTTTCGATTCGCATGCGCCCCTTTGCGAAACTTGATTTCAAGAATATCTTCCAGCAGATATTGAAGCCCTGTTTGTTTCATGACTGCCTCACAAACCGCCCAGATATTCTGAGATCATTTCCAATTCTTCCAGCGCGCGCACGACCAGCGATGTGCGTACATAGGGGAGCTTTCTGAGAGTCCAGAGCACCAAATGAAACTTGCTCTGCAAAATAGGCTCATGAACCCCGGCCAAAACTCTTTCAAGCCGTCTTGCTGCCGAACCGGACAAATCCCTCATGATTTTCCATCTTAAGGCAAGCCCGGCCAAGTGAACGGCCGCTATCGCTTCCGGCTTGTTTATCTCCCTATCGGACTTCAGGGACTTCTCAACCTCCAATAACATTGCTGTCATATCCGAAAACCTCCTTGGGGTTTTTGATTTCCCTCGCCTACGATTTACTCTCTGCTAGGCTGCGGGGCGTACTATAGGGTAACTCTAACCTTTTGAAGGCTCAACACCTTCCTAGGAGGGCTAAAGAAATTCCTATTAATAATAGGAATTTTCCTGTTATAATTAGGTATGGGAAAGCCGCTCAAAATTCGTTCTTGAATGAACTTCAGAAATGAATAGACTGAAAACCAGAAAGACTAAGCAAGCAAACAAAAACTGGTTAATATTTCATCTGACCTTTCGAATGAATGGAATCGGCTTTAGCTCAAAATTCCAATGTCAAATTCCAAATCACTCAAATGCCAAATAAATGACAAATCACAAGTGACCAATGGCAAAGCAAAAACTGGAATAGCGTGCATTTCATTTCCCCAATTTGTCATTTTGCTGATTCATTTGGCATTTGGGTTTTGGCAATTTGTCATTATGAAGTCATTTCCTCGATTCCTTTGTCATTTGGAATTGGCCGTTTGTCATTCAGCCAAATGCACGGAAACTTTTGATCACTTGCTTGGCTAGAAAGAGAAACTATGTCGACTGAATCCTTGATCCCTATCGGTGAGATCATACGGGAATTGCGGCAGAAACGGGGCCTGACGCAGACCCAACTGGCCGAACGGACCGGCCTGGATTCCCGCACCATCACAGCGATCGAAAAAGGGCGTATCATCAACCCTTCCCTGCTCAACCTAAAAAAAATGGCGGCCGTTTTTCAGACCACGCTCCATGATCTCATCGGCCGAGCCGAAGCCCAGCTTCCGAATGAATTCTATGTGGGAAGCCAGAAAGGAGAATTTCTCCTCGATTATTCCAAACACCGATTTCGCATCGTCTCTTACCTTCCGAAAAACTTTCCCTTCTTCACCGGAAAACTGGTGCTCGAAAGCAAAGGAAAACTGGATCCCTCCATCATCAAATTCCGGGGCTCCGTATTCCTGCAGATTGTTCTTGGAAGACTTGAGTTCACGCTTCAAGGAAAAGAAATGTTTCTGAAGGAAGGACAAACCTGCTTCTTCGACGGAAGATTATCTTACTCCCTTCACAACCCCACCCTCCGCGAAACCACTGCTTATCTCGTTACCGTCCCCTCGTTCCTGACAGCAGATTGATATCCCAATAAAGAGCGAGCCCTGTTCCCTAGTTTAAAAGAATAAGCCCGTTACATTCCAAGCTGATCATTTTGGAACTGATGCCTTTTGTTTTTAAATCCCAGCCTGCCCGCCAAAATCTCACGGCCAGGAATATCAATCCCTCTGGAAGTGGGCGGGCCTGCCCGCCAAAATCTCACGGCCAGGAATATCAATCCCTCTGGAAGTGGGCGGGCCTGCCCGCCAAAATCTCACGGCCAGGAAT
>OBEQ011702127.1_pt1 | contig 32431 bp, 48 predicted proteins | sample 1670901 | NCBI WGS metagenome assembly OBEQ01 (sample SAMEA104232315, study PRJEB22302) | groundwater metagenome | biome: forest; feature: aquifer; material: groundwater | place: USA | collected 2011-08-07 | depth 5.4 m | reverse complement strand
ACACGTTGGCATCTGGCAATAATTGGTAGAAGTGTTCCAAGTTCCACCAGCTTGCGTGCAGGCATCACCAGACGACTTACACGAATTCGTCGAAGAATCCCACCATTGACCTGAGGGACACGTAGGCATCTGGCAATAGCTATTTGAGGCATTCCATGTACCACCCGATTGTGTACAGGAAGCACTCTGTGTTTGACAATACCCAACTCCACCGCTTGGTGGGGTGTACCACCACTGGCCTGAAGGGCACGTAGGCATTTGGCAAGAATTATTTGAGGAATTCCAAGTACCACCTGTCTGTGTACAAGCTGTACTAGAATCTTTACAATACCCGGCACCACCACTTGGTGGTGTATACCACCATTGGCCTGAGGGACAGGTAGTTGTTGGCCATGTTAATGTGGTGAGATAATTTTAACAAAAAATATCCCAATAAAATCCTTACTTTTGAAAACCGATTATTAGGTTAAAACTTTCGCGATGTATTTAAAAAAAGTAAAAAAAATTACAACGAGCCAAAACTTAGTCGTTGTAGGAGATAAAAAAACAAAATTATCAAAAACAGTTTCTGAACATGTAGTATCATTTTTCAAGGACTTTGTGAAAGGAGATAAAGATTCCAATTTTTTAAAAACTCCAGAATGTTATTATTTCTTCGTGAAATCCACTGATAATAATGAAAAATTACGAGTTGCTGGTTCTGATATTCGTAAACATTTACCGAAAGAAGTAGAAGAAATTTCAATCATTGGAGATGTAGATAAAATTATTTTTGTTGCTGAAGGATTAGCATTAGCAAATTATCAATTCCTTCGTTATTTCAATGACGCTGATAAAAAAGCAAATAAATTAAATACAATTTATTTACAAGAAGATATCGATTCAGAAGAAATAGAATCCATGAATAATACAATCAAAGCTGTTTTTTGGGCAAGGGATATGGTCAATGAACCCGTTTCATATCTTACAGCAACAAAATTAGCAGATGAAATTGAACTGCTTTCAAAAGATGCCCCAATTTCTGTTGACATATTTCATAAAGCAAAAATTGAAGCTCTTAAAATGGGAGGACTTCTAGCCGTTAACAAAGGTTCTATAGATCCTCCAACATTTACAGTTATTGAATACAAACCTAAAAAAGCAACGAATAAAAAACCAATCGTTTTAGTTGGAAAAGGAGTTGTTTACGATACAGGAGGTTTGAGTTTGAAACCAACAAAAGGTTCAATGGATTCTATGAAATGTGACATGGGCGGAGCAGCTTGTGTTACAGGAGCTATTTATGCTGCAGCGTTGAATAAATTAAATGTTCATATAATTGGATTGATTCCTTCGACAGATAATCGCCCAGGTGGAAATGCGTATGCTCCAGGAGATGTCATTACCATGTTTGACGGAACAACAGTTGAAGTCTTAAATACCGATGCAGAAGGAAGAATGATTTTAGCTGATGCTTTGGCATATTCTAAAAAATACGATCCTGAATTAGTAATTGATGCAGCAACTTTAACTGGTGCAGCTGTAGTTGCAATTGGAACAAAAGCTTCATGTATTATGGGAAATGCGTCTGAAAAAGTTTTTTCTCAATTAGATAAAGCAGGAAATGAAGAGCATGAAAGAGTTGTAAGACTTCCATTTTGGGATGAATACTACGAAGAAGTTAAATCAAAAGTAGCAGACTTAAAAAATCTTGGAGGACCTTACGCAGGAATGATTACGGCTGGTAAATTTTTAGAACATTTTGTGAAAGCACCTTATGTTCATATTGATATTGCAGGGCCAGCTTGGTTAGATTCAGAAGAAAATTACAAAGGAGTTGGAGGAACAGGAGTCGGAGTTCGATTGTTGTATAACTTCTTAAAAAACTATAAATAAGAATGGAAAAACATACACATGTTGAGAAAGAAGTAGGAAGTTTACATCCGATTCGTGTTGGTATATCCATTGGAGATGTTAATGGAATTGGTCCTGAAGTAATCATTAAAGCGTTGAATGACAATCGTATATTATTGGATTGTACCCCAATTATTTATGGTTCAACAAAAACTATTTCTTACCACAAAAAAGCAATTGGCGATAATGATTTCATGTATTCAACCTGTAAATCAGCAGATGAAGCATTGAATAAAAAAGTAAATATTATCAATGTTTGGAATGAAGAAATAAATTTCGAATTAGGAAAAGCAACTGAAATAGGAGGAAAATTTGCGTTCTTGTCTTTAGAAGCAGCAACAACTGATTTAGCTGCAGGAAAAATAGATGTTTTGGTTACAGCACCAATTTCGAAAGAAGCAATGGCTAAATCAGGATTTCAATTTGCTGGACATACTGAATATTTAGCAGATAAAGCTGGAATGAGTGAAGCCTTAATGATGATGGTTGGACAAAACATGAGAGTTGCTTTAGTGAGTTCACACATTCCTCTTAAAGATGTTAGTTCTTCACTTACACAAGAAAAAATTCATCAAAAAATTAAGACTTTTGAAAAAAGTTTAAAAAATGATTTCGGTATAATTAGACCGAAAATTGCGGTTTTTGGAGTAAATCCTCATGCAGGAGAAAACGGAAAAATGGGGACAGAAGAATTAGAAATTATTCTTCCAGCCATTAATCAAGCAAAAACAGAAAACATTTTAGCTTTCGGACCTTTTCCAGCGGATGGATTCTTTGGATCTTCTGCAATGAATCAATATGATGGTATTTTAGCAATGTATCACGATCAAGGACTAACCGCATTTAAAGCACTTTCTTTTGATGATGGTGTTAATTTTACCGCAGGACTTCCAGTAGTAAGAACTTCACCAGATCACGGAACAGCTTTTGACATAGTAGGACAAAATAAAGCCTCCGCTCAATCGATGAGAAGTGCAATTTATTTGGCAATGGATGTTTTTCGTAATCAAAAAGCAAAAAAAGAAATGACAGCCAATCCATTGAAAATTCAACCAGTAGATAAGAAAAAGCTGTCTTCATTTGAATAAAAACAATACAAGGATAGAAAAAAAGTAAAGGATATTAACAATTTTACGTTTAAATCATTATCTTTGCAGTCCGAAATTAGGGGAAATAGTTATGTCGAATAGAGAGTTTATCATACCGTTTGTAGGTTTAAAGACTGGTACACACTTGTTTGAGTTCGATATTACAGACTCTTTTTTTGATGGAATAGAAGATTCAATTATACAACGTGGAAACGTTCACGTACGTTTGGAGCTTGAAAAAAAGGAACAAATGCTTGTTGGTATATTTGATGTCGAAGGACTTGTAACTACAAGCTGTGATAGATGCACAGATCCTATTGATGTAGATATAGAAGGAGAATACCAAATCGTTTATAAGTTTGGAGGAGATCCATCTGAAAACGAAGGGTTGATTGTTTTAGAAGAACAAGCATTTGAATTAGATGTAAAAATGAATATTTATGAATTGATAGCGGTTTCTTTGCCGGTTAGAACAATTCATGATAAAGAAGATTGTAATCCCGAAATGATTGCATTACTCGATAAGTACCTTATTAATTCATTGGATGAAGATGAGGATGATGACTTCGATGATGATGATTTTGATGACGACGATTTTGATGACGATGACGACGATTCTGATGATGATAATTCTGATGATGATGACGACAAAAAAGATAATGACGACATTGATCCTAGATGGTCAATTTTGAAAAATTTGAATTAAAGATTTTAAATAAAATAAAATGGCACATCCAAAAAGAAGAATCTCGACAACGAGAAGAGACAAAAGAAGAACGCATTTCAAAGCAGTAGCTGACAATATCGCGACTTGTCCAACAACAGGACAACCACATTTGTTTCACCATGCACACTGGCATGAAGGGAAACTTTACTATAAAGGTAGAGTAGTAGCTGAAAAAGAAGTTGCGATTTAATTATTGCATAAATAAATATTCTTCTTTATGAAGATTGGAATTGATATTTTTGGTGGTGATTTTGCTCCAGATGCGAATGTAGCTGGAGCAATACTTGCACAAAAAGAACTTCCTCAGGATGCTAAAATAGTTCTTTTAGGCGATCAAGATCAGATCTTGCATTGCCTTTTCGAGCATGGAGCAAAAGCTGAAGATTTTGAAATAGTGCACGCCCCTGACGAAATTACAATGCACGATCATCCAACGAGAGCAATTCCTCAAAAACCAAATAGTAGTATTTCTATTGGTTTTGATTTATTAGCTAACGATGAAATTCAAGCATTTGCAAGTACAGGGAATACTGGTGCTATGTTAGTTGGGTCTATTTATAAGATTCATACGATACCTGGCATCATTCGTCCATGTATTACTTCTACTTTACCTTGTATCGATGGAAGTAATTCTATTTTGTTGGATGTTGGTTCTAATGCTGATTGCAAACCAGATGTGTTGTATCAATTTGCTTTGCTAGGAAGTTTGTATGCAAAAAATGTATACGGAGTTGAAAATCCTAGAATTGCTTTGTTGAGCATTGGTGAAGAAGAGTCTAAAGGGAATCTTTTAACGATTGCAACATATAAACTATTACAAGAATCTGATGAAGTTAATTTTGTTGGAAATGTAGAAGGTCGAGATCTTTTCTTAGGAAAAGCAGACGTAATAGTTTGTGATGGATATACTGGAAACATTGTCTTGAAAGAAGCTGAAGGTATTTATAACTTGATGAAACAAAGAGGAATAAAAGACGAATATTTTGATCGTTTTAATTATGAGAATTATGGCGGAACAGCTATTTTAGGAGTAAAAGGAAACGTTATAATAGGTCATGGTATTTCTAATGATGTTGCTGTCAAAAACATGCTTAAACATGCTTATGAAGTAGCGAAATCAGGATTGTCCAAAAAAATTAACGAAGCATTCAATTAAATCATGAGCAAAATTACAGCAGCGATTACTGGAGTTCAAGGATATGTGCCTGATTACGTTTTAACAAACGAACGTCTTGCAGAAATCGTTGACACCAATGATGAGTGGATAATGTCTAGAACTGGTATCAAAGAGAGGCGTATTCAAAAAGAAGGCGCATCATCAGATATGGCAGTTGAAGCTGTAAAAGGTTTATTAGCTAAAACAGGAACAAATCCTGAAGATGTTGATTTAGTTATTCTTGCCACTGTAACTCCAGATTATCCTTTTCCAAGTACAGCAAACGTACTATGTGATAAATTAGGAATTAAAAATGCTTGGGGATTTGATTTAATTGCTGCGTGTTCAGGGTTTATATATGCACTTTCAACAGGGTCTCAATTTATTGAAACTGGAAAATATAAAAAAGTAATCGTTGTTGGAGTTGATAAAATGTCATCCATAATTGATTATCAAGACAGACAAACATGTATCATTTTTGGTGATGGATGTGGAGCTGTTTTATTAGAACCAAATTTTGAAGGGAATGGAATTCTTGATTTTATTCTTAGAAGTGATGGTGCTGGAAGAGAATTTTTAATCCAACCTGCAGGCGGTAGTGCAAACCCTCCATCCATTCAAACTGTTGAAGATAGATTGCATTACGTTAAACAAGAAGGTAAATCTGTATTTAAATTTGCAGTAACAAACATGGCAGAGGTTTCGGCTGAAATCATGGAAAAAAATAATCTTTCAAGTGATGATGTAGATTGGCTAGTTCCTCATCAAGCAAATTTAAGAATCATTGATGCGACAGCAAATCGAATGGGCTTACCAAGAGAGAAAGTAATGATAAACATAGAGAAATACGGTAATACAACCGCAGGAACTCTACCCTTATGTTTATGGGATTATGAAAAACAATTGAAAAAAGGAGATACCTTAATACTTTCAGCATTTGGTGGTGGATTTACTTGGGGAGCTGTTTATTTGAAATGGGCTTATAATTCTTAAATAAAATATTAATTTCTAAAAACTCAAAAAAAAATGAATATTACAGAAATTCAAGACTTAATAAAATTTGTTGCAAAATCAGGTGTTACAGAGGTTGAAATTGAAAAAAAAGATTTTAAAATTGTTATTAAATCTGAGAAAGTTGGTAAATTAGAACAGCAATATATAGTTCAACAAACGATGCCAATGGCAGCACCAGTTGCACAACAGATTGCTCCTGCTCCTTCAACACCTGCTGCTCCAGTTGCAACTCAAAGTGATGATTCTAAATACATCGTTGTAAAATCTCCAATGATTGGTACTTTCTACCGTTCAGCTGGTCCAGATAAAGATCCATTTGTTTCAGTTGGTCAATCAATTGGAAAAGGTGATACAGTTTGTATTATTGAAGCAATGAAATTATTCAATGAAATTGAAGCAGAAATTTCTGGTAAAATTGTTAAAGTTTTAGTTGACGACGCTTCTCCTGTAGAATATGATCAACCATTATTTTTGGTAGATCCTGCATAAAAAATTTAAAAAGGATTGAATTTCAATCCTTTTTTGTTTTACATTAAAATCTTCAAACATGTTTAAAAAAATATTAATTGCCAATAGAGGTGAAATTGCTTTGCGTATAATTCGTACATGTAAAGAAATGGGAATCAAAACTGTTGCTGTATATTCCACAGCTGATAAAGATAGTTTACCTGTTCGATTTGCAGATGAAGCGGTTTGTATCGGGCCACCAGAAAGTTCAAAATCATATTTGTCTATTTCAAATATTATTGCTGCTGCTGAAATCACCAATGCAGATGCTATTCATCCTGGATATGGTTTTCTTTCAGAAAATGAAAAATTCTCACGGGTTTGTCAAGAACATAACATCAAGTTTATCGGAGCTTTACCAGAACAAATTGCTGGTATGGGAGACAAAGCTAGTGCTAAAGCCACAATGATTGCTGCTGGTGTTCCTTGTGTCCCAGGTTCTGAAGGATTATTGAAAGATGTTGAAGACGCAAAAGAACAAGCTAGAAAAATAGTGTATCCTGTCATTATGAAAGCAACTGCTGGTGGTGGTGGAAAAGGGATGCGTATCGTTTGGAAAGAGGAAGATTTAGAAGGTCATTGGGATTCAGCAAGAAAAGAATCTGCTGCTGCATTTGGAAACGATGGACTGTACATGGAAAAATACATAGAAGAACCACGTCACATTGAAATTCAAATTGCGGGTGATCAATTCGGAAATGCATGTCATTTATCAGAAAGAGATTGTTCTATACAACGTCGTCACCAAAAACTAGTTGAAGAAACTCCTTCTCCATTTATGACCGATGAACTTCGTGAAAGAATGGGGGAAGCAGCAATTAAAGCAGCTAAATCTGTTAAATATGAAGGTGTTGGAACAGTTGAATTTTTAGTAGACAAAAACCGTGACTTCTACTTCATGGAAATGAATACCCGAATTCAAGTTGAGCATACGATTACAGAAGAAGTAATTGATTTTGATTTAATTAAAGAACAAATCAAATTAGCAGCTGGTGTTCCAATTTCTGGAATAAATTATTTTCCTCACATGCACGCTATTCAATGTAGAATTAATGCGGAAGATCCAGATAAAGATTTCAGACCTTCTCCAGGAAAAATTACAGATTATCATTCACCAGGGGGACATGGTGTACGTGTAGATTCTCACGTTCATGCTGGATACTCAATTCCTCCATACTATGATTCAATGATTGGAAAACTAATTACTGTAGCACAAACAAGAGAAGAAGCAATCTTGAAAATGAAAAGAGCATTGGGTGAATACATCATTGAAGGTGTGAAAACAACAATTCCTTTTCACTTAAAATTAATGGATGACGAAAAATTTCAAAGTGGTGATTTTACAACTGCTTTCATGGATACTTTTGAGTATTAAGATATTCAAATGAAGTTAAAAGAGGTTGTTCTTACAGAACAACCTCTTTTTTTGTCAAAAAACAATTGAAAAATTACTTATCAACTGCTCAATGAAATTAGCTATTTTTTATTTATCAATAAAAGTTGTTGGACATCTAATAGATCTTTAGGTCTATTAGACTTTATTTTACTGGTAATTAAATCTTCTAAGCAAAGTACATTCCACCTTAGAAATTTATTACCATCCACTTCACAAGCTTCACTATCAATAAAGGCTTCATCAAATGTCTTATTTACAGAAAACTTAGTAATCAATTCTAGGTCTAAATCCAGAGGTGAAAATTTGATGGATATATTTTGTTCTTGATTTTTAACTTCTATTGGAAAATCTTCAATTTCATATCCCATCATTTTAAAAACGAGAATTAGTTTCTTGAAATTTTCATCTGTTGTCTCTATCCAAAAATCCACATCAGCTGAATGGCGTTGGTAACCATGAAAATTAACGGCACCTCCTCCAACCATAAGCATTCGAATCTCATGTTTGTTGGCTAATGAAATAAAATTGTTAATACTTTCTTCCCAAGTCTGACTCATTCTACTTTGTTTTAATCGTAATCAAAAAGTTTGCAGATTTAACCTCCTTTACCTTGGTTGGATATTGATTTACTTTATACATTAAATTTAAAAAACTATAAATACGTTCTACTCGAGAAAGTTTTAAAAAATTTTCTAGCTGCAATGCATTACTTTCTTCTTTGGTCTGAAATCGCATTTTCATGGCATCTCTTTTTTACAAAATTAGGTAAATAAACAATTGAATTTTAAATGGAATTCAAAAATAGAAAAGATAAATATCTGTACCTCGATCTGTTGGTTGTAATAACTTATAAAATCGATACAAACACTCTCTTTCCAAAAAAAAGCGGATACAAAATACCCGCTACAATTATATATATGATTTAACCGATTTTATTTCAATGCAGCCAATAATTCATTTACTAAATTTTCATTTACATTACCATACTTTGCATCATAATCTTCACTTGAAAGTTTAATCACTTCAAATGCTTCATCTTTACCATAAACATGCGTAATTTCAACATTTTTTGCTCCACCATCTAAATCTTTATAAGTCAAGAAAAAATGACGAACTCTGTCAATAACCATTTTAGGCATTTCAGAAATATCATTGATGTCACCATAGGCTTGATCTCCTTTTAAAACAGCGATTATTTTATCATCTGCTTCTCCCCCATCAATCATTCTAAATCCACCAATAACTTTTGCTTCTAAGAATATATTTCCATGAACAAAAGAACGTTCGCTTAAAATACAAATATCCAACGGATCCATATCCCCCGTAATATCAGTACGACCCGTTTTTTCGTTCGCAAATGCTGCAATTTTAGTATCACATAATGTTTTTGGAACAAATCCATACATACAAGGCATGTGGTTAGACAATTTTTGAGGTCTATCTACCATTAAATGCCCAGATGCTTTATCAACTTCGTATTTTATTGAATCAGATGGAACTATTTCGATATATGCGTTTACAATTGCAGGACTTTTATCACCAACTTCAACACCGTGCCATGGATGCGACACAAATCGTTGACTCATTGCATCAACAATTTTTTTAACTTCTTCTTTCATAGATCATTTATATTTTCATTTAAACCGAATTTAGAACACAGTTTAATTCTGTAAAGTTAGTAAATTCTTATTTAAGAAATTCCAAATATTTTTTGTTTTAAAGCTTGCTTCGACATTGCACCACTTTCTTTCCAAATGATTTCCCCTTTTTTAAAAAAGATAAATGTAGGAACACTTTTGACTTTAAATTGTTCGGCAACAGCTTGATTTTTATCGATATCAATTTTAATTATCCGAATTGATTCTCCCAAATCAGTTTTGATTTGATCTAAAACAGGCTGCATCGTTTTACATGGTCCACACCAAGTAGCGAAAAAATCAACTAACGTTGGTGTCTCAGATTGGATTATCTCTTTGAATTTACTCATTGTATTTAGTCAAAATAAAACTAAAAATAGATTTAGAATATATCTATTTAATTAATTTTTTAGAATCTTTTTCAGATTTTCTAGCAGCATGTTTTGCAGCACGTTTTTTTCTAGCTTTTTTTCTTTGTTTATTAATCCTTTTAATATCATGATCAGCATGCTTTCTAACCATTTTATCACGAGATGCTACATTTGCATTATGACTTGAATTTCTATCGTAAATCGGTTGGTAAGGCTTGTTGGTACAATTCAGTCCGAGTATCAAAATCAGGAAGATAAACAGTTTACGAATCATACTTTCAAATGTTAAAAAATTTAATATTATATAACTTTAATGAACTTAGGCATTAAAAATTAGAAATGCAACAAATATAGGATATTAATTTATATTAGAAAGTCAATTACGAAACCAAAAGCAATTAATATATTAACGATTTATTGTTGATTATTATTGGAAGGATTTATAATTTACCAGTCTCTACACATTTTTAATTTATTTCTCCTTAATAATATTATATATAAGTATTTACTAAACAATACTTTACATCCTATTTAAACAAGGAAGACACCAAAAATTGACAGGACTTAAATAATGCAGAAAAATTCAAAAATAGGTTCAATAAAAAAATATTTAAAAATCACTAAGGAAAAATATAATACTTTAAAAAAAAATTGGAGATGTAAGAATAAAGGCAATTTAAAATTACTCAAGCAAGAGTGTAAATGTTTAAATTAAATTTCAATAAATAGTCTTTAAAAACAAAAAGTGAGGAAACGGGCGTCTCCTCACTTCTTTTAATCAACCTAACCTAACCACCTAAATCGAAACAAAGGTAAGGTATATTTTTTATAAAACAAATTATTTTAAATATTTTTTTTTAATTTATAAAAAAATATACTTGGGAAATGAAAAAAATATTTTATCCAGTTTTATCCAGCTTATTATTGATTACTTCTGCATTTGTTACCTATGAACCTAGCCAACAATGGAAGATTAAAAAAGATTTCCAATTAAATTTGCAACTAAAGATCCATCAAGTGTTTTTAAAGATTTTAAAGGTTCAATAAAATTTGATGAGAAAAATGAATCGAATTCTAAATTTGATGTTTCTATTGATATTTCGTCAATCAATACAAGAAATGGAATGATGAATAAAAAAATAAATATGTAACGTATTTCCACATAGCGTTATTCACTATCTAAAGTATTAAGTTCTTGCTCCAGTTCATCAATTTGAGGCAAAGTAGATTTGAGTTCATCTGGAATAGATTTACTCAACTCATAATCTGTAACACTTATGGGATTATTATACCCTTTTAAGGAATATTCGGCAAATACTTCAATTTGCGCAACTACTGGTTACGCAAATTCATCATCTATATTTTCAGCACTTTCTATTAACGCAACTATTGGTTGCGTATTTGCTTTTACTTGTTCCCAAATTTCATTAAGCATAGAAATTCTGCTTTGGGGATAATTTTCGGCAAATTGACGCATATAAACAAGATTCCTAACAGACAATCCTTTCAATAAAGGAAACTTATTCTTTAAATCAATTGAATATTTTTCAATTATTTTAGCTTCCCATTTATTGGAATTTATTTTAAAAGAAAGTTCGTTACCAATACACCAATAAGCCTAAAGCATCATAGAATTAGCCGACATTTCTGTTTTAACGGGAATGTAATCTGAACTCTGTCTAGTTTCTTTTTTCTTTCAAATTTACTTAAATATTCAAAACCTAAATATTAATGATTATCACTTCTTTTAATTGAGTAGTATATCTAGGCGATAATTTCTCCTGTTTCATTTTCCAAACTCTTTTCTGATCCTGTGAAGCAAGTTTAATCTTTTGTTGCCCCATTGAAAGATTAATTCTATCAATTACTTTCATTAACAGCTTATGTTTTGGGTTGCTATTTTCAAATAACGAAAGTTGCATATCCTTTTCAGGCGTAAAGTTCATGATAATAACCCCTGCTTTTTTATAAGAGTACCCAAAGACAAATATTTTTTCCAATGCTTGAGTTGCAAATTTGGCTAGTTCAATGCTAGAACTTGTTGGAAATGGAAGTTTAACAACAATGTTTTTTGAGTATTGTTTTAAATCTTGTCTATGAAAATTCGTTTGCACAAAAACCATTAATGAATTACAAGTAGATTCTTGCTTCCTCAATTTTTCAGCACATGATACCGCAAAAGTGGTTACACGTTCTTTTAAATCTTTCAATTCCGTAATGTTCCTTTCAAATGAACGAGTTGTAGCAATATTCTTTTTATCTTTTACCTCTTCTAAGTCAAGCGTTGGAATACCTTGTAGGTCACGTTTTAACCGAAGACCAACAATAGATAGGTTTCTCTGAACCCATGAATCATTTAATTGAGTGAAATCATAAGCTGTTTTTACACCAACTTCTTGTAATCGAATAGAATGTTTTCTACCAATTCCCCAAACATCTTCAATAGCTGTCCATTTTAAGGCTTTTATTCTTTTTTCTTCGGTATCTATTAGATAGCTACTTTTTGTTCTTTCAGGGTACTTCTTAGCAATCTTATTAGCAATTTTAGCCAATGCTTTTGTCGGAGCAATTCCAATACTTACTGGAATGCCAGTCCACTTTTTTATTCGTTTACTAATTTCAACCCCATATTCATTGAGGTCATACATTTCAAAACCTCTCAATTTTAAGAAAGCTTCATCAATACTGTATATTTCAGATTCAGGACTGTATTCTTGTAATAAAGTCATAACTCTGTTACTCATGTCCCCATAAAGCGCAAAGTTTGCAGAAAATACATTTATATTGTTCTGAATAAAAACGTCTTTGTATTCAAATGCCAATGCACCCATTGGAATACCTAGTGCTTTTGCTTCATTGCTACGAGCGATAACACAACCATCATTATTTGAAAGCACAACAATCGGTTTCCCAACCAAATCAGGTCGAAAAACACGCTCACATGAAGCGTAAAAGTTATTACAATCAATTAAAGCAAACATGAATGTTATTTATTTGTACAAATATTAAGTTTACAGAACGTAAGGTTTTTATGTTTTCGGAATTTTATAACGCTTTTATAACGCTTTTATAACAAATGTTACAATTCCCCAAATAATCAACTCGTTTTCTTCCGTCACTTTGATCGGTTGGTATTTATCATTAGCAGGAATTAACCAACAACAGTCATTTTCAATTTTAATTCTCTTAACCGTAAATTCGCCGTCAATATAACAAACCGCTATTTTATCGTCTATTGGTTCTACACTTTTATCAATTACCAATAGATCTCCATCTGAAATTCCTGCATCTTTCATAGAATCGCCTTTTACACGTCCATAAAATGTCGATGTAGGTCGTTTTACTAGATGCTTATTCATGTCAATCGTCAAATCAATAAAGTCCATAGCAGGGGATGGAAATCCAGCACTCAATGATTCTGAGATCAAAGGCAAATTCAATTCTGATTCCGAACTAGCAGAATATATGTCTAAATCAAATGATGAGTGTAATTTTAATGCTGTCATAAAACTTTATTGGGACTTCAAAATTACGGATTAAAGAGTTGTGATAAAATGGAAAAGATGGGAGATTTTGGAAAAGTATTAACAAAATTTTCTATTTACCGCTAACTGCCTATTTCACAGGAAAACATCAAAATTCAGTTTTTTGATTGAAATTGAATGGAAAACCTTGAAAAAGATTGAAATAGAAAAACGTGTAGCAATCCAATTACACATCTTATTCTGACCCTAAAAAGAAAAACCCCTTGAAAACATTACGTTTTCAAGGGGTTTTAGTACTCTTGACAGCACACCTATCGAACACTTTTTGGGAAGATTTGGAGAGAATGTACAAGTTGAAAAATTTGTAAATTTGTAACTCTAAAGTTTATATAATGGAATTACAGATTAGCAATATTGATTTAAAGTGGGTAGGTGAAATAGATGAATCTATTCCCGATATTTGGACAGGAAATCAAATCATAAAAAAAGTAATTGTATGTAGGTTTGATTACTACAAAGATATGTACAATCAAATATGGGCAAATAAGATTTGTACAAATGTAAAATTTCAAGAAAAAGGATATGGCACTTTAATGATTCAAAAGGCATTAAAAGAGTATGGGATAATTTATTTTTCAAATGCTCCACAACTTAATTTTAAAATTTTATCAAATGACAATCAAAATGATTTTAGATATACCACAGATAATTTTGAAGATAGTAATTTAGGGAAATTCACAAATAGATTAATCAGTAAAAATATTATTGATGCTTCATGGGTTAAAAATCCATTTGTTTAATGAAAAAAATAAAGGGAGTTCCAAAATTGAAACTCCCTTTAGTAAATTTTGATATTTCAGTTTTTCAGCCAACATTCCCATACCCAGAATACCCATTTCTCGATTCCTCAAAAATATTTATCTCCCCTCCCTGATTGAACCTACCAAACTGTACCGCTTTCCCTTTTTCAGGAATTTCAATAACAACATCTACATCATGTTGAAACTGATTCGTACCTCGAAAATTTCCTTCTTTGGTAGTTTGAAAAACATAAATGAAAGATACCCCAGAATATTCTACTTTAAGTTCCTCCAATTCATCAGCAGAAAGATTGAGTTTATTCACGCTATCAAAGAAAACAAAGTCATATTTTGATAAATCTTCGGGAATGTAATCACTCACATCTAAATTAGGGTGATTTACATCTTTATCATTCAATTTCTTTTGTAGCGTTGCATCAAGTTTTTCCTCTTTAGCAACATAAAGCACTCTACCGTGATTTCTTGCTAAATATCCTGCAAAGTCAATACATAAATAAGATTTTCCCATTTTAGGTTTCCCAAAAACCATTGCAGTAAAACCTTTGCACGGATCACCAATAAGGTTTAACCATTTCCCTTTAAAACCAATGGTAATGAATTTCATTTTAGCAAATTCAGTACTATTCATCACAACATTTTGAGTTGAAACATTATCAATCCCATCTAAACCATTTGCAGAACAACCACAAGTATTTTTACAATCCGCACACCCAAGAGATTGGTTAATTCCATTTAAAACCGCAGGATGAACAATAAGCGTGTCGTTTTTCTTTGCACTTTGGGTAAATGATTTCAAAGATTCATAAACCTGATTCATTCTTTCAGCGTATGGGTCTTTGGCTGTGATTTGACGTTTATCTACTGCATTTCTAATCAGATTCATTAAGCGTTGTGCTTTTATTTTGTCAATGTGTTTCCCTTGAATACCAATGTATCTTTTCAAGTACGCAATTGACATACGGATTTTTTCAGATCCTCCGATAGTTAAGAATTTTTCAAGAACTTCATCGTTTACCTGAATTTCAATTGGCGTTCTCATTTTGTTGTACAAATTGATGAGATTTTCCTGAATGTATTTGATTTCAGAATGAAATTTAGAAGTCTTTCTAACTCTTTTTTCAAGAATAGCTTTTTGTAAAGTATTGAGGAATGTTAGGATTTGTTTTTCGGTTTTTACCTTTCCATGAAGTAGCGCATATCGCTTGATAAAACGTACTTCTTCAGAAACCTTTTCTACAAATTCAGGATCGTGAGAAACAGTAGATTCTTTTTTTAAAGGTCTTGGTTCAGGCTTCTCTACTTCTTGTTTTGGTTTTTGAACCTTTCGGACTTTAGGCTCATCATAATAACTGGTTAGATTAGCAAGGTATTGATCCACCGCTTTTTTTATATCGGAATCAGCGTGGTAATAATCCCAAGAAGTATGGTTTTCGGTAACTTCTTTTACATAATCAAATTCTTCTTGTAAAGCTGTTGGAAGAGATGAAACTTTGATCTGTTTTAGTTTCTTAAAATAATTGGATGTAGTTATCATGACGTAAAGATTTTAGGGTTTATTTTGACTTGAATTTTAAGGCTCTAGCTTTCAATTCCATTAGTTTGTTTTGATTGATGGATTGTACTTGCTGTTCTTCTTTAATTTTGGGTAGATGACTGAAATTCCGTTGAATTTCATTACAGATAATTGCATCTGTTTGAGGAAGTATTTTAATCCATCTTTTAATTTCATCATCCGATTGTTTTAAAAGATTTTCCCTTGTATTCTCAAACCTATCAATTAACCATTGTAAAAGTTCAGGCAAATCATTTGTTGTTTTACCATACTCTTTTAGATAGTCAACATACCGAGGTTTCCAATTGTTAAATTCTTCTAGCGATTTCATCTATTACAGTATTTATTTGGTTAATAGCAGAATCTTCGCTGAAAGTCCAACCAAAATAAAATCGGTTTTCAGAAAATGATTCAGGATGTTTTTTGGCATATTCATTCATTGTTTTTTCCAGCGTTTCTTTGTTCATTCCTCTGCCTAATCCCATAGGACATTTTTCATTGAAATGTTCATAGAGACTAATGATTCCTTTAAATCCTTCATATCTGAAAAATCGAGGATCAGAAGAAAGTAAGGCAATAAGATTAATATCCAAAGCTTCATCGTACTTTTTAATAGGTACAATAGCTCCGAAAACCTTATCTATAAAACCATCGGGAGAAGAACCAACAACTAGGCTTATTTTGGTTTTAATTTGTGCCTTTTCGAGTAATTGAGCGACAATAATTGCACTTACACCACTATACAAAAACTGCTCTGCTGTAATACTGGAATTTCCTCCTGCACTTATGAAAATATCAACAGCCTGTTTGTCTTTCTTAATTGGAGGAAAATAAGCATATACATTTTTGGATGTTGTCCTAACTTTTGGTTTTCCATCCTGTCTTTCTTCCCATCTTTCAATAACAGATGAGCTGTCTTTGATTAAATGAAATTGACCTTTTGTTTTTTTCACTTCTTCATGTTCCACGGTTCTTTGATGTGTTTCACTATACAATTCCTTTAATCGAAACATTCCCATAGAAGCCCTATCAAAGACAAAAACACCTAAACCATAAGGATTGTACTTAACCTTTCTTGCCTTGATTTTATCTTTGGTATTTGAGGGAACTTTATCATACATTTTTTGAAAAATTCGATCAATTAATTCAGGATTTTTGTACGCTGTGATTCCTTTTGCTAGTTCTTGAAATGTAACATCTTTTCCGAACCATTCAGGCATTTTTTTTGTCACTAAATCAATGTACTCTTTGTCGTATTCACGACTATGAATTCTATTTTTTTGTGATAGATTCTTGAATGTAGAATTGACCCATTCTCGGTATTGGAGTAGATTTTCAAAATGCGTTAAAAAGTTGAAAGTTTTCATTAGTACACTTTTTTATTTGGGTTTAATGATCTGTATTCGTAGTTGTTGATGTATTCGGAATAATAAATGTTTTCTTTAATATTCTTTTGCTGAATTCCTGAAAATGTCGATAGGTAACTATCTACGGCACTCTTGAATGTTTTTCCCTCGTTGGGGTTTACTTCATTTTTTGTCCCTGCTTTGATTCGTTGCATTTCAAGGTTGTATGAATCACGAGCATTTAACATAAATCGAAGTGAAAGTTGTGCTTCATATTTTAACTGCTCTACTACGGTTCTAATTGCATCACAAATACTCCATACCATTTCATTTTGAAGAATCTCTTTTTCGATTTTTGGGTTTTTCTCAATGAAGTAAACACTTCCTGAAAAACGATCCAATAAGGATAAATCTTGTTTGTTGTTTGCTCCATAACTGATGCTTTCTTTGTCAGGATAGATGTTCCCTGTGGCGATACAAGCAAAGTTGGGATGCTTTACAAATGATTCTTTTCGGGAATTAAAAACAACTGCGTTTGGTATTTTGGTTTTGGCAAGTGCATCATTGAAAAGTCCTGCTGTATTGGGATCAATTTTGGGTAATTCATCCAATATCAAAACATATCCTTTTTGCCATGCTTCAATGAGTTTACCCTCTACATAGCCATCCATTGTTTGCCCTCCGATAATTTCGGTAGGAGATGTCCATTGAGAACAATTAATCGTAATTGATTGTCTCCCCAAAGCCATTTTTGAAATTAGATTTTCTGCCATGTAGGTTTTTCCTGTTCCAGCACCACCGACCAAAAAAACATTGTTTCCTAACATTACATCATCTACAATATTTTGAAAGGATGGAATATCAGGTTTTGAAAATTCTTTGGTCTGCTCGTTTCGTATTTCATAACGAATTGTTTGAGGTTTAGAGGACAAAAGCCTTTGTAATTCTGAATCCAAATTATCAAAGCCGATTTTTTGATTGGCAGAAAAACCCGAAGGATTTTTAACTTGTTGAAGTGCATCAAATAATTCTTCAAAACTCTCTTCAATACTCTGATTTGTTGATTTTTTAGAGGACATTACAACAGGTTTTGAAGGTTGTTGTTTTGCTGTGATAGTTTTTGGTTCGGATTTAGAAACAGAAGCGTTTTCCAATTGAATTTGCTCAAAAAGAAGTTCATCCATTGCAAGAGCGGTTTTATTTTCAACCGAAAAGTCACGACTTAATCGTTGGATCATTTCAAAACGTTTTCGAGTGTCCTCGTCCATTGTTTTGATTTGCTGAAAATAGTTCTGAATTTTGTACATCATTATTTCAATTTAATATTAGAAAAAGTCTGGAATGTTGTTTCTGTCATTAAAATACCACGCTTGTTGTTTAAACCTGTTTAACAGTGTGTCGTCTAAACCACTCAAACCCTTATTTTGTTTTTTCTTTTCAAGTTCAATTCTCATTTTTAGAAGTTCTAGTTCTGCCTGTGCTTCGAGTTCCAATAGTTCTTCATCTTCATCCTGTTCTTCATCATTCTCAACCTCAATCTCAACCTCTTTATCTTCATCTTCATCTTCTCCAATAACTTTGTTGTAGTGTTTTTTGAAATAAAGATTCCCTTCTCGAATCAAACTCATGATATTAAACGACTTACTCAATTGTGATTTGGAGTAAAAAAAGCGTGGTGGCTCATCTTTAATCATAAGTTCAGAACGATTGTATAGACTTTCGTACTCCTTAAAACTTTTGATTTTAGCCCAGAAATTCCGTTTCTCGTATTGTGTATCGTCTGTATCCAATTCAGCATTTAAAAGAGAATCGGCAAGTTCTCTCGCTTTTGGTGTTGCAATTGCATACCATATTTTTTGTTTTTCAGAAAATTTGAATCCATGTGCTTTGAGTATTTCTCTTACTTCTTCAACTGGTCTAACATTTCCAAAACGAACCTCAATACCATCAGGAGCTTTCTTACCATTAGGATAAGTTCTGTTGGTATTAAAAGTAATTTCGGGCTTATATTTTATAATTGCCCCTAATTCGTTAAGTGTTATCATGACTGTTTGATTGAATTGAGTTAATTATTAAAAATGGTTTGATCCCATCAGTCAACGTGACTTTAGGATCAAACCATCTTTTAAGTGTTAGGAAATGATTCGTTTTCCTTGTCTTCTATGAAATTCAACAATTGCTTTTTGAAGGTTCTTTGGAAGCTTTCGTTTTTGCTTGTCTGTTAATTTGAAAGTTCCAGCTGTTCCGTTCAAACAACCTCTTTTTAATCGTTTGTTCTTCTCGGCTTTGCCTTCTCGGCTTAAAACACTTGCAGAGTGAGAATCACCTTCCACTTTTAGCAAGTGTCCTGCTTTACTGATTTTAAACGTTGGTCTGCATGAAGAACTTGCTTTTTTCTTTCCAACTGTTTTGGTCACTTTTTTGACCACTTTTTTCTTTGTTGCCATGGTTTATTCAGTTATCATTAATTTGATAATTCTTCCTTTTTCAAAGACTTCTTTCAATTGATTCAATCTTTCAATGATGACTGCTGTTGTTTCTTTCACGTTAATAAATTCTGTGTGATCTGTTGCCAATTCAGCTAAAGTTGTTGCCAATGCTTCTGGCGTTTGTTCTTGTGGAGAAGCAATTTCATTGAATTTGAAAAGATGAAGTTGTTGCAACGTACGAATCATAATGAACTCATTTCGTGTAACCGATATTTCCGAAATGTGATCTTTGTTGATTCGAGTTGTCGTTCCATCATCTGTAACTAAAACTACAAACTGCCCTTCCCTTCTGATTTCTACTTTCATTTTGTTTGTTTTTAGGGTTTATTATTGAACTTGTTTATTAAATATTCACCAATCATAGCTCCTGTAACACCTGCAACCATTACGAATGGAACTGGGTCAAATTGGATTCTTTTAGCTAAAGAGTAAGCACCAAGCGTTAAAAGGAGTGTGATTGTTGAAACGATTACTTTATCTTTCATACCGTCATAAAGTTTAATGGATTAGTAAAAAGGTGGATAAAACAGTAGCGGTTACAATTAGGATTGATCCTTCAAGTTTGGCTATCAATCTATTTCGTTTGATTTGCTTATCTAAAATTTGATTTTGTAGCTCAATCTCTTTGTTTTTTTCAATACTGGATAGCAAGTACAATTGAGACTGCCTGAAATTACTATCGCAATAAGTGATTTGTTGTTCTTGAATTTCAATTGTTTTTTCTAACCTATCAGTTTGAGTTATACAAAGGCTATCAGAAATCGAACTTGAATGAATCAATTCAAGAGCGAGGTTTGATAACGAATCCTTCTGATTGAAATTCATTTTGCTAGTATCTGAAAACTGTGGAGAATAAACCAAGTTTTTAATCTGATTGCTTAACGTTTTGTTTTGATTCAACTGTTTTTCAAGCAATAATTTTGAATAAAAGTATTTGGTTTTAAGACTATCGGTTAGTAACTCATAACTCTTGTTTTGATTTTCATAGTGAGCATTGTTTTTTTTCAAATCAATCAACTGCTTATCGTAGCTTTTGACTGCCGAATTGTGCTGATTTTTTACTCCTTCTATAATGATAAAACTTACAAGAAGTAAAAGGATGAGTAAAACTGGAAAGATGTATTTTTTCATGGTAAATTGGTTTTAAAAATTTGGGTTATCCTGTGAGTTAAAAATGAATTTGAGTAATTCGATAAGTGAATTAAAAATGGATTCGGGAACACTTTTAGAGAAAAAAAGTTGAGCAGTCCAACTCACAACTATCATAAAAAGAACTACTACAACTAAGATTCGTCTAAGGCTGTACTTACCGTTTGTCTTTAGTATGTTTAATAATTTGTTCATTTTCGGTTAAATAATAAGTGACGGCGACTGTTCCAAGTGCGAGTATTCCAGTTGTTAAAGCAATGACTTGCAGATTTCGTCTTTGAATCATTCGATAATCAATCAATGTGTAATTAAACTTGTTTGAGTATAGCTGTCGATGTTTTTTACACATGGATAGAAACTTATTGAAATCTGAAATGTTTGCAAAAACTTGACACCCTGCCGAATATTTGTCAACGTACTTGGTTATTCCTCTAAGGGATGCTCTATGAATATTGATTCCGTAATATCCATTTACCATTTTTCCGCTGAAAAAATCCAATGAATTGTTTCGGTTAAAATCCCTAATAACTGCAACCTTACCGATTTGAACCAATGCGAGATATTGCCCTCTGTGAAGTCCCAATTTATAAGCATTTTTGTATTGACCTTCGGCAAGTATGGCTGTTCCTTGTGAGTTCATCGGATTTTTTAGCCAATATGTGCCGGGATCTGTGGTTGCTTTAAAAATGTGGTATTCCCAATTCAACACCCCCGTTTTGTAGAATACATGAATCTCATCATCAAACCGATTGGGTTGAGTTTGGGTTGAACGAATACCGACAATATTTAATTCATACGGTCTGGTATTTAGTTCATACCCCTTTTTCTTAAAAAGGGACTTCATTTTGGAAAGCATAGTATTTAAGCAGCTAAATTGAATTTTAAATGCGGAGTGAAGTTTCTCAACCACTCTTTTACATCAAAGGAAGGACAGGCTTTTTTTACTCCCTGAAAATCACGATGTCCTTGAATGGTTGCTTTTGGATAGCGTTCAGATAACTCAACTATCAAATCAAACATTGCCGCTTCTTGTGATAATGTTCGAGTGTCAAGGGGTTTGTTTGCCTTGTCTACTCCACCAATATAAGATAAGTGAACGCTATCGTGGTTGTGTCCTGCAACTCCGTTTGAAGGTGTGTTTTCAGAAAGTAATGGAATAATATCTCCGTTCGTTTTTATGATGTAGTGATACCCCGGATTTTTCCATCCAAGTATCTCTTTCCAATACCGTTTAATGTCTTCAATTTTTGCTGTGGGTTGTGTTGCTGTGCAATGTACCACAATGAAATTAACTTCTCTTTTCATGGCTATATGTATTTAATTGATGTGTTTTTGATTAAAAACTTTTGCTTGTGTGGTGATTCAAAAAGGCTATATCCATTTCGATTATCAATTTCAAATCCTAAAAAAATGTTGGCTGGAACAACAAGGTAGTTTTTGGAATCTTTCCAAATCTGTGTTGGTTCAACCGTTACAATTCTTTTCGGGGTTTCTACTCCTGAAAGCGACCATTTTTCGCCATCGAATTTCAATCCCATTCTTAAAAGTTGCAATTGAATTTTCTGCTTGTTACCTCCTGTAAACTTTTTCATCAAAGCAGTAACCAAGGTATTTCTTGCTCCCTCAAAAATCATTTGCATGAAATTGTCGTTTACTGCATTGTAATCGTCTGTATTTCTCATCTTTTTAAGATTTGTTAAGACTGGCTCTATCTTTCTATTGAAAATGTAATTGTGAAGATTTTGAGATATGTTTCTAGCATCAAATGTTCTGGCTTTTACAAGTACATTATACAGGTTTTCATCCACCACTTTTGGAAGTCCTTTCGAGATCAAAGCATCTTCTAATTCCTTTCCGAACATTCCATCTGCTCCGAATTTTGGAAGAATCTTAGCTGAGTATTTACCAATAAGTGCCTTTTGAACTGCTTTAACTCTATTACCTCGACTTCCTGTCACCAAAGGAAAATTATCATTTGACTTAGGTTTTTCAGGTGATGGCTTTGGTCTAGGAAGGGGTTTGTGTTTCGGAGTAGACGAATGCTCAACAGGTGTTGATGAATCAAACGAAGGAAGAATGCTATTAGCATCATCGTCGTCGCCACTTGCACTTGATTTGTCTTTGTAAAAACGTTTCCAACCAAGATAGCCTAACACTCCTAAAGCTGTAATTCCTACACCAAACAAAATGATTTTTTTCCTTTTTGAAGTTTCCATTATTTCTTAGGTTTTGAGCTTATTATCTTCATGTAATCGTTGTATTCCCACATTTCAAGTTCTCCATTCAAATCAGCGTACAAGTCCGAACCGTAAAACTTTTTGTATGCCAACCGAACCCTATGGAAATCGGTTTTTGTTGGAATTTCAGTGAATACTGCCTTGATTGCACTTTCATCTGTTCCGGGCATAAAGCCGTATGATTTATTGAAAGCTGAATGAAGCCGTTTCGCCCACGATTCATATTGTTTTTGAGCGGGTGGAAGTTTCTTTGTCCCAGATTGAGGTTTTCCAGCAATAATCGCCATCATCTCATTGTATTCTGAACTTTGAAGTTCGTCCTGCAAATCCTTGTAAATGTTTCGGAAGTACATCTTTTTATATGATAATGCTGTTTTTGAAAAAACTTCTTTGGATGGAATTTCCCTTAAAATCCGTCTTAGTTCGTCTGTATTTGTTCCAAGCCATCCATCGTTTTCAAAAGCCATTTTGATTTGCTTGGCGTAAGTTGCTGATTGTCCATCTTCAAAAGAGTTATTATGTTCTTTTGTAGAATTTACCCTTTTTACGCTTTTTGAAATCAACCATACCGCCCCCGATACAATTGAAATGCCCCCAACGGTATAGAAAAAGATTTGTTTGTAACTGGGTTCATCTGCTTTCGTGTTCATGGCTTATAATCCTAGATATTTTTTTGCCAAAGCCGTCTTTACAGGATCGGTCTTGATAATTTGTGCCATTTTTGTGAGTTCTTTTGAACTCAAATACGAGGCAAGAGTGCTAATGGCAGTCATTTTATCAAAGGCATCTTTTTGAGTTTGTGCCTCGATTGTGATTTCAAATTTGTACTTGTCCATAATGTTTGTTTTTAAGAGGTTTGTAATAATTCGAGTACTGGTTGCATACTATCGGGATTTTTAGAGAGTTCTTTTAAGATTTCCCACACTGTTGGCAGTTGACTTGTCTCGAAATTATCTTGAATCATTTTTACAACAACAAGTCTTTCTGAATCATCTGCATTTATCGGAGTTCCTTCTGCCTTTGGTTGAAAACTTACCTCACTTTGCTCAGTATCTTCAATCGCTTTTGGTACTTGATTGGAGTCTGAAAGTATTCCAGCGAGTGCTTCTCCTCCGGGTATTGCTGTGAGCAATTGAGGGTTTCTTCTAATGATTCCCTCTAATGCAACTGACGCAATTTCTCCCCATCCTGCTTTGGTTTTGCTACCGTTTGTTTTTAAATCCTCCATCGAAATTTCAAGTGTTGAGATGTATTCTTCTGCATCGGAAAGTTTAGATTTTAATCCCTCAATTTCTTTTGCTTGTTCCTTTTGGCGTTGCTCGGTTTCCCATTTGTTCCTTTCAACTGAAATCTTTTCATCCATCTTTGTTTCCAATTCAAAACCTGACAGTTCATTTGAATTTCCTCTTGTTCTGTTCACATTAGTTTCAAAAACGTACTGCTCATTTCTTGGAGAGTTCAAAGTGTAATAGATAATAATTCTAATGTACTTGGTGTCATCGTCCATAAAATCTTGATAAGTATCAAAATCATCGGGATTATCCGAGCGATCAACAACTTTCATTTCATCCACATAAATTTCAAAACTACGTGGCGATCCTTTTTGTTGAAAGTTGAACAAAAGATGTTTGATCTTGTCAAGTTTTATTGGATCATATATTGACTTGGAACGTGCCATAATTACTTATTTTTAGGAATAACCTGAATAAATTTTACTTGAATTACTTGTATTGAATGGTTGGTAAGGGTTATTATTCCCTGATGCTCGTAGATCTGTTCGGTCAATTTATCATCGAGTAAATCATATATCCCCCAATCTGAACTTATGGCAATCTTTTCATGAGGTTCGATCAGATAATAAAATTGATTAAAGCCGTCAATTGTTCTAATTTCTGATGGTGCTAAAACCAAATGGCGGTACATTAAGATATATTGGTCTTGTTTATATCCCATGTCCCTCATCTTTGAAGCTATAAATCGTAATGCAAATACCGTGTCCATTTCAAAATTGTTTTAGTTTTTTTTACACTTGTAATACAGGTATATTTTGATTTCAAATTGTAGATCGAGTTTACTTGTTTCGTGCAGTCTTTCGATGAAAAAGCAATTGAGAATCGTACTTTCATTTCTTATATCCAAAGGGTGAAAAATTCTAAGGTTGTTATGTGTGTATGATTTAGCCCATCCGTCAATATTTGCATAATCAAAAACACGTAATCCATTGTCTTCAAAAAACACCTCGGTATAAAAACAGTTTTTCGGATCATCAAAACTCTGTATTTTCAATTCTCCCAATAAATACCTTTGTTTGAAGAGTTCATTAAGTCCGAATCCTTTTTGAATTTTTTCATTCAAAGGCTTAACAGGATTTTCTCTCATTCCCCCTCTCGGAATCAAGCCTGTAACTCCGATACCTACTAAGTCTTTACCGTTTTTAGGGATTTTAATCTGAAAATGATTTTTTTCTCCTTTTCGGGTTACTTTCAGCACAAATATTTCAACACGCATTTTCATTACAATTTACATGACATAAGAAATAGAACGAAACTCGATAAGGTGAAAACTGAGACAAAATATTGTCATTGTCACGGTATAATACGTTTATTCGTCCGCTTCCTGCTGGAACATTTTCAAGTTCATAGTACCTCTTTTTTGGTGAAATATTTATTCCACTCATCAGCAGTTTACTTTCAAAGTTTTCAGGAAAATACTCTACCTTGTCAATTTCAATTTTTTGTGTTCCCCTGTAATAAAGCAAGTCTTCTCTGTCCGATGTTGCAAGTATTCCCAATACCTGTTTGATGTCTTTATCCAATTCAAAAAGTGCAGATACTTGGGTTGATCTTTCACTTATTTTTAGATCGTATCTTTTGATGACTATCTTTAACATAATTTCCGATTTTTAAAATTTGAGTTAAAAAATGCAGGGGTCTATAACCCCTGCATCGGTTAGGTTAAGGTGTTGTTATAGTCCCATGAAGACCTACCCATATATGCGTATTGGGTGCAATGCCTTCCATAGTTCCTAACTCGATTGTCATTTCGATAAGAATATCGTCAAGAATCAATCGTGGGTTGGCAAGTTTAAAATATCCTGCCTGTACTGAATGTAGGTTTTTGGTTTTAAAAACACTGTTTGAAGTTTCAGGTACAATTTGTTTTTTATTGGCTTTCAATGAAAATTCTCCGTTTGCAATTGCTGGAATTGATTCAATAAAATCAAAGTTGGTAGCCATGATTTTGTCTTTTGATGAATCTGATGCTACACCAACCAAAAGGATGATTCCACTTACTAAGAAAGCCTGATTTTTGGGTAACTTAGCATTACTGATATTTCTAAGACCGATTTCCTTATCGTCCTGTGTTTCAAACAATTTAATTGTTCTTGATGTTACAGGTTTAGTCGAATAGATAACTGTATCTGCCAATCGTAAATCACCTCGTTTCATTCCTTCTTTGATACTTGGAGTAAGCTCACTAAAGTGCTTTTCCATTTCTGCTCTTGATCCTTTTGATGGATGAGCGGGAGCTGTCAATTTATTGATAGTTCTTTGTCTTTTGATGGGATTCATTTTTTTCAATGCTCCCATCAATTCCCCGATTACTTCATCATTATCTCCATCTAATCCAAGCAATGCTCCTGCATTGTTGTATTGTTCCCAATTTTCTGTTTGTCCTAACATTTTTTTGATCTTTAAAGGTTAATTACTCTGTTGTTTTGATTTTTAATAATTGATGTCTGTGTCCAACTCCCCGAATCCATCGGTTGTTTTCTCATCATCTACTGAAGGCGAAAATCCTCTGATTTGTTTTGCTTCGTAAGAAGAAGCACTACTGTTGATTTTCTCTTCCAATTCGTCCAAGGCTCTCATATCCAATTCAGAAGCAGATAATTCCATTGAATCTTCTGGATAATTGAAGTATTGAACTTCTCCCATCGTTGATGAATCTGAAGCTACCGATGGATTATTCTTTTTGATTTTGTCTAAGAATAATTTTTGAGCCATCTCATCTTTGAAAGCAAGTAATCTTTCTTTTGCTCCGTCCAGACCCGATGTTGGTGTTCCATTTACAGATGATGTTGTCGGAATAATTGGTGCAGCCATCATGCCGATTCCAAGTGTTGTAACCCAACGGTTTTTTGAATAATGTCCGATAGTTGTTACACCTACCCCCGAAATAAATGAAGCTTTTCCGATTACAGCTCCGATTGCTCCCCCACAGATTACCATCAAGACATCTTTTCCTGTTTCGATAAGTGAGCCTTTGATGTCGCTTTTTGTTTCTTGTGTTTCAGTTATTGCGCCCAGCAAAGAGTTCTTCTTGTGCCTTTTAACGTAATGATTTTTTGAATTACTCATGATTAATTGATTTTGTGATTGTTAAAACTAATTCAGCCTTTTTCTTTCACATCAAGGCTATTGGTGTCTTTCTTTGCTTTGATCTTGCTACTGTTCTTCGTTTTACTCCGTTTAATTCATCCTCCTTTTCATCTTCAATCCCATTTAAACTGGGTTTCTTTACTACTTCTTTTTGGGATTTCATCACTTTAAATCCAATGAAGATTGCTCCTAAAATTCCTGTTCCGATAAGTGTTGGTTTTAACCAACCTTTGTTTTTGTCCCAAAATCCTTCTTGACCACTTGAAGCATCTGTTGAAGTACTCGCACTTCTTTCAGTTAGTGCAGGGGTATCATTACCTGTTGTATCTACATCCACCGTTTCTGTTTTCGATCCTTCTTCTTTTCCTGAATCATTGAGTTTGTTGCCTTTTGGAAAAATATCACCGACATTTTTAAGAATCTTTGCTACCGTTGCGAGTGCTGCTGTTGCTGCCGCTATCGAAGCCGCTGTAATAGGTTCGCCCAACTCTCCAAGTTCTCCATCGTCCATTCTGTTTTCACTATCGAAAACATCGTGACCAAGTAATGCAGGTAATGGAGTGAACTCGTCGAAATCTGAGTTTGAACTTGAAAAATCAATTTCACCCAATCCGTTTACTGCCTTATCTTTGTTTCCTCTTGATGTAAGAATGGCTTTTTTTAGATTCTCTTTTTTACCCCCTGCTCCGTAAAAGATTCCTTCCATTTTGGTTAAAACCTTATGCAGTTTTTGATATTTATCCGAAGGAATACCTTTTGCTTTGGCTTGTGCTTCTGTTAAATATGCCCAACGTAATTTACCTGCCACTTTCATCAAATTGAGTTTCATGGATGCAAGTAATCCGTTTCGTAAAAGAACAGTAGCAGGATTTACTTTATTGGTAGCGTGAACCACTTTTTTAATAATCCCTTTGACCTTTCCTTTTTTCTCTTTTTTTCCGCTCAGATCATCAAACTCATCATCATCAAAATCTGCGTTGTCGCCCCAAGGTGAATAGCCCGAAAAATCGTCCCGTTCTATTCCGTATAAATATTGTAAGTCCATTTTTTTATCTAGTTTTTCGGTATATGGTTCTTCGTAATCAAATTGGTTTACTACACAGTCGATGGTGATATAATTTCCGTCATCAGTTGGTACAATCGGATAAATGTGCTGGAAATAATCATGTCCGTATTTTGTGATTCGGTAAGTATGCTCAATGTTCAGATTATAAAGAATACTGCTTATAAACGTTGTGTAACAATCACAATCAACACCCTGTTTCCGATCTGCCCAAACTTTTGCAGGACTTCTTACTTGTTCTTTTCCTCTCTCGTCCTTTTCGTAGGTAATGTGATCGTAAACAAAATTCCAAATGTTTTTACAGGTTTCTCTAATTGTCTTTCCTTTGAGCTTTTCAGCAATCTTTTCAGTTTGATAGCTTGTATTACGAACTACTTTTTCAATGAACTCAATGGTGTTGTTGACATCTGCGTTTCGTTTAACTGTTATTACTTTATTGTCGGCTCTTGGAAACAGAACATCGTACTGCGTTCCGTCCTTTACGTTTCTTTTGGTGGTTGCTTCCATATTTCATCGTCTTTTTCGTTGTTATTTTCTGAATCATCATTGTTTTCGCTATCCGACTTTTCGAGCATTTTGCTTTCTTTTTTCTTCTTTTTGAGAATCACAACAGGCTTTTGATCTTTGTAAGGAATTTTTTTGAATCCCAAATCAAGTGTACTGATCGTTTCAATGGACATTTTAATTTCATCTCCATTTTTGATTGCCTTGTAAACATCCATTCCGATTGAGAATATTGATGCAATTGGAATGTTGAACATAATTTTATCAATAAGTACTTCACCGAATGCAGGAATGTAAATGCTTTTGTTAATCAATTTGGTTGAGCCTATTATTGTTCCCTTGTAAAGTAGTTTGACAAACGGATATGCGATTTTCAATTTCTGTTGTGTCGGATTTTTAAGTTGAAGATCTATTCTGATTGTTATACCAGTTGCATCCAACTTGTGAATTTTTCCTGTTACAATCGAAACTAATTCTGCATTTGCCCGATTCATCCTCATTGCGTAGGCAACTCCTGCCATCGTGAGTGCTGCCCCTATTCCTATTTTTGTCCATAATTTCATTTCTTGTCTTTTTTGTTTTTAATACGTTCGCTCAAATAGTCGGTAGCAAGTTTAAATGCCATCCAAATTATACTCCCCAAGATTGCTCTTACTCCATATTCAGTCAAACTCGGGTCATTGAAATTTGCCATTAAAACTGCTCCCGTAAGAACCATGTTTGTTGATGTTGTATCCCCGACAGGATTTCTAATTGTGTTGTCCATCTCTTTGTATTTTAGAATTATAAAACAAATGTCAACCAGTTTTTCTTATCACTTTGCCACTCTTGTCGGTGTCTGCTTATTAATTGTGATTTTTTTCAATCTTTGTCGGGATTTGTCAGTTTTAAGCAGCCTTATTTTCTGATGGATCATACATGGAAGGATAACCCAATTTGTCAAAAATGATTTTTACTTGATTGATCGAGAAGTAAATTCCCTGTTTTGTTCCGATTTGATTTTCAAACGGCTTTAACCATTTGCGAAAAGTAAAGCGACAAACACCATACAATACACACATTTCCTTTAGGGTGTATGGTTTTAGAAGAATAAGCGTAGGCTTATCCATTGAATTGTTAGGATTCATAATAAAAAAGATTAGAAATTTGGAGAAATACGAATTGGAGAGGGAGAAGAAGAGAGGTTGTTAAGCTCTTAGGTCATCTTCGGGCGAAGAAGACTTCTTGATGGTTAGGGTGATTTTACTCGATGGAGAGTTTTGCTTTTGTGGTTTGATGGTAATCTTTCCCACTACTTCGTTACTGTCGTCTCGGTCATTTTGTTTGCTGACCATGAAGCCGTAAATCTTTTCTAAAAGATACACCGCAGACGAAGGGTGCATCACTATTTTTTGTTTCTTACTCATAGCTTAAATGTTTTGTACTAACAATTTCCAAAACTTTCTGAATATGAATTAACTACTTTGTTTGTAAGTGATTGATTTATGTCGAATATTATCAAATATTGATATAAATTGATTGGTTGTTTTTAGAAAACTTTTTGTATAATGGCAATATTTTAAATAATTGAGAGAGGGATTAGATGCAGAAAAGATTAAATGGGTTAGGCTATAAAACAAAAATAGAGAAAACGGGAGTCTTCTCTATCTTTTTAATCAACCTAACCTAACCACCTAAATCAGTACAAAAATACAACTAATTATTCATTTATAATTGCTTAAAGCATCATTTATTTTTGCTTTAATTCGTTCTCTGAATTAAACATCGGAATTTTGTAAAAACACAATTATAAAGAAGATCATTTTTCTTATCCCTATTTTTTACCACCTAATACTTCATGTTTTGACAATTTAGAGTTAATATCTGAAGGTGTTAAAAAACCCGTATTTATACGAGTTGTTTTCTATTTTTTTTGAACGTAGGTTTACTGCTTGAAGGTTATCAACTAATGAAACCAGAAAATATTAAAAAAAACTTAACATCAATCATGAATACAATAACAGGATATACAGTAATTGTCAGCATCAATAAAGTTGGTAAAAATGGGAAATCATCTAATGAAAACTTTGAATATATTTTCATTGACAAAGGAATTTCTCTTTTTGAGAAAAGAAAACAAGCAATTCAAAAAGCTAAGAACTTAATTTCATTTTTTAAAGGAGAACCGAAATTTAGCTTATTTTCCGAATCAGAAAAAAAGAGATTCAAGAATTTTAACACAAGTTTGCAATAGCTTCTTTGTCCACTATACAGTGTATTAAATTTTTCATAGCATTTTGGTTTAGTTAAAAGAAAAGATATAAATAATTTTCTGTTTTCACAAATTAATTTTATCAACATAATCCATTATTTATCAATTAGTTGTATTAGTTTTCACTACGTGTATTTACTAATGCTTGTGGTGTGAAGCTCCTAGAATAAAGGGTTCAAGTAGTATAATCTTTAACGCAAAAAAGCAGAAGTGATAGAATAATGTTAATAAAAGTATTCGAAAGTTTGAAATAACAAGTGCCTGAGAATACTTTTATTTTTGTTCTTGGAAAAATAAAAGTATTTTATGAGACTCTTCAAGCGCAACAAAAACACCAATAAACGATTGATTCGACAAATTATCGAACTTGTTCCTCGTTGGATGGTTGAATCTTGTGCCAAACAATTTAAAAGTGATAAAGGCTGTAGTATGTCTAAGACTTACGATCAATTCGTCGCACTAACTTTCGGACAGCTGAATAAGTGCTAAAGTTTGGGTGATTTATCTACTGGTATCGGGGTAAGCGAAACTTTTATAGCCGATTTAAGTTTATCTCAAAGTCCTGCTCGTTCAACTATGGGGTGTGGTAATAAATATAGGGGTCCATTGAATGTTTTTTCTACGTATTTATACTTAAATCTTCGAATTATTATCACAATCCTATTGTTTTTTATCAATCAAAGGTTTATATCGACTAAAAAACATCTAGCACTGAGTAAATCAATCTTTATTGTGTTTCCAATGCAACCCTACACAATTTCAGAATTATCAAGATTCTACGGTAAAGATTTACGAACATTTAAAAAATGGATTGCTCCGATTGAAGATGAGATCGGAGAAAAAGATGGGAGGTTATACAATATCAAACAAGTAATAATTATCTTCAATTACTTTGGTCACCCTAATGCTGTGAAATAATCAACAATTAAGATTGGATTTATCTTTCACAAATCTTGTAACTAAAAAAGACTAAGGTATAGGGGCAAACTAAAACAATCAAACTGATGAAATTATTTACATTTTTACTAGCATTAATTGGACAACTTGTATAGTTGTTTTGATACTACAGGTTATTTACCTAAGTTTTTTAGTTCTTGTATTTGATGACTTTTTGCATCTCATTTTGCATCAATTTTACTACTTCATTATACTCAAAGGTTAGTAAAATAGATCTTTTAACCTTGTAAAGCAAAAAGTTAGATAATTAACAATCAAATAACATTTTTTTTTATCCTTCTATTTTTAAAATAACTACATTTGCGATATGGTGAAATTGTTTTCAGCTAGAATCTTATGTGTTTTAACAGCTTTTTTACTGTTAAACGGTATCGCTTTTACCTTCTTTCATCAAGAGGAAATCATT
>OBEQ010284251.1_pt1 | contig 32440 bp, 26 predicted proteins | sample 1670901 | NCBI WGS metagenome assembly OBEQ01 (sample SAMEA104232315, study PRJEB22302) | groundwater metagenome | biome: forest; feature: aquifer; material: groundwater | place: USA | collected 2011-08-07 | depth 5.4 m | reverse complement strand
CAGCACCTGCTCCCGCGATGCTTCTTTCAGCGACCGGCGGATATCCAGCCATCACCTCCGAATGATCGGGGAGTGGCTTTACTTTATGCGGAGGTATCTCTGAAATCAAGCATTTTCTTCTCCGGCGGCTAAACTCTTACGCTCACCGTAAGGTTAATATAGGATAATTCTAGATAATGCTCTTGTAAAATCGTCCGTCCTTCAGATAAACTTTTACTTACAGATGAGCTCAAGAACATTTCGCAGATTGTTTTTCCGCACCCTCGCCCTCTTTCTAGGGTTCAGCCTTGCTCTGTCCGACCCCTCCTTTGCGTTGCGCCAGGAGAGCCCGCGTCAAGCGGGTGTGGAGGAGCAGCTCAGAGAGAAGCTTATTGCTTCTGGGTTAGAGGAATTCCAAAAAGTTCCCATCGATGAGGTGCTTGGCCTGCGGCAGCGATTGCAGGAAGCGAACCGGCAGGAAGTGTATCAAGACAGACTTGTTCGAAAAGGGAAGCGTTACTATTTGGTCAAAACGGAGGAGCCGAATCCTGAAAGGAACCGGTCTCCATGGCCTGAGAAAAACAAGCCCATACGGGCTTATACAGTGTTTCGAATTTTACGAGCTCTAGGTTGCAATGTCTGTGATATCGAAATCCCATCTCTAGAAGAGAGAAAACAGCTTTCTCAATTAACTGGGGCGGATCCGGAAACGCTTTATCTGGTGGGGCTGAGCACGAATTACGACAGGGATGATCCGGAAGTCATCCAAAAGGATCCTCAAAAAGAACTGACTCGACGGATTTTTGGCAGTTTTCTTGTTCGGTCCTGGGATCCCCATGTGAACAACACCGGCCCTCTTCGGCAGAATGGAAATGGGCAGCAAGCAAACTCGCCTGCCATGATGTTTGATGCGGATGAGGCGCTTCATCGGGAAATGAGCAACCGCGAGTATTTTTTATTTCTTTTCGCCCGGCACTACATGGACCAAACCAGCTTGGTGGATCTTGAGAGAAGTACTCGGGAGGACAGAGGGGAAAGTTTGGTTCTTCGAACCAATCCAGCGATTTTGGCCGAGCAAATTGACCCGGAAGAGGCGGAACAATTCGTTCAAGACGCGGATCATTTGAATTTGAGAGATTTGGAGGAGGATGTCCTGCATACCTTGTTTGAAAGATATGAACCAGAACGGCACGATGAGATTGCGGATACCATTGGCCAATTCTTTTCAAATTTGAGTCAATGGCAGGCCGATTTCCCCCTAGATGCTCCCTGGTTTGTAGAAGCGTTGTTCGATGGTTTTTCATACGGCAGCATAGCGGTGTTCGCCAATGTTCCTCGCGAGTCGGAAGCGGATTTTATTCGAAAAAGAGGGGTGATTGAAGTCGCGTTGGCTCAAGTGAGAAACGAATTGATCCAGCAATTATCGGCCGGTTTGGAGGAAGGCAGTTTCCAGGAGTTGCAGACGATGGAAATCAACCAGCCCGGGGTGGTCGTCTTGGAGGTGGACCAGCTTCAGGAGGCGTCGGTGGAATGGCCGCTGTTACTCTCTCGACTTGGGCGGTTTTCCGGCTACACGATCCTCTTGGGTGGTGAGGCGATGATCGAAGGATGGCGAGCGCTCAATCCGGAGCTTCGGATTGCGAGAACCCCTGAGGAATTGAGAAGTGACCTTGAAGAGTTGATGACGACGGACAAGGTCGGGCAGGTAACCTTTATGGGTTCTCAAAGGGGGGCAGAGGTTGTCCGACCCATTGTGTCCCAGATGCGCCTTGGGTTCAGCGCGCAAGCAGTTTCCATCTTCCAGCTTTTAGCCGGGCTGGGTGTCCCCGCCGATTTCGCCACCCGGTTAGCTACCGGTCTGGAAGAGAGCACAGCCTTCGAATTGGCGGCTTGATATTGTGTATCGAATCCTCTCCTCTATCGGATCGAGAAAAAAGAGCTGATCGTAGTAAAATAGATTCCTTATGCCGACCCAGGATCCTTTCGGAGCCTTTGACTCGTTAACCACCAAAAGCGGCAAGGTCCGCTATGTCCGACTGGCCACACTGGCGAAGCTTCATCCTGGGAAGGTGGAGCGCCTGCCGTTTTCCATCAAGATTCTGCTGGAATCCCTGTTGCGCAACATCGACGGGTTCAAGGTGACCGCCGAGGATGTGAACCGCTTGGTGCGGTGGTCGCCTACAACGCCCTCGGCGACCGAGATGCCGTTCATGCCGGGGCGGGTGGTCCTGCAGGATTTCACCGGCGTTCCCTGCATCGTGGACTTGGCGGCGCTGCGCGCCGCGGTGGCGCGCGCCGGCGGGGATCCGAAGCGGATCAATCCGCTCGTCCCATGCGATCTGGTGATTGATCACTCGGTGCAGGTGGATGCGTTCGGCTCGTCCGATGCGCTGGCGATCAATTCGAGGATAGAGTTCGAGCGCAACCGGGAGCGGTACGAGTTTCTGCGCTGGGGCAGCACCGCCTTCGATAATTTCCGGCTGGTCCCGCCGGCCACCGGCATCGTCCATCAGGTGAACTTGGAATATTTGGCCCAGGTGGTGATGACTAAAAAGCAGGACGGCGAGGTGATCGCTTTTCCGGACAGCGTGGTGGGGACCGACAGCCACACGACGATGATCAACGGGCTCGGCGTGTTGGGCTGGGGGGTCGGCGGCATCGAGGCGGAGGCGGTGATGCTGGGCCAGCCGATGTACATGCTGGCGCCGCCGGTGATCGGCTTCAAGCTTTCCGGCCAACTGCGCGAAGGAGTGACCGCCACCGACCTCGTGTTGACCGTGACGCAGATTCTCCGCACCAAAGGGGTCGTCGGAAAATTCATCGAGTTCTTCGGGCCGGGGCTTTCCACGCTGCCGCTGCCGGACCGGGCCACCATCGCCAACATGTGCCCGGAGTACGGGGCGACCGCCGCCTACTTCCCGGTAGATCAGGAAACCATCGGATATCTCAAGCTGACCGGCCGGCCGGCGGAGCTGATTGATCTGGTGGAGCGGTACACGAAAGAGCAGGGGCTGTTCCGGACCGATGCCACTCCAGCGCCGGAATTCAGCGAGGTGGTTGAGCTGAAATTGGAATCGGTCGAGTCCAGTCTGGCCGGCCCAAAGCGGCCGCAGGATCGGGTTTCTCTCTCGGAATCGAAGATCGGTTTCCGGAAGGCGTTGGTTGGGTTTCTGGAGGGGAAGCTTCCTGCGCTGGCGCCGGATCGGCTCAATGGCTGGTTGAATGAAGGGGGCTCCGTTGCTGCCCAGCCGCAGAATACTGCGACAGCGGTGGAAGAGGCGCAGCATCCGGGTCTGCACCACCTGACCAAACAGATTCCGATGGAGCTGCCTTCCGGGAAAACGCAGATCGGCCCCGGCTCGGTCGTCATCGCCGCCATCACCAGTTGCACCAACACCTCCAATCCCTCCGTCATGGTGGGGGCCGGCTTGTTGGCCAAGAAAGCGGTGGGGCGGGGGCTCGCCGTCAAGCCGTATGTGAAAACATCGTTGGCTCCGGGCTCGCAGGTGGTGACCGATTACCTCAAAAATGCAGGGCTTACACCCTATCTCGAGAAGCTTGGGTTCTACACCGTCGGGTACGGCTGCACCACCTGCTTGGCAGCAGGTACTCCTGTATTGTTAGCTAATGGGACGGCGCGCCGCATTGAGCAGATGCCCAGTGCTGGGGGCGTCACCCTGTTTGCTCCTACAGCAGACGGTCAGTTGACTATGGCGTTGCAGACAGAGGCCATGATCCAGGGTGAGCGTGATTGTGTTTCCCTCGTCCTCCAGGATGGCCGAACGCTGATCTGCACTCCGGATCACAAGATTCTTTGCGCGGGAGAACGATGGGTTCGTGCAGACCAATTGGTGCCGGGTCGGGATCGCGTAGTCATTGGCTTAGAAGTTCCTTTAGATGAGTCTTCCGCTGACGAAGTGGGTTACTGCCTTCGGGCAGGCGAAATGATATTCAGTATGGAGACTTCTCAGGAGCGCCTGCGTTCACTGGCGTTCGCGCGCTTGCTGGGCCATCTGCTTGAAGATGGATCCATCAGTGTTTTGGGACAAGGCCGAATCAACGTCGGTCAGGCGGTCGATCGTGAGGCGGTCCTCAACGATGTCGAACTCGTTACGGGCAAACGGCCGGCGGCCACGCGATACGACGACCGAAAATGGACCATTGCGCTGCCGATGGAACTGACCCGCGCAATCATGGAATTGGGTGGAGTTCGGATGGGTCGTCGCATTCACCAGGCTCCGACTTTGCCGACTTTCGTATTGGATGATCATTGCCCCATCTCGATGGTGCGTGAGTTCCTCGGAGGCCTCTTCGGAGCTGACGGCAAGGCGCCGACCTTGAAGCGCATGAGTGAACACGAAAAGGATGCAATCCTCCAACCGCCGGAATTTTCACAGACCGCCAAGCCGGAACATGTCGAAACGCTCAAGGAGATGATGGAGTCGATCACTCACCTTCTGAACCGCTGCGGCGTGAAGGTGGGTGGCGCTACTATCTTCCAGTATCCAGTCCGCCGCGCCGCTTCTTCTTACCCGGCGGCTCAGGATGGAAGTCCTCGCGTAGAAGTGCGCTTGCATTTGCCGGATGGGCTTTCATTCATTGAAAAGGTAGGATTCCGCTACTGCGTCGATAAGATGATGAGGTCCAGTGCGGCGGCTGTCTATTGGCGCACGGTGGAACGGATCGGCCTCCAACGCTTATGGATGTCTGCGTTTCTAGGGGAATCACATCGCCGTCAGCCGGAGCTAACGTTCCATGAGGCACGCGCGGAGGGGGCGTTCATGCTGCAGCAAGAAGAGACAATCATCTTCCCTCACTATTCGCTGTTAGAGGGACATGACCGGTTCTCGCGACTGCCTAAGCCGGAAAACCAGAGATTCAAACCACTGCACCGAGATGGTTGCGACTTCCCCTCGCCGGTTGAGTTGTTCACACAGCTCGGGGTGAGGGACTGGTTTGCCCGGTTGCGGGCGCGTACGGAAACGGGCTTCACGAAGCGCTATTGTGTTGAGAAGACCTCGGAGAGACTGCCGACATTCACTCTGGGCGTGCTGGACGTGCGTCCGGCGGGCAAGCATGAGGTATTTGACATTGCGGTGGATGGCCTGCATGCTTTCGTGGCGGGCACGGTAGCTGTCAGCAACTGTATCGGCAACAGCGGGCCGCTGCCGGAGCCGGTGGCCAATGTGGTGAAGGAACACGACCTGATCGTCGCCAGCGTCTTAAGCGGCAACCGGAACTTCGAGGGGCGCGTGCATCCGCAGGTGAAGGCCAACTACCTGGCCAGCCCGATGCTGGTGGTGGCCTACGCGCTGGCCGGCACGATGAACATCGATTTGACGAAGGAGCCGATCGGGCGGGATAAGAGCGGCAAAGAGGTCTACTTGAAAGAGATTTGGCCGACCCAGCAGGAGATCATGCAGGCGGTCCGCCAATCGGTCACGGCGGAGGCGTTCCGCCGGCGCTATTCCAACGTCTTTGAAGGGACGAAAGAGTGGAAAGAAATCGCCACCCCCACCGGCGATCTGTATCGGTGGAATGAAAAGAGCACCTACGTTCAAGAGCCCCCTTACTTCAAGGAATTCCCCAAGGCGCCGTCGCCGATCCGACCGATTGAGAAAGCCCGGGTGCTGGAGTTCGTCGGGGATTCGATCACCACGGACCACATCTCGCCGGCCGGCTCCATCGCCAAGGACAGCCCGTCCGGCCAATATCTTCTCTCGTTGGGAGTCCAGCAGAAAGATTTCAACAGCTACGGCGCCCGGCGGGGGAACGACCGGGTGATGACCCGCGGCACCTTCGCCAACGTCCGGCTGAAAAACAAACTTGTCCCCGATGCCGAAGGATGGTGGACCGCCGCCCTTCCCGCCGGTGAAAAGCTGTCGGTCTTCGATGCCGCCGAGCGATACAAGAAACGGGGAACGCCGCTGCTGGTCATCGCCGGAAAAGAGTACGGCTCTGGCTCTTCGCGCGACTGGGCGGCCAAGGGGCCGGCCCTCTTAGGGGTCCGAGCGGTGATCGCCGAGAGCTTCGAGCGGATCCACCGGAGCAACTTGGTCGGGATGGGAATCCTGCCGCTGGAATTCCTCTCGGGGCAGAACGCCGAATCGCTCAAGCTGACCGGCAGGGAGATGTTCGACATCCTGGGCTTGAACGAGGGGATCAAAGCGGGTCAGACCATCGAGGTGAAGGCGATCTCCTCGGAAGGAAAGGAAATCACTTTTCAAACCAAGGCCCGCATCGACACCCCCGTTGAAGTGGAGTATTATCGCCATGGCGGAATCCTGCACTGCGTCCTCCGACAGATCCTCCACGGTTCCCACACCCGTTAAGAAGGAAGGAGCTCTCATGAAGTTATCGCGTCCGCTGGTGGCGCTCGATTTGGAAACCACCGGCACCTGGATTGAAAAAGACAGGATCGTCGAGGTTGGTATGGTTCGGCTGACGCCGGAAGGGACCAGAGAGGTTTACAAGTCTCGGGTCAATCCGGGCGTGCCGATTCCTCCTCGGGTCTCGCAGGTGATCGGCATTACCGATGCCGACGTCAAAGATTCACCGCCATTTAAAAAGATTGCGCCAGAGGTGCTGGCTTTCATCGGCGACGCCGACTTGGGTGGGTTCAACATCGAGCGGTTCGATCTGTTGATTCTGGAGCGGGAATTTTTCGAGGCCGGCCTCAAGTTCGAATGGCGCACCCGCACCATCTACGACGCGCAGAAGATTTACCACCTGCACGAGAAACGGGACCTGAAGGCCGCCTACAAGTTTTACTGCGACAAGGATCTGGTGAACGCCCACACCGCGTTGGGGGACACCGAGGCGACGCTGGAGATCCTCTTTGCGCAGATTCACAAGTACGGCAAGCCGGAGGAAGGGATCGCCTCTTTGCGGGATTTCGACTACGAGCGGATAGATGATTTCTTCGATGCGGAAAGAAAATTCCGCTGGTGGAACGGCGAGCTTTACCCGGTCTTCGGCAAGTACGCCAAACGGGTCAGCTTAAAGGAGATCGCCAAGAAGGAGCCGGACTACCTGAAGTGGCTCCTGACCACCGATTTCTCCCAGGAAATCAAGCAGATGATCCGCGGCATCCTGGAAGGCCGCCACCCCGCCGCTCCCACTCGATAAATCGAACGCCCCTAAGCGATTGTGACCTCTTTGCAGAGGTAGACGTCCTGGATCGTGTTCAAGAGCTGGATTCCTTCCTTCATCGGGCGCTGGAACGATTTTCGCCCGCTGATGAGTCCCATGCCGCCGGCCCGCTTATTGATAACCGCAGTCCGGACCGCCTCGGCGAAATCGTTGGCGCCGGAGGCCCCGCCGGAGTTGATCAGCCCCATCCGCCCGGCGTAGCAGTTCAAGACCTGATACCGGCACAGGTCAATCGGGTGGTCGCTGGTCAGGTCCGAGTAGATCCGCTTGTCGGTCTTGCCGTAGCTGGACTCCACGTTCAAGGCGTTGTACCCGCCGTTATTTTCCGGCAGTTTCTGCTTGATGATGTCGGCCTCGATGGTGACCCCCAGGTGGTTGGCCTGGCCGGTCAGGTCGGCGGCCAAGTGATAATCCTTGTCCTTCTTGAAGGCGGGGTTTCGCAGGTAGCACCAGAGGATCGTCGCCATCCCCAGTTGGTGCGCCTGGTGGAACGCGGCGCTGATCTCCTGAATCTGGCGCCCGCTCTCGGGCGATCCGAAGTAGATGGTCGCCCCCACCGCCACCGCTCCCATTTCCTGCGCTTGTTTGGCATTGGCGAATAGGATCTGGTCGAACTTGTTGGGGTAGGTCAGGAGCTCGTTGTGGTTGATCTTCAGGATGAAAGGGATCTTGCCGGCATACTTCCGGGATACCGCCCCTAAAACGCCGAGCGTGGAGGCCACGGCGTTGCATCCGCCTTCCACAGCCAGCTTCACGATGTTCTCCGGATCGAAATAGTCCGGGTTCTTGGCGAAAGAGGCGCCGGCCGAGTGCTCGATTCCTTGATCGACCGGCAGAATGGAGAGATACCCCGTTCCGCTCAAGCGCCCATGATTGAGCAGGGCTTCCAAGCTTTTGAGGACCGACCGAGGCCGGTCGCTGGGGGCAAAGATCCGCTCCACCCAGTCCGGGCCGGGCAGGTGAAGCTGTTCCTTCTTCACCTTTGGTGTGGAGAATCGAAGCAGGGAATCGCCTTCGGCTCCTAACGCTTCCTCTATCTTATCGATCGATCGCATTCGCGCGCCTTTTTCGCTGACAAGTGCCATGACAACGTTCTCCTTTAAGCTTACAATAGAAAAAACCATTTTATACCATGTTGACCTACCAAGCAATCGGCAGAGGAAACCCAGTGGTGTTGGTTCATGCGTTCCCGTTGTCCCATGCGATGTGGAAGGGGCAGATGGATTCGCTGGCACAGCGGTTTCGGGTGATTGCGCCGGACCTGCCGGGGTTCGGCGGCTCCGCGCGGCAGGCACAACCGTCCATCTCGCAGATGGCGCAGGAGATCGCCGGCCTGCTCGATCATTTGAAGGTCACCGAGCCGGTCTTCATCGCAGGGCTCTCGATGGGCGGCTACATCACCTTTGAGTTTCTTCGGCAGTTCCCGGATCGGGTCCGGGGACTGGGGCTTTTTTCCACCCGCGCGGCGGCCGATACCCCCGAGGGCCGCGAAAATCGGCTGAAGACCGCGCAGAAGATTCATGCCGAAGGCCTGCAGACGTTCTCAAAAGGGATCCTGCCGAAGCTGCTGGGCAAGACGACGCTCGAATCCAACCAGGCGTGTGTGTGCCAGGTGACCGGCATGATCCTGGCCAACAAGCCGGAAGGGGTGGCCGATGCACTACTGGCGATGGCCGACCGGCGGGACTCCGACGATCTGCTTGGCTCAATCCGGATTCCCACGCTGGTTGTGGCCGGGGAAGAGGACAGCTTCATCCCGCCGGCCGACGCCGAGGCGATGGCCACAAAAATCCCCGGCGCCGAACTTCACGTTATTCAGGGGGCAGGCCACCTGGTCAACCTCGAACAGCCCATCCCCTTCCAGCAAGTTCTAAAGAAATTTTTAGGTATAGTCTGACAGAAGAAGGTTGCTTGAGGAGTCTGGTCTTGACAAAGTGGTACACTAGTGTTACACTTAAGGTGTAGTTGAAAGTCCAATTGGAGACCATGAAAATGCCCACTACACTACCAAGGATTAACGTTTCGTTTCAGCTGCCAATATATGAGGCGCTTGAGCGGATCTCCAAAGTAGAGCATACGTCTCTTTCGGAAGTGGTGGTACGCCTTGTAAGTGTATCACTCGAATTGTCGGAAGATCTCTATCTTGCAAACATAGCTGAGAAACGACTTAAGAATCTTAGAAGGGATGACATGCTCACTTCTGAGGAGATGCTGAAATGGAGCCGGGCTCGGAAGAGACGCCGGAGATAACTGTTCCCAGTTTTAAAGTTTTGTGGCACCCGGACACGCGGGGCGACTTGGGGAAGTTGTCTCGTGAGATTCGGGGAAAAATTATTGAGACAGCCACATATAAACTTTCTCGCGCTCCGCAATTTATTGGGCAGCCTATTAAGGGAACAAAAAAGCTTCTTTGGAAGATAAGATTTAGTAAATATCGCATCGTCTACACGATTGCCGAGAAGACACCGGAGGTGTGGATAGTCTCCGTGGGCAAGAGAGACAGCGTTTACAGGAATGAATTTATCCAAAGCTGGATCAAATTGGCTATTGCAATTCATGAGACTGAGAAAAGATGAAGGATTTACCTTGACATTTCCTCCAAGGTAGGGGATACTTGGATCGTTGTGAGTAAGTGTGAGACGACTCGTAGGAAGCTTAGAACAATGCATTTCGTGACGACTGCGGCTCTTACTCAAGCCTCAGTCGTTTTTGCTTATAAGCACTCCTCTATACATAGTCGTTGAAGAAAGGAAGGTTATCCAAAATTCAATGGCAAAAGGTACAGTAAAGTGGTTTTCTGACCAAAAGGGGTACGGCTTCATCACCCCGGAGAATGGCAAGGACGTATTCGTCCATTTCTCCGCGATTCAAGGAGATGGTTTCAAGACGCTCCGCGAAGGTGAAGCGGTGGAATTTGACATCACCACCGGCCCCAAGGGCGAGCAGGCTTCGAATGTGAAGCGGCTTTCCCCGGTCAACGGCTAAAGGTTCCCTTTAACCGTATGGTTCTCGCAGGCCCAGGGATTTATTTCCCTGGGCCTGCTTTTTTTCCCGAGGGTCCGCGGCATGAATCCATTCGGCGTGAGTGAGACGAAGGCGGAATCGCTCAGACAGCAGATGCTTCGCCTTGGGATTCAGGAGGCGGATCTTGAGGAGCGATTCATCCGATCCGGCGGGCCGGGCGGGCAGAATGTCAACAAGGTAGCCACCTGCGTCTGGCTGCGGCACCCTCCTTCCGGGCTCGAGGTGAAGGTTCAGCGGGAACGTTCGCAGGCGCTGAACCGGTTCCTGGCGCGGCGGCTGCTCGTGGAGAAATTGGAAGAGGAGCGGCTGGGGAAGCTCAGCGCCGAGCAGCAGCGGATCGCTAAGATCCGCCGCCAGAAACGGCGGCGCTCCCGCCGGGCGAAGGAAAAACTTCTGGCTTCCAAAAAGCGTCATTCGAAAAAGAAGAAATTGCGGGCTGCCCCTGCCGAAGATGACTGAACGAACGGCGGATGTTTACGCCGATCGGACGATCGCCGCCTACCGGTGGCGGGCGAAGGAGGCGATCCGGAGTTGGGGCAGGCATAAGCCCTCGAGGTTCCTGCGGGAATTTGTACGGCAGATGAAAACTGTTCGTCCTTCGACAAGTTCAGGACGAATGGTGCCGCACGTGCTGGACTACGGCTGCGGCATCGGCGCCGACATGGCCTGGATGCAGCGGCATCGGGTGCGCGTCGAAGGGATTGACGGCACGCTGGAGTTTGTCAACGAGGCCCGGCGGCGTTGCCGTGCGGCGCTGATTCGCTTTGCCAGGTTCGAGAAGGTGGAGATTCCGGCCGGCACATACGACGGAATTTGGTGCAACGCCGCCTTGGTCCATGTCCCACCGAAGGTGCTCCGCCAACAGCTTGAAAAATTGCGGACCGGTTTAAAGTCGGACGGCCTGCTGGGGATAACGCTTGCATGGGGGCGGACCAAGGGATTCACCCATCGGGATTGGATTCCCGGGCGATATCTGGCCAGCTACACGAGGTCCGAGGTAAAATCTCTCTTGAAGAGATGGACGATTCGAGAGATGAAAGTGGTATCGGCAGATGGCCGAAACGGCCGATGGATTCAGGCGCTGGTTTCTCGGGGGGAATAGCGAGAAATGTCCGTCGTGGAGCACAAGATTCAAAGGGCGCTCGACATCTCCTGGAAAGAGGGGATTCCGGCCTCGATGATGCTGGGGGTGATGGATTCCTACCTCACCCCGTTTGGGCTTTTTCTGGGGGCCAGCACCCAGGCGATCGGATTCTTGATTGCCGTGCCGCACCTGGTGGCTTCCTTAAGCCAGCTTTGTGCCGTCAAGGCGGTCCGGCTGGCCGGCAGCCGCCTGCGTTTCGTCGTCGGGATGGCCGGAGTTCAGGCGGCCCTTCTGTTGCCGGTAGCCGCCCTTCCTTTTGTTTCCTGGCCCCATCGAGTGGCGGCGCTGATTTTTCTTGTGATCGCGTTCCGGGCGCTGGGGAACATCATCGGCTCGGCCTGGGGAAGCCTGATGAGCGATTATCTTCCGCCGGAGAGTCGGGGCCGGTATTTTGGATGGCGTTCGCAGGTGGTGGGATTCGCCGGCATCATCGGTGTCGGGTTGGCCGGGGCGTGGCTCTTTTTCATGAAGGAACGTTCCGGCGCAATCGGTTTCGCGCTTCTTTTCCTGGCGGCCGCCATTTCTCGATTCATTTCAACGGCGCTCTTGGCCAGGATGGAGGATCTGCCCCTGCATGAAGCGCCGGGATCCGATTTCACCTTCGTGCAGTTTATCCGGGCCTTCCGAAGAAGCAACTTCGTCCGGTTTGTCATCTACGTGGCGGGGGTAACCTTCGCCACCTACGTGGCAGCCCCGTATTTCAGCGTCTACATGCTCAAGGACCTTCACTTTAATTATCTTCAGTACATGGCGGTCCTGACGGCCGGAGTGATCACCGGCTTGATCTCCTTTCCTATTTGGGGCCGGCACGCCGATCTGGTGGGCAACGCCCGGATTTTAAAGACCACCGGCTTTCTTGTGCCGATGATCCCGATCCTCTGGCTCTTCTCGAAGAACGTTTATTACCTGGTTGCCGTCGAATTGTGTTCCGGCTTCGCCTGGGCCGGTTTTAATCTGTGCGCCACCAACTTCATCTACGACGCGGTGACGCCGCAGAAGCGGGTTCGATGTCTCGGGTATTTCAGTCTCATCCAAGGGGTGTCCATTTGCGCCGGCGGGGTGCTGGGCGGCTATCTGGCCACGCGGCTTCCCCCTGTGAATGGCTCCAGCCTGCTGACGCTGATGCTTCTTTCAGGGCTGCTCCGGTTGAGCGTTTATCTGTTGTTTTCGCCCCACTTCCAGGAGGTTCGAGGATCGGCCAGGCCAGTCTCCAGCCGGCGGCTTTTCTTCAGCGTGCTGGGGATTCGGCCATTGTTGACCGTTCTTCTGCTCGCGCTGGCTCTGAATGCGTGGGCGGAGGCGCCGGATCTGGATTCAGAGCTGTGCGAAGCGGTGGAACAGGGGGATTACAGCGCCGTGGAGGTTCTGCTGAGCGAAGGAGCCCATGTGGATGCGGTATGTCAGGGCCGATCAAGTCCCGGCCAGACGGTCCTCATGCGGGCGGCGGATTTGGGCTACGTCAGGATCGTCGGTTTAATCCTGGTCCAAGGGGGGACGTTCAATCTGACCCAGCCGCATGCCAAGGAGGTATGGATCGGGCTGATCGGCATGGAAAAACTTCCCATCGTGGATGCGCTGCTGAAAACCGGCGTGGATATGAACTATGTGGACCTGCAGGACGACAACGGCAAAACTCTCCTGATGGCGGCGGCTGCTCGCGGAGATGCCAAGATGGTACGGGCTCTGCTGGATCGAGGGGCCGCTCTGGAAGTGAAAAACAAACATGGAGAGACGGCGCTGGCCATCGCCGCGGAGATGAGAAGAGCAGAGGTGGTTCAGCTGCTTATTGAAGAAGGGGCGCAGATCGATCTCATCGACTTAGGGCGGTGGTCCCCTGCGCTTCCCGCAATCCAGCAGCGGCCGATTTTTACCGCTCCCTTGCCTTTGCCGCGCGGTGACGGAAGAGAATAGGCAGCCGCCGTGCGCAGTGAAGCCCGGGTCCTGCCGGAACTTTTCCTCGAGCGGCTTCAGCGAATCATCCCCTCCCAGAAATGGGATGCGGTGGCCAACACCTTCACGGAACCCAAGCCCACCACTTTCCGCGCGAACACCTTGAAAGTTTCCCCGGCGAAACTTCGTGAGCGGTTGGAGCACGAAGGGTTCGGCGCGGAGACAATCCATTGGTATCCGGAGGCCTTTATCCTCCATCGGGGAACTCTCCGCGATCTCCAGAAGACGGAGAGCTATCAGAAAGGGCACATTTACGTTCAGGGCCTTTCCAGCATGATTCCTCCGCTGGTTCTGAATCCCAAGCCGGATGAGCTGATCCTGGACATGACGGCGGCACCCGGCAGCAAGACCACGCAGATCGGCTGTTTGATGAAAGGGCAGGGGCGAATCGTTGCCAACGACAACAACCGGCCCCGGTTTTTTCTGCTCAAGGCCAACGTGGAATCGCAGGGAATTCCCAACGTGGAGCTGACCCTCCAGTACGGCGAGTCGATCGGCCGCAAACAGCCGGACCGGTTCGACCGCATTTTGCTCGATGCCCCCTGCAGCGCCGAGGGCCGGTTCCAAACCCGAGAGCCCAAGTCATTCAGGTTTTGGAAGCCGGCCAAGGTAAAGGAGATGGTCCGCAAGCAGAAGAAGTTGCTCTGGTCCGCCATTAACGCGCTCAAGCCCGGCGGGGTGCTGGTCTACTCCACCTGCACCTTCGCCCCCGAGGAGAACGAGGGGGTTTTAAGCTGGGCGCTCGAAAAATTCAGCCCGGCCATCGAGCTGGAGCCGGTTTCTCTGCCATTGACCAACCAAATGCCGGCCCTCGCCCGATGGGAGAAGGAAGAATTTGATCCTTCCGTCCGAAAGGCCGTCCGCATTCTGCCCATCCTGCAGATGGACGGCTTCTTCGTCGCCAAAATCCGAAAAGGGAAAGGTGCTTGCAGATGAAGCGATTGCGTGGCATAATTGCTTCATAAAGTGAAGCGATTAAGAAGGGCTTATGAGATACATCTGGCAGCATGAGAATTGGCCTAAGCTGAGATGGGGCACCGAACCCTTGTTGCCTTTGATCAGCAGCGCTCGTCTGGCGCAGGGGAAGCTCTTAACCAAAGTGGAAAGCCTCGGCTTCAAGCCGAGTCAGGAAGCCCGTGCCGAGATTTTAATTGAAGAAGCTGTTAAAACGTCTGCCATCGAAGGGGAACGTTTAAACAGAGAGTCAGTCAGATCGTCCGTTGCAAGGCGGCTGGGACTGCCTGTTACCGGGTTGCCGCCTGCGAATCGCACAGTAGACGGTCTGGTGGAAGTTCTTCTGGAAGCGACTCAGAATTACGACAAACCCCTGACTGCGGCACGGTTCAAACGCTGGCAGGCTGCTCTCTTTCCAACCAGGTATTCGGGTTTGACCCGCATTCGAGTGGGGAAGTGGAGGGGTTCCCAGCCCATGCAGGTTGTTTCAGGAGCCGTGGGCCTGGAAAAGATCCATTATGAAGCGCCTCCAAGCGAGAGGGTTGAGAAAGAAATGAAGCGATTCCTTTCGTGGTGGAAGACAAGCAGGGGTTCGGAGGAAGGACTTTTGCGTTCCGGTCTGGCTCACTTTTACTTTGTGACGATTCATCCCTTTGAAGACGGCAATGGCCGCATTGCCCGTGTTTTGACCGATATGGCATTGGCGCAGGATGAAAAACTTTCGACGCGATATTACAGTCTCTCCTCTCAAATCATGGAAGAGCGGGATGACTATTACGACGTCCTGGAAGAGTGCCAGAAAGGAAACGTGGATGTCACCGAATGGCTCAAGTGGTTTTTGGGATGTTATGTCCGCGCGGTGGAGGGGGCCGGGAGATTGATCGCGGATGTCTTGGCCAAGGCGGAGTTCTGGCAGCATCACAACCAAATGGAAATCAATGAGCGGCAGCGGAAAGTCGTGAACCGGCTTCTGGATGCCGGGAAGGGCGGCTTCCAGGGTGGTCTGACGACCCGCAAGTATGTCTCTATGGCTAAGGTGAGCCGTGCAACTGCCTTCCGCGAAATCTCGGATTTGTTGGAGAAGGAGATTCTCCACAAAAATCCAGCCAAGGGCCGCAGCGTCAGCTATGAGCTTCATTGGGTATGAAAACACGGGACATTCCTGATCAATCTGCTTCGTGATAGAATAAATCCTTTCCATGCCGAAAACATCGAAGGGCAAACCGCGTTACCGCATTGAGAAGGACTCGCTGGGTCCCAAAAAGGTCCCGGCGGAGGCCTATTACGGCGTTCAGACCGTCCGGGCGCTGGAGAATTTTCCGGTGAGCCGCCTGACGTTCCCGCCGGCGATGATCCGGGCGCTGGGCACCGTAAAGCTGGCCGCTGCCAAGGCGAACATGCAGTTGGGCCAGCTGGATAAGCGCCGGGGCCAGGCGATTTTGAAGGCGGCCCGTGAGCTGATCGAAAATACCAACGGCCTGCAGTCGCAGATCGTCGTCGACGTTTACCAGGCCGGGGCCGGGACCTCGCTCAACATGAACGTCAACGAGGTGCTGGCCAACCGGGCGATCGAGTTGCTGGGCGGCGAGCGGGGCGACCATAAGCTGGTCCACCCGAACGATCACGTGAACATGGCCCAGTCCACTAACGACGTGATCCCGACGTCCATCCGGCTGGGGAATCTTTTCGTCCTTCCGGAGCTTCTCGACGTCTTGGAATCGCTCCAGAAAACGTTGGAGTCCAAGGCCAAAAAATTTGACGGGGTGATCAAGTCCGGGCGGACCCACCTGCAGGATGCCGTGCCGATCCGGCTGGGGCAGGAGTTCAGCGGCTATGCTCGGGTCATCGAGAAGGCGCGGGGGCGAATTGCGCAGGCGATGGAGGGTCTCTACGAGTTGAATCTCGGGGCCACCGCCGTCGGGACCGGCTTGAACAGCCACCCGAAATACCGCCAGATCGCCATCGGCTTCCTCCGAAAAGAAACAGGGCTGCCGGTCGTGCCGGCCAAGAATCTCTTTGAGGTGACGCAGAGCATGGGAGATGTCACGCACGTCTCCCATGCGGTGCGGCTCTTGGCGCTGGAAGTGACCAAGATCGCCAACGATTTCCGGCTTCTTAATTCCGGGCCGCGCACCGGCTTGGGAGAGCTGATTCTACCGGCGGTGCAGCCGGGCTCCTCCATCATGCCGGGAAAGGTGAACCCGGTGATGGCGGAGATGCTCAACCAAGTCTGCTTCCACGTGATCGGGCACGACCTGACCGTGGCGATGGCCTCCCAGGCCGGCCAGCTGGAGTTAAACGTCATGATGCCGGTGATGGGGCATACGCTGATCACCTCCGTGCATGTGCTTGCCAACGGGATCCGGCTTTTCAGCGAGCGGTGCGTGAAGGGGGTCGAAGCGGATGTAGAAAAATGCCGGCACTACGCGGAACGGTCGGTCGGATTGGCCACCGCTTTGAATCCCTACATCGGCTACAGCAAGGCGGCCGAGATTGTGAAGGAAGCGGTGAAGCGGGATGTTTCTATCCGGCATGTCATGAAGGAGCACGGGCTGCTGAAGAATCCGCAGATCGCTCATTTGCTGGATGATCCTTTCGCGTTAACAACGCCACGATAAAAATCAGTTCACAAGCTTAAAGGAACCCCACACATGTCTATTCGAACGACCGTTATCGGATCTTATCCCAAAGTCACCGAGTCCGGGGCGGACAATCTGCCCGGGGTGATCGACCGCTGGCAGCGCAAGCTGGTCAATGACGAGGCGCTGGAGCAGGAAATACAGAAGGTGATCCGCCGGGTGATCGGCGAGCAGGAGCAAGCCAGCCTGGACCTGATCACCGACGGTCAGATTCGATGGGAGGATCTGGCCCATCCGATTGTGCAGGCGGTGCAGGGCTTAAAGCGGGGAACCTTGCGGCGCTTCTTCGACAACAACGTTTATTACCGGCGGGTGGAGCTAAACGGCCATTTGAATTGGCAAAAAAGTGTTGTGGCCGATGAGTTCCTGTTCGCCACGCACGCGGCGAAGAAGCCGGTGAAAACGGTTCTGCCCGGACCGCTCACCCTGGTGATTTCCACCGAACTCAAACCGAACCAGTCCCGCGAATGGCTGCTCTCTTCCTACGCGGATCTTCTTCGCAAAGAGGTGGAGGCGCTGGTGAAGGCCGGTGTGAAGGAGCTTCAGTTGGATGAGCCGGCGTTCACGCCGAAAGATCCCCTGGTGCCCAAGGCGGTGGAGGCGATCAATCAGATCTTCAAGGGGGTCACCGCCAGAAAATGGGTGGCCTGCTATTTCCATGACGTGGCACCGATCCTTCCGCAGTTGGCGAAACTCCAGGTGGATGTGCTGAGTGTGGATGCTGTCGCCAACCCGCAGATTGTCAAGCAGCTGCGCAGCCGGATCTGGCCCAAGGAGATCGCGCTGGGACTGATTGACGCCCGGAACACCAAGCTGGAGTTGGCCGATGACATCAAGCGCCAGATTGTCCAGGTGAGCGACGCGATTCCGTTGGATTCATTGTGGCTGACGCCCAACAGCGGCCTGGAATTTCTCCCGCACGAGAGCGCCGTAAAGAAGCTGCAGTTGTTGAAGCAGGTCGCAAGCACGCTGTAAGGTTGGCCTTCGAATGCAAAAACTGGTCCGTCTGCAGGAAATTTTTCGGGAGATGGAATCTGTCCTCGTGACTTTCTCCGGCGGGGTGGATTCCACTTTCTTGGCGAAGGTAGCGGCGGATGCGCTCGGCGATAAAGCGGTGGCGTTGACCGCCGTTTCTCCCAGCGTTCCGGCTTCCGAGGTGGAAGAGACCCGGAAATTGGCTGCGCAGATCGGCATTCGGCATCTGCTGGTGGACTCGAAAGAGCTTGAGGATTCCCGCTACGCCGCCAACCCGATGAACCGCTGCTACTTTTGCAAGTCGGAGCTGTTTGCCATCACCGCCGGCTATGCCAAAAAGCTTGGAGTTCGCCATGTGGTGGACGGCACGCAGATGGATGATTTGAAAGAGCCGCGCCCGGGACGACAAGCGGCCAAGGAGTGGGGCGTTCGATCTCCGCTGGTGGAGGTCGGTTTCACCAAACAGGAGGTTCGGGAAGCCAGTCGATTGCTCGGCCTTCCGACCTGGGACAAACCGGCGATGGCCTGTCTGGCCTCCCGGATACCGACCGGGACCGCCGTCACCGTCGAGCGGTTGGCCCAAGTGGAGCGATGCGAGGCGGCGCTCAAGCGATTCGGTTTCCGGCAGCTTCGGGCTCGGTATCAAGGACAGGCGGTTCGACTGCAGTTGGAGCCCTCCGCGATCCAGCGCGTGGCCGATCCGGCACTGCAGGCGGAGGTGGTGAATGCCTGCCGGGAAGCAGGCTTTCAGCAGGTGGTGCTGGATTTGGCTGGGTATGGGAGATTGCCACGGCCGCCAAAGGCGGCCTCGCAATGACGTTGCGGCTCGGCGCCCACATGTCCATCGCCGGTGGATTTGAGAAATCCATTGAACGAGGTCTGCGTGTGGGATGCGATACCATTCAGATCTTCTCCAAGTCGAACAACCAGTGGGAGGCTCCGCCGATTACCCAAGAGCAGGTCGAGCGTTTTCGGCAGGCGGCGAAGGCCAGCGGCATCCAGCCGGTTTTCTCCCACACCGCTTACCTGATCAACGTCGGTTCGCCGGACAAAGAGACACAGAAGCGTTCCGTTAAGGCGCTTCAGGTTGAGGTGGAGCGGGCGGCGGCGCTGGGGCTCTCTTTCATCGTACTGCATCCCGGTTCCCATAAAGAGACAGGGGAGGAAGAGTGCCTGAAAAAAATCGCCGGGTCGGTGGCTGACATCTTAAAAGCAACGGGCGGTTCCTCGGTGAAGGTCTTGTATGAGATTGCAGCGGGGCAGGGCTCCTGCGTGGGGCATCGGTTCGAGCATCTGGCTGAACTGTTGAAGCTCACTGGCCATCCGGAGCGTGTGGGGATCTGCCTGGATACCTGCCACCTGTTCGCGGCCGGCTACGACATTCGGACGCCGGCGGCGTACGAAAGGACGATGAAAGAATTTGACCGGGTCGTCGGCATCAAACGGGTGGAAGCGATCCACTTGAATGATTCCAAGAAAGAGCTTGGGAGCCGGGTCGACCGGCACGAGCATATCGGCAAAGGGCAGATCGGATTGGAGGCGTTCCGCTGTCTGCTGAATGACAAGCGCTTTTCCCACCTGCCGATGGTGCTGGAGACTCCGAAGGATGAAGAGTGCACCGAGGATGTGATGAACTTGAAAATACTACGTAGCCTCGTCATCTCGAGGAACGAAGTGACGAGAGATCTCGCTTTTAAAAACGAGATTTCTCGGCCGAAGGCCTCGAAATGACGCCCAAGGCGGTGGCGCTGGTCTCCGGTGGGCTGGATTCCACGCTGGCGGTGAAGCTGGTGCTGGAGCAGGGGGTACAGGTGGTGGGGCTGTACCTGTCGGCCCCCTGGGGTTGCTGCGACAAGACCAAGGCGATGAAGGCCGCCAGCCAATTGGGCATCGAATTCATGGTGATGAAGATGACCCAGGAGTACATTCAGGTGATCCGGAATCCGAAATACGGCTACGGCTCCAGCATGAATCCCTGCATCGACTGCCGGATCTACATGTTCCACAAGGCCAAGGAACTGATGCAGCAGGTCGGCGCTTCTTTTCTGGTGACCGGCGAGGTGTTGGGCCAGCGGCCGATGTCCCAGATGCGCCGGGCGTTGCGGGTGATCGAGCAGGACGCCGGGTTGGAGCGGATGATTCTTCGGCCTCTGTCGGCCAAGCTGTTACCGATCAGCGTGCCGGAGGAGCAGGGAATCGTCGACCGGGAGAAGCTCTACGGCATCGCCGGCCGTTCCCGAAAAGCGCAGATGGAATTGGCCCAGCGGTACGGCATTCTGGATTACCCGAATCCGGCCGGCGGCTGTCTCTTAACCGACCAGGAATTCGGGGATCGGGTCCGGGACCTGTTTGAGCATCAGGAAAAGATCGATCTTGAGGACATGGAGCTCCTGCGCCTGGGTCGGCATTTCCGGGTGGATGCCCAAACCAAGTTGATTGTCGGGCGCAACGAGGAAGAAAATGCTACATTAAAGGAGTATTTGGCGCCCGGGCGGCTCCTGTTTGTGCCGGAGTTTCATGGCCCGGCGGTGCTTTTGGTCGGCTCTCCGATGGAAGAAGCCCGGCGCCTGGCGGTGGCCTTGATTGCCCACTACACCCGCCCGGACAAGCGCCCGGCCGGGGCGCGGATTCTCTGCCGAGTGGGACTCTCGCGAGAGGAAGGCAGCCAAAGGGAACCCCTTGAGGAGCAAATTTCTTTGGAGCACACGCAGATAGAGATTCCTTCGTTGGAGGCGATGCGCGTATGAACCCACAACAGGCAAGTCACACGGCCCAAGCAGCGGATAAACCGGCGATTCCGGTCAATCCCACTTTTGTTAATTTCCTCTGCTTTTCGCTCGATGCGACTTTTCGGCGGCTGAGCGATGCGGAACGCACGCGTGGGATTCAGCAATTCGTAACGGAGCTGGAGAGCGCGCGTTCGGACGTCAGCGTTCGGGCTTATCTGTCGATCGGGCTGCGGCACGACACAGACTTTTTCCTCTGGGCGATCGCCAAGGATCTGGCGCCGTTCCAGCCGCTGACCGCCGATCTGCTCAAGACGGAGCTGGGCCGCTTCCTGAAGCTTTCCTACACCTTTGTCGCGATGACCCGCCCATCGGCCTACAACCCGGGCCACATTCCGGTTTTCGAGCTGGGAGAGAAGGCCCGGAAATACCTTTTTCTTTATCCTTTCGTAAAATCTCGAGAGTGGTACCTGCTTCCATTTGAGAAACGGCGGGAGATGATGCGCGGGCACATGACAATCGGCGAGAGCTACCCGATGGTCCGCTTGAATACCACGTATTCCTTCGGTTTAGGGGATCAGGATTTCGTGCTGGCCTTCGAGACGGACGAACCGGCGGCGTTTGAGGATCTTGTGCAGCGCCTACGGGAGACGGAGGCAAGCCGTTACACGGTTCGGGACACGCCGTTTATTCTCGGCACCTGGTGCGAGGATCCATCGGCATTAATCGCGGGGTTGGGACTCTAGGAAAAATAAAATGCTCAAGACAACGACAGTCGGAAGCTTTCCGAAATCAGAGGAACTGAAGGCCGCTCGGGCGAAGGTCCGGCGGGGACAGATGGACCCCGCCCAGTTGAAGGAGATGGAGAAGGCCGCCACCAAGGAGTGGATTGAGATCCAGGAAAAGATCGGGATCGACATCCTGGTGGACGGCGAGCAGTACCGCGGCGACATGGCCACGTACTTCGCGCAGCATCTGGAGGGTTTTAAAATCAGCTCGCTGGTGCGCTCTTACGGCAACCGGTATTATCGCAAGCCGATCGCCGTCGGACCGATCCGCTGGAAGGGCCCGATTACCGTCGAGTGGTTCCGGTATGCCCAAGGCCTGACAAAGCGCCCGGTGAAGGGGATGTTGACCGGCCCCTACACCATGATGGATTGGTCGTTCAACGAAAGCTATCCCAACCGGCGTGCTTTCTGCCTGGCTCTTGCCGAAACGATCCGGGAAGAGGCCAAGGCCCTTGAGGCCGCCGGCGCCAAATTCATCCAGATTGATGAGCCGGCGGTCTCCACGCGGTTTGATGAGATTGATCTGGCGGTGGAGGCGATGGGGATCGTGACCAAAGGACTGAAGGTCCAGACCGGAACGCACATCTGCTACGGCGAGTTCGAAAAGGTCTATCCCCAAATTCTCCGGATTCCCGTCGACCAGATCGATCTGGAATTCGCCAACTCGAATTTCCAGCTCCTGGAGCTGATCCGCAAGGTTCCCTTCACCAAAGAAGTTGGTTTTGGGGTGATTGATGTCCATTCGCACCGGGTCGAGTCGGTGGAGGAGATCAAAGCGGCGATTCATAAAGGGCTGGAGGTTTTTCCGCCTGAGAAGCTTTACGTGGATCCCGATTGCGGCTTGAAGACCCGATTGAAGGACGAGGTCATTGCCAAGTTGACCAACATGGTGACCGCGGTTCGCGAAGTCCGGAAAGAGATCGGTGTACCAGTCGGTTCTTAAGGAGCTTGGGGCGAGGCCTGGTTATCTCGATGAATCGTGGCATTCTCCTAAGGGCAAGGCGATTCGGGAGGTCATCTACGGCGCCACAGACGGCATCGTCACCTCGCTCGGGTTTGTCATCGGCGTCCTTGGCGCTCTCCATGACAGCCGGATTATCCTGATTACCGGCATTGCGGGGGCCAGCGCCGGGGCGCTCTCCATGGGTTTCTCCGCGTACATCTCCTCCAAATCCCAAGCCGAGTTTTTTCTGGCGGAGATCGAACGGGAACGCAGGGAAATGCAGGAGATGCCGGACAAGGAGCGGGAGGAGGTCCGGAAGATTTACCGGGCCAAAGGTTTTCACGGGCAGGAGTTGGAGATGGTGGTTCAGCGAATTACAAAAAATCCCACCGTGTGGCTCCGGTGCATGATGGAAGAGGAGTTGGGTTTGATCGTCGAGAACATCGACAAGCCGTGGTTGGTCGGAGGGGTAACGGCCCTCTCGTATTTGGCGGCGGCCTTCTTACCCATCATTCCCTACGCGCTGAAGCCGCCTCTGGCGGCCTTTCCGTGGTCCGTCGGAACATCCATGCTGGTGCTTTTCGGGCTCGGTGCAGGCAAAACCCGGCTCACCCGCACCTCACCGCTGAAGAGCGGTCTGGAATTGACGCTGATCGGATTGGTCTCTGCCTTGGTCGGCTATGGAATCGGCCGCATCACCGGAACCTTGTAATCCACTTGACAAGGCCGAGCGACCTTTGTAACATCCTTTACGTCTTTTTGAAAAAGGCCACAGGCCTTATGGCGCTATCGTCTAGTGGCCCAGGACGCGGCCCTCTCACGGCTGAAACACGGGTTCGATTCCCGTTAGCGCTAGAAACTTGTCTGGAGGAATGGTCATGATCTGTGTCTACTGTCAGCGGGAATTTGAGCCATCCAAGTACCGCCGCACCAAGCAACGGGCGTGCGGGGACCCGGTGTGCCAGAAGAAGCGCCAACGGGACAACCTTGCCGCCTGGCAGGAGCGTAATCCTCTGTACTACCGGATTAAAAGAGTGGATCCCGCGTGGCGCGCAAAAGCCCGCAATCGGGCGAAACGTTGGAGAATGCTTCACCAAGATCGCATTCGAAGCTATCGAATAGCCACCATGGAGCAATACCGTATTTACATGAGGGAATACATGCGGCGCTATCGGGCTGCTCAGAAGGCGAGATTGGTTAAACCTAAGGAGATGACCGCTTCCCGTGAACAATCGGTTTAAATTGCTGAAGATTTTCGGCGTGATTTTTAAGGTGACAGGCGGTGTCTTGTTCACCGTGATCGGCATTATCGGCACGGTAGCGCTCTTGATTGGGAAAGATCTTCCGCAGGGGACTCCCCGGTGGACGGCGGTGTTCACGTTTCTGCAGGGGACATTCTGGCTCCTGCTGTTCTACACATTCGGAGAAATCATCCGGCTCCTGCTTGTCATTGAGGAGCAAACCCGGAAGCAGCAGTAAACTCCCCAAAACAACCGTTTGATATGGTATCCTTTGGCTTGATATGCAACGCTTTTATTATGTGAGACGGTTTGTGAGTCGGTTCAAACTGTTTCTCTCCCCGGTTTTCTCAACGCTGATTTTCCTTATTTCTGTGCACGTCCTTTCCTGGCCTGTTTGGGCCGGGTCTAAAGAAATTACGATTGAGTCAGTACAAGTTTATCCCACCCCGGAAGGCGCGACCATCGAGATCCGATCGGATAAACCGTTCTCCTTTGTGACCTATACGCTGACCGACCCAGACCGATTGGTTATTGATCCGGTTGAAGAGAATATGATCAGTTCCTTGCCAGAGCAAGTGCCCTTGGGTGGCAGGTTTGTCCGCGGTTGGAAATTCGGTTCCGGATTCGATTACATCAGTTTCGAATTGGCAGAGCCTGCAGAACATCTCATCCAATCGGTGGATGGAAAGTTAAGTGTCCGCGTCCGGCCTAAGCGAATGGCCGCGGTTGGGCCGGAACCCTTTCAGATGGAAGGGGCAGTTCTGCCTCCGGTGGAAGAGCCGGGGATTTCCTCAGCGCCGCCCGTTGTGAATTGGTCCTTGAAGCTGGATCCGGCTCCGAATCCGGATTTCCCTGCGGGCGGAAACATTTGGAGCTTGGAGAAGTCGTTGGAATTTGGACTGGCTCGGCACCGACCGGTTCAGATTGCGGAGGAAGAAGCCAAGTTAGCCTACATGAAGGTCAAAGAGGCCCGTCGGGCGCTTTATCCGGCAGTGACTGTTCGGTCCAGTTGGACGGATGGAACGGCGTCCAAGGTGAATTTCCGGGAAATCTCACGGGGAGTCCAGATCGATCAGCCTTTGTACTACTCCGGCCGACTTTCCGATACCTACCGACAGAGCTTGGTCAACCTTCAGATTGCAGAGAAGCGTGGGAACAAGGTGAAGTCCGACTTCGTTCTGGAAATCGCCCAGGCTTATTTCCAGATAGTTGGGGCGCAGGCCGCTCTGGAATCGCAAAGCCAATTGATCAAGCAGGCCGGCGAAATTTCAGATCAGACGAAGGCTCGATTCGACAAAGGGCTTCTCACCCGGCTGGAGATGTTGAACGTCGAGGCCCAGATGAATCAGATCCAGTTTCAGAAGGCCACGGCCGAGAACGACGCCACATTAGCCCGCCTCAAGTTTCTCCAGCGGATGAAGCTGGATCCGAAGGCCATGGTGGACGTGCCGGCACAATTCCAAGAATATACGCCCGGCTCACCCTTCGATATGGAAGAGGCCCTTCAGCTGGCCGTCCAGTACCGGCCGGACATTCAGATCAACAATCTTCTCGTGCAGTTCAACGAGTACGAGGTACAAATTGCCAAGGACAAAGGAAATCTCAAGGTGGATCTCACCGGGTTCCTTGGGGCCTCCGGATCCGCTTTTGAGACGGAGAAGCTGAGCCTGGCTCGAGATTATTCCGTCGGGATCAAGGCCTCGAAGAATTGGGGACCGCACGGCACCAGTTTCTCAGCGACAAAGACCAAAACCTCCCCCCAGTTGGGGCAGACGACCCGGACCGCCTCCACCGTTTATTCCGGAGAGATCGGCATCTTGAATCAGTTGGGAGCGCTTTCCGAGATTCAGCAGGCCGTCGTCGCTCTGGAGAAGGCCCAGCAGGATCTGGATGAGACGAAGGCGTCGGTCTTTCAGGAAGTGGAAGAGGCCTACATCAGCTACTCGAAGGCCCGCCTGCAGCTGGAGTACGCCAAACAGAAGATTGCTTTCCGGCAGGAACAACTCAAAATCTTCCAGGCGCAGGCTTCGCTGAATGAGGCGCTGCCATCCCAAGTTTTGGAAGCAATCATCCATTTAACGGACGAACAGGTGAGTGAGACCCAAGCCTTGACGAACTATTATGTCGCTCTGGCGAGGCTGAACAAAGCGGTGGGTCTTCCTGGCCATTACCGGTAGTTCTTCCATAGATAAGGAGTCACGATGAAACGGTTGCCGATGTTGGTTGTCATTGTTCTCGTGCTCATAGGCGGGTTTGTTGTGGTCACCTGGTGGCTTCCCAGCATGCTGAAGGGGCCGTCGGTTGTTCGGATGCCTCCAGGAGCCAAGCAGGGGACCGAACAGGTGGCGCTTCCGGTCCCTGTGCGCACGTTCAAAGCCACCCGGATTGAGTTCACCGATATGCTGCCGACGGTAGGGACCATCCGGGGCCAGTCGGAGGTGGAGCTGAAATTCGAGGTCAGCGGGGTTGTCAAAAGCGTTGATTTCCGAGAGGGGGATATCGTTTCTGCGGGTCAGGTGCTGATGGCGCTGGATAACAAGGACGCAACCCTCCGGGTGCAGTACAGCGAGTCCAAGCTCAAGACCGCCCAGGCGCAATTGAGCTTGGCCGAGAAGAGAAGTTCCATCAATGAGCAGCTGTACCAGTTAGGGGCCATCATTAAGTCGAAGTGGGAAGAATCGCTTCTTGAGGTCGAACAGGCCAAAAGCCAGGTGGAGACGGCTGAAAAGGAGATGGAATTGGCCAAGCAGGAATTTGAGAAGACGTCCCTCAAGGCCCCTGTGGACGGCGTCATGGGAACCCGCGAGGCGGAGGTGGGAGCGTTCGCGACTCCCCAGACCGTCGTGGGAATTCTCCTGAGTGTCGGGTCGGTCTTCGTCGACTTGGGCATCATCGAAAGAGACATCGAGCGGATTCGCCTCGGCCAAAAGGTGAAGGTCACGGTGGATTCGCTTCCCAACGCGAGCTTCCAGGGAACGATCGACAATCTGGCACCGATGATCGAAGGCAAATCAAGAACGCTCACCGCCAAGGTGAAGGTGGAAAACCCGCAAGGCCAATTGTTGCCGGGGATGTTCGCCCGGGCGGAGATTGCCGTTTTTGAGAAACCGAACGCCTTGGTGGTTCCGACCAGCGCTTTAAAGGATAACGACGGGGATGGAAAGTTCGAATCGGTCTTTGTGGTGGAGGGAGAGACGGCTCACCTCAAACCGATCACCCTGGGATACCTCACCACCGACTACGCGGAGATTGCCGGCGGAGTCGAGGAAGGGGAACAGGTGGTGACCGAGGCGCGGGCCGCCTTGAAGGACGGCGGGAAGGTGTCGTTGTTGGAGACGGAGGAAGCCGGAATTCAGAGGGTTGAGCCGGAGATCTCAAAGAAAGAAAAGGAACGGTAACATCAGAGAATGAGTTTACCGAATTTCAGCGTCCGGCGGCCGGTCACCACCATCATGATGTATCTAGCCGTCATCCTGCTGGGCATCATCGCCTGGATGAAGCTCCCGCAGGAGCTGTATCCGCCGATCTCCTATCCTCAGTTGACCATCGTCACCCACTACAAGGACGCCGCTCCGGAAGAGATCGAACTGCTCATCACCAAGCCGATTGAGGAAGTTGTCGGCACCGTTTCCGGGGTCCGACGGATCAGTTCCATCTCCAAAGAAGAGCTTTCCCTGGTCATCGCGGAATTCAACTGGGGGAAGAACATGGACTTCGCCGCGTTGGGGGTCCGAGAAAAGATCGATCTTATCAAGGAGCGCCTGCCCCGCGGGTCCGAAGACCCGGTGGTCATCAAGTTCAACCCGTTTGAGTTGCCGGTCATGGTTTTAAACCTCGCCGGGGAATTTTCTCCGCACGATTTGCTGAAGCTTGCCCGCAAGCAGGTGAAGAACGAGCTGGAGAAGGTGGATGGTGTGGCTGCGGTCAATATCTCCGGCGGGTTGGAGCGGGAAATTCTGGTCGAAGTGGATCAAGGCCGGCTCCAAGCTTCCGATCTGCCGATCTCGCAGGTGGCCGAGGCGATCTCGAAAGCGAACCTGAACTATCCCGCCGGTTCCATCAAAGAGGCCTTCTACGAATACCTGATCCGGACAATGGGAGAATTCCAGGTTGTCCCGGAGATTCCAAAGATCGCTGTTGGCGTTGATGAGAGGAAGGAACGGAACCCTCAACGGCCGCAGCAGGAAGGGGGTCAGGAGTTGCGCCCCTTAGCGAAAGAGAAGGGGATTCCAGCACCGCAGCGAATGATCCTGCTGAAAGACCTGGCCACCGTCAAAGACACTTTTAAGGAGCGGACGTCGGTCTCCCGATTCAACGGGAGGGAGAATGTCTCCTTGCGCATCCAGAAGCAGGCTTCTGCCAATACCTTGCAGGTGGCCACGCGCGTCAGAGAAGCGTTGGAGAGGGTTCAGCCCGTTTTGCCGCCAGGGATTGATCTGACCGTTGCCAGCGACCAATCGGTTTTCATCCGGAACGCCATCCGGGGAGTCCAGCACGCCGCCATGCAGGGTGGATTCCTTGCTTTCATGGTCTTGTATCTTTTCTTAGGGAATCCCTGGGCGGCATTGAATGTTTCTTTTGCCATTCCGATCTCGGTCCTTTCGACCATCGGCCTGATGTATTTCAGCGGCACCACGGTCAACATCATCTCCATGGGAGGGTTGGCCCTTGGGGTGGGTCTCTTGGTGGATGCCGGAATTGTCGTCGTGGAGAACATCGACCGATTTCGGGAACAGGGACTGCCATCTCGGGAAGCGGCGATTCGTGGAACGGAGGAAGTGGGATCCGCGGTGGCCGGCTCCATTTTAACGAACATCGTGGTGTTCCTTCCGATGCTTTTTACCGCCGGCATCGTCGGTCAGTTGTTGAAAGATTTGGCCTACACGGTGACTTTTTCGAACCTAATCAGCTTGGTTGTTTCCCTCACCCTGACCGCTTTGGTGGCTTCCTGGATTCAACACGGGAGGGGACGTTCTCCCATCGAACCGGCGATTGAATCCTTTCGACGGTTCGACATGAAGCTGGTCACCTGGTTTCTTCGCCATCGGCTGGTCGGTATTGGGATGGTCGTCCTTCTCTTCGCGGGGTCCGTGGTCCTGGTTGGCAGGCTGGATCGGGAAGTTCTTCCGAAGGCGGATCAGGGACAATTCACCCTCCGGGTGAATCTGAGCCCTGGGACCCGGCTGGAGGTGACCAATCGCGTGTCCCAGCGAGTGGAGGCGGTTCTTCGGGCCATCCCGGAGGTGGACAACATCACGGTGACGATCGGCTCTTCCAAGGAGAAAAAAGCGGAGGAGCTTCTGGAGACGCTCGGCTCTCATCAAGCGGAGATCTTCGTTTCGCTCAAACCATTGTACCGAGGATGGGGAAGGCCGCCGGGGCCGAGGTTTCGAATTCGTCGGAACAGCGCCGTCATTCAGGAACTTAAAGAAACCTTAAACCGCGAACCGTTGGAAGGAGCGGAGGTTGAATACCTGCTTGAAGATTCCGCCTTGAAATCCTCTTTCGGGAACGCGCCGGTGGTGGTGGAGATCAAGGGGTTGGATCTGCCGAAGATGGAGGAATTGGCAGGCAAGGTCAAGGCGATGTTGGAGAACACCCCGGGTCTTTATGGGGTCAAGACCAGCCAGATTCAGCCGTCGCCTGAAACCAAGGTTCATGTCAATAAAGACCGGGCTGCCGACTACCATCTGTCCGTCAGCGACATCGCCCTCACCTCCCAGACGGCGGTGAAGGGATTTGTGGCGTCTAAATTCAAGGAGGAGGGCAAGGAGTACGACATTCGCGTCCGGCTGCGGGAAGAGGATCGGAGGGATCTGAACAAGGTGCGTCGTCTTCTGGTTCACTCCCCCCTGGACATGAATGTGCCGTTGTCGGAAGTGGCTTATTTCGCGGTCGGCAAGGGCCCGACGGAAATTCGGCATCTCGACCAACAGAGGACGATCCTCATCTCGGCGCAGTTGTTTCACAGACCGCTCAGCGAGATCTTGGAAGATGTGAATCGGGGGTTAAACAGCCTCCCCGTTCCATCGGGTTATACCCTCCTTTTAAGTGGCGAGAATAAAGAGATGAAGGAGTCATTCCGTTCTCTCGTCTTCGCTCTCGTCTTGGCGGTCATCCTGATCTACATGGTCATGGCCTGCGAGTTTGAGTCCCTCTGGCAACCGCTTTTGATCATGGTGACCATTCCGATGTCGTTGATTGGTGTGGCGTTTGGGTTGTGGCTGACCCGGACGCCGGTAAGCGTCATGTCGGTCATTGGGTTCATTCTGCTGGGTGGGATCGTCGTAAACAATGGCATCGTGCTCATCGAGTTCGTCAATTTGTTGCGCAAACAGGGAAAGAACCCCGAGGAAGCGGTGACCGAGGCCAGCCAAACCCGTTTGCGGCCTATCCTGATGACTGCCGCGGCTGAAATCCTCGGGTTGATGCCCTTGGCGCTTGGCTTGGAGGAAGGTGTGGAGCTGCAGGGGCCGATGGCGATCACGCAGATTTGGGGTATGACCGTTTCGACCTTTCTGACGTTGATCTTCCTCCCGACGCTGTACGTTGCGGGAGAGCAATTTTTCCTTCGGTTCAAGCGGGTACCGGTTCCGGCGTTGGATCCGCTGACGCCTGCCCTGAGCCTCGTCGAAGGGCCTGCTCTGGCCGGGATTGGGCCATCGGAGATTCCGGAAAAACCGGAACCGGCGGGGTCTCCTCCAGTGCCACCGCCACCTCCACCGGAAGCGCCTGAGATTCCGGACAATTTTGGCGGTGAAGAGGTTGTTCCGGAAAGATCAGAGTTTCTATTCGGCAGCCCGACAGGTCTTTTCGGAAAACCGGAGCCAGGGTCTCCTCCGGCGCCGCCGCCTTTACCGACGGTGAGTGTTCCTCCAGCACAGCCGGGGCCATGGCTTTCGCCAGAGGAGGCGAAACCACTCCGCCCTCCTGCTGCGTTGAATCCAAGGCAACAGCAGCTTTTGGAGTACCTGAAGATACACGGCCGAATGACGCGGAAGGAATACGTTCAGTTAACCGGAGCTTCAATTCCGACAGCGGCGCGCGATCTCAAGGAGTTGGTGGATCAAGGGTTGATTCAAGGAGTGGGTCCTCTGGCCAAGGGCCGGTATTACGTTCTGGCCACGCTGGGCCCTTAAAGGCACTTCGATGAACCTGCCTCGTTTTTCTGTTGGACGCCCAGTCACCCTCGCGATGCTTTACCTGGGCGTCCTGCTGATCGGCATCATTGGTCTGACACAGCTTCCCATTGAGCTTTATCCAAATTCCAGCTTTGGGGATATTTCCGTCATCATCGACATCCGGGGCGGGATGCCGCCGGTGGAGGTCGAAAGCCGGGTGACGAAGCTTGTTGAAGAGACCGTCGGCGATGTCACCCACATGAAAGACATCGTCTCTATTTCTGAGGAGGGCCGGTCTCGGGTTGTCCTGTCGTTCGAGCCCGGGACGGACATGGATTTTGCCGCGCTGGAGGTCCGGGAAAAATTCTCCAGGATTCGGTCCAAGCTTCCCCCTGAGATCGAGAAGCCGGTCATTGCAAAATTCGAGCAGACCGATGTGCCAATTCTCATTGTGGCGCTCACCGCTTTGGATTACACGCCCGAGACGCTGCGAAAGGTGGTGGATGAACAGATTAAGGATCGGATCATGCGGGTGGAGGGGGTGGCTCAGGTGGAGATCGGAGGAGGGCGGGAGCGCAAGGTCCTTGTGGAGGTGGATCTGGCGAAGCTCCAGGCCTTCCGGCTTCCCATTGACCGGGTGACCCGGCTCCTCAACGTGAGCAACCTCAACCTCTTGAGCGGGGAGGTGGACGAGGGGAAAAACAAGTACCTGATCCGCGCCATGGGAGAGTTTCAGTCGCTTCAAGAGATCGAGAACTTGGGAATCGCCATGACGTCCACCCATTCGATCATCCGCTTGAAGGATGTGGCCAGCGTCAAGGATTCCTTTTTGGAGGCCACCAGCTACGCCCGCGTGAACACCTTGCCGGTGGTTTCCCTGTACATTCAGAAGGAGAGCACGGCCAACACCGTCAAGGTGGCCGATGCGGTTTTAAAGACATTCGAGGACATTCAGAAAGATCCCCGGATGCCTCGGAATTTGAAATTCATCGTCACCTCCAACCAGGCGGTTCAGGTCCGCCGGGCCATTGAAACGGTGGGATCCGCCTTGGTGAGCGGCGCTGTTCTCACCATCTTGGTTTTGGGGGCGTTTCTCTCCACCCATTGGCTTCCTCGAGTGGCTTGTGTGCCGATGATGTTTGGGGTCCTGGCATTGTCTCTTGCGGCGGAGCGGTTCGGCCTGCTGCCGGTGGCGACGGTCAATGGGATCATGGGGCTCCTGTTGGTTTTTCTTCTTGGAGTCGCTGTCTTTTGGCAACATTTGCGCTTGACGCTGATCGTTGCGGTGGCCATTCCTTTGGCGGTGGTGGTCACCTTTGGGCTGATGTTCTTTCAGAAGCTGACGCTGAACATCATGACGCTGGGCGGGCTCTCCATGGGGATCGGAATGCTGGTGGACAACTCCATTGTCGTCTTGGACAACGTCATCAAGCGCCGGAGCCATGCCCAACCCCCTCGAGACGCGGCGGTGAACGGCGCTTCCGAGATGCTGTTGGCCATCGTGGCCGCCACCCTGACGCACATCGTGGTTCTCCTGCCGATCGTTTTTATCAATAAAGAGATTCGAATCCTCTACAGCGGTTTTGCCTGGACGATCAGCTATTCGCTCCTGGCCTCGCTTCTGGTGGCCTTGAGCGTGGTGCCCCTCTTAGCGGCGCGGTTAAGCTTTCCCGTTGTGGAAGGGCCGCGCCAGCGGCTGCTCATCCGGACCCTGTACCGGCGTTTCCTGGTAGGGTGCCTTCGGTATCGGTACGCCATTGTGCTGGCGAGCGTATTTTTCTTTATCGCCGGCTGGCAGGTGTTT
>OBEQ012692360.1_pt1 | contig 32473 bp, 28 predicted proteins | sample 1670901 | NCBI WGS metagenome assembly OBEQ01 (sample SAMEA104232315, study PRJEB22302) | groundwater metagenome | biome: forest; feature: aquifer; material: groundwater | place: USA | collected 2011-08-07 | depth 5.4 m | reverse complement strand
TTATGAAAAGTATAATCTAGATCCATTATTTGCAATGGGAAACAGAGTTTCAACCTTTTTAGAAGCAGGATTAATTCATTTCTTTGCTTACACTCATAAATTTATAGAAAGAACAATGATTCCATATGGATTAAATTTAAGTTTAAGCATAAACGGCCCAAATAACGTTGAAGATTTTAGTAAAATAATAAAAAAACTTAATAAAAAACAATTAGAAAAAAATATTCTAAAAACAAGAGAGGATTTTAATATAAAAAAACATTTTCCAGAATTAGAAAAATTTGTAGAAAAAGTTGTTAAATCTAAAAAATTAAATCAATAATTCATTCTTCCAATACTTATCTCATCGACCATGCAACTATTTCTAAGTCTTGTTATATAATAAATAATATCAGCTATTTCTTTTGGATTCATGCACTTGCTGGAATCTCCTGATGTTTGTCTATACATTTCAGTATCCATCCCCCCTAAATAAACTCCAATAACTCTTATACCCCTAGGTTTTGACTCATATCTTAAATTATCGGTAAATCCCTTCAATCCCAATTTAGATGCGCGATAAATTGTTTGATTCGGCTGATCCTTTAACGGCCCTTGTCCAATTATATTAACAATAGTTCCTTCACCTTTTTTTTCAAAAAGAGAATAAATTTTCTTTGTTAACATCATGGGAGCATATAGGTTAACCTTCAAAACTTCAGTTATTTCATCTTCATTAAGACTAAAAAAATCTTTATTCATACCTATAGCGGCATTATTAATCAATATTGATATATCATTTTCTATCGCCAACATGGCCAGTTTATCAATTGTATCTTCTAAATTCAAATCTCCAGAAACCCCGGAGGTTGTCAATTTATAATTATTCATAAGATCAAGTTGAGATTTTATAATGCTTTCTCTATTTTTTCCATGTGTTATCACATAATATTCATTTTCTGCAAATACTTTTACTAATTCTCTTCCCAACCCTCTACTTGATCCAGTTATCAATACACATTCTCTATCCATAAAATTGACTAAACTAGCTGGTTTTTAATAATTCTTATATCATAATATAATACAAAAAACCTTATAAATAGTTAACAATTGTTATAATCATAAAAAAGATGAGAGCACTTTTATTAGTTCCAAGATATACTTATACGGATAAAGTTAATTATGATTATTCTTTTCCTTTAGGATTAGGCTATATTTGTGCAGTTATAAAAAAGGCAGGATATAATGTTGATGTTTTGAACATGAATCATAGAAATGGAACTACCGAATTTCTTCTTAAGAGAGCTTTAGACTCAAATACTTATGACGTTGTTTGTACCGGACATATGGGTATTGGACATACAATTGTACAAAAAATAATAGACTTTACTAAAGAACATAAGACTCATCCTAAAGTTATAATTGGTGGTTCTATAATCACAACAGAACCAAAATTAATGTTTGAAGATTTAAAGCCAGATTTTGGAATCGTAGGAGAAGCAGAAGAAACAATAGTTGAATTATTAGATGCATTAGAAAATAAAAAAGATTTAACAAAAGTTTTAGGTATAATTTTTGAAAATGATGGAAAACTCGTTTTTACTGGAAATCGTCCGGCAAAAGAAAATTTAGATGAATTACCAATGCCAGACTATACAGCATTTGAATATGAAAAACAATTAGAGAATATGGGTTCTAATCATAGCCCATACGGACTATTAGACTACCCTCGTGTTTATCCTATGTTAGCAAGTAGAGGTTGTGTTTACAGCTGTACTTTCTGCTATCATTGTGCTGGTTACAGACAAAGATCAATGAATAATGTAATATCTGAAATAAAGCAAGCTATAGAAAAATATAACGTAAATTTGATTGCTTTTTACGATGATTTATTTTCTTATAATAGGGAAAGACTATTTGAATTCTGTAAAGCAATAAAACCTATTAAAGATAGTGTTAATGGAAATTTATATTGGACCTGTCAATTAACTGTTAATGGAATGGATGATGAACTTCTTAGTACAATGAAAGAAGCAGGCTGTTACGCTATAAGTTATGGTTTCGAAAGTTATGCCAATCAAGTTTTAATTGGTATGAGAAAACCTGCAACACCTGAAAAAATAGATAATGCTATAAAATTATGTATGAAACATAAAATGACTATACAAGGAAATTTTATTTTTGGAGACGTATATGAAACTAAGGAAACTGCAAAAATAACTATAGATTATTGGAGAAAAGAAGCTAAAGGGCAAGTTTATTTAGGATGGGTACAACCGTATCCAGGAAGCGAAATTTACGATAGGTGTGTAAGAGAAGGAATAATTAAAGATAGAAAAGATTTCATACATAATAAAATATATATGACTAACTTTTTTAATATAACTAAAGAAATGACTGATGAAGAAGTTTTAAAATTAAAAAATGATGTTTTAGAAGCTAGAAGAAAATACACACCCTATACCGTTCCAATAAGAATGATAAAGGAAAATAAGGGTTTCTCTGATAGATACACTTTATTGGTTAAGTGTCCGTTTTGTAAAGAAAAAATGCAATATAAAAATTTTGCAATAGCTGATAAATTTGTTTACACTTTTTGGAACTCATGTAAAAATTGCAGAATGAGAATAGATATAGTCAGTCCTTTATATTTACTAGGAGTTAAACATCATGATAAAGTAGAAGGTTTAAGAAAACTTTATCTGAGAATAAGAAGAGACCTTTTAAAGTCAAGAATTTAACATCAAATATTTTTCATTATAGATATATTTAAAAGCTAAATTTATATTTCTACAATATTCAAAAACGAGGAATATGAGCCTAAATGATAACCCTAACCTTGCTAAATTATATCCTAATTTTAGCGGGGAATTGAAAAAAACAGAAGTTGATAGAAATAATTTTAATCTTTCTATAAAGGAAAGGCAAAAAACAAATAAGGATTTATTTCAGGATGAAGAAACTTCTCCAGAGTCAAAACAATTCTCTAAGATAATACTTGAAAAATATTCCCCTAATGATATAATTAAGGTTATAAGCTCTTTAAAAAATATTAAAGTTTTAGTTATAGGAGACGTGATATTAGACAAGTATGTTTATTGTGAATGTATGGAGAAGTCTGCAAAAGACGCTTTATTAGCCCATAAATTCATAAATGCAGAGATTCACGCAGGCGGCTCTTTAGCGATTGCCAATCATTTAGCTGGGTTTAGTGATAATGTTATCCTTTTAAGTTGTACAGGAAATAATTATAGAGATTTAATAAATAAATCAATAAATAAGAAAATACAAAAAGTGCTTTATAATCAAAAAGAAGATAAAACTCTGATAAAAACAAGATTTATAGACAGCTATAAGGGGACAAAAAACTTTCTTTTTTACAACACCGATGAGTTAAATCTAAACGAAGAAAATGAAAAAAACATATTAGAATTTTTAAATAACAATCTAGATAAATTGGACTTGATTATAATATCTGATTTTGGTCATGGAATGGTATCTGAAAAGTTAAGAAATTATCTTACAGATTCAAAAAAATTCATATCTCTTAATTGTCAACTAAATGCAGGGAATCTAGGTTATAATTTTATAACTAATTACAAAAGAGCAAATTTTGTTTCAATAAATGATAGAGAATTAAGACTTCCGTTTCAATCAAAAAGAGGAGATTTAGAAACTCCTATTAAGAAATTAAGCGAGCATCTAAAATTAGATAAAATAAATGTAACCTTGGGCAAAAGGGGAAGCATCTATTATAATAAAGGAATTTTTTATAACACTCCGGCTTTTATAAAAAAGCCCATAGACACAATAGGATCTGGAGATGCTGTTTTTGCATTAGGTTCTTTGTTGGCATTTAGAGATGTAGATCCACATCTTACTTCTTTTTTAACAAACAGCATGGGTGCTTTGGCGACAAAAATAGTTGGAAATAGAAACCCAGTTAATCCAGACCAATTAATAAGATTTGTTTTAAAATTATTGAATGGGGAATAAAATGTTAGAAGTAGATTCTTTAGAACAGTATAAGTCAAAAAAAATATTAAGCCTAGAAGAAGCGGCAAGAAAAATAGAAACCTTTAAACCACAATATAAAGTTGGTCTCTGTCATGGCGGATTTGATTTATTACACCCCGGACATTTAAAACATTTTGAATCTGCAAAAAATTTATGTGATATATTATTTGTCTCTGTAACAACAGACAAATTTAATGGTTTAAGAAAAGGAGAAGGGCGGCCAATATTTACTCATGACCTTAGAGCATATGCAATTTCTAAATCAACAGATGTAGATTATGTAACAATTTCAGACTATGAAAAAGGAGTGGAAATTATAAAATTACTAAAACCTAATTATTATATTAAAGGTCCAGATTTCAAAACCAAAAATACTCCCGGAATTATTGCAGAAAGAGAAGCAATAGAAAATGTTGGAGGAGAAATGATTTATACAAATGATATTCCCATGTCAACAACTAGAATAATAAAATACATAAGAAATTTGCCTGTAAATAAAGTACTTTTAAATGTAGATAGAGATGGTACACTTATAAAAAATAATGATTATTTAGGAAAAAAAAGTAATTGGAAAAACGAAATAGAATTCAACTCAGAATTAATTTCTTTTTTAGAAAATATACAAAAAAGATATAATACAAGGACAATAGTTGTTACAAATCAATCTGGAGTTGCTAGGAGATATTTTGACTGCCGAAGAGTTGAAGATATAAACAACTTTGTAAACTCAAGATTAAATGAAGAGGGGGTCAAAGTTGATGTTTGGGAATACTGTCCAGATATGGATTTAGAATTCGTAAATAAAAATCCAGATATAGAATTTGATCCGAAATATATAAAGAATGAGACTAAAAGAAAACCATCTACTGGAATGGTTCACGATGGTTTAAAAAAATTAAATTCAAAACTAGATGATTTTGATAGTGTTTTTGTTTTAGGGGATAAACAAGATGATGAGTTACTAGCAGGAAACTTAGGTTGTCATTTTATTAATGTTAAATCTAAAACATTCAACGACCTAATGAGAGAATTTGAATCATTGAAATCTAGGATCTGATCTGAAAAAATTAACAAGTTCTATATGATTTTCAAAAACAATATCGGCTTCTTCCAAATAATTATTTTCAAGAGTAGTAGTTATTCCTATACAATAAATCCCAGCAGCCCTTGCTGATTTTATACCTAATGGAGCATTTTCAACAACAACACATTTATCAGCAGGCAAATTTAATTTTCTAAGAGCTATTAAATATGGCTCAGGATCTGGCTTTCCATAAACGCAATCATCACCAGAAACAACTGCGGAAAATTTATTTATAAAATATTCAGGAACCGTATTATCTAATTTATTTTTTGTAGATGCAGAAATTATAGCCAATTTTCTCTTTCTATATAAATAATCGACTAATTCAGGAATTTCAGGATAAAATTTAAAGTTATGATCTTTCAAATAAATTTCTCCCTTTAAATAAGCAATATTTTCATAAGTTCTTTCTGATAATCTTGATCCATGATTTCTAGCCAAAGTCTTAGCAACAACATCAACTTTACTACCTTCCAATATAAAATATTCATTTCTACTTATATTAATGCCATATTGAATAAAAGCTTTTTTCCAAGCATTATAATTATCTTCCATAGTGTCTGCTAAAACTCCATCAAAGTCAAATAAAATTCCTTCTACCATATCAATCAAAAAATTTTAAATTATTTAATTTTATTTTTGCTTTTTCTAATCTGGTAACAATCAATTTTTCAAGATCATCTCCATGAGAAAACTTTAGATGTTCCAAATACTTTTTATTTAAAATACCAGCATATGTTAAAGCCCAACTCATTCCTATTAAAGGATCTATTATCCTCAATCTATCTTCAAATAAATTTCCAGGATTCTTTTTCTCAATATATTCATTAACAAATTGTTCTTTTAATTCTCTTTTTAGATCTAAATTTTTATCATGATGTAAAAAAACAAGAATATCTTTAACATGATCGTCTCTTCCAAAATATTCAAAATCAATGAACTTGCTTTTTTTACTATAAAGCATATTATGAAAGCCGAAGTCCCCTGGAGTTAAAACCTGCTCATTTAACATAAGTCTTTTATCTAGATCATAAGTATTAGAAAATCCGTAAATGTAATCTTTTAATTCATTCATTTTGTCTTTAATTTCTACATTAAAAAACCTTTTACCTTCATCATTTCCACAAAAATTACAATTAATATCATAAAATCTTTTTTCCAACATAATAAAATATTCTCTAAAACTAAGAGCAGCAGTTCTTTCAGTACTAAACCCTAATTTATCAGAATCAGGAAGATTATGCAATATTGTAAGAAAATCCGTAGCAATTGATATATGTTTACTACTTACGTTTTTGGAATCCAAAATTCTCCCTTCCTCAAAAGAATAAATTCCAATAGAATCATCCGGATAATAATCTATAAACCAAGGAACATCTAAATTTTTTTCGTTCAGGTATTCAACAGCTCTTGCTTCTTTAAGACCCCTATCCCATTCGTCCTTCCTACTGTATTGTTTAAGAAGATAAATTCCATCATTTACAATGATTTTGAATAGTCTATTATTGCCCTTATGATCAATTTTACTAACGTCTACTACTTTTTGTCTAAAATACTTTTGAAACCCCTCTTTCAACTCTTCCATATCCAGATTTATTCAAAATCATTTAAAAATTATTATATGCTTGATTATATAACTATCATTTATAATCGTAAGGGGCTATAATCATATTATTTCTCAACTCTTCATCTGATAGAAATGGTTCCATATCTTCAAGCGGAGTAGCGAATCTCTTCCCATCTTTCTCTTTTGAAACCATTCTTGGCTCTAAAGATTGTTTAGGATCCATCAACACATCACATAAAATGTTTCCATCAGCCCTAACAATTCCTTCTAATTTATCATTAACATCTTTATTATTATGAAGTCTACATGAAAATATATTAAAAAAATTCCAAATACCCATCATATTTGGAAAACTTATTCCGCTATAATTATCACATCCACAATACGGATCTTTTTTTCTATCATGTGCACTTACAATAGTATGATATTGATTATTATTTATAACAAATATTTTTATTGGAAGATTATGATGCTTTATAGTTTGTAATTCTTGCAAATTCATCATTAATCCACCTTCTCCGGTTATACAAAAAGTTTTCTTACCTCCACTCGCAATACATGCCCCTATTGCTCCAGGTAATCCAAACCCCATAGCCGCAATTCCTGAACTTGTATTAATCTTTTGTCCCTTTTTTACTTTTATAGATTGATAAGTTCCGGTAAAACTAGTTCCCATATCTGTAACTACAATTGCATCCTCTGGAAGAAGATCAGAAAGTTTATCTATAAAATGATAGGAATTAGCATATTTTTCCTGATTTCTCATTTCATTTGTAACATTGGGAAATTTTTCTTTCCACTCGTGACATTTTTCCAACCATTCATTCCATTCTAAGTTTATTTCATCATCAATATTATTTAAAACGCTTGATAAAAAATCTTTAGCATCAGATTTGATTAAAATATCGGTTTTTATTCCTCTTTCTTCATATTTATTAAGCTCATTTCTATCAATATCAACTATTATTTTTTTAGCTTCTCTAGCAAAAGCATCAAATTTATATCCTGTTTGACTTACAGATAACCTTGCGCCAACACTTAAAAATAAATCGGAATTAGTAATAGCAAAATTAGCTGCTCTCTGTCCAAACATCCCTGCTCTTCCAACATATAGTGAATTATCATCAGAAATAACATCCGCTGCATTCCAACTGGTTATTACAGGAATCTTAAGTTTCTCTAAAAGTCTATCAACATTTTTTTCAGAATGAGATAATTTAACGCCCTGTCCAAGATAAAGAATAGGTCTTTTAGAATTTTTTATTAAATTTATTGTTTCTAAAACTTTTTTTTCGAGTAGATTGTCATTCTTTATTTTAGATGCAATATATGATCTTGATCTTAAATTTTCATCATCTAATTTCATAGCTTGAATATCTTGGGGAATATCTAATAAAACAGGTCCAGGTCTTCCTGTTGTTGCAATATGATATGCTTTTTCAAGTTCATAATTAATCTCATCTTTATCCATTATTCTTCTAGCATATTTTGTTATAGATTTAAAGATGGGGATAGGATCTATTTCTTGAACACCAGAATTTCTTAATTTTATTCCTTTTTTTCTAAAATTCTGCATAAGATAAGTTGTAGCGGTTTGCCCCGATATAAACATACAAGGAGTAGAATCTAAATAAGCACCAACAACGCCCGTTAACAAATTAGTAACTCCTGGCCCACTAGTAACAACTGCTGCTCCAAACCCCTTTACTCTAGCATAGGCCTCTACAGCCATAGCAGAAGCTTGCTCATGATGATTACATATATACCTAAAGTCTCCCTTTTCTTTCCTTCTAGCCATAGCTACACTAAGAGGATAGCTTCCACCTCCGCTAACTGTGAAAATTTCACTCACATTCTTTTTGACAAGAAAGTCTATTATATAATCGGAAACATTCATAATCTAAAATGAAATTAAATATTTTTAAAGATTTATAAGAACCATCATAACTATTCCTTATAAGGATCAAAAGGAATAACATCTATTATCATTTCTTTTTCAAATTCATCTCTATTAATAAAAGGAGTCATATCTTCTATGGGTCTAGGAACAGTTTTCCCATCTGGTCTTATGAAAGCTCCTTGTTTAGGTTTTATTTCTTCATTCTCTGAAACATTCAATTCACACAAAACTGGTCCATTAAAGTCTAGAACTTCTTTAATTTCTTCAGACAAATTTTTATTGTTTTCTATCCTCTTAAAAGCTAGCCCATAAGACCCAGATATCTTTTTTATATTTGCTAATGCAAATCCACTTTTATCATCAGAACCAGTAAAATCTTCAAAATAATATTTTTGTGCCATCCTCATTGTAGTAATTCCCTTATTATTTATAATAAATATCTTTATAGGGAAATTGTGTTTTTTTATAACAGAAAGTTCTTGTATATTTCCCATTAAGCCACCATCACCACAAATACAAACAATTCTTTTCTTATCTTTGGCAATACACGCCCCTATAGAAGCAGGAACGCCATATCCTCCAATGTCTAGTCCTCCAGGATTAATAATTCTCTGCCCTTTTTTTGATTTAAATCCGTGAAGAGTACAATGATAACTCATTCCAGTATCGGTTACAATAAAATCATTTTCATTTAATAAGTCTGATAAGACTTCAATAAAATAGTAAGGATTTACATTATTATTATCCTTTCTATATTCTTCCAAAACAATAGGATATTTTTTCTTCCAGTAACTTATTTTTTCTTTCCAAATAGATAAATCTTTTTTATTATAATTATTTAAATTATTTAAAGCTTCTAAAATAAATCTTTTTGCATCTGATTTTATTGCAATATCTGGTTTTATATTAACTTTTCTAAGTTCATTCTCATCAATATCAACTATTATCTTTTTTGCTTCTCTAGCAAAATCATTATAAGCCCATCCCGTTGTAGAAAAGGAAATTCTAGAACCTATACTTAATAATAAATCAGAATTAGAAACTACAAAATTAGCAACCCTCTGCCCAAAAGCTCCAGGATTCCCTACATATAATGGATGTTTTTCCCATAATATATCTCTTGCATTTCTAGAAACAAGAACCGGAATATCTAGAATTTCAACCAGTTTTAAAAATTCTTTTTCAGCACCACTTATTCTAACTCCACTTCCAACTAAAATAACCGGTCTTTCTGCTTCCTTTATATGTTGAAGTATTTTTTGAATACTTTCTTTTAAATTAATATCTTCTTCAATAATAGGTTTGTTAAAAATTTCTAATTCATCTTCACTGATTTTTTCATTTTGTAAATTTATGGGAATATCCAACCAAACTGGTCCAGGTCTACCACTAGTTGCAAGGTGATATGCCTTTTCAAGATGATATCTTATTTTATTTTTATCTTTTACAACAACAGCATATTTTGTTACCGGTCTAACAATATCAATTATATTTAATTCTTTAACTCCTAACTGTCTTAACCCAGAATCTTTAACAGTTTGTTCTTCATTTGATTGCCCCGATATAATTATTAATGGTATAGAATCCACCCAAGCATTTGCAACTCCAGTTAAAGCATTAGTTCCAGCAGAACCTCCTCCTATTAATAAAAACCCCGGTTTTCCGGTTGCCTTAGCATATGCTTCAGCAGCTATAGCAGAAGCCTGCTCATTATGATTACACAAATAATTCATTTTTTCATTTCGCCTTACCGAATCTAAAAGATGCATTATTTTACCTTCTGAAACCAAGAAGGCATTTAGAATATCTTTCTTTACTAGAAAATCAATTATATAATCACTTAACTGAATTAAATTTTCTCTCTCATGAATTAGAATTAATTTAACAGCATTATCAAGTTCTGAATTTCTTAAGTCACTAACAGATATAGCATCCCCAGTAGTATAATCCTCATTATTTAATTTGATTTTACCATTTATGATTATTGCAACATCAGGTTTTATTTTATCAATAGTATTAATCATATCTCCTCTATCATAAAATTCTTTCAAAAATATTTTATATTTTCCAAAAATAATTTTCTCATTATTTTTTCCATTAATATATTGGTAATTATAATTATAAGTTTTATTAGTAATATTTTTTTTCTTTGTATATGATTCTGATTCTCTATTATAATTATCTTTTAATCTAAATAAATCGGTTTTGTCATTAGGAGTTTCAACCTCTATCAAAAAGACTCCATTTTCAGATATTGCCTCTGTTTTATGAAAAACTTTATTATCATAAATTAAACCTTCTTTTTCCTTTAAATTAAATTTTTCATTTAGAGTAGAACCTATTGCTTCTCCAGATAATACTAATAAAGAAGTTTTTTTGTTTAGATGACAATGAGTCGAGGTTGAAAATCCCCTTTTTATATATAAAAGCCAAATAGCAATATCCTTATTTTGAAACATTAAATATTCATAACCCCAAGGTTTATTCACAACAACTCCAAAAAAGTCAACATTGTCAAGACTAGGATCACGATTATATACCACTGGAATATTTTTTATATCCTCATTAGAGCTTTTAATTTTTCTAATCATTTCAACTCTTTGATATTTTCCGTACAAAATCTATCTTTTTAAAGACTTTTATGATAAATCATAACTTAAGAATTATTGTGTTCCTTATATCTTCTAATAACTTCATTCATCCATTCTCCAAGATATTTATAATGCGGACTACTTATAATGTTTCTATCAACAACAAATGGAGCATCAACATATTCAGCTCCAGCATTATTAACATCATCTTTAATACTATAATATGCAGATATTTTTCTTCCCTTGACAATTTTTGCAGAAATCATCAATTGAGCTCCGTGACAGACACATGCAATAATCTTGCCTCTTGAGTCCCATTTATATATAAAATCTATTACGGAAGGCTCCTGACGCACTTTTTCTAATGCTTTAACACCACCAGGGAGAACCAATAAATCATAATTATCAATATTAATTTCACTAAAGCTCTTATTTGCAAGAATCTTTCTTCCTATAATTCCTTGAATTTCACCGATCTCCTTAGCAGCTATATCAACTGCAAAACCTTGTCCTTTTAAAAAATAATACGGGTAAGTTACTTCATCATCTTGAAATCCTTGTCCTGTTATTATTAGTGCTCTTTTCATCTTACTAGGATATAAATAGCATTTAAAAGTTTTTATATTCTGAGATTATTTTGTAGGTAAAAATTTTTCCCAATGAAATTCACCTTTCAACGGAACGTGTCTCTTAATATTCTCTATCTCTTCATCTTTGTTTTTATAGATTATGTAATGCATAGGAATTCCAGCACCTATCCTGATATCTTTTTCGGTAGTATTTTTACGTGGACTTATCAAAAGATTCCCATTATAATATAATAAAGTATAAGTATGATTTTCCTTTTCTAAATTATTAACAATATCACAACAAGTTTTGTAGAAACTTTCATCATTTCTTTCCATATTTAAATTTTCGAAAGGAGTATTTTCTAAATATGTAATATTAGGGAAACCAGAACTAACTTTCTTTTTTAACATCTCCTCCAACAATGAACAACGTGTTAAATTTTGCATAAACATATGAAAATGATCATGATAAGGGACGCTCATGCAATCCAATTGGTGGTTTCTAACACAAACTAAATTGTATTTATCAGCTACAAAAGCTAAATTTTTAATAAAATCAACTGTTAATAAGTTTCCCCTAGTCTTACCATTATAAGGAGCTTCTCCTTTCTTAACCCTATTAATCATATCATCGTGTTTTTTAGGAACAAAAAGAGAATTACTAATGGCTGTAGGATATTTATTAGGTAGAATTAAGTAATTTTCTAATTCTTCAATAACATTTCCATTGTTTTCTGAATTTGCAAAATTAATATCTCTGCATAAATAACAATTTTGAGGATCAACACCATTATTATCTATATTTATCTCATTATTGACTTTATTAGATATTTTTCCTCTTAATTTCCAATACTCATTAATATTAGTCATAACAAATCTATATTCTTTTCCATTAAATTCTACTTCATTTATTTCAGGTTCTTTTAAATTTCTAAAATCACCGTTTTCAATCCCATAAGAATCCAACGCCTTATTCCATTTTTCTAAAAATTGAGATTGTAATCCCATTATTCAATTATAGTAAAACCATAATCTCCATTATATCCCATTTTTTTATACATTTCTTCATATTCATTAATAGCAAGAAAAGTCTTACATAAAAAAGTCCAATTCAATAGACTTTTTTTCTGATCTTCATTTTCCCATGAATCATTTTGTATATAATCACAACCATTATTTTTAGAAACTCTTGTAATTTCTCTAATAACCTTTTCACATTGTCCAGGAGAATATGCACATGCATTTTCAATTGAAATAACACTATCAAAATAATTATCTTTAAAAGGAATTTCAAAACTATCACATTTCAATAAATAAGGAAGAACTTTTTCTCTAGCTTTTAATTGTAATTCCTGTACAAGATTTTGCCATTTTTTAAGATCTATTTGGTCACTTCCATATGAACAAAAAGCACTTTTATGATCTAATAATTCAAGAACAAATTCACCGTAACCATCCATAGCGTGATTTATAGGATATTCGTTACTCATTATTCCATAGACAATTATTCCAGGAATTAATTCCATTAAATCATATACTAAAAAACCTTTATGACATCGATCAATCAATACTTTTGAATCTGAATTTAATTTATATCTCTCTCTGATAACTTCTGCAACTCTCTTCCATCTTCCATCATAACTATATCCTCCGTATCCCTTGTCTCTTGTTCCATCATAGAAAGATTCATCCAATCTCAATGCTATTTTCTTATCTTCTTCAGTTACTTGCGTTTCTCTTCTTAACCTTTTTTTCTGAGGCAATCCACTAGCTTCTAATAAATTGAAATGTTGCATGTATATATAGCATAAAATAAATGCTTTTAAAGATTATCAAAAAATACTATATATGAAGAAGATATCAAAAAGAGCTCTAACTCTAACAGGTCAACCAATGTTTCACATTCTCTCAAGAGCTAAACAATTAGAAGCAGATGGAAAAGACGTTCTTCATTTTGAATTAGGAGATCCAAATTTTGATACCCCTCAACAAGTTAAAGACGAAGCCTACAGATCTTTATTAGATAATAATACTCATTATTGTGAATCAAGAGGGTTAAAAGAATTTAGACAAGTAGCAGCAGATTTAACTGAAAAAAGATCTAGAGGTTTCCGTCCAAATCCAGATAAACAAATTTTAGTTACTAACGGAGCCAATTCTCAATTAGGGTATGTAATAAATTGTGTAACAGATGCAGATGTAGGGGATGAAGTAATAACCACAAATCCTTGTTTCCCAACATATACATCTCAAAGGAATTTCTCAGGAGTAAAATCTGTTTTTGTAGATTTAAAAGAAGAAAATGAATTTAGATTAAATCCTAAAGATCTTGAAGATAAAATAACGGACAAAACTAGATTAATAATAATAAATTCTCCAAATAACCCAACCGGTTCAGTTCTTACACAAAAAGAGACAAAAGAAATTTATGAAATTGCAAAAAAGCACGATGTTTATTTATTAAGCGATGAAATTTATGCAAGAATGATTTATCCAGATTCAGAAACAAAATTTTCTTCTCCCAGTATATATGATCAATGTAAGGAACGAGTTATTGTTGCAAATGGTTTTTCAAAAAGTTATTCAATGACTGGATGGAGAATAGGGAGCTTAATGGGTCCAGAAGATTTAGTCGAAAAAATGGCTCTTGCCTTAGAAACGAATTGCAGTTGTGTCTCTCCGTTTATTCAAAAAGCAGCAATTAAAGCATTAACAATGGATCAAACTCCTATAAATGAAATGATGCATGAATATAGAAGAAGAAGGGATCTAATTTATGATGGTTTAAATTCTTTAAAAGGAGTAAGCGCAGTAAAACCTAAAGGGGCCTTTTACATTTTTCCAAATATTTCAGGGACTGGAATGAAAGATAAAGAATTTGTTGATCTAATGTTGGAAAAGGCAAATGTAGCTCTCTGCCCTGGATCTTTTTTTGGACATAATTTAGAAAATTATGTTAGATTTTCTTACGCTTCTTCTGAAAGAAAAGATATAGAAGTAGCTATCGATAGAATGTCTGAAATTTTAAAGTAGATAATTGTAAGCAATTAAATTTAAATATAAAAACCATAACTTTTAATTGTAAAAAAGATGACAAAAATGAAGGTATCTGATTATATTGCAAATTTCTTTGCAGAGAAAGGGGTTACACATTCTTTTGGAGTAACTGGCGGAGTAATAACTCATTTATTTGACTCTATAGATAGACACCCCGAAATAAAATTAATTTCTCCTGGTAATGAACAAGGTGCTTCAATTATGGCTGAAGCTTATGCTAGAATAACTGGAATGGGTTTGGTCCATGTAACTTCAGGACCAGGAGTTACAAATTCAATTACAGGGTTAGCCTGTGCATATTACGACTCTATTCCTTTATTTTTTATTTCAGGACAATCTCCCAAAAGAATGTTAGCATCAACTTTAGAAAAAGAATATGGAATAGATGTTAGACAATTTGGATTCCAAGAATTAAGAGTTCCCGAACTTGTAGGAAGTTTAACGAAATATGCTAGTCTAGTGACGGATGTAAAAGATGTAAAGTATGAATTAGAAAAGGCCTACCACTTTGCCACAACTGGAAGACCCGGCCCTGTTTGGTTAGATATTTGTGAAGATGTACAATGGAAATTAGACGTTGATATTGATTCTCTCCGTTCGTACACACCAGAAAATTATGAAAAAATACAATATGATTCTAATTTAGAAGAAAAAATTAATCAAACTGTGAGAAGAATAGAACAAGCAGAACGGCCCGTTTTTATTGTAGGTAATGGAGTAAGATTAGCCAGAGCATATAAAGAAACTAGAAATTTAATAGAGAAACTAAAAATTCCTACGGCATTAACTTGGGCGACAAAAGATATGCTTCCTCATGACCATCCTTATGTTCTAGAAGGATTTGGAGTCTCATCAGAAAGAACTGGAAATTTTGCAGTAGCCAACTCCGATTTGTTAGTTGTTCTAGGAAGCAGACTAGATACTCATGAAGCAGGTCCAGACATTAAATCTTTTGCAAGAGAAGCAGATAAAATTGTAATAGATTTGGATAAAGCTGAATTAGATAAGTTTGGACCATTAGGGTTAACTGGAGATAATTTGTATATCCATTCACCAGTTGAAGATTTTATTACATTATTATCAAAAAAAGAAATTAAAACAAAAGATTATTCTAACTGGCATAATAAGATTAATCATTGGAAAAAAGAATTTCCAATTTGTCTAGAAGAATATAGAAATTTAGAAGACTTTGTTGATCCATATGTTTTCTTCGATGAATTTTCAAAAAGATTAGGAGAGGGAGAAACAATAATAACTGATGCAGGTGCAAATTTAATTCATACAATGCAAGGAATGAGAATGAAGGAAGGACAAACTTTATTCTCAGATTTTAATCATTCAACAATGGGATATTCTATTCCAGCAGCAGTTGGAGTAGCATTCGCAACTAGAAAAAGAGTTCATTGTATAGAAGGAGATGGAGCAATGCCTATGAACGGACAAGAATTGGGAACTGCAAGACTTCATAATCTTCCTATTAACTTTTTCATATTTGATAATAAAGGATATGGAATAATAAGAAAAACACAAGATGCTTGGTTAAATGGAAGACACGTCGCTACATCTGCAGAAGGTGGCGTTTATTTACAAGATATGGAAAAACAAGCATACGCATTCGACATTCCTTATATAAAAATAAATGATAATAAAGAATTAAATAGTAAGTTAGACGAAATTCTTTCTGTTAAAGATGGTCCTTTAATAATTAAGGTTAATTTAAGAAGAGATCAAGAAATGATCCCAAAACTTTTACACGGAGGAAGACCAATAGAAGATTCTTCTCCATTACTATCTAGAGAACAATTTTTAAGAGAAATGATAGCTAAACCCCATCCAGCAAGTTTAAAATGACAGATCCTAATAAATTTGAAGAAACAATAAGATATTATCTTGAAGAAGATAGAAGAGTAATAGATAAAATCAATAAAAATGATATACGGCTTTATTTGAATCGATTATATGATGCAAGAACAAAGAAAAAAAGTATTTACTTTATTGGAAATGGTGGTTCTTGTTCAACATCAGAACATTTCGTAGAAGACTTAGATAAGTTTGCAAAAATCAAAGCTTATTCTTTAACAAATTCTTCTGCAATAACTATGATAGGCAATGATTATGGATACGATCAAGTTTTTAAAAAACAATTAGAAACTCGTTTGGAAAAAGACGATGTATTAGTTGCAATTTCAGGAAGTGGAAATTCTCTTAATATATTAAAAGCTTTAGAGTATGCAAGAGAAAAAGAAGCAGTTACTATTGGATTATTAGGATTTGCTGGAGGAATTGCAAAAGAACTTTGCGATCATTATATTATAGTTCCCACAACACATTATGGAATTTTAGAAGATTTTCACTTAACTCTTTGTCACATTGCTTGTCAGGCATTGAAATCTGAATAATATTCAGATCAAATATTTTTAAATACCCCTTTCTATACTTAAAATATGAACAAAAAGGAAAAAGTTGAATTAAATCAATCATTAAAGTTAATAGCAAAAACTTCTTTTATTGTGTTTATATTATTAATATTATCAAAACTTCTTACTTATGCATATAGAATAATTATTGCAAGAAGTTTTGGTCCCGAAATGTATGGACTATTCTCTCTATCTATTATGATTTCAGGATGGTTTGTAGCAGTTTTCTCTTTCGGATTAGTAGAAGGAATAATAAGATATATCTCATTTTACCGAGGACAAAAAAAACCAAATGAGGTCTATTATTTAATAGAATTAACTTCTAAATTTTTATTTATGACTAGTGTAATAGCTTGTATAATTTTATTTTTGCTTTCAGGATTTATATCTGTAACAATTTTTCACAATGAAAAACTTATAATATTTCTAAAATGGTTTGCAATATTTGTTCCATTTTCTATATTCACATCATTATTTGTATCAATACTTCAATCTTATGAAAAGGTAACATGGTATTCTTTTATAAGATATATAGTAGACAATGGCTCAAAATTAGTGTTCTTATTGCTTTTCATTTTTTTAGGTTTAAAGACAGATGCCGTAATTTTCTCATATATAGCTGGAATAACTGGAATGTTTATAGTTTCATATCTAGTTTGTAGAAAACTAGAAGTTTTCTCAAAAAAATCTAACTTAAAAGCAAAAAATAAAGTAGAAATAAGAAGGCAGGTTTTTTCATATTCATTTCCACTAATATTTGTATCTATTATATCAGTTTTATTTGTTTGGATAGACAGTTTTGTAATTGGTTATTTTAGAGATGTTACTGAAGTAGGGATATATAACTCTGCTGCACCAATATCTGCTCTTTTTATAATAGCTCCATCGCTATTTATTGCTTTATTTTTCACTTTAATAAATAAACAATTTGGAAAAAATAATATAGAAACAGTTAGAGAAATGAGTAAACAAATTACAAAATGGATTTTCATTCTCAACTTACCATTTTTAATATTGATACTGCTATTTCCAGATGCATTCATAAATATAATATTTGGTTCTCAATATATAACTGAAAGAGCAACTTATTTTGGAATAACATTTTCACAAGCTGGAATGTCTCTAAGATTCCTTGCCATAGGTATGTTCTTTTATTCAATATTTATAGTATCTGAAAATCTTCTTTCAATGTCAGGCCGTTCAAAGATAGTTTTATTTGATATTTCAACAGCAGCTATAGCTAATCTTCTCTTAAATCTTTCCTTAGTACCTAGATACGGAATAGCTGGAGCAGCATTTGCAACAATGATAACTTACATCTTTTGGAGTCTAATTACTTTATTCCAAACTAGACATTATTTATCCATAGTCTCTTTAAGAAGAAAAATGATATACATTTTCCTAGTTTCATTAATACCAACAATATTATTATTCATAATAAGATATTTTGTAGAAATAAATCTGGTAACTTTAGTCTTACAAACGATTTTCTTCTTCCTATCATATTTCCTATTAATAATATTAACAAAAGGATTTGATGAAAACGATTGGTTAATAATAAACTCAATAAAAAGTAAATTATCTAGAAATTAAGCCTTTATCTTTGTAAAACATCTTTAGTATGTTCAAATCACGTTCAATTATAGGATAATTATCTAATTCACCATAAGTAAAAAAAGCAAAACCACATCCCTCATTTATTTTAAGCTGCGATATCTCAGAATCAAAATTGCAAAAATAAACAATTTGCTTTCCTTCCCTTATTTTATTCATTGCTTTATCTTTATACTGAAATTCTTTGTAAAAATTAATTTCCTTTGGAGAATAACTTATTTCCTCAGATAATTCTCTTATTAAAGAAGACTCGGGGTCCTCTTCTTTTTCAAGTCCTCCGCCGAATAAGCACCATTTACCAGGAAACCATGAGTAACCCATATCTTTCTTTTGTAACAAAGCTTCGTTGTTTCTTAGTATAATTGCTACAACACCATCATAAATTTCAGTCATTTTAAATATAATCTCATAATAGTTAAATAATGTCTCTTAAAGGTTTTCATCGTTTAAAGGTTTAGCTCTAGCCTCGTCGAATTACCGTGATAGATACAAATCGGGTATTTCGATGAGTATACTTGGTTTATCTGATTTTAACGCAGCCTCATAAGCAGGAACTATAACTTCTGCTCTCTCAAGTTTTACCACATTAATATATTTACACATTAATTTGAACGCTTCCGTATAATCTTGACAATGCTGGGGTCCTGGCATTAGGGGTTTAGTACTCCCTATCGCAGTTCTAATAATAACCTTGGGGTTGAATTGTCCTTCTGACATTTCTCCTATTTTATCGAGATGATTTACTATTTGATTTGTTGCACATATTAAGAAATCCATTCTTGGAAAAATAGATATTACTTTAAATCCTTCAAGAGCCATTCCTAAACTCATTCCACATTGCGTATCTTCAAATACAGGCAATTCTATCATTTTATTTTTAGGTACATCTCGCATTGTTGAGTACATACTAATACCTCCATATAATAAACCTTGTCCTATAAAAATTGACTTCTCATCATCAGCTAATAACTTCATTGCCCTAGTTAATTCTTCCTTGTAATTTGCATTTACCATTAGAAACGTTTCCCATCTTGTATTAGACCCTCCTCTTTAAAGTTAACAAATACTCCAACTCCGTAGTGAGGATAAACCTTTTCATATTTGTACTTTCTTACTTTATTTTCAAGTGAACAAGTTCCCCATGATTCCTGGGTGGGGGTATCGACTGATAATCCATTATCTTCTACTATAAAATTTATCTGAAGATTATTTCTTTCTGCATACTTTCTAACTTCCATGAAATTTCCAGTTTCATAAGCCATATCTCCACAGAAACACCAAACATAATTATTTTGATTCTTTAATTTAATAGCTAAAGCACAACCTAATGCCTGACTTAATGTACCCCCTACTATAGCTGATGTAACTATTTTATGTGATTTGTTCATTACATGAATTGATTTATCTTTTAATATCCAATCTTTTAACCAATCTGGGTCTACCCCTTTAAGCAAAGCGTGGTAATGGCTTCTATATGTGGTGAATATCCAATCATCCTCTTTTATTTCTTTAAATATTTCTATTAATTTGTCCTCATTTCCGCCTGATAAATGTATAGGGCTTCTAATTTTTCCATCTAAGTACATTTGCTTTATATCTAATTCAAATTGTATTAGTTCTTCTTTGTTCATTTTGATTCCTCAGATACGCTTTCGATAGAGATTACGAATTTCATCTTTTCTTTCTGTCTTTCTTTTTCTCATTCTTTTTCACCTTTGTTTAATTTTACGAATAAATATTTTTTAAACAAAAAGAAAGTAGTTTTTAAAGATTCCTATAATAAATTATATTAGATGGTTATATGATAATATAAAAATGTTTATATAATAAAAATTTTAACTATCATTATGACAAAAAAGTTGGACTTATTACTAATTCATCCAGGAACAAATCGACGTGTTTATGAAGGATTAGCAGATAAATATGCTGCAAAAGAACCTCCATTTATGGCAGCAGTTGTTGCAGATGCTGTAAGAAGAAATGGATACAATGTTAAAATTATCGATGCCAATGTTTATGATTTATCTCATGAAGAAGTTGCTAATAGGGTTATAGATATAAATCCTAGATTAATTGCAACTTTAGTTCACGGTCATCAACCCTCAGCATCTTCTCAAATGATGGGAGCTGTTGGAGAAATGTGTCAAGAAATAAAAGGAAGAACAGACATTCCAATTTTATTGGGCGGCGTTCATCCTTCATCAATTCCAGAAAGAACATTAAAAGAAGAGGCTTGTAATTTTGTTGCAAGAGGAGAAGAACATCCCGCTATATTAGGACTTTTAGAAGGCGCATTAGAATCAAAAGAATATTCAAAAGTTCCTGGACTTTATTATTTAGATAATGGAAATGTTCTGATGAATAACGCTCCACCCTTAGCAGATCTTAACAAAGGTTTACCAACGGCTGCATGGGATCTTCTTCCACCTTTAAAAAATTACCGTGCTCATAATTGGCATGCATATTTTGCAGAACCTGAAGAAAGATCTCCATATGGTTCTTTATACACAAGTTTGGGTTGCCCATTCAATTGTGATTTTTGTATGATTCATGGTTCATTCAAATTGAATTTAGGAGACAAAAAAAGACCGTTAACAATCGCATCAAGAGTAAGCGAGAGTGAAATACAAAATGATATAAATAATGTAAGACCAACTATAAGATATTGGAATACTGAAAATGTACTAAAAAATTTAGATTACTTTGCAGAACAAGGAGTTAAGCATGTTAAATTCATTGATGAAATGTTTGTATTAGATAATAAATATATTAATGAGCTTGCAGATAAAATGATAGAAAGAGATTATAGTTTTAATATTTGGGCCTATGCAAGAATTGATACTGTAGAAGATCGCCCATTATTAAGCAAGCTAAAAAAGGCTGGAATTAATTGGCTTGCTCTTGGAATAGAATCTGCAAACAAAGCCGTTAGATATGGTGCAGATAAAAAATTTTGCAATGAAGATATAATAAAAAATGTTAGAAAAGTAGAAGATGCAGGAATTGATGTTTTAGGAAATTACATGTTAGGATTAAGAACAGATACTCATGAAAGTATGAGAGAAACCGTAGATATGGCTAAAGAACTTAATACATTATGGTTTAATATTTATGCAACAATGGCTTACCCTGGAGCTAGAAATTATGCTTGGGCAAAAGAAAACAAAATACAATTACCAGGAGATCTAGGCGTTCCAGGAGGATGGACTGCATATTCTCATCATTCATATTATTCTCTACCTTTAGCAACAGAAACTCTACCAGCTTCGGAAGTTTTAAGAGAGAGAGACGATGCTTTCCATGAATATTTTTCAAATCCAGTTTATCATGATTTGATAAGAAAAAGATTTGGTGAAAAAGAAGTTGATCATATAAAAAAAATGGCTTCAAAAAGAATCGCAAGAAGAATTTTAGGGGATCCTAAACCAGCAAATGTTAATTAACTTTTAGGAGTTTTTCTTTTTTGACTTGTTTTCTACAACTTTCTAATAAATCTTCAACAGTTTCTTCAAAACTATATTTAGGTTTCCATCCAGTTTCAGTTTCAAATTTATTTATGTCTGGAATTTGCAAGGTAACATCACTAGGTCTCAATAAATCTAGATCAACTTCTGAAGGAATTTCAGTTTTTGCAAGTTTTTTTAAAACATCAAGAAAATCTCCAACGGTAATAATTTTTCGCCCGCCAATATTATAAACTTCTCCAGGTTTTCCTTTTGTCGTCGCTATCCAATAAGATTCCATAGCATCTCTAACATCTATTAAAGTTCTTGTAGAATCTAAATTTCCATGTAATAGTTTTTTTTGCATTCCTTCTTCAATCCTAGCAACTTGCAAAGCAAAACTTGTTGCAAACAAATCATCTCTTCTAGGATTTATGTAAGCAAACATTCTTGTTCTAATTATTTTTTGTTTAAAACTATGAAAATAAGCAATACCTAATTGATCTTGTGCAGCCTTTGAAGCTGCATACGGGTTTGCAGCATTAAATTGGTGAGTTTCTTTTATAGGGATATCTTTTTGTTCAACTTTTCCATAAACTTCAGAAGTACTACACATTTGAATTAATGGATCTATCTTTGTATTTCTTATTCCTTCAAGTAAATTTACTGTTCCCATAACATTATTATTAACAACGGCATAAGGATTATCAAAACACGCTCTTACATTTGCATGAGAAGCTAAATGAAAAATATAATCTGGCTTAACTTCATTCAATATGTTATAAACACGAAAAGGATCCATTAAGTCACATTCATGCACTTTAACTTTATCTATGACATTTTCAAGATTGCTTTTACTAGTTGTACTATGCCATCTTGCCATCCCATGAACTTCAGCTAAATTATTATTAACTAAATATTCAGCAAGGTAACTTGCTCCAGAACCGGCTATTCCAGTTATCATAGCTTTTTTCATATAACGGTATTTTTTTACAAGATTTTAAAGATTATTATACCTCTAAATATCCTTATCATTTTTAAAAATTGAAGAAATATATTTTTTAGCGCCGATTAATTTATAAACTAATTAGTAAAATTACTAATATAAAAAAAGGCAATTTAATATGCAAAAGAGTGTTTTAGAAAAAGTAGTTGATGAAAGAAAAAGAGATTTCAGATTGTATTTTGGAACTTGTGGTATTATCAATGAAGAGACAGAAAGAAATATACTAAGTTGTCTTGAAAGGAAATGGATCACTTACGGTCCAATGGTTGATAAATTCGAGAGACTATTTGCTGAAACTTTTGGTTATAAAAGAGCATTAGCTACTGGAAATGGAACCATAGCCGATACGATGGCATTTATGCTTCCATATCATGTAAATACAAAACCGAGTTTGAATAGATTCGATAATGAAATAATAGTTCCAGCGTTAGCTTTTATTGCTGTAGGCGAAGCTATTTACCAAGCAGGCTTTAATCCAAAATTTGTTGATGTTGATAGAAGTACTCAAAATATAAATCCAGATCTTATAAAACGAGCAATAACTCCCAAAACACGAGCAATTGTTGCAGTTCACTCACTAGGAAAACCATGTGATATGGATCCTATAGTTGATATTGCTAAAAGACACAATCTAGTTGTCATAGAAGACTCGTGCGAAGCTCACGGAGCAAAATATAAGGGACAATACGTAGGACATTTTGGAGATGCCGCAACTTTTAGTAGTTTTGCTGCTCATTTAATTTGCACTGGTGAGGGAGGGGTCGTCGCCACAAATAAAGAACATATAGTTTATGCGTTAGAAAAAATAAGGAATCATGGAAGAAATCCTGAAAATCTTTATTTTGATCACATAGCTCTTGGAGTAAACGGAAAGATGAATGATTTAGAAGCTTCAGTAGGAATTCCACAAGTAAAAGGATTTTGGGATACTTTCAATAAGAGAAAAGAAAATCTTAATTATTTATTAGAAAAGGTTGATGACTTAAAAGAGTTTGTATACTTCAATGAAGAAGAAGTTCACGAAGAGTTATCTCCTCATGCATTCAGTTTAGTTTTGAAAGAACCTAGATTCAATTATAAAAAATTATATGCCTATCTTCAAGATAATGGAATACAGTGTAAAAGAAACTTCGGTTCAATACCGACTCAGCATAAAGCATTTGAATTTTTAGGATATAAAATAGGAGACTTCCCTGAATCAGAATATGTTGGAGATAACGGATTGCATTTTGCAGTGCACCAAGATATAGGATGTAAAGAAATGGACTATGCTTCAGATAAGTTACACGATTATTTTTTAAATAGCAAGTTTGAAAATTAAAACTTTATTTTTTATTAATTAGATTTCCAGGTTTTAACACCTTCTGAGACAAAATTAAAATTCATCACTTCTCCGCCTTCTTTTTCTAACGAATTAATCATTTGATTTCTTTTCTTTGGAGAATATGCTAATAATAAATATCCTCCTCCTCCCGAACCTAATAATTTCCCTCCATAAGATCCATTTTTCAAAGCAACATTATAGAGGTTATCAATATAACTATTAGATATCCCACTTATACTTCTTTTAATAGCCCAAGACTCATCTAATAACCCTCCTATTTTTTCTAAACTAGGAGTAGACGATAACAAACAATCTTTAATTTTCCCAGCTATATCTTTCAAATTATTTAATTTATCAACGATTTCATTTTCTGAAATTGATTTTCCTAAATTTGCTTGTTGTGTTAAAGAACTATGATCTCCAGTATAACTTAAAATTAAACGACAGTTCAATTCATTTTTAACTTCTTCATCAATTCTTAAAGGATGGATTATTTTTTTATCTCCATTGCTAAATTCCATCCAATTAAAACCACCATATACGGCAGCATACTGATCTTGTTTTCCACCTTTTATATTAAGTTCCTTTGTTTCGGCTCTGTAAGCTATTTCAGCAACTTCTTCATCGTTATAACCGCCTTTTAATTCTCCTAAAAGTTTTGTCATCAATACAGCTAAACTTGCAGAACTACCCAATCCTCTTCCAGGAGGTATATCATTGTGCAAATAAAGTTCAAAACCAAAATCAGGTTTTATTAAATTCGTAACTGCTTTTACTACATCATATTTTCCTCCATCATATTGCAAATTATTATGATCTAAAACAACTTCATTTTCCAAATCAGAATTTAATATTATCTTATAATCTGCTCTTTTATTTATTGTAGCATGACAATATTTATCTATAGTGCTACTTATAACAACCCCCCCATATTTTTCAAAAAATTCAGGTAAGTCAGTACCACCTCCTGCAAAACTAATTCTCAATGGAACTTTTCCGCTTACAGAAGGCATCTTTACTGTAACTAAATTTGATCTAAATTTAACATCAGTAACTCTTCCACTTTTATCTAATATCGGAAGTCTATTTGTGTCTCCTTTAAATATTTCATTTATTCTTTCTTCACTATCATCTTCAGAAGCAACAATCTCTGGGAATTGACTTGCATTTTTTATTTGATCATCTAAATTACCATGTTTTTCCATAAAATAATTTGTTAAAATTCTATTATTCAAGACCCCTAATAACTTTTTATTCCTATCAGTTACAATTATCAAATCAGTACCATTATCTTTCATTTTATGCATAGCTTCTCTTATACCACTATCAGAAAACATAGCAATGTTTTCTAAAAAATCATTTTTGAATTGTTTATAGGTTTCGGGTTTACCTATGTCCATAAAATATCCGTCATACATATATCCAAATAATTTTTTTTCCTTAGCAAGACGGGGAAAAACTATTTTTTCTAAGGAAACATGAGACTCGTTATCTATATAATCAAAAATTTGAGGCTCCAATACATATAATCCACAGTTTATTATGCCTTTTCCAGTCTCACTTTTTTCATTATAACTGACAATTCTTTCTCCTTCAAGTTTTACAGTTCCAAAATCAGATATATTTTCAATTTCCTTAAGCGCAACGCTTCCTATACCTCTTTTTCTTTTATGAAAATCAATAAACTCTTCTAGATTTATTTTAGAATAAGAATCACCATTCAAAACTAAAAAAGTGTTATCAATATATTTTTCAGCATTTTTTATTGCTCCTCCCGTTCCTAAAGGTTTATCTTCATCAGAATAAGTTATTTTTATACCAAAATTACCCCCATTTCTAAAATGGGATTTTATTTCATCTGCTCTATGATGTACTGCAATAACAATATCCTCTATATCCTGTTTTTTCAAAAATCTTATTTGATGCTCTAAGAAAGGTTTACCATAAATATCAACCATCGGTTTTGGGATAAGATCTCCAGTTACATTTCTCAACCTCGTTCCAAATCCACCTGCTAAGATTATAGCTTTCATTCTTTTTTACAATACCAGAATCAAAAATTTGTATTTAAAGATTATCTTCTTTCAAAATATGCAATCACAAATTCCTATAAGGAATCTTCAATAAGTCTTCTTTTGTATGTTTTTTTAACAATATTTTGTACTTTTTAATTAGTTCATCAATTCCATAATCGATAGAATAAATTGGTTTAAATCCAGTCTTTAAAATTCTTTCATTAGAAACAATATAATTTCTTTTATCAGGATCTTTTCCTTTTCCTTCTTCTATAACCAAATCTGGAATGTGCCTTTTTATTTTTAATGCTAGCCCTTCTTTTGACATATTCGCTTCATCCAAACCAAGATTATACGGTTTGTTTTTCATAGAATCAAAATTTCTAATACAATGTTCAAAAGATCTAGCCACATCTTTTATATGAATGTAATTTCTCATAAAATCTTTCTCATACAAAACTAATTTTTTTTCTGTTAAGGCTTCTAAAACAAAATCATTCACTAAAAGATCTGTCCTCATTCTTGGACTTACTCCAAAAACAGTAGCAAGTCTTAAAGTAACAGCATCTTTTTCAGATTCTAATAGATAAGTTTCAGCTTTACACTTTAATTCACCATATAATGATATAGGTTCTAATGGAGTTTCTTCATTACAATGAAAGTCTCCTGTTTTTGAACCATATCCACTATTTGTATTAGGATAAATTATTTTTTGATTCTTACTTCTTATTTTATCAATATGAATAATAGCATCTAAATTTGTTTCCATTGCAACTGTAGGTTTTTTATCACATGCAGGCATCCCAACAATAGCTGCCAAAGGGAATATAACTTCATATTCAGGAATTACTCTTTCTATCAATTTTTTATCTCTAACATCTCCATATATAAAACGAAAATCCTTATTTTTTTCACATTTATTATGAACCTTTTGGCCATAAAATAGATTATCTAAGCACGCAACCTCATAGCCATTATTTTCCTCTAATAAATGATTAGTTAAGACACTGCCTAAATAGCCCAATCCACCAGTTATTAAAACCTTCACCATTTTTATACAAACTAACCTCTTCTTCCTTATTTTTAAAGATTATTACAATATCATTAATACTATTTTACAGCAACCATATTCTTTTAAATTTAGACACTAACTTGCTATAATGAATAAAAAAGTAATATTTTTCGGATGGGGATGTAATAATGAATCTGATAGCTATATGTATCAGATATGGACATATACTTTAAGAAAAATATTTCCAAGCTTAATAAATTTTGATACAAAGGAAAATTACTTTAAATATGGAAAAAAAGTTATGAATAAAAAGCTATTAGATTTAATAAAAAAAGAAAGTCCAGATTTAATATTATTTGCCTTTTTTAATGACGAAATCTATCTAGATACCTTGTTTAAATTAAAAAAAGTTAATGCCAAAACAATTATAATATCTTGTGATGAAGATCTAAAGTATGAAAATTTCTATAAATTTATGTCTTTATTTTTTGATTATAAAATTGCCTCACAAGAAATAGTTAAGGAAAATTATAAAAGAGATAAACATGTAAATATTTTTTTTCATAAGGATTATAACACTTTCAAATTAAAACCTCTTAATATAGAAAAAAAATATGACATTAGCTTCATTGGTAGACCTAAAGCAGACAGAGCCAAGATGTTGGAATATTTAAAAGAAAAAGGAATAAATATTGCTATATTTGGATGGGACTGGTATAGTTACGAAAAACTCAAAGATGCTTATCATGGGCCGTTAAATCCAGAAGATTACAATAAGGTACTAAATCAAACAAAAATAAACATTTGTTTCACAAAATCAGGATACGAAGAAGAGAAAAATCTATACAATCGGAAGGGGAAAGCATTTGAAGTTCCTCAGACAAAGGCATTTCAATTAATAGAATATTTTCCTTTAATTAATAGTTTTTTCAAAGAAAAAAAAGAAACTGATACTTTCAAAACTAAAGAGGAATTACTAGAAAAAGTCAAATATTATTTAAAAAATGAAAAAGAAAGAGAGGAAATAGCGGTAAATTCATTTAATAAAATCAATAAGTCATATAATAGAGAAAAAGATTTAATAGAAATATTTACAAAAATAATTAACGATAAAAAACTTAGAGAAAATTTTCCCAAAATAAATAAGAAAATCATAACTTTATCGATAAATGATTTATTTGACAAAAAATTAAAAGAAAAGGTTATAGATTACGATTATATTACTTTTAGTATAGGGAACGATAAAATATCAAAATATAGAAGTTACATCCAAGCATATTCATTAGAAAAATCTGATAAAGAAATAAGTTGCTCCGATTACTATGTTTATTCTAATTCGCTAGGAGATATAGCCTTATTTAGAGGAGATTGGGCATTTAGAAGAATAGGTAAAGAAGCTAATAAATTAATTCATTTAAATCAGCTAATGGTTAGAAAAGATTTTTTCACAAATAATATAAAATCATTCAGAGATTTAGTATCGAATAATAGTTTCAATTTAATTGACAAAGAAAATACAATCTTTGTCTCACTTCCTTTAATGAAAACAAAAACTCTCAAAGTTATAGAATTTGAAAAGATGAAAAAAGCCCTTGAGATTCGCTTTACAGATAACATGCTTTCGTTGTTATATAGAAGGAAATTATTTTATTCTCTCTATCCCTATGCTATAATTGGAGAATCAATTTCTGGAAACAAATTTTTGTTTCAATACCTTATTGATGTAAGTTTCGATAAAAAAACTTGGGACAAACTTATGTTAAATCAAAAATATTTAGGAGGATTTTTAACTAAAATAATTAAAAAGTTCTAATGAAAAAACCAAAAGTAGTTTTTGTTACAGCATTCTTTTATCCAACAATAGGAGGAGTTGAAAGTCATATTCATAATTTAGGAAAAGAACTAATAAAACTGGGATACGATGTTGAGGTATTTTGTTCTGATATGGATAGAGATATTAGGTTAAAGGAAAAAACTGGAGAAATAGATGGAATTAAAATAAAAAGATTTTTAAATCTTTTTAAAATAAGTTTTTCAGGAATGTTTTTTCCAAGTTTATTTCCAGCAGTGAAAAATTCAGACGCCGACATCTTCCATATCCATGTATATCGTCATCCGTTTAATTTTATTTTTTTATTCACAAAAAAGCCAATATTTATGACACCTCATCTTCCAGTCTACAAAGGGCAAAGAACAAAATTAATTCAATTAATTGCTGATACAATAGACAAAACTTTAGGAAAACTAATTTTCGGAAATATGAATAAAGTTTGTGTTGTTACGGGTTTTGAAACAAATTGGGTGGAATCTTTCAAAGTTAAAAAAGAAAATATTATCTTAACTCCAAACTGCATCCCAGATTATTATTTCAAATCGTATAATGGAGGTAATTTCAGAAAGAAGTACAATCTAAAGAAAGACGAACTAGTTGTAATCAGTGTATCTAGATTGCATGAAAGTAAGGGAATAGATCAACTTATTAAAATAGCAGGCTTTTTTCCAAAAGTTAAATTTATAATATTAGGAAAAGACGGAGGCTTTAGAAGTGAATTAGAATTATTGATTAAAAAATTAAAATTAACTAATGTAATAATTGGAGGTGAAGTAACTGAAACAGAAAAATTAGAAGCATATGCTGGGGCTGATATATTTTGCAGCCCAAGTCATTACGAAGCCTTCTGTATCTCTATTCTAGAGGCTATGTCGCAAGGTTGCTCTGTATTAACTAGTAATCAAGGGGGAATGCCTTGGGTAGTTGGAAGCGATGGTTTAACATTTGAAGATTATAACCTTAAAGATTTTAGAGAAAAATTACAAATTCTTATTGAAGACAAGAATTTAAGGGAAAAATTGAAAAAAGTAGGTAAAATTAAAGCAAGAAGCTTCACTTGGGATAAACCTGCAAAAACCCTAGATAATGAGTACAAAAAGTTAATCAGGATCTAGAGTCTTTCATTCTCTCTTTATAGACTGTTGAATCTTTAACATTAGCCCAATAAAATCCTTCTTGTCTTAATCTACAAGCTAAACAAGTTCCACAATGTTTTTCTTTTCCAACATAACATGTAAATGTATTATCAAAATTCAATCCCAAATTCATCCCAATTTTAATAATATCTTCCTTATCCTTTTTTATCATTGGAGCTATTATTCTAGATTTAATTTTTGTAGTATTTTTTATCAGTTTATTCATTTGATTAACAAATTCAGGAGTTGTATCTGGATAAAATTCATTACCTTCAGCCTTAAAGCCAACAAAAATATCATAATCACTTTTCTCTTTTATTTTTAAAGATTCAGATATAGAAATAGCATTAATAATAAATATACTATTTCTAGAAGGAACATAATATTTCTGAGATTCTTTTCTTGTATCTTTAAGTTCTTTTCTCTTTATTTTTTTATGGCTCTTATTAACATTAATAATAGAATGAGAAATATTACCCAACCAACTTAAATTAATCTCTAAAAATTTCCCATTTAAATCTATAGCACATTTCTTAGCGCATAATCTTTCAGAATTAAGAGATCTTTGCTTGTAATTAAAGAATAAAATTATTAATTTATCATATTTTAGCCTTTTCCTAACGTAATATGCCGTTGTGATACTATCTATACCTCCAGAACATAAGACTATGGCATTTTTCATCAAAAACTAATTATAACAATGTTTATAAATTTGAACACTTTTTTGAGCTCATGAAAAAGCATGCAAAAGACCTAAAGGTATTGGATAAAATAGAAGTAGCCGGACAAAAATGTAGCGTTAAAAGCATTGAATTTTCAGAGGTAGGAAAACAAGGAAAAAGAAAGGCGAGAATAGAATTAATAACCGAAAAAGATGAGAAAATAATCATTATCAGACCAGAAGATTATCCTTTTGAAACAATCTAATATGTTAAACGTAATTATAACTTCTTATAAAGAGCCAAAATCAACTTTGAAAGCTGTAAATTCAATTTTAAATCAAAACATAAAAGATCTCAAAGTAATAGTAATAGACCCATTTGAAGAAGTTGGGGAATTTTTAAAAGAGAATATTAAAGATAAAAGATTCATTTTCATTTTAGATCCCGGAGAAGGAAAAACATACGCATTAAATATGATATTTCAAGAATTTTTTTCTTCCAATAAAGATGATATCTTAGCTTTTACAGATGGAGACGTTTTCATTTCCAAGGGATCATTAAAATCAATTATTAAAGCCTTCAAAGATAAAGAAGTGGGTTGTGTTACTGGGAGACCCGTGACTGTTGACAAACCCAATGAAAAATATGGTTATTGGGCTAATTTACTATATGATGCTATACATAATCTAAGATTAAGGCTAGATAAAGAAAAGCAGTTTTTTCAATCAACTGGATACTTGTTTGCAATACGTAATGGAGTTATAAAAGAAATACCTCATGATGTTCCTGAAGATGCAGTTATTCCTTACATGATGTGGAAGGAAGGCTATAGAAATAAATATGTTCCAGAAGCAGAAGTCTATGTAAAATATCCAAACAATTGGAAGGATTGGATAAATCAAAGAATAAGAACAATCAAAGCTCATGAAAATCTAAATAAACTAATACCTGATATGCCTAGAACGAAATCATTTTTTAACGAAATAAAAGGGGGATTATTCTACACTATTTCTAAACCAAAAACACCTAAAGAATTTCTTTGGTTAATTGAATTATATTTTGCTAGAGTATATATTTACTACAGATCATTTAAAGAAATGAGACAAAATCAAGTTTTTGATCCGGCCTGGAGAGAAGTTGAAATTAAGTCAACTAATACTCTTGATTGAAATTAATATTATTTATATTTTTTAAGCTTTCTCTTTAACTCATCTAAAGAAGTTGCTATATCCATAGACGCAATTAAAAT
>OBEQ010755477.1_pt1 | contig 32484 bp, 36 predicted proteins | sample 1670901 | NCBI WGS metagenome assembly OBEQ01 (sample SAMEA104232315, study PRJEB22302) | groundwater metagenome | biome: forest; feature: aquifer; material: groundwater | place: USA | collected 2011-08-07 | depth 5.4 m | reverse complement strand
TCTGTGGATAAGAGAGCTTGTGGTATTTCGTAATTCACGGTGTTCTGGATATCGGCCGCACGGGAAATTGTGCGGCCTTTTTTATTGCCGATATAATCTTCGCGGAGGAGCCGCCTACGAAAGCGCGGTCTGCGACGGCAGCCAGTCCATGAGTCGTTTCCGGTGCTTGTCTATTGACCATTCGTCGCCGTGCTTAAAAAGCGTGGGGTGGAGCGCCTGGAATGCTTTCAATATCTTTGCTGATGGGTGCGGAAAATCAACAGGGATGCTCGCGTTGTACGATGCCATAAAAATCAAGAGCGGTGTCCCAATTTGATTTTGCCTTAACACGTCTTTTTTCCGTATCATATTACCTCTCATACTACCATCCCTTCAGCTTAAAATCAAATGCTCAAAAAAAGTCCGCGCGGGAGATCCCGAGCGGATGTTTTGATTTTGCGTGAATTATCCTTGGCTTTTTCTAAAGTTGAACTTCGGCTCTTTCCATTTTCCTTGAGGAATGAGGAATTCCACAGTCATCGCCGCCTTGCATGCCGCGACGAATCCTTCGGCGCCGAAATACGCCGTTTCCCCGTCGGCGAGGACAACGGGATTGCCCGGAAGCTCTTCAATCGAGAGCCGCGCGGCCTGACTTGCTTTTTCGGTTTTACCCCGCAAAGCCACGCCGAGAACCGGAACATCTTTCTCGAAATTCCAAAGCCATGCCTGAAGCACGCCCGGAAGAGCGGCCGCCTTGCTGGCTGCGGCAATGACCACTTTTCCGTCCGGAACCATATCATTAACGTATCTCCGTAAGGCATCGGGATTCCGGTGACAGCTCACAATGTGAAGGTGATAGATCGCCCCATACAAAGCGAGCGCATCGAGCCCCCCTTCGATCTGTGGCATATCGGACTCGCTTCCCACCACAATCTCGATTGGGGGATACGGAATCGTAATAGCCATTCCCATCAGATCACGCTCAAAAAGTTCCAACCGCCGCTCCGTCAAAAGCCAGAAGATGTATCTATAAATCTGTGTCGTCCTCCGGATGACGGATTCAGGGATAACCCGTTGTTGAGCCCTTTGCACAGCATCGGGATTTTTGAGATCAATGTTGCTCGTAATCTCGACCGATTCCCCCCACGCGCGTACGAACTGCTTATCGAGGGACACCGGACTTCTACCTTCCTCGCGCGATTTTTCCCAATCATCGAGGAGCCAGAAGCGACTCGAGTCGGGCGTGAAGCGCTCGTCGCCGAGCGTGAGCTTTCCCGAAACCGGATCGAGGCCAAATTCGAACTTTGTGTCGGCGATGATGATGCCCCGCCGTAACGCTATCTCGCTTGCCACACGAAATAACATGAGCGCAACTTCTTCAATCTGTGGGTATTGTTTGCGGACTTCGGCGACATCCATGTGCTCATCATGACCCTCCGTCGCTTTTGTCGTAGGCGTGAAAATCGGCTCGGGAAGTTTGTCGCCATCCTTGAGTCCCGCCGGAAGGGAATGGCCACAAACAACATGGTTCGGAGCAGTTTCCTTGTACGCCTTCCAGCCGCTACCGGTAAGGTATCCGCGAATAATTGCTTCGACCGGAATCATGTTGAGTTTCTTCACCGCCGTTCCGCGTTTCTGAATCTCGAGATTTCCGCGCAGTTCCGGAGGAAGAAAATTATCAACGTCTGCTCCAAAGGCAACGATATCCTGTGGAACGTGCGGTTCCAAAACCATTTTCCAGAACACGTTCGTTGCCGCGAGGACCCATCCTTTTTGGGGCACTTTTCCTCCGAGAATAACATCGAAAATGCTTATCCGGTTGGTTACGAGCGACAAAAGCAGCTCATCGTTTATTTCGTAGGTATCGCGGACTTTACCGCGCGAAACAAGCTTAAGCCCCGTGAGAAACTCACGGCTTGCGGAATCGGGAATTTTCATCGAAATCTCCTTATGTTTGGATTTTTCGGATATTCAGTTATGTTAATGTGCGTTTGAAGTGCTGGCTTAGTTGTATCAGAAGGCGGTGGCTTTTACAAGGATAAACGAAAATAGAAAAGGCGTTGCTGTATGAGGCAACGCCCTGGAAATAACTACAGTCCGAGTTTTTGTTTCCACCGTTCCGCGATCGCTTTCGCTTTCTTCGTGGCGATGCCGGCGTAAAGAGATGGATTTGAGAGAATCTGCCGCTGAGACGGCGTCATCTTTTCGAGATATCCTTGCATTTCGAAATCATTCACGACCACTTCTTCAAACTGCTTCTTCTCGCCCTGCGCTTGAAACGTGAGCGCCCGCACCTTCTCGTGCGCGTCGGGATGCCCCAATGCGGCGAGAATGATGTAGAGCGGTTCGGCGAGCACCATGCCCTTCTGTATGGCGAGATTGCGCTCCAAATTTTCGCGGTCAACAACGAGCTTCCGCATCGTGCGCGTCAGCCGCTTTGCGGTGTGGACAACGTACGCGATAACTTCCGTGTGCGTGCGAATGGATGCCCCGTTTGTCATATCCCGCTGGTGCTCGCTCAACTGATCCATAAAGACCGTAACGATGCGCGGCGCAACGATCTTCCAACAACTCTTGGCGTTCTCGAAATTGATCGGGTTGCGCTTCTGCGGCATGGTGGAAGATCCCACTTGCGCCGCTTCGAACTCCTCCCCAACTTCTCCGATTTCCGTCCGTTGGAGATTCCGCATGTCGTCAGCCAAATTCGCAAGAATACCGGCGGTGATCGTTGCTTCACACAAAAGCCGTGTCATCGCTTCCGGCTGGACAACCTGCGTGGAATACTCAGCTGGCGCAAGCCCCAATTCGTCGAGCACTTCCGCTTCAAACTCCTCGGGATCATTAAAGATGAGCGACGAAGCGTTGTAGGCTCCAACCGCTCCGGAAAATTTACCTACCAGTTCTGCGGCAAGCATCTTAAGGGCTTCAATCGATCCGCCGAGACGGCTCACGTACTCCGCGAGCGCAAAACCGAACGTAATGGGAATCGCATGCTGGCCATGCGTTCTGCCGACTTGCACCGTTTCCGCTTCCCGAAACGTGGCGCTGATGAGCGCTGCTTCCAGTTTGACGAGCGATGGAACAAGGACTTTTTTAACCACATCCCGGAAGCGATCGGCATTGGCAGTATCAATGATGTCGTTGGACGTTGCCGTCATATGGACGAACGGCTTCGCCTCATCGCTTACCCGTTTGCGGATGCAATTCACGAGCGCGCGGATGTCGTGCCGAGTCCGATCCTCTTCCTTGTACACTTCCGCGGTCGTGACTTGCGCGCACGCCGCTTCCACTTCTTTGACAATCGTTTCGGAGCACATGCCCCGATAGTGTAAAACTTTCACCAGCGCGAGTTCAACCAAAAGCTTGTAGCGGGTGAATCCATTCTCGGAGAGATAGTGAGCCACTTCTTCATCCCAATACCGATAATCAATTGGCGAGATGCTGTCGAATCGATCATGCATCATATTTCCTCCTGTGAAAGAACATGTGCGATAGCCTAACACGGCCATTCAGGTTTATCAACTACATGTATAAGTTCTACACAGGGTTGCTCGCCGCAGTTTCGGCAGAATTTTGCTCTGCATTTTCAGCCGATCTTTCCGAGGAAACTACATCTGCCGCAGGCGTCTTTTCCTCCGCTTTTTTCGGCTTCGGCATCGTAAGTTTTATCTTGGGCGCATTAATAACTCCCTGCCGAACGAGAAAATTGTGAACAGTCGGCGTCGGCTGGGCGCCCCGCGAGATCCAATGGAGCACACGCTCTTTTTTGACGCTCGCGGCTTTGGTGAACGAATTATACGAGCCCACGTCTTCAACCGGCGGGCCGCCGAGCTTTGAGCGCTTTTCGGCCACAACCAGCCGGTAGCTCGGCTGATGCTTCTTCCCGATGCGCTGGAGTTTGATGGCAAGCATTTTTGTAGAGAATTATGAATTAAGAATAATGAATAAAGCACATACAGACTACTCTGCGAAGCGAAAAAATGCAAATCGTCATAATTCCTCATTCCCTATTCATCATTCATTATTCCAATTTCAGCGATACCACCTTCGACGTTTCATCCTCCCCGAGCGTGATGCCGTAGAGCACGTCCGCGACTTCCATCGTCGTGCGGTTGTGGGTGACCAAGATAAACTGCGTTTTTTTGGAAAACTCTTTGAGCATTTCCGAGAACCGCCGCGCATTGCGTTCATCAAGCGGCGCGTCCACCTCATCAAGCGCGAGAAACGGCGGCGGACTCACGGAAATCATAGAAAAAAGCGCCGCGATCCCGACCAAGCTTCGCTCGCCTCCCGAAAGCACGCCGAGCGAGGTAATCCGCTTTCGCGGCAATTTAAGATCTATCTCAATGCCTTCCTCTTCTTGTTCTTCTTCGCCATCTTGAACCTTTACCGCGTCTTTGACGTTTTCCCCGTCCGGCAGATCTTTCATGCCTTTCCCGGCCGTTTCATTTTTCCCTAATTCCTGATCCCTGATCCCTGACGCCAGCTTCAGTTTCCCCGTCCCCCCGCCGAACATGATCGTGAAAAACGCATTAAACTCTTCGTTGATATTCGTCAGGGCTTTTGCGAATTCGGTTTGTATCTTTACCCGCAAGTCCACGATCATCTTCCTAAGATCGTCTTTTGCTTTGCGCAAATCGCCTGATTCTTTTTCTAAGAATTCATACCGCGTTTCGGTCTCGCGCGCCTCCGCAACGAGCGCATGGTCAATCTCGCCGATACTCGCGAGATCTCCGCGGAGGCGAAAAATCTTCTTTTCGACGTCCGCCCGCCCTTCTTCATTGTTTCCCGTTCCCCGTTCTTTGTTCCCTGCTTCGTGTTCCCTGTTCCCCGCTTTCTGATTCCTGATCTCGAACTCCTCCGGCCGCCGCTCCGACGCCCGTACCTGCCGTTCCCATTCCGCCCGCCGAAGCGCTACCCGTTCTTTTTCGAAACGCCGCTCGCGGTCTTTCGCGTCCCATTTTTCGCGCGCGTCCTTTGCCGCCTCGACGCGGGCGACAGCCGCCTTGAAATCGCCGTAAAATTGTTCCTGATTTTTTTCGAGTTTTTTCTCCTCGTCGCGGAGCCCGCCAATCTGGCGCTCAAGCGTTTTTAGATTATTCGTGAGGGATGTAAGTTCGAACTGCAGTCCCGCCGGCAGAGAAATTTCCGCCGCCTTGCTTTGAGCGAAATCGAGAAGGGTATCCTCTCTTTTTTGCTCTAGAAGCTCGTCGATATCCTCCATCACTTCGGCAATCCCAATGTGCATATCTTCCAGATCCATATCGTGGAAACTTTCGAGCTTTGACCGCAACCGCTTCATAAAATCGAAAAGGGTGTGTACCGACGGGCCGTGCGACGGCGCCGGAGCCGCATGCTTCCCCATTTCTATCTGCGCCTCGAGGCGGCCCAGATCCTTTTCGAACTTGCTTCGTTTCTCCAGAAGCGCCTGGATTTGCTTTCGCGCGTCGTCAAGCTCGCGCCGCTCTTTGGGCTGGCTTGCTTCGACGCGCTTTAGATTTTCCTCCGCCGCCGTTTTTTCTTTTTCGAGGACAGTGCGTTCGGCGACATGATCATGAATTTCTTTTTCAATTTCGCTCATTTCCCTTTTGAGCGTGAGATACTCAGAACCGAAAAACTGATTTTCAAGTTCTCGGAGCTCGTGCGCCAAACCCTCGCGCTTTTCCCACCGGCTCGTCTGGCGCTTCAGCGACCGCAAATGCGGCAAAATTTCTTCCGTGAGCGCCTTCACCTTATCAAGATTTATCTGCGTGTGTTTGAGCCGGCGCAACGCTTCGGATTTTTTAAGCTGGTACTCGCGGAGACCGAGCATTTCTTCGATCATCTCTCTCCGTTCAACGGGCGTCGCGCGGACGAACATATCGCTATTCCCCTGCGTCACCACCACAAGCCCCCGGCTCCCGAGCCGCGCGCGGGCGAAGAAGTCAATCAGGTCTTTGAGGCGAACCTCGGATTTATTGATGAAATAGCGGTTCACGCCGTCGCGGCGCACTTCGCGCGAAACCACGACCTCCGGAAAATCAACCGGAAAAAAATTTTGCTTGCCTTGAGCCGTGTCGATAAGGTGGTTTTCGAAATGCAAACTTGCCTGCGCTTGGCTCAAACGCGCCCGTTTTGCCGTGCCCGCAAAAATCAAGTCCTCGCCTTTTCCGCCGCGCAGGCTCTTCGCTTCGCGCTCGCCCAAAAGCCAACGGATCGCATCTATAATATTGCTTTTGCCGCTTCCGTTCGGCCCCACGATCGCCGTGATGCCTTCGGGAAAATCAAAAACCGTCTTCTGCCCGAAGGATTTGAAGCCATTGAGTTCGAGACGCTTGAGAAAATGAGGCATATTCGCTTCGCTCAAAATCAAAAATCAAAATGGAAAATATAAATGCGATATTTACATTTTTGATTTTTGCACTGTCATTTTGATCTTTGATTTTTAATTTTTGAATTTCTCCAGCGCTTCCCTCGCCGCTTCCGTTTCTCCTTCCTGTTTTGAAGCACCGCTTCCTTCCGCGATGAATTTTTCTCCGAAGTAAACGCCGATTTTAAAAATGCGCCGGTGCGCGGGACCTTCCTCTTCAAGCACGCGGTAGGTCGGCGTGAGCTTCAGTTTTTCCTGAATGATCTCCTGAAGCTCGCTTTTTGAATCCTTGTAGCTCTTCGTTTTTAGAATTTCGGGGAGATGCGGCAGGACAAAATTATCCGAAAACTGCTTCGCCGCCGCAAAGCCCTGATCCAGATAGATTGCGCCGATCAAGGACTCCATCGCGTTCGCCAAAATGACCTCGCGCGCTTTCGAGGCGTCCGCCCGTTCGCCGCGGGACATTAAAATGAATTTATGGAGATCAATTTCAGTCGCAACTTGCGCGAGTAATTGATAGTTCACGAGCGCGGCGCGAAGCACGGTCAACTGCCCCTCGGGAAATTGGGGAAATTTTTTGTAGAGTTCTTCGCTCACCGCGAGCTCCAAGACCGCGTCGCCCAGATATTCCATGCGCTCGTTATGCGCCGCTCCCCACGAGGAATTCTCGTTCAGATACGAACGGTGAGTCAATGCCTCCTTAAGGAGATCGGCGTTTTTAAATTTGAGTCCGATTATTTTTTCCAGTTCGTTAAAGTTCATTCGTTGATAATTCAAAATTTAAAAATCAAAGCACAAAATGACAGTGCAAAATGTAAAAATTTTTTGAACTTTACATTTTATGATTCGCCCTTTGCTTTTACCTTCTGCTCCTTGATCCCTGTTCCTTGATCTCTGTCCTTCATCTCCCGATACATCGTCCCTAAAACGCCGTTAATAAACTTACTCGCGTTCGGGCCGCCGTAATTTTTCGCGAGCTCAATCGCCTCGTTGATTGCCACCTTGGGCGGCACTTCGTTCGGATCGGCGTAGAGTAATTCATAAAGTCCAATGCGCAGGATGTTCCGGTCAATAACCGCGATTTTGTCGAGCGGCCACTCCGGCGCGGCCTTCACGATCACCGCGTCAATGTCTTTCATGTGATCAACGATACCCTTCAAAATTTTCCACGCAAACTCCGGCTCATCAACGCCCGGCGCGAATTCATTTATGTCCCGCTCCAGAATCTGCACCAAATCCTTCGCGCCGTGATAGAAATCCCACTCGTAAAGGGATTGGAGAATAACCGTCCGAAGTAAATGCCTGGTCGCCATAATAATAATTTAAAAATCAAAGATCAAAATACAAAATGACGATGTAAAATGAATTACTTTCTTCTTGTTTTAATCAAAAATATTAAAAAAACGAATACTAGAATTGGTAAAAAAACTGGTATCAAAAATCCAATAAAACTTTGAAGAAAAAATTTCCAAGTAAGTGTAAATTCAGAAGAATTATAAGGTTGACCTAAACCTAATTCCAATGGAACAAGATTTAAATCCCACCACACGATAGCGCAAAGATATAACACAAAAGACCAAACTAAAATCCGGATTAAATTCCTTTTCATAATAATTATTTGCCGCATTGCTTGCAGGTCCGGTGCGCGAGTTTCGGCCCGCCGCAATTCTTGCAGACGAAAAGCCGCCGTTTCTTCAAAGCCAAATGCGACCGCCTGCGGCCGACTTTCCCGTGTGAATGATGTTTTACTGGTACGCCGCCCATGTTAGATTTTGTTCGAGCGAAGCGAGATTACAAAATCTTACATCCCGCCAACGGCGGGGTAGCCGACTTTGTATTACGTTATAGTAAACCAAGAATCTATAGAAATCAATAGTCTGCTCAAATTTTTTGATTCTGAAATCGCTTGATTTTACTAGCTTTTCGGGCTATTGACAAAGTAATTATCATATGCTAACATTTTAACTAATAGGAGGTCGTAACAATGACAGCGAGACGTCTTCAGGGGTACTTAATATACGTATTTGTTTCTCTTGCGACATATCTGGTAACCGCAACGGATAGCTCGATAATGTTCGGTGTCGGTATCTTGCTGGCACTAGTCGCATGGATCTTCACTGAAGGACTCATCAAAAAAGGAGAAGCAGCCGACAAAGCAGGTCTGTAAATCCTTCCGTAGGCCAGCCGCGTAAGCGCTGGCATTTTTTTATTTTCTAGCCCAAAAATTTAAGAAATGTCGCGCGGTGCGCTTCGCTTGGCCCATACTCCAGTATCGCCGCAAGATGCGCTTTCGTTCCATATCCTTTGTGTATTTCGAAACCGTAGTGCGGATGTTTTTTCGCGAGCCGCGTCATGAACTTGTCGCGAGAGACCTTTGCGATGATTGAGGCGAGCTTGATGGCGGTAAATTTCTCATCTCCCCGAACAACTGTCTGCGCGTTCCATTTGCCATTTGCTTGCCCGCCGAGGCCTTGGTGAAGGAGGGCTGTTTGCCGTTTCCTGTTGCCCAGATACAACCCACCGTCTAAAAAAACTTGACTCCTGACTCTTGACACTTGACTCTTCGCGGCGAGCCGCGTATATGCGCGGCTCGCCGCGAGGTTCGCCGCGTTCGAGATGTTCATCTTCTCGATCCCGCGCGGATACACGCGCGCGAGGGCAAAAGAAATTTTCGGATGCCTGCGAATATATTCGTTCCATCGCTCGCGCTGAATCACCGTCAATCTCTTTGAATCCCGAAGTTTCCCTAATTCATAATTCATTATCCTTAATTCACGCGGCACCGCCGCCGCACACACCACGACCGGCCCGGCTAAAGACCCCCGCCCCACCTCATCTATGCCAATGACGTAACGCATAACGCCATTATACTACTGGTAATGGATTCTTGAACGCGCTATACTTGCATCTCAAGGTCGGCAAACATCTGAATATCTGAAAAAATAATCCTTATGACTGATCGAGAATTTTTTATTCAAACCGCCGCCGATGAAGCGCCTCGGTTCGAGCGAGTGTTTACGGCAATGCCGGACGACAAGCTGGATTATAAGCCGCATCCCGGTTCGCGGAGCGCGAAAGAAATAGGGATATCAATGGTTGGGGAAGCGATGACTTTTCCCGTATTTTTGAAAACCGGCGTGATTGATTTTGGGAAAGTGACATGGCCCTCGTTCGCGAATGCCGCAGAAATCGCAGGCGGCTTTTCGAAAGCATTCATGGAAGCGAAAACAACGGCCGAAAGCATGACGGAAGCCGAGTGGGCATCGGAAGGAAAAATGATGTTAGGAGAAAAAGAAGAATGGAAAACGACTCGCGGCGGTATGGCGTGGGGACTCTTTTTTGACCTTATCCACCACCGCGGCCAGCTTTCGACGTACCTCCGTCCCATGGGCGGAAAGGTTCCCTCCATCTACGGCCCCTCCGGAGACACGAAAGGATGAGGGGAGTTAATAGATAATCCGAATAAAAAATACCTGCCGTTACGACAGGTATTTTTTATTAGTGAAATGGTGCTGGGAGCAGGATTCGAACCTGCGTAGCCCATAGGGCGTCAGATTTACAGTCTGATGCAATTGACCACTCTGCCATCCCAGCACAATGAGAAGTTCTATGATTTTTCGATTTTTTCAATCAACTTCTTGAATTCGATGCCTCCTTATTTACCCTTTTATCTGTTTTCCTCTCCTCACTGCCTCCGCTCGGCTATCATACTCCTCACTGAAAATGAGTTCAAATGGCCCGCGCCCATTAGTGTGCGCACTGCCGCCAGAATTATGCCGCTTAATTCTTTTTTCTAAATTACCAGTAGAACCAATATAAAACTTCCCCGTTTTTACGCTGCGAATAATGTATGCCCAATACATACAAGGCGTCCCGCTTAGCGGGATGTAATTGGCCGCTATTAGAGCCGCTTAGCGAGTAAGTGAGCTTAGCGGTTCTAATATCCCGCGAAATGGTGATCTACCACCCGTGCATTAGAAAATCTTAGCGAACCTGCTCTGCGGGAGAGTTTTAGATTTTCTTATGTCCCGCCAACGGCCGGACTTTCAAATTCTATTCCCGGGGCTCTTCCTCGTCTACCGCCGTTTCTTTTTTCGTAATCTCTGATAAATCAATCTTCGGTTTGCCGGTTATGCCGCCCGTGCCGCCACTATCAATATTAATAATTTTTAGCCGATTAGTCAAATAATTGTCGAGTTTCATAAGCACGACTTTGAGCTTCCGGAACAGCTTGCCGCTATAAGCGGCGACTGCCACGTCAATCTTATGGGGAATGTGCGAATGGATAATCCGGTCAATAAACGAATGTGCGTCCGGATCCGGCTCCCCCTCTTCGATTCGCGGGAGCGCGCGGACGACAAGATACAGAATCCCGCCGAGGGAGAGCATCACGATATCGACGAGAATGAATTGGAACATGGGAGTAATCGCGAATAACGCGCCTGTCTGCCGGCAGGCAGAAATTGTTTTTAAATAATGCGAATTTGATTTATTTTTGCGTTCGTTTTTTTATATTCGCGTTATTGATTCGTCATTCGAGATATTAGCGACTACTCCTACACTTCCAATCGCGAAAACGCATTGACCCGGATATTCTCCCCCACTTTCGCAATCACTTCTTTCACGATATCGTCAACCGTTTTGGATTCGTCCTTGATGTACGGCTGTTTCAAGAGTTCCGGAACGTCCGCGGGCGCAAGCGCGGCAATCTGCATCGCGAGTTCGTGCGTGAGCATCCGAAACGGCTCCGAGCGGACGACGAAATCCGTCTCGGCGCGGACGTCAATCAACACCCCGATCCGTTCGTTATGCGTGTACGATTCAATGAGCCCCGCGCCCGTTTCGCGCCCCTGCCGCTTCTCGACTTTCACGAGTCCGCGTTCATGAATCAGTTTTATTGCCGCGTCAAAATCCCCGCCCGCGTCCGTGAGGGCTTTTTTGCATTCCATCACGCCCGCGCCCGTCGCCTCCCGCAATTTTTGAACTGTGCTTACGCTGTCTGACATTGATATAGAATACCGCGAGTGATAATTGAAAACAAGGATAAATCGCCCCGAAATACGAATTTTGTGCGAATATACGAATAACTAAATTTCGTACATTCGTACTTTTTCATATTTCGTAGCTAGGCAGGCACTTCTTCCGCGCCGTCCTCCGGCACATCAACTGGCGCCTGTTTCCCCTCCCGGATCGCCTCCGCAATTTTTTCCAAAAACCAATTGATGCTCGTGCGCGCTTTGGTGTTCCCCGGAACAGGGTAGTCAATCTCGTCCGGATTGCTGTCGGTATTCGTGAGCGCAACAATGGGAATTTTAAGCCGACGGGCTTCACGGATCGCCGTCGTATGGATCGTGGGATCAATCATAATAAGCACGTCGGGCAGTCCGTTCAACGTTTCCAGTCCGCCCAAAAGTTCCTTGAACCGGGCGAGTTCGCGCTCGAATCCCAACCGTTCCTTTTTTGTGTATTTTTGCTCGAGCGCGCCGGATTCAAAATCCTTCCGCAGTGTTTTGAAATATTCGATCCGCTTCGAGATAACCCTGTAATTCGTGAGTGTCCCGCCGAGCCAGCGCGTTACGACGAACGGAAACGAAAATTCGCCGGCGGCTTTGCGCGTTCCTTCAACTGCCGGCGGCTGGGTGCCCGCGAAAAGCGCGACTGCCGCCGGCCCGCGAAGCGTATCTTTCAAAAACGCGCCTGCCCGTTCGAGCATCTCAACGGTCTTCGCGAGATTCACTATTTCGATCTCATTCCGCGTCGTCAAAATAAACTGCTTCATCCGCGGATGCGTCTTGCTCCGCTTGCGACCGTAAAACACCCCGGCTTCAACCATTTCCTTGAAGCGCTCATCGGGGTATAAATCTTCCGGCTTTGTTGTGATTGTCGGTTCTTCTGCCATAAGTGAATAAAATACGCCATGCCTTCGGCAGGCAAGCATCCGAGCACAAAAGGCACAAAAGATAGTATAGAAAATCTAAATAATTTACGCAAGTGGCCTTCCGGAAAAAAGGAAGCCCCGAGTATCATGCCTTGGGGCTGGACGCGGGGGGACGAATGACAAGGAGCTATGATTGCGCCCGGGAACATTTGGCTGCGTGATCCGGCATCTGGCATGATATCGGAGCAGACATGAACCAGTCCGTTCCCGGGGGAGGCGATCCAAATAGAATCGCCAGAACGAGAATTGCCTCTCGCACTCACTGCCTATGGAGAATAGGCAACCGAAAAGCAATCACTCAAGAGTATGTGTACTCCAGAATTCCCATCTTTGTCAACCCCCCGTGAATCCCCAGCTCGTACACACGAGAACTTATGCGATAACCCCGCCGCCGAGCATCTCGCTTTTTTGCGAGTACAGCACCGCCGACTGCCCGGGGGCGACGAATTTTTGGGGCGTTTTAAAAACAAGCTTGCACGATATTCGGCTTTTCTGATCAGTATGAAAATTCCTCTTCTCTAATTCGCGCGAATAAGAGAAGAGGAGAGTTGCTCGCGTCAGCGGCTGGCGGTACCTCACCCGCGCCCGCACAAACATCCTTACATTCTCAAGTTTGTAAGGATGATGTAGTTGTGGCGTGATAAAGTTCACATTTGCGAGTTTGATCTCTTTCCGGTAAAGGGCTTCATTTTTGCTTCCCTCGGCGACGACAAGCGTGTTGGTTCGGACATTTTTTTCGGAAACGTATGTTGGCCCGCGTTTCGGATTTCGGATTTCGGATTTCGGATTTTCTATATTGATGTGCCTCTGCCCGATCGTGTAAAACGCCGCGCCCCGATGCTCGCCGATTTTCTCGCCGGCAACATTCAACACCGCGCCCCGCTTTTCGGGAATGTACTGTTTCAAAAAATCCGCGGCGCTCACTTTTCCTAATAAGCAAATCCCCTGCGAGTCCTTTTTCTCCGCGGTTGGCAGGCCCGCTTTTCTCGCAATCGCGCGAACGTCCGGCTTCAGATACTCGCCAATGGGGAATAGGCAATATTGTAATTGCTTCTGCGTGAGCGTCCACAGAAAATAACTCTGATCTTTATTTTTATCTTTGGCTTCAAATAATCCAAATTGAACGAGGTCCTCTTGTGAGAAGCTCTCGGAGTTCCGATGAGCTTGGTGTCCCGCTTTGCGGGACTCATCGGAACGAGAGGCAGCGGGCGCTCGCCGCTGGAGCGAGCGAACCGCGGTTCTCGCAAGAGGACGGAGTGAAACGTAGTGCCCCGTCGCCACAAAATCTGCCCCCGAAGCAATCGCTCGTTTGAAAAATAATCCAAACTTGATTTCCTTGTTGCACATCACGTCCGGATTCGGCGTGATGCCGCTCCGATAGCCCTCGATCATGTACTCCACGACGCGTCGCTTATATTCCTCCTCAAAATCCCAGACATAAAACGGGATTTCTAAATGTTCCGCCACCCGCCGCGCATCCTCGGCGTCCTGCTCGGCGCAGCCGTCGAGATTGTAACAGCGCATAAAAACCCCGACGACGTTATAGCCCTGCTTTTTGAGCAGCAATGCCGCGACGGACGAATCCACCCCGCCCGACATTGCCACGAAAACGGTTTTCTCTTGTCTTGTTGACATCGTTTACAAATCTATATTATAAACTTCATTGGAGGTCAACGAAATGACTTTTAAAAAATTAAGGCAGGGAGATTTGTTCGTTCTCCAAAGAAATCCCCGTGGATCGATCTATGTCAAACTGCCGAAAGACACTCGTGGAACAATGGGCGTCCCTTTTAATGCAATCGGGATTAGTAATGGCAGAAAATTCTTTTTCACGAAAGAAAGAGGCGTCCACAACCTCTCCGTCACGAATAGCGTTCTCAGGCCTGAATAGCGGGGACAGTAGCCGTCTAATTCATCAGACGGCTCTTTTATTTCTTCTCCACTCTCTCAACGTATTCTCCGGTTTCTGTATTGATGCGGATAATGTCTCCGGTATTCACAAATAAGGGTGCATTGATTTTCGATCCACCCTCGATCGCGACGGACTTCGTGCCGCCTTGCGCCGTGTTGCCACGAATCGCGGGCGGCGCTTCCGTCACCTCAAAATCCATTTTGACCGGCAAGGCAACTTTAATCACTTTATCACGGAACACAAATGTCGTGACGAGGGTGTTCGGTTTCAAAAACTGCGCTTGGGCACCAAGCATTTCGGCGGCGAGTGAAAACCGATTCGCCGGATTCCCTTCTTCGTGAAACCAATACTCCTGCCCGCCGGCAGGCGGGCGCCGCGAATAAATAAACACCGCCGCTTTCCGCTCGACCTCGGCTTCCTCAAATTCGTCGCTCGCCTGCCAATTGCGATCCAAAATTTTGCCGTTCGCGAGATTGCGGATTTTTGTCTGCACCACCGCTTTCCGCTGCTGCATCCGCAAAAAGTGCGATTCAAGCACTTCATACGGGTCGCCGTCAAGGACGAAGACCACTCCTTTTTTCAGGTCGCCATAAGATAAGCTCATAACCGAAACAGTATACACCAGAAGATATTTCAACTCAAGAACGCCGTTCCACATACCTACGCCTTATTCGCCCATTCGTACGAATAGGACCATAGATAAAAGATTAAAACGACAAAAAATACTTCCCGAATTTCGGGAAGTATTTTTTATAAACTGGGGGATTCTTTTTAGTAATCCTCGCTCCGGCCGCGGTCGGAGTCGCCCCCTATTGGTCCTTGCGGGCGGCGGGTGCTGCCTTCCGGCTCTTCGATTTTGAGATTCACGCGGGCGTTATTCTTCACTCCCACGATCCTCAAAAGCGAGCGGATGGCTTTCGCGGTTGCCCCCTGCCTTCCCACGACCTGGCCCATATCCAACTGGTGCACGCGGAGCGTAAGGAGCACGCCCATTTCGTCCACCTTGCGATCAACCTTCACGTCGTCCGGATGATCAACGAGGGATTTTACCAGATACTCAAGGAAATCTTTATCAGGTGTATCGCTCATGAATTCAGAATTTTTCGATACTCACTCGACCTTTTCTATTCCTTCACCTCCATCGTGCGGATGTCAGTGTACGGAGAGTATAGCGCAGGACGATTATTTTGTCAAATTGCCGTGGCGAGGGATATTTGTTAATAAATTCGCGCGATCGTACAAAATGGAAAAATCAATATAATGTCATGACATTATATTGACACAAGTCGTCCGGCAGAAAAGAAAAAGGCCGGAGTTCTTCCGAAAGAACTCCGGCCCATCGCGCATCACTGCGCGGGCAATCCCGTGTTACCCTTACCGACCTGACCGCCTCCCTGACCATCGAAATGGAAAATGCGAGTCGCGCAGGTCCCACGTAGGCACCCGGTAACAGTGTAATCGCCGGGGGAGAGCGGGAATGTTTTTGCCAGCACTGCTCCGGAAATGAAGGAGAGGTTCCTTGTAACGTTTCCGGCTATGGCGATAGTGTCGAACGTCCCGTTCACAATTACCGACCCATCCGAACTTACTCCGATCAGGCCGATAAAAACATTCTGGCTGAAGTAATTCGACGCATACACTGTCTGTGCTGAAACTACCGAAACGCGGCCTGAAACATCAACGTTAAAAACCTTGAACGTTGTAACTCCAGATTGCATCAGTTCCCCGTTCCAAACAGGGACCCTGTAATTCGAATCCTGAAGTGAGAGTGGCTGATTAAAGCAGAGTGTAGTGAGCTCTGCCGAATCTCCTGAGGGGAAAGTAGCCCGAGTGGAGATACAACCTGATATCGTCACGCCTCCAACTGCCAGGTAAGCGATCCGCCCCGGAAAGAAATTTGGCGTGGAGATAATTTCGAGTGCCGCGCCGACGAACGGCGGAAAATTGAAATTATTTTCCAATCCCTCCGTCCGGAACCCGGAATGAGCGTTTCCTTGCCCGTCTATCGCCGCCCGCACAAATGCTTTCTCTGCATCGTTCGCCGGATGGGTAACCGTCCGAATGTCAACCGTTTCCGGCGCCTGCGCGTTCGCGGCAACCGCAATCATAACCGTAAAAATCCCCAACAACACTGCTTTTCTGAGTTTCATTCGTTTTCTCCTCTGTTTTGTGATTTTGTGAAATAACAGCCCCTATTTACGAGTTAGAGGCTTTTTACATGATAACACGGAATGTATTAACTTGTCAATACCCCCGTAATGGGCGATGTAAAGCTATTGGTACAGCTTCGCTATGATGAGAAGCATGTACTAATTACGACGCATACCGTCGGAAGTCCAGATCAAGAAGTATCTGCGGCGCATATTGTTCGGGAAAAATCTGTTTTGTCCCGTCATCGCAAAAGCCGCTCATCGAAGGATCGATTGGGCTCTTGCGAAGATGGCGCTTCCAGAAAAGAACCGACTGGAGCACCGTCAGCGAATCCTGTCTGCAACATGCAATTGCATTTCTGAATCATAAGTATCGCAAGTCCCTGAAATATCAGAGCGCCATCGAGGTCGCGATGGCGCATGGCAGCATGAAAACAATACTGAAAATGTAAATTGCACTTGGTGCGAGAATTTACCTGTCTTTGGCAACTACCCCGCTCGAAAGTTGATAAATCTCCCATTTCCCCATATACTATAATGGCGTTTGAACGCCCCCTCGCGGGGCATATTTTATGCAACAGGAGAAGGTCATCGTGCGATTCGACAAAACGTCTTTCGGCTACGGATTTAATAAGCCCGTTCTCCATCAGGCGAATTTTTCGCTCCGGCGCGGGGCGAAGCTCGCGCTCATGGGCCAGAACGGAGCCGGAAAAACCACGATTTTCAATCTGCTCACGGGCGCGCTCCGCCCCGAAGAAGGCGCCGTCTCCATCGAACATAATTTGAGCATCGCCCTTTCCCGCCAAGTCATTCCGCGGAACGAACTCGACCTCACGGTGCGGAAATTTTTCGAGCGGGTTTTTCCCAAAAAAGTGTACGACATAGATCCGCGAATCGAAGACGCGCTTGAAATTGTGCACCTCGCGGCGGGGCTCGATCGAAAGATTACGTCATTTTCCGGCGGCCAGCAGGCGCGGCTACTCCTCGCGTCCGCGTTGATCCAAAATCCCGATTTGCTTTTACTCGACGAACCGACGAACAACCTCGACCACGAAGGCCTCGCCCATCTCGCGCAATTTCTCAAGGACTACGGGAAAACCTGCATTGTTATTTCCCATGACGCGGAATTTTTGAATTCATTTACGACGGGCGTCCTCTATCTTGATGTCTTTACGCGTCAGATTGAACAATACGTCGGCAATTATCACGACGTCGTCCGGGAAATCGCGGCGCGCACCCTACGGGAACGGACGAAGAACGTCCGCCTCGAAAAAGATATCGCCCACCGCAAAGAGCAGGCAAGTTTCTTCGCCCAAAAGGGAGGGCATATGCGGGACGTGGCGCGGAAGATGCGCGAAAAGATTGAAGAACTGGGCGAAGAAAAAGTGGATGTCCGCGAGGAAGACAAGACGATCCGCGCGTTCAGTATCCCCTGCCAAAAAGATATTTCGGGGCGCATTCTGGGCATTGAGTCGGTTTCCCTGCTCCGCCGCGGCAAACCGGCGGCAGTCGAAATAAGAATTTTCCTCAAGAGAAAAAGCCATCTGCTTTTGGCGGGGCCGAACGGCATCGGCAAGACAACCCTCCTCGAGAAAATCGCGAATGGCACTGCTCCGGGCATCTCGATTGCGCCGGGCATCCGCACGGGATACAACCCGCAGGATTTTTCTACGCTCGATCCCAACGAGACGGCGTATCGCTCGCTCGCGGAGGTGATGCGGGACGGCACCGAGCAGACGCTCCGGTCTACCGCGGCAGGATTTCTTCTGAACGCGAAGATTCTCGCGAGCACGATCGGCAATTTATCCGAAGGACAGAAAGGCATCGTCATGTTCGCGCGGCTCATCCTCATGCAACCGGGGCTTCTTCTCTTGGACGAACCGACCAACCACATCAATTTCCGCCACCTCCCCGTCATTGCCGAAGCGCTCGACCGATACGAGGGAGCAATGATACTCGTAAGCCACGTGCCGGAGTTTGTGAAAAAAATCCGCATTGACGAGACGATCGATCTCGCCGCGCTCGCGAAAAAGAACGACCATTTGGCTGATTAAAATCCTTATCCGCGATATACTCTGCCTTATATGCTCATAGACAACGCCATCATTACCGTACGGGCAGGCGCGGGCGGCAAGGGAGCCGTCGCCTTCAGTAAAACCAAAATGACGCTCGGCCCCACAGGCGGGAGCGGCGGCAAAGGCGCCGACGTGTACCTCGAGGCAGTCGCGGATATCGGCGCGCTCCGGCATTTCCGCACGAAAAAATCATTCGCCGCGCTGGACGGAGAAGCTGGACGCCAGGCATTTCGCGACGGGCACGGCGGACGCGATCTCATACTCGCCGTCCCCCGAGGAACCGCAGTCCGAAGCATTGAATCGGGAGTCGCGTACGAGCTCACGAGAATCGGCGAAAAAATTCTTGTCGCGAAAGGCGGCAGGGGCGGGAGAGGAAATTTTCATTTCAAATCGTCCGTGAACACCTCCCCTAAGCAATCCGAACCCGGCTTGCCCGGCGAGGAATGTTCGCTCCATCTTGAACTGAAACTTATCGCGGATATCGGCCTCATCGGGCTTCCGAATGTCGGCAAGTCAAGTTTTCTAAACGCCGTGACGAACGCGCAAAGTCGCGTCGCGAATTATCCGTTCACGACGCTCGAACCCCACCTCGGAACATATTACACGCTCATCCTCGCCGATCTGCCGGGCCTCATTGAGGGCGCATCGTCCGGCAAGGGTTTGGGCATCAAATTCCTGCGGCACATCGAGCGCACAAAAATCTTGTTCCATTTTGTGGACGCGGAAAGCGACCATCCTATCCGCGATTACGAAATCATCCGCGTCGAACTTCGCGCCCACAACCCCGCGCTTCTCCTCAAAACAGAATATATATTCATCACGAAAACGGATCTCGCGGACACTGACCGCGTCGCGGAAACCGCGCGCGAACTCGCCGCCCACGCCCGCGGCGCGGACGTCTATCCGATCTCAACCGTTGCGCAGGGCGGGCTTACCGCCGCGAAAAAACTCCTCGCAAAGATACTGGAGGAAACATAAATCCCCCACAACCCACACCACGCCCCCTTCCGCCGCGCTCTTGTTCGGACGGAATTTTTGGCGGCAAGCTACTCTACATGTGGATAACTGGCTATTCTACACTTTCGATTTACTTTCTATAATATCACTATGATAACGAAAAGGCAAAAACAAGCTCTTGATTTCATAACCGATTATCAGGGACGGAAAGGATATGCTCCCTCTCTTGACGAAATACGCAAGAAATTAAAACTCTCGTCAGTTTCAACTGCTCATTTTCACGTTTCCAAGCTCCGGGATTTAGGATACCTGTCAAAAGAAGAAAATAAACCGCGCTCAATTGGTGTGACAATGCGCGAAGCCATGGTAAAAATCCCGCTTTTGGGAACTATTGCCGCTGGACAGCCGATTGAAGCAATACAAGAAAAAGAAACGATCGCCGTTCCGAAAAGCAAAATTCCTTCGTCGTCGGAAGTTTACGCTCTCCGCGTTGTCGGCAATAGTATGGTTGATGAAAATATCAATGACGGCGATATTGTTTTAGTAAGACAGCAAGAAACCGCCGAGAACGGGCAAAAAGTAGTCGCTCTGATAGATAATCACAAAGCAACCTTAAAAAAATTCTATAAAGAGAGAGCGCATATCCGCTTGCAACCGGCAAACAAGAATATGGAGCCGATCATCGTGCGAAATGGTCGGGATGTTTCGATACAAGGAATTGTACTTGATGTTATTCGTGAAGAAATAAGATCGCCGATTCAATTTCCTGAATACAAGGACACTCAAAAATATACTGAAATACCGCTAAATAAAATTATTTGTGGCGATGCGATACAGGTCATGCAAGTAATGCCTTCCGATTGCGTAGATCTCGTGGTTACTTCTCCTCCATACGATGAATTAAGAAACTATAATGGCTACGCATTCAATTTTGAAGGTATGGCAAAAGGTCTATTTAGAGTTATCAAAAATGGTGGTGTTTTGGTATGGGTGGTTGGAGATAAAATTAATAAAGGGAACAGAAGTTTTACAAGCTTTAAGCAAGCTCTCTTTTTTCAGAGTTTGGGTTTCAACGCACACGATGTCATGATTTACAAAAAGAAAAATACTCCTTTCATGCGATCCAATGCTTACACGAATTGCTATGAGTTTATGTTTGTTTTCAGTAAAGGTTCGCCTAAAACATTTAATCCTCTAAAAACTAAAACGGTTCGACAAGGTCAAGAAATGTTGCCATTCAACAAAAAGGCAGACGGAGTAAATAAAAAGACAAAAGGCGAACTAAGGCCAGAAAAAACCTTAACTAATATTTGGGATTATGCCGTAGGGTTTGGTGGATCAACTAGCGATAAAATTGCTTTTCAACATACTGCAATTTTCCCAGAAAAATTAGCAGAAGATCATATTCTTTCATGGACTGCTGCAGGAGATGTTGTTTTTGACCCCATGTGTGGTTCTGGAACAACCTGTAAAATGGCCGCGATAAACAAACGCCACTACATTGGATGTGATATATCAAAAGAATACGTCGAGCTTACGAAGAAAAGACTAAAACACTTTAATCTCTAGTAGTTCTTCTTGAGGAATTCTATCGCGCTTTTTAGCAGTTCGACATCATCCTTAAAACGTCCCAGTCCTGTATTGCAACTATCGCAGATCCAGCCGCCTGGTTTGCCAGTACGATGATCGTGTTCTAGAACAACTTTACTAGTCACACCAACAATAGTTCTCTTTTTACAGACCGGACACTCAAAAGGTTCATTGTTCGGCTTCTTTTTAAGCCATTCAATCCTATCTGTTTGAGATACTCCAACTCCCTCCATCTTTATACGGCAATCTTTACACGAAGGTCGTCTCACTGACCTATTATTTTTTGCGTTTTGATTTTTAACAAATTCCTTGGTCCTCTTGAGTTTATGACAAACGTTACAAATCTTTTTAGAAAATCCATCTCCTGTTTTTCTAACATCTACAATCTCGAAGTCGTCTGTGTTTAATTCGACTTGCTTCCAAATCCGAATAAAAAAGATGGATGCGTGGTTTTTGTTTTCCGATTTTATAACACCGACATCGCCCTTTTCAATTATAATTTCTTGAGGGGCTACAATATCTTTCTTGGCAACGACAAATTTGTTTGATAATTTAGTCATTTTAGAAAAGAATCTACTGATTTTTTATAGATAACTGTAAATTTTTTCATCTCGGCAACGTCAAGCCGTCTTTCGCCGGATTCTATTTTTGAGATATGGGATTGCGTCTTGCCAAGATTAGCGGCAACCTCCTGCTGTGTAAATCCAGCTTCAATCGCGCCTGAGCCGGAAACGAAACCAAGCCGTCTGCTCGTTTAGGGCAGAATACCACAAAAAAAGTTTTCTTTTCCTTTTGCCTGCCCGCCAAAGCCCTGCCTCGCCGACAGGCAGGCTCGGCGCAGGCAGGGATAAAAAAATCAGCCCCGCATAACGGGACTGATTTTTTACGTTTCCGCTTAGTAGCGGCTTCCTCCTCCGCCGAAATTGCCTCGCCCTCCTCCGCCTCCGCCGAATTGCTCCCGGCTCTTCCGGTGGCAATCGCGGCACTTGAGCTGATTCAGCCGATTCACGTCCGGCTCAAAGGGAAGCTGGGTAATCTCTTTTCCGCATTCGGAGCATTTCCAATTTCCGGTGAACATCTGGCGCGGCGCGTCATTAAATGGTGCCATTGCTTTTTTTATTTTTTTGACCTTTATACAGATACACAACGGCACATTACATACCCTTGTTTTCCTGATTACGGAAAGCATAGCATACGGATTCGGGAAAGTCGAATGCGAGTTTCACATTCGGCAAGAGATAGATTGACCGTTGGCGATACCGTTTGACATCTCGTTCGCCCCCCGCTACGCTATCGGAAGAGAGGCAGATATGATTACCAAAAAAAATACGTGGGTTCGTGTGGCGGGAAATGCAAAAAATATCCGGGCGGGGGGGCGGCATGGGTGGAGATGCTTTCTTGGCAACGCATCAGGGGTAAATCCCAAAAATGAAATACCGCTCACTCATTGGTCATTCGTCGGTACTGCTACCAACCAAAACGCAATACCAGGCATAAACTCGAAAGGCACGGCACAGCAAGAAACCATACTGGCGTGGGTTGATCTCTATGGCGACTTTGTTGTCAACGAGAATGATGTTCTCCTTGTCGTGCTCCGAGATCCGAACGCCCCAAAATCGCAATCTGTTTCACGGCGCCGAAGCCGTTGAAACGCAATACTATTGCCGCACAGCGCCCTCGCCGTGCGGTTTTTTTCGCGGCGTTTTAGTGGTTTACTGTACACAAGAAGCTTTAGTAGAAAATGCTTCCGTTATAAAAGATTAATCTGTTATAACGGGAACATATATGCCTATGCACTACACCTGCCCCATGCACCCCAATATCGTCCGAGACGCGCCGGGACGATGCCCCGCATGCGGGATGAATCTCGCGTCCGAAGGAACAATCGTGAAGACGCAAGACGCCGGCCTCGGTCCGATCACGTGGAAAAATTACGCGCCCCTTGCGGCGATCATTGGCGGAATTCTCTTGGTTGCGGTTATTATTTCTCTTTGGGATTATCAATCCGGCACGTTCTCCGTCCGCAATGGAATCGCCTGTTTCATGGCGGGTTTCTTTCTTGTTTTTTCGGGCTTCAAACTGATTGACCTCAAGGGATTCGCCGCGGGCTATTCCACTTACGACCTCATCGCGCAAAAAATTTTTGCGTATGGATATGTCTATCCGTTTATCGAGTTGTTTTTCGGCATCGCCATGATTGTGGACTTTATGAATCCCTTGCTTTTGTGGACTGAAGCGATCGTGATGGCCATAAGCGGCATCGGCGTTTCAATCAAGCTCCTCAAAAAAGAGAAATTCCAGTGCGTTTGCCTCGGGACGTTTCTCAATGTCCCGCTCACGACCGTCACGCTCGCCGAGGACTTCGGGATGACGATTTTGGCGCTCATTATGATCATCGGAATATAAGGATCCGCGCCGTGATATAATAAAAGCAATAGCAATGCCTCCCCTGAAACATCGGATGAGCGCGAGGACGCACCTCAAAATCTATGAGTCGCGGCGGCATCTTGCCGTGACGCTTTTTACGCTCATCATTCCTTTCATCGCGCTTCTCGTTTTTTCGCGATACGCGCACATCGCCGCGCCCGTGCTTTTTAAAAATGTTTTTGTGTCGGTCGGCCGCCTTGCCGTCGCGTATGTGATCGCCGCCGCCTTGGGGTGGCTCTTGGCAGTGCTCTTCTATCGGGGAAAGCGGTCCGCGGTCGCGCTCCCGCTTTTCGACGTCCTCCAGAGCTTCCCTACCTTCGCCGCGCTCCCGATCGCCGCATTGTATTGGGGGCCGTCGAACTTTACCGTTATTTTCTTTCTCGTCCTCGCGGTCATCTGGCCGATCCTTTTTTCCGTCACGAGTTCCCTCAAGCTCATCCGCCGCGACGCTGAAGACGCGGTGCAGATCCTCGGCCTTTCCGGATGGGAATATGTCAAAAAATTTCTGTGGCCCGTCGCCGTGCCGGGCCTCATCACGGGGTCGGTCATCGGCCTCGGCGACGGCTGGGAGGCCTTGATCGCCACGGAGATTATCGTGAACGTCCGCTCCGGCTTGGGAAATTTTTTCCAGGCATCCGCGCAAAATCTTTCCATCACCGCGTTCGGCATCTTGGCGTTTCTTATCGTCATCTTCAGCATCAACAAGCTCATCTGGCTGCCGCTTTTGGATCGGAGTCACGAGATCATGGAGGAGTAGTTCATTATTCATTATTTTATGTCCCCCATTCTCAAGCTCACGCACATCACGAAAACGTTTTTGTTCGGGTCGGGCGACCGGCGCGCGATCCTCAAAGACATTGATCTCGAAATATTCCCGCGGGAATTCTTTGTGATCTTGGGGCCATCCGGATCAGGAAAGTCCACGATCCTCAGAATTATGAGCGGCCTCGAAACGGAGTATGGCGGCGAGATGGCTCTGGGCGAGGGCATCACGACAAAGGACATAAGCTTCGTCTTCCAGCAGTTCGCGCTCCTGCCGTGGCTCACGGTTTTCCAAAATGTGGAATTGGGGCTCATCGCGCGGCGCGTCGAACCGCAAAAACGAAGGATGCTCGTAGAAAGGGAACTCAAAAAAATCGGCCTCGGCGCATTTGCTAATGCCTACCCGAAAGAACTTTCCGGAGGCATGCGCCAGCGCACCGGCATCGCGCGCGCGCTCGTGACGAATCCGAAAATAATCTTCATGGACGAGCCGTTCTCGGAACTGGACTCCTTCATCGCCGAAGAATTGCGAAAGGAGATCCTCGCGATCTGCGAAACAATGAAACCAACCGTCGTGATGGTAACGCACAACATTGACGAGGCGCTCGAACTCGGCGATCGCATCGCCGTCCTCACTTCCCAGCCGGCAAAGATAGAAAAGATTTTGACGAACACGCTCCCCCGCCCGCGCAACATGCGGAGCGCGGAATTCTACGGCCTCCGCGACGAACTCTACCGGCTCGTGAAGTCGTGATTTCTTTTGATTGTTTCTATTCTCCGCCATTCTTAATGTGTCCAACGGGCAATAAAAAAGTCCGCGCGGAGTGCATCCGTGCGGACCGAATAATTGTTAGTTGCTGTTAGTTCATCCGGCTTCGATTGTCGCGTACGGTTTGCCGGAAAGACGGTAACTCGTGGCGCCAACCGCGCGAATTTCATTTCCCATTCGCCAGTCAACGTGTTTCAGGAAGTCATACGGAAGTTCCGCGGCGCGGGCGGTAAAGCCATTGACGCTCCAGACAGCCCAGAGCATCACGATTGAACCGTTCGCCGCGTCATCGCCTTTTGTGCAAGCGTGGTCCGAATCGGTGAGATACGCTCCGGCTTGCCAAACGGTATGGTAGAGATTCCATTTGCGGAGTTCTTCAATCCAAATCCGGTCGAGCGCCCGGGTTATCGAGAGCCGTTCCCGTGTCACTTCGCCTTCCATCCGCACCACGAGCCCGGGGCCCGGAAACGGATGGCGCGCAAGAAGCGCTTCGGGAACACCGATAGATCGTCCGATATTCCGTCCGCCGTCTTTCACGCAATCGGCAAGCGGAATGAGTTCCGAAACGCTGAACTTGAGGCCAACATTGTGGTGTCGCTTGAGGCGTGCCTTTCGCGCACCGCTTACATATCCGCCGCCGGACTCCGAAATGTCGGTGTAGAGCGTTCCCTGCGCGATGAAGGATGCTCCGCACCGCGCGATTTCCCGCTCGAGTACATTTCGGTACACATTGATCATCGCATCACGTTTTTCGCTCATCGAGATTTTTCCGCGAAGTGCTACGAGAAATGTTTCGGTTTCGTCAACGATCTCAAGTTCGATCCAATTTTCATTCCCAAAAAATTTCAGAACGTGCGTTTCGTCATCAGGACGATCAATTCCCTTTATATAGACACCGATTGGCCGTATGCCGCCTTTGGATGCCTCCTTCAAAAGATATGCGACCGTTGATGAGTCGGAACCGCCAGAGAGTGCGAGAAGCACCCGTTTACCGCCGATTTTTTCACGAAACTCAGCTATTTTTTTCTTCGCGATTTCCTCGGCGGGGTAGCGATCTTTTGCTCCGCAAATGCCGAAGCAGAAATTTTCGAAAATCTGTGGGCCATAGGCGGTCTCCGTTGTTTCGGGATGGAACTGAACGCCATAGAGATGATCGCGCTGCGCAGCAGCCACCGGGGCGTTGTTAGTGTAGGCAAGCATTTCAAGCCCTCCGAAGAATTCAACGCGATCGCCATGACTTTCGAGCACATCGATCACTCGCTCACAGCGCTTGAAAAGTTTTGATGCGGCAAACAGAGTTGCTTTACCTATTCCAAACTCTCGCTTTACTGCCGGGGTTACTTTTGCGCCAACGTGTTTCGCCCACATCTGAAACCCGAGGCAAATTCCAAAAACCGGAATCCCGAGATCGAAAATCTTGTTATCGAACGGCGGCGGTTCCGAATGCACCGACGCCGGTCCGCCCGAAACGATAATCCCGATCGGATTAAGCTTTCGGACGTCATCTGCGGTAACCGATGCCGGATCCGCAACCAGACAAAACACGCCAAGCTTTTCGAGTGCTTGCTTAATCAAGTGGTCAAATTGGCTGCCCATCGCGAAAAGCAGGAAAAGTTCGTTTGTTTTCCGAACTTTCTTTTCTTCCTCGATGAGCGCGAGCGCGTCTTCGGTAATACCCTGAAACGTTGTAAGCATGCGAACTCCTTTTGGTTTAGCCAGCAAGATTGATACCTAAAATAACTGCCCTTACCGTACGCTAGGCTAACGGCCACGTCAAGATGGCGCACTCGTTAAAACTAGTAAAATATATTACAATAATAGCATGCAAAGGTCGCACGCATCATTCATCATTCATAATCCAAATTTCATGCCACAAGTTCCTATTAATTATCTCGCGCTGCTGGGAGCCGCAATCGCAAGCATGGTAGTCGGCGCCATCTGGTACGGCCCGCTCTTCGGAAAACCGTGGATGGCGCTCTCGGGTATGAGCCAAGAGAAGATCAACGCCGCAAAGCCGAAGATAGGGAAAAGCTACGCGCTTATGTTTGCGGGATCGCTTGTTATGAGCTATGTTCTCGCTCACGCGCTCGTGTTTGCGAACGCGTATCTCGGCGCAAGCGGCGCATCCTCGGGCGTTATGACCGGCTTTTGGAATTGGATCGGGTTTATCGCGCCCGCGACTCTCGGAAACGTCATCTGGGAAGGTAAACCGTGGAAGCTCTGGATCTTGAATAACGGCTACTATCTCGTTTCGCTCTCCGTGATGGGCGTCATTCTCGCGGTGTGGATGTAAGAAATTTTACTCCGTAATTCTTGGTTAAAAAATGGGCTTCACTTTTTAGTAAAGCCCTTAACCATTTGCGGCGCGCGTTCAGCGGACGATGAGCCCGTAATCTTCTGCGGTAAGATTTTCAGCGTCTTTGCACACTTGAATAAGGGGGGCTGTTTTCTTTCCCCACTTTTTCATCGCGGCATTGAACTCAGCTTGTCCCTTCGCACTCTCAAAACGCTTCAGCACTTCTTCCGGGTCTAGTATGCACTCTCGGCGCGACCTTGCTTTCGTCGCCGCGTTTCCTTTTCGTGCGGTTCGCTTCTGCTTTTTCACAGTTCACCTCCCAAATTGCTTCTTGTATTTTACCACAGGGTATACACCAATAACAGAGTTCGGTGCGGGGGCTTGCGCGAATTCCCTCCATCGTATATATTTAGTGGTAGAAATTTTGGGATTCTCTATCCCTGTTCTCCGGTACGCGGAGGTTCTTTGACAAATAGTTCGTGAACAACCAAAAGCGTTAAAAAAAAGTCGCGTATTGAATTTATTATTTCTATGAAAAAAATCATATTCGGCATCGGTACATTCCTCTCATTTTTCACGCTCTTCGCCCAATCCATTCCGGTATATGCCGCGAAATCCGCGCAACTCACCCTACAGGAACGAGCGATTCTGAAGCAAAGCTTAGATGTGCTTGGAATTATGGTGCGTAATTTACAAGCCCAAGCGGCAACGGCATCGCCCGCAAACCGCGAGAAGATCTCTATGGCGCTTAACTCGATTTCGCTGAGTTTGACGCAAATCTATGGAACGCTTGCCGCGCTTGCGCCAGAGTCGCGCATCGCCCTGCAAAAACCGGCGGAGTCGAAACCGGTAGCCATAAAACAGGCGCCCGCAGTTGCGCCGCATCCGCAAACGAGTCCGGAGCCATCGGCGCCCGCGGGAGCCGGAGCGAATGCGAATCCGTTCGCGGCCGCCGCACCGCAAGTAAATTCCCCGAATGAGAATGTCCCCGTCGCCGCCGAAGCGGTGCCGGCGTCAAACGAAGCTCCGGCAAATGCGCTTGCGTCAACCGGCGCCACTCTCGATCCTCGGAACATCTGGTGGCCGTCGCTCGCGATCGCCGCGCTCGGCATTGCGCTCTATCTCTATCTCCAGAAACGAGACGCCGAAAAAGGCCTGCAGTCCGAAGCAAATCCCATCATCACCGCCTGATAGCCCGATTTTTCCGACACAAAAACCTCCCCCGCAAAGCGGGGGAGGTTTTTAGAGCCATCTATCGTCTATTGCGCGTTCACCTGCGCTCTCGTCTTTGATCCGAAGTAGCCGCTCGCAGGCGTAATGCCTTTGCTTTTCTGGTACTCCGCGAGCGCCGATTTTGTGAGATTTCCAAAGTAGGTCGTGGCGCCGTTTTTCGCAAGCTTCTGCGCGATCGGACCCGCATTCTGCGCGATAAGGAAAAGTTGGAGATTTTTCACGTCATTTCCTTTTGATCCGACCCGAAGATCCTTCGCGAACTTCCCCGACGAAACGTTCGCCTGAGAGCCGCTGGCGGGCATCGCAATCCCTTTCTGCTTCGCTTGCGCCATAAGCGTCTGCAATGTGGCAAGAAGCGAATTTAATTGCGCTTGAAGATCGGTAACCGACGGTTGGACAACAGTTGTTGTGATCGTTGTTGTTGCCGTTGCCGTAGTTGTTGTCGCTACCGTTGGAGCAGGCAAACCCGATCCACCTCCACCACCTCCGCCGCCTCCCCCGCCACCACTATTGCTTCCGCCGGCAACCAGAACCGACGCACTGCCGGATGTTAATGTCGCCGCCGCGCACGGAATAGAGCCGGGCGAAAGCGTATACGTCGAAGAAACGTTCGTCTGTGAAATCGTGACCGTGAGCACGTTGCTCGAATTACAGCTCGACGATACGGTTTCCCCGGTCGTTGTCGAATTCGTGGCGGCAAGAGGCGACGACGTGGTGATGGTGAGCGCGAGCGGCGAGGTAATCGTAAAGGACCCCGTAGTCGAACTCGAGAGAACCACATTAATGCTCGACGTAGCCGCCTGGATAGAATCGGCAAGCGAACCCGATTTAATGGTCAGGCGCGCGCTCGGCGATGTCACATTTATGTACGTGTCGGCATTATAGGTGAGAACTGCGGCCTCTGCGCCTAGTGCCGCCACAAGCCCGCCTGCTACCAATAACCCAATGTAGGTGCTTCGTCTGCCCGCAAGGCCGCGCAGTACTCGATTCTTTTCTCGTGAAAAAATGTGCATAAATTTTTAGATGTAGATCGCGTATTCTTTGCGAACTCACTGCCGAAACAATCCAACCGTACGGCTTTTAGCCTAGAAGTTCATGTAGCAGAGCGTTGTCGTCGCGACGCCAGCAGGAGCGAAGGTCGCACTATTGATATTCCGTAGATATATATCTGCTCTTGCAACTGCGGAAGAGATGGTAGAACTTACCTGGATTGAAACAACTTGCAGGTCAGCAAATCCAGCAGAGGTGCTCGCAATACCAACCCAATATGATTGGTTTGTTGAAGTAGTTAATCCCGAAACCGCAATCCCTATGGTACTCGTAGCAGTGGTCGCGGTGCTGGAAAACTTCGAGCTTGTCGAATTACACGTTATGTTCGTGATTACCGTGCCACCGCCGATAGCCAAGCTCGTTCCTGCCGTAATCCGCGTGCTTGACACATTCGCGGAGGTGAATCGCGTGGCAACATCCACGTTCGTGGAAGAAACATTGGCAAGCGTTGTTTGATTCAATATCTGCGTGTTTGCGCCGCCGAGTGTGACATTTCCTGATGACGAAGCCGCAGCAAAATTGAATCGGGTCGCCACATCAAGATTCGTGGAAGAAACATTGGCAAGCGTTGTTTGATTCAATATCTGCGTGTTTGCGCCGCCTAGCGTTACATTGCCCGTGCTTGACGCGGCGGCAAAATTGAATCGCGTAGCCACGTCTACGTTTGTGCTCGATACATTGCTTGAGGACACGTTCGCAAGACCAAGATTCGTCCCTGAAGCGGTGGTAAACGTCAAAAGACCCGTTCCCAACGTGATCGGGGCGTTATTCGTCGTATTGAGCGAAAGCGTGTTGCCCGTCGCGCCGGTATCAAACGTAGACGCCGCCGCGCCCGTAAGATTCAACGCACCGTCGCTCGTTACTGCGGTGCCGGTAAAGGTAAGCGCCGCGGCCGCAATGGAAGCGCCGGAAAGCAAAATCATGAGCGCCATTCCGGCCGACTTTTTGAGTAAAATCTTTCCCCTGTGTATCATGTTTTTCTTTTTTGATTGACCTTTTTTCATTTTTTTAGATTTTTTTGAGTGTATCCCGCAAAAATGGGAGGTGAAGATCGACCGAAACTTTTCTCCGATTGCGGAAAGATAGATTAAGTATAAATGTTCGCGGAGGGTACGCAATCTTGAGTTATCCACAGCACGTTTTGTTAAATTTATACGCTAAAATATGCAGGGAGCGCATGTACGTGCATACGCGTTCCGGATCCATGCTGTCGTTCTGTTGCCAGAATAATACGGAAAAATCGGCTCATATATTGATGTATGATTTTTAAAAAGAAAAATAACAAAGAGAATCTGCCTACCCTGCTCCGCGAGGTTGGCTATCGCCCGATCGGCTATACGCCGCAAGGCGAATTGAACGCAGTGCGCTCCATATCCGGCGACTATCCCCGCTTCCACATCTATGCGGAAAGCAACGAAGAAACGATCACGTTCAAGCTCCATCTCGACCAGAAAAAACCTTCGTACGGAGGCGAGACCGCCCACAGCGGCGACTACGACGGCGAAATCGTGAAAGAAGAAGCCGCGCGGATTAAAAATATTTTGTGGGAAAAATAACTACTTCTTATCGTTATCAGCTCATTCGCACGAATGAGCCGATAAGAAAAAATTGATTTGCCCTAAAATTTTTACCCTCCACGGGGAAATAATTTTTTGGCCTCGTTCCAGAACGCGGGGTTCCCCTGTTTTTCCTTCATGAAGTACCACCACTCGGCGCCCCAGAAGTAGATTTCCCGGAAGCCGGTATCTTTGGCGAACTGAATATTCGATTTGAATTGCGCGATGCTCATGGTCTGATCCATCTCTTCGTTCGTGAGTCCTGTGATGAACGTATGCGCCCACGGCTCGGCCTGCAGTTCCACGTTTATTGAATCTTTTCCGAAAAGTTTTTGAACAAGCCACGCCTTCCGCGCGTAGAACACCGGCGGGAAAGGATAGGACACATAGACGTGAATCGGGTCGAAGTACGCGCCGCGGTAGAGCGTCGTCCCCACGATGTCCCCCACGCGGGCGGCCGCAAACCACAGCGAAAACTCGCCGCTCTCGGTCACAACGACCGGCCGCGAGGGATCCAGTTTTTTCACGGTGGCGATTTCTTGTTTCAAAAAGGCGTCGTCCCGCGGCGGGCACTCGCCGAATGGAAAAAACGGCTCGTTCTCAACCTGCCACGCCCGGATTTCGGGATGGGATTTGTAGCGCGCGACGACCGCATCGAGATATTCAAGAATCCTCGCCTGCCGCTCCCCCGCTCCGAGGGGTTTTGCCCACGAGGGAATATGGCACTCCGGCCAGCGCGGCGTTTTCTGACCGAGAACCAAAAGAATTTTCGCGTTCCGCGCTTTTGCTTCGCGGAGTTCGAAATCCAAATCCCGAAAATCAAAATGTTCGTTCTGCGGCTCGACCGCGTCCCAATCCGCGCCGAGGCGAATTCGTTTTATTTTCAAATCATCGAGGATCGCGAGATACGCCGCCCGCGCATCAAGCCCTAATTTTTCGGCATACGCTTTTGAAAACGCCGCGCCCCAGTCAACATGATCCGCCGGCGCGGCAGAGCCGATAAAAAAGAAAGCAAATGCGACAAGGATAATCGTGCCGATGCCGATGCCCGTCCATTTTACTATCCACGGCCATGTTCTTTTTTTTCGCATCTCAAAAATATTACAAATCAAAATCGCCGGCAATTTTCATAATTTCTTTCGTAATCGCGTGAGTATTTCCATGTTTTAAAAGTCCGAGATAAGAATTTACCGTCTCTGATTTTGAATTCATTGTAACACGTTGCAAAACTCGCCGCCGCGTTGCCGTACGCAATACCCGATGATCGGGGAAATGCACCCAACCCAGAAAATCAACGCCAGAAGCGAAGGTTTTTATAAAAACCTTATCGGGATTGAGAGCCAGTTTCAGTTTTTCGCTCAAGAACTCCGCGATGACCGGAATCTGTTGCTCGAGCCATTCGCGATTCTCCGACAAAAAGACAAAGTCGTCGGCGTAGCGA